>Ga0299906_10004020_pt1 | contig 12074 bp, 1 predicted proteins | sample RVTome_14_FD_200259 | JGI IMG/M metagenome (GOLD analysis project Ga0299906, IMG submission 200259) | Soil microbial communities from uranium-contaminated site in the Upper Colorado River Basin, Wyoming, United States - RVT145D125 (version 2) ...
CGCCCCGCAAGCGGGGCAGGGCCTGAGGCTTTCCTGCGATGAGCTCCGTCACTCCGGAAATCCATGAACCGCTCCGATGGCGTGCCGGGAATGCTGGCGGGCGTGGTGCTCGGAGAGATCGTGCGTACGCCCCTGGCCGAAGTCGCCGGGCGCACCCGGCCCGCCGACACCGCGCTGCTCGAGATGGCGCGGGTGCTGGCGATGTGATCTCGGCGCACTTGTTGTAAATCGCTGACCCACACTGCTGTCTGCGCGTGCTGCAATCCATCTTGATTCAGGGTGTCCAAGTACTTACTTCAAGTGAAAGCTGAAGAGTGATGCGCAGCGCAGCGTGCTGCTTTTGCCGTTCCGACCGCAATGTTCAGCAATCGCAAGAGTTCCGACAGAATGCTTACAAAGTCACACTAGCTACGATAGCCTTCTTATATGCGCTTGCTCACGCTTGAGAGGCGCGAGGACGGCACTAACTAGAAGGGGCGCGGTCCGGGTTGGAATGCCGGGTTCATTGAGTCGGACCAGATAGGGGGAAGTGCATGCCCGCAGATGCATTTGTAGCCAACTCCGGCGTGCGTCGATAGCGGGCCCAGTGAACGCCCCGTTCGAGCGGCCGTTCAAACTCCCGGGTGGTGCAGGGGCGCGCCAGCGCCAGTCGCCGCCGTACCGCCGCAGGATACTTTTCGAAGCGCTTGAGCCGAGGATGCTGCTCTCGGCCGATCTGGCGTCGCCCGGCGCGGCCGATGCGCTCGCGGCCGCGCTGCTGCAGAAGGAGCGCGAGCAGAGCTCCTCGCAGTTGTTCACGGATACCGAGGCGACGCTGTCGCCCGGTCTGATCAGCTTCGCTCTCGAGGGCGCGGTCAGCGCCGACTTCGCCGACGAGAGCTGGATCGTGGACGTGCCGGCGAAGGCGCCGGACGGGATCGCGCCGATCCAGACCCAGGTCGTGTTCCTGGACGAAGGCATCGAGGGCGTCGAAGGCCTGCGCAGCAGCCTGGCGGGCGCCGACGTGCGCGTCGTCTACCTCGACGCGGGGCTGGACGGCGTGCGCCAGATCAGCGATGCGCTCAGCGGCGAGCGCGACCTCGGCGCGGTCCACATCGTCTCGCACGGCGCGAGCGGCAGCCTTTCGCTCGGCAGCGCCGAGCTCGACGCCGCGGCACTTGACGGCTACGCCGCGCAGCTCGCCACGTGGCGCGACGCGCTCGCCAGCGACGGCGATATTCTGCTTTACGGATGCAGCGTCGGCGCGGGCGCGCAGGGCGCTGCGTTCATCGAGGCGCTCGCGGCGCTGACGGGCGCGGACGTCGCGGCGTCCGAGGATGCGACCGGTGCGGCGGCGCTGGGCGGGGACTGGGTGCTGGAGACGCGCGCGGGGACGATCGAGACCCCGACCCTGTCGCCTGAATTTGCCGGGATCCTGGATACCAAGGATGTCACCGGTTCGTCCGGTCCGGACCTGTTCACGGTCGAAACCCAGAGAGTGAGCGGACCCCGTGGCCAGATCGAGTTCAGCGACACCGACATCATCACGATCCATGGCCTGGAGGCGGACGACACGATCAAGTTTGCGGGCTTATGGACTTCAACGGACACCGAAGTCGATGGAGGCGATGGAACTCAAGACACCATCGACTTCACGTCCGCCAATCTCAAGAACGTCCCGATCAGCATCAAGCTGTCGGCGACCGGCGGCATCCAGCAAATCGACGTGGGCGGCAGGAGGATCGGCACGGTCAGCAGCATCGAGATCATCAAGAACAACAACGGCAACAACACGCTCGACCTGAGCGAGTACAGCGGCGGGCCGCTCAGCGTCACCATCAAGAAGGGGTCCGGTGCCGACAACGAGGTGGTGATCGCGAAGAGCGGCGGCCCGGAGCTGCTCACCGTATCCGGCGTCACCAGTATCGTCGGCGGACAAGGCGATGACACGTTCGTGTTCGAGAAGGGCGCCAAGTTCAAGGGCACGCTGGATGGCGGCGGCGGAAGCAACAAGGTGGATTACTCCGGCTACGGCGGCAAGACCGACGTCGACCTTACGAACAACGTCGAGGGCGGGTTCTTCCAGTCCTCGCCGATCCCCGAGAAGGGGATCAGGAACATCCAGCACGTGATCGGCGGCCCCGGCTACGCGGGGCTGTTCGGATTCAATGCCGAGGGCGACACGCTCGTCGGCGACGAACGCGGCAACACCCTCGCCGGCGGCGAGCAGGTCGACACGCTGACCGGCAACGCGGGTGACGACACGCTCGGCGGCAATGCGCGTAACGACGTCCTGATCGGCGGCCTCGGCAAGGACGTCATGGACGGCGGAGCTGGGAACGACACCTACAAGTTCTCCGCGGCTGATTTCGGCGGCCTCGGCAGTCTCGACGTCGCAGCGAACCGCGACACGGTGAACGAGACGGCAGGCGACGCCGGCGGCAAGCTCGATGAGCTCGATTTCTCGGCCTTCGATGCGAGCGCCACGTTCGGCATCGGCCTTGGCGCAGGCACGCAGGTCACGCTGGGCGGCGAGGCGCTGTTCAGCGCGCCGGTCGAGAACATCGAGGTCATTTCGGCGGGTGCCGGCACCAGCAACGTGTCGGTCGCCAATGAGTACGCCTGGCAGGCGGATTTCCAGATCAAGGCCTCCGACGCCGACGCGATCGTGCATCTCGACTTTTCGGCGGTCCTGTCGGACGTGATCTTCGAGATCGGCGCCAACGGCAAGCTCGTCATCTCCAAGGCACAGGCGGACGCGCACGGCAATCTGCAGAAGGTCGCCTCGGGCCGCTCGATCACCGTCGACCGCGTCCACAACCTCACTGGAGGCAAGGGCAACAACACCTACCTGTTCAAGGAGGGCGGAGCGCTGCTCGGCAGGCTCGACGGCGCGCCCGAGGGTCAGGCCGCCGGCAAGCGCAACACGCTGGACTACTCGAAATTCCGCTCCGAGGTGTCGGCGAATCTCACCGACACGGCCGTGGCGTTCGGCCAGCTGGCGCGCGCCACGCAAGTCTCGACCGAGGCGCCCCTGCTGCCGGTGGAGGAAGTCTGGAAGATGAACGTCGACCGCCCGACGGGCTCGCTGGTGCTGAAACTGAGCACTGGCGAGCGTGCTGCCGGCTTTGGATTCGACGCGACCAAGAACGCGCGCGAGCTCGACGAGCAGAAGTTCAAGAACGCCCTGTCCGGCCTGCTCGGTCGCACCGATTTCACGGTCTTTAGGAGCGATGTCAAGAACGCTGCAGGCACGGTCACCCAGGTCAATTGGATCATCAAGTTCTCCGAAGCGAAGGCCATCACCGACGCCGCGGGAGGCGCCTGGTTCCCGAAGCTGCAGGCCGAGATCAGGGACGGCAGCACGCCGGTCGGCGTCGGCGTCTTCGGCCCGGATCCGGCGGCGCAGGGACGAGCCGCGGTCGACCAGACCTGGGAGGTCCACCACAACGCCACCGGCGGCAGCTTCGATCTCTCGTTCAAGTTCAAGGATCTCACGGGGAGCGACATTCCCGTCAGCGTGACGAGTATTGCCCACGACGCTTCCCCCGACCAGGTCAAGAAGCTGCTCGAAGACAAGATCCGCGAAGCACGCGGGTCCAGCAGTCTTCTGGATGTGGCCCCGAAGATCCTGGTGGCGGGGATGGGGACGCAGGCGTTCCCCTGGCGCATCACGTTCGCCAACATGGGCGCCATCACCGACCTCAGCATGGGGACGCCGACCACGAACGCCGGGGAGTGGCAGGCGGCCAGGCTGTCCGCGTCAAACGGCGTGGCCGAGTATTGGGCGACCGGGTTCGCCGAGGGACTGGCCAACGCCGTCAGCGACATCACGCACGTGCGCGGGTCCGGCCTCGGCGACCTGATCTACGGGGCGCAGCGCGCGGCGCAAAGCGTCGTCGATTTCAGGATCGTGGATTTGGGTGGTGAGGCCGCGAATGCCAGCATCGAAGGCAAGGACGTTCTGGTGCTCACCGGCACTGCGCCCAACCTCGTCACCGGCCAGGCAGTGCGCTACGAAGCCCTGGGGGGCGACGCCATCAACGGTCTGCAGAGCGGCGCGATCTACTTCGTGTCGGTCGAGAAAAGCGCGGACGCGACGAAGGTCAGGTTCTACGACACCCCGGAGGAAGTGCAGAAGCTGGGCAGCTTCCTCGCCACCGCCAATGCCAGGGAGCTGAGCCTTCCAGCCTCGCCGGCGCCGTCGCACAGCCTGAGCGAGGTGGTCGGCAACAGCGGCGAGAAGGGCGACGACACGCTGATCATGCCGATCAGCAATTCGGCCGGCGTTTCTCTCGGCGGCAACGGCGGCGACCTGCTGGTCGGCACCAATGGCTCGGACTACATGGCGGGGGGCGCGGGCGCCGACATCCTGTACGGGGACGGCAACCAGGTCGAAGGGGTCAGCAGCGGCCGCGACACGGTTTCGGGCGGAGCGGGCGACGATCGTCTCTACGGTAATGCCGGGCCCGACGTCCTGGTGGCGGGCTCGGGCAATGACTTCCTGGTGGGCGGTACCGGCAGCGACGTCATCATCGCCGGCCAGGGCAACGACACGCTCGCGGTGATCGAGAAAGGAAACGCCGCCACCGACTACGATCGTCTTCTCGGCGGCAGCGGCAGCGACCGGTACCTGTTCGAAGGCTACTGGGGAATCGCGAGCCTCGCCGAGGGCGGCGCAGGCGGGGGCTCGGACAGGATCGACCTGTCGACCTCGAGCGACAACTACGTCCACGTGATGAGCAACGGCCAGCTCTTCTCGACCGCGGGGACGCTTTTCAGCACCGCCAACAGCGGCACGGGCGCGGTCAACCACAGCGAGATCCTCCTGGCAGGCGGGAGCGGCGACCGCATCAGGCTCGGAACGCCGCTCAGCGACCTGACGGGAGGCACCGGCTCGCCGGGTGTCGTCGTCACCGAGTGGGGGTTCGGTCTTCACCAGTCGGCGAGCGGCGCGACCGGCGAGTCCGGCCCGACGGCGAAGACGAATGCGGTCCTCACCGCGTTCACCGGCCTCAACAAGCCCAAGGACGGCAACTACAGCGCCCTGAAGTTTGCCCTGTGGCTCGACCGGGGCAACGGGGCGAAGGTGTACGAGTTGAGCATCAACGCCGGAAGCTACGCCGACCTGGAGGCCGTGCGCGTGGAATTCGAGCGCGCGTTGGTCGCCGCGGCCGCCGTCGCCGATGCCGCGGAGTTGCAGACCAAGCACGGCTTGTCCGTGAGCAGCGACGGCGGCAAGCTGCAGATCGCGGCAACGCCGAACAAGGCGATCGACGATGCCGGGAAGGTGATTCCGGCGGTCATGGAGCTGACCGTGCGTGCGCCGAACACGGTCGTCGTCGGCGGCAAGGGCAACTTCGACACATTCGAGACGATCGCGCTGGGCCCCGGCGCCAGCACTTTCGTCTTCGGCAACGAGTACTGGGGCAGCAAGAATACCGCGGGCGATGTCGTGAACAACCTCGCGCAGTCGATTCCGCTGGTCGACATGGTCGCGCGCAACGTGCAAAGCCAGCTCGTGATCGATACCTCGAAGGCGGTGGCCGAGGGATCGCCGCTGACGCTCGATTTCCGGTCGGTCAACTACAAGCTGTATTTCACCTTTACCGCGACCGACAATCCGGACAAGGTCAAGCTGACGGTGCGCACGGTGACCGACCTCGAGATGCCGATCATCGGCATGGGACCGAACATCCGCGACGAGACGCTGGTGTTCACCGAGATCGACAAGAACACCACGATCTACGGCGGGCGCTACGAGAACACGTTCAACTTCGACAAGGGCGCGAATTTCGCGGGCCATCTGATCGGCGGCGAAGGCGGCGGCGTCGGCAAGCTGTTCCAGTTCGCCGGCAGCAAGATCGATATCGGCCTCGACCTGCTGCGGGCCGCGGAGAAGATCGGGTTCGGGCTGAGCCTCGGCGACCTGGCCGACGCGCTGGTGTTCCAGGTGAAGAACACGCTCAGCTACTCGAATTTCGGCGCCAATGCCCTGTCGCCGTTCTCCGGCGACCAGGACGGCGAGGACAAGAGCCTGCTGCAGAAGCTCAAGGACTCGAGCCTCGTCACCACGGTCAACCTGCAGGCGCTCAAGGCGGCAAAGGACGAACCGCTGTCGAAGGCGGCGTTCGCCGCGCAGCTGGCCGCGCAGCTGGCGCTGGGCAACGTCGCCCCGCTGCTGGACCTGAAGGTGGGGACCGCCACCACCGGCCTGAGCGGGCTCCCGGAAAACACCACTGACGCCAACCTGGGCGACGTGATCGTGCGCTCCGGCATCAACTACGTCCGCGGCACCGACTACCAACCCTTGACCGATACCGCCGCGGGCAATCCGTTCGCGCTCCTGAGCAGTGGGGCGGACACGATCAGCGTCGGGGACAATCCGCTGTCGATCACGCTCGGCCTGCACATTCTGGCGGGAGGATCCGGCGGGGATACCTACAAGTTCAATTCGCAGCTCTGGGGCGGTGCCCTGGTGATCGACGACGTCTCCGGGCTGCAGCTGCCCTTCGACGCCCCCACCGTCCTCGGCGCCACCACCCCGTCCGACAAGCTGGATTTCAGCGCGGTCTACCAGGACCTGTACTACACCGTATTCGAGTTCTCGTCCGACGACATTGCGGCCATCGATGGCTTTCTCGAGACCGACTTCCTGAACATCGATCTCAAGAATCTGGTGGCCGGAGTCAGCGCGACTCTGGTTACGCCGTTCAGCCTCTGGGACGAGGACACCGACGACGAGTTCCGGCTCAGCAACGTGCTGACCGACAAGCTGCTGGTCGGGAACCTGAACTGGGCGCTGGCCATCGGCGTCGAGGACATCTCGGGCGGGCGCGGCAAGAACGTGGTCACGCTCGTGGGTGGCAGCGATCTGGGCGGGCGGGTCGTGCCGGGCTACGGCGGCTCGGTATCGATCGACTACAAGCGGTCGAATAGCGACGGGATCACGGCGGATCTCGATGCCACGGGCGATGTCGTCATCGTTCCGGACGCCGAAACGATCGTCAACTGGCTTCTGGACCTGGGCGGGCTCGTCGAGGGCCCGGAGGTGACGATCCCGGAGTCGATAGCAAGCCTGTTCCCGAGCGTGGCGTGGCGGTTCGGCAGTGCCGACAGCATCGGGCGGGGCATTGTTGGAGTCGGTGAGGGCAAGGATATCGACGGCACCGGCGGCAGCGACGTCATCGGCGGCAACAAGCTCGACAACGTCTTCCGGGGATTCGGCGGCGACGACGAGATCCGCGGCGAGGCGGGCGACGACCGGATCAGCGGCGGCGCCGGGAGCGACGTCGTCGACGGCGGGGCGCACGCGGATGCCGGCGATACCTACGTGCTGGAGAGCCCCGGCTCGAACGTGGTGGTGTTCATGGGTACGTCGCTCGACCAGGTCGAGTTCGATGAAGGCCAAGCCGGGCTCCTTGCCGGCAGCGGCAGCGATGCTGACCCATGGGTCGTTGGTCTCGGCGCGCGCGACAAGGACGCGCTGGCCGGCATCGAGAACATCGAGTTCGGCCCGAAGGCCGCTGATCTGCCGCAGCAGGCCATGCTCATCCTGCGCGACGGCAACCGGCAGACGCTGACGTTCAACCTTCCTGGCGACCTGACGCCGGACCCCGGTCGCGTGTACCACGTGTTCGTCGACGGCGGGCTGGACGACCTGGGATGGAAGGGCTACGGCGCCAGCCGCGTGGCCATCGGCGAGTACGACTCCGCGGCCGACGAGCAGACGCTGGTCTTCCATGCGGACACGAGCAAGTCGGGCCCGCTGCTGACGTTGACGGTCCACGGCTATGGGCGTGAGATCTGGGAAGGCGACCTGAACTTCACGGACGACGGTCCGCTCGCCGCGCAAGCGGCCGGGGCGGGCGGCAGTGCGCTCGGCGTCGCCGATCTGGCCGCGATACGCACCGAAGCGACCGCGCGCTGGGTCGATGCGGTAGAGGTCGACCGGCAGCAGGTGGTCCGGGATCGTCTCGACAGCGTCGATCTCAAGATCCTCGACCTCGACGGCGGCGCCCTGGCAGAGACCTCCGGTCTGGCGATCGCCATCGACGTCGACGCCGCCGCAAACGGCTGGTTCGTCGACGCGTCGCCGGCGACGGACGGCGACCTGGGCGACGCCGGAGGCGGCGAATACGACCTGCTGACGGTCATGCTGCACGAGTTCGGCCATGTACTCGGCCTGGAGGACAGCGCGGCGGCCGGGGCATTGATGAGCGACACGCTGGCGCCGAACACGCGCCTGCCGATCGCGCTGACCGCCGAGCAGGCCGCGACGCTGCCGACGACGCCCGCACCGGGTGGTGTCGACGCGGAGGCGTCCGACTTGCAGAAGCTGATCGAAGGTCTCGATGCGTTTGCCGCCTGGGCCGAGGACCTGCCGAACAGCCTGGCCTCGACGATCAGCCTGCCCTTCGTCGATCTCAGCCTGGACGATCTGTGGGACATCCCCGGTGGCGAGATCACGGCCGGCATCGGCGAGAGCATCCGTGACCAGATCATCGACGTGTTCGCGCGCAGCAGCGCGGTCTCCTCGGCCGATCTGATCGCGCTGCCGGCCGTGCAGGCGGGCGCCTCGGGCCGCCTGACCGAATTCGAGGCGACGGTGGCGCTCGCCAGCCTGCCGACGCAAACCCTCGAGCTCAGCCTGCAGACGATCAAGGACCTCGGCCTCGATCTCACGAGCTACAGCTTCCTCGACCTCACCCAGTCCGAGCCGCTGCGGGTCGACGTGACGCTCGACCTGCGCTTCGGCTTCGGCCTCGACGCGGGGGAGTTCTACATCGAGGATCCGTCCCTGCTGGCGCGCGTCACCGTGCAGCACGACGAGCCGCTCGACGTCGCGCTCAGCGTGGGGCCGATCGGCATCGGCATCGAGGACGGCACGGTGTTCCTGCAGGCGGGACTGGTCGTGCCCACGACCGGACGGTTCGCGGTCGCGGACCTCGCCGGCCTGGAGATCGGCGCGCCGCGCCTCGACCCGCAGAGCGGCTACGAGATCGACCTGCCGTTCAAGCTGCTCGGCCCGCTCGCGGGTCTGGGCGACGACATCGGCCGGCTGCACGGCAGCTTCAACCGCGACGGCAACGCCGGCGCCGGCAACCAGTCGCTGGCGCAGTTCTTCACCATGCTGCCGGGAACCCTGAGCTTCGACGGCAACTTCGGCGCGCTGTTCGACCTGAGCAGTATCTCCCTGGACGCGGCGCTGGAGGGCATCAAGTCGGCGCTGCAGTCGGCGATCGCGGAGGACGGGCCCGCCTACCAGAAGCTGCCGTTCCTGAACAAGAGCGCCGTCGATCTGCTCGGCGACGGCTCGGTCGACGTGGTGCAGACCATCATCGACGCGATCGACACCGTCCAGGCCAACCTGTCGGACATCAATCACTTCGAGATCGACCTCAACCAGGAGCTCAACCGCGCGCTGAAGCTGAGCCTGAACATCGGCGGCGAGGAGGTCGATGCCGCCTACGACGCGCTGGTGGCGATCGCCTCCAGCCTCAGCGGGCAGTCTTCCGACGAAGACGTCGCCGTGGCGCTGGCTCAGCGGGACAACGCCACCGCGTTTGCCGACCTGCAGCTCGACCGCGACGTCCTGGCCGCGGCAGATCGGCTGGAGGCGCTGGGGCTGGACGAGACGGCCGGCGCGCAGGAAGTCGCCGAGGCGCTGGCCGATCCGGGGGTGCTGGCCGCCCTGACCGCGGACCGGGACGCCGTGGCGGCGGACGCGGGCTTCCTGGATGCCTGGGCTCGCCTGAAGCGATTCAACGTCCTGCCCGACGCCAGCCAGGCGGACGTCGACACCCTGTTCGACGCGGAGGACCTCGTCGCGCTGGCGCTCGATGCGCGCGCGATCCTGGACGACGCGGCGGCGAGCGACGGCGACAAGCAGGTGGCCGAGTTCACTTTGTTCCAGCTTGGTATCCCGCCGGGCGCGGACGAAGCACAGGTGCGCGACATCCTGGAGCGCCCCGAGGACAAGCAGGCGGTCGAGGACGCGCTCGCCTACGTCAACGACCCCGCCCGCGCCGCGCTGCTCGCCGCGGCCCTGCGCCTGGACGAGGCCGGGGTTGGTCCGGCCTCCAGCGATCTCGCGCTGGCGATCGCAGTCGCCGGCGCCGAGAACGTGCAGCAGTACGAATCGGACCTCGAGTTTCTGCGCCAGGCTGCGAGAACGCCCGCGGAGGCCGAAGCGAGCCTCGGCGCGCTCGGGCTCGACGGTGATTCGACGAACATCGACATCGCCCTGGTGCTCGTCGACGCGGCTGACTACGCATCAGCGCTCGGCAACCGCGACCGCCTCGCGACCTACGACGCGAACAAGGTGATCGACCTCGAGTACGCCGGCTCGGTGCTCGAGGTGAGCCTCGACTTCGGCCTGGACGTCACGGGCGACTTCGACCTCAATCTCAGCCTGGAGGATCTCCCGGGCCTGGGCGAGATCCTGACGGGAGGCGAGCTCGCGCTGGTGCTGGAGTCGGACGGGCGGCTGCACGTCAGCGCCGACGTCGACTTCGACCTGCAGTTCGCGTTCGACCTGAGCAGCCTGGGCGACCCGAAGTTCGTCATCGCCGACGACAGCCGGATCGTGTTCAACGAGCTGATCATCCAAACCCTGGAACCGATCGACGTCGAAGCCGGGTTCGAGGTCGGCGGCACGCGCATCCTGACCGCGGCGATCGAGGATGCGACGATCTTCGTCGACCTCACCGGCACTCTTTCCCTCGTCGAAGACGCCACGGACGGCCGGTACCTGATCAGCGAGCTGACGAGCGACGCGTCGCTGTGGAACGTCGATCTGCTCGGCTCGATCGAAGCCGACCTGCCGCTGTTCTTCCCGACCAAGAGCCTGCCGCTCGGCGGCACGACCGCCGACCTGGACGGCGACGGCATCGCCGACCACGTGCTGCACGTCGACGGCCAGTTCCGCGGGCCGAACGATTTCGACCTGAACCTCGCGGCACCGGGCATCGGCTTGTCGCTGCAGGCCCTGTTTGCGCTGCTGAACAATCCGCGGACCCTGCTCACGGGGCTGGAGGGCTTCTTCACCGGCATCGATTACGTGGCCGACGGCATCGATGTGGTCGAGGTGCCGCTCATCGGCGGGAGCGCCTTCGACAGCCTGGCCGGCGAGCTACGCGGGATACGCGATTTCGTGCTCGGCGAGAAGACGCTGGAAGTGTGGGAAGGCGAGGACAACCCGCTGGAAGGCCAGTTCAAGTACGCGGACAACAGCCTCGGCAAGTCGCTGCAGGACATGATCGTCGCCGGCGAGGACGACGTGTTCAGCGTCATCCTCGACCTGCTGCGCCAGGAGCTGTACGACGGGCTGCACGGCATCAACAGCGACCTGTTCTCCTTCGTCGTGCCGAACCTCGATGCGGCCGGAGAGGTGCAGCACGACGACAACGGCAAGATCATCACCAAGCTGGCTGAAAGTCCGGACGACATCCTGCTGGTGTTTTCGCCCGACGCGGGCGTTCTCACCTTCAATATCATGTTCGCCGGCGTGCTGGTCGGCAGCAAGGATGAGCAGACCGGCGTGGTTTCGCCCGCGGCTCTGCCGATCGACTTCAGCGTGGGCATCCCGGGCGTCAACCTGGACGTCGACGCTTCGCTGCAGGCCACCATCGACTACGTCATGGGCATCGGCCTCGGCCTGGGCGGCATCGGCGTGTTCCTCGACACCAGCGGCATCAACGAGGACGGCGAGGAGATCGCGCTCGATATCGACGCGGGCCTCGCGCCGGGCTCGACGGCCGAGGGCACGCTCGGCTTCCTGAAGATGGACTTCAAGGACGTGAATCCGCTCGGCAGCGGCATCCACGGGCATCTCGGCCTCGATATCCGCGACGACAACGACGACGGCATGGCGACGCTCGGCGAGGCCATCAGCGTCGCGCTGACCGCCTCGGCGGTCGTGGACGCCGACATCTACGCCGAGGTGGCGACCAGCGCCGGCGACTTTCTGCCCTCGGTCTCGACCACCATTCACTACGACCAGGTGCTCGGCGACCTGGAGATCTCCACCGACGAGGGCGTGCGCTTCGACATGGGCGCGCCGCAGGTGGTGCTGGAAGACGTGACGCTCAACG
>Ga0299906_10004021_pt1 | contig 12073 bp, 10 predicted proteins | sample RVTome_14_FD_200259 | JGI IMG/M metagenome (GOLD analysis project Ga0299906, IMG submission 200259) | Soil microbial communities from uranium-contaminated site in the Upper Colorado River Basin, Wyoming, United States - RVT145D125 (version 2) ...
TTCCCTCGGTCACCGGGAAATGCATCTTGAGGTTCTTGACCTCGATCAGGTTCTCCTGCAGAGCCGGTCTCGGCGAAGGTGCCGATTCAGACATTCGGGCGACCGTCGCTTCGCTCATGACACCACCTTTCCGGCCGAGGTTAGGCTGTTCTTTTCCCAGCATGCGGAGAAGTGCTGCGGGCCTATCTGTTCAAGTGCGGGGTTTTCTTGCTCGCACCGGGCGACCGCGTAGCGGCAGCGGGGGCGGAACGGGCATCCCGCCCCGAGCCGCGCCAGATCGGGCGGCTGCCCCTCGACGGGATCGAGCTTCGCCTGCCGCGGCAGATCGAGGCGCGGGACCGATTTGAGGAGCGCCAGCGTGTAGGGGTGCCGCGGGTTGTGATACACGTCGGCGGCCGTTCCGGTCTCGATGATCTTCCCCGCATACATCACGTTGACGCGGTCGGCATAGCGCGCGACGACGCCGAGGTTGTGCGTGATGATGATCAGGGCCACGCCGAACTGGCGGGTGAGGTTCTTCATGAGTTCGAGGATTTGCGCCTGGATCGTCACGTCCAGCGCGGTCGTCGGCTCGTCCGCGATGATCAGCTTCGGCTCGCAGGCGAGCGCGATGGCGATCATCACGCGCTGGCGCATGCCGCCCGACAGATGGTGCGGATACTGCGACAGGCGACGCTGCGGCTCGGAAATGCCCACCATGCCCAGCAGCTCGACCGCGCGGGCGTTCGCTTCCTCGTCCGACATGCCGAGATGATGCTGCAGCGTCTCCGTGATCTGCATCCCGATGGACAGCACCGGGTTAAGCGACGTCATCGGCTCCTGGAAGACCATGGCGATGTCGTTGCCGCGGACGCTGCGCATTTCCTCGTCGCTGAGCTGCAGCAGGTCGCGGCCTTCGAATCTGATGCTGCCGCCGACAATCTTGCCCGGCGGATCGGCGACCAGCCGAAGGATCGAGAGGGCGCTGACAGATTTGCCGCAGCCCGATTCACCGACGACGGCGACCGTTTCGCCCGCGCCGACGGTGTAAGAAATTCCGTCGACCGCCTTGACGACGCCCGCCGATGTAAAGAATTGCGTCTGCAATCCCTCGATTTCGAGAAGAGTAGTCACAAGCCCTCCCTGGCTAATGTTACGTTTTTTCTTTTTGGGGTGAAGTAAAACGGTAGGCAGGCCTGTCCACCTTGTCAACGACCATGTCCTTCAGGTCGTCGCCGGAACTCAAGCCACAAACCGCGCTTACTTCCCCTGATCGCGCATATAGTTATTGCTGCGGTATGGCTCCAGGTCAAATCCGTCGGCCCGGCCGCAGCCTTCGTAACACTCAAGAGACGCGCCGTTCAGGGCGCGTCTCTTGAGTGCATTGAACAACACGGGGCGGACCCGTGTCAATCAGCCGGGGTTATTCGGCGGCGTCTGCCCGGTCAGGGCTGCAGCGCCGGTGCGGGCCGCCGCAGCAGCACCGCGAACCAGCTCGGCACCAGCTCGCCGAGGCGGCTCGCCTCGACCGCTTCCGTCAGCCGAATGGTCGTCGAGGCCAGGAAGGGAACGCTCTGCAGCGCCAGCAGCGCCGCGAACTGCCGTTGTTCGGTGACCTGGAACTCGTTCAGCAGGTATACCGTCGCCGCGGCGGCCGCCAGCAGCACGCCGAGGACGAGCTCCGGCATGGCGAGCTGGGCCAGCCGGCCCGGCTTGGACATACCGCCCTTGTCGGTGCGCCGGAAGGGCAGGTTCTGAGCGATCAGCCCGGCAAATACGGCGCGGGCAATGGTGAGCTGGAGGCTCATCGCGCTGATCGCCGCGCCGACGATGCGGGCGGTCGTGGTGTCGACCCGGCGCCGGTACAGCAGCGCGGTGTGCAGAGCCATGATCGCATAGGCCGCGAACACCGGGGCCAGCAGGGCCGCGGGCGGGAAGGCCACGAGATCGAGCAGCATCAGCGGGACGCCGATGAGATTGAGGGCCGCGAGGCCGACGCCGGCCGCGTCCGCGATCCAGTTCATCCAGCCCGTCGCGAAATTCCACTTCTGTCCGAAGGTGAGATCGCGGCTGCCGGGCAGAAACGCCTTCCAGTGCTTGCGCAGGATCTGCATCGCGCCATAGGCCCAGCGCTGGCGCTGGGTGCAATAGGCGGCGACGCTGTCGGGCAGCACGCCTTGGCCATAGCGGCGGTTGGTGTAGTGGGCGAGGCCGCCGCTGCGGAAGATGCGGAGGCCGAGCTCGGTATCCTCGACAATGGTGTCCGTCGCCCAGCCGCCGACGTTCAGCATGGCCTGCTTGCGGATCAGCAGCATCGTGCCGTGCGTGATGATGGCGTTTTCCTCGTTGCGCTGGACCATGCCGATATCGAAGAATCCGGCATACTCTGCATTCATCATCCGCTGGGTCAGGCTGACGCCGCTTTCGTCGTGGTCCTGCGGCGCCTGCACCATCGCCACCTTGGGGTCCGCGAAGGCTGGCACGAGGTTGGCGAGCCAGTCGGGGCTGACGCGGTAGTCGGCGTCGATGATGCCGACCACCTCCGCCTGAGGATCGGTCAGGCGCAGCGCTTCGTTGAGCGCGCCCGCCTTGAAGCCGCTGACCTTCGGCAGGTTGATGAAACGGAAGCGCTCGCCGAGCGCTAGGCAATGGGCCTCGACCGGCCGCCACAGGCGCTCTTCCGGCGTGTTGTTGACGACGACCAGCACCTCGAAATCCGGATAGTCGAGGCGGGCGAGGCTGCTCAGGCTCGCATTGACCACTTCCGGCGATTCGCGGCAGGCCGGAAGGTGGATCGAGACTTTCGGCAGCCGGCCGGGCGCTGTGGTCCGCGCCGGGCGGCGGAACAGCCGGGCCGGCTCGTCGCCCCACAGGACCTGCGCCATCTCGCCGAACCGCATCAGCGTCAGCGCCAGCAGCGGCAGCAGCAGCGTCAGGCCGATGCCGTAGAACAGGCCTTCGCCGATCGTGAGGTAGGAGACGACCGGGTGATAGAGGACCAGCGCGAGTCCCGCGCCGGCGGCATTGCACGCCAGCGCCACGGCGAGGCCCTGGGCGAAGGAGAATCGCCGGAGCGCCAGGATGCCGAGGCACATGAGGCCGCTGAGCACCAGGGCAAGCCGCATCGCGGCGCCGTTGTCGGAATGGATCGGCCCGGTGAGCGCGAACTTGGCCTTGCCGGAGGCGTCAAACAGGCCCCAGTAGGTGCCGACCGTGCCTTCGTTGGTCTTCCACGGCTGGTCGAAGGCCTCGACGATGTTGTAGTCGATGCCGCGGCGCCGCGCGGTGGAGATGAAATAGCGCAGGATCGAGGCTTCCTCGATCCGGCCGGTGATCGCTTCGCCGCGGTTGTAGCCGCCGCTCGGCCAGCCGAACTCGGCGATCACGATGTTCTTGTCGGGGAAGGTCTCCTGCAGCCGGTCGTGGATCTGCTCGGCATAGGGGACCGCCTGCTCCGGCGGCAGCCCTTCCCAGTAGGGCAGGACGTGCGCCGAGATGTAGTCGACCTCAGCCGCCAGCTTCGGATACTGCAGCCAGACGTGCCACGGCTCGGCGGTCGTCACCGGCAGCATGGTGCGGGCGCGCACCTCGCGCAGCAGGGCGATCAGCTCGTCGACGGTGATCTCCTTGCGCAGCAGGGCCTCGTTGCCGACGATCAGGCTGCGGACGTTCGGATAGTGCTGCGCGGCGCTGATCGCCGCCTCCATCTCGCGGCGGGTCGACGTCGGGTCCGTCTCGACCCAGACGCCGAGCGTGACCGACAGGCCATGCTTGGCGGCGATGCCCGGAAGGTCTTCCATGCCGCGGGTGGCGTTATAGGTACGGACGGAATCGGTCCAATCGGCCAGGATTCCAAGGTCCGTGTCGATCTGCTCCGGCGTCACCGCGCCTGGCTTGGCGCCGCTCGGCAGGTCGCGTCCCGGCATGTACGAAAGCGATGCGACGCGGCCGGTGACTTCCGGCGCGTACACGGTCCGCTCGAACTTGCGCCACACCAACGAATGTGCGGTGATCGCAACCAACATGCACAGCAGCAGCTTGATGAAGCGCGCCATCTTTGTGTTTATGCCTGACTCAAAAGTGCCCCTGTAGGCGGCTACGTCGCCGGTTCCCGGCAATTTCGCGCGATTCAGCCACGCGATAGAACCGCTTGTCTTTTTTAGGATTTTCACGGCCCTAGGCAAAGAGGACTTATCCATTATGGTCTCGGTACTTTCGGGGTAGTACTGTCGTTTGAGAGGGCTCTGCCCGCAGCCGCGCACACCCCGTATTTTCGGGGTATTTCTCGCGCACCCTGCGTGCCGTCGACACCTTAGGGTGGTTAACGGCTCACTGGGGCGGATGTTCCGGAAACGATTTTACGAGGTGCTGAACGCTGTGCCGGATCGAGGCGATCTCCCGCTCGCACGGAGAAATGGCGATGCGCCAGGCGAATTCAATGGCCACTTGGTACCTTCCTGCAAGTATTTTTTTAGTCTGCGATCAGTAGCTTATTGCTGCATTTTGGGGTCTCGTGATGGCGAAATTATGGCGTGTTGGCGGCGTGGGCGAAAGGCTTACGGGCAGTATTTCAGTGGCAGGGCGGTGGTGTACTTGATGCATTCCATGGCGAAGCTGGACGTGACGTCGGACAGCTCGATCGAGCCTATCAGGCGCTTGTAGACGGCGTCGTAGGCGGCGATGTCGGGGACGACGATCCGCAGCAGATAGTCCACGTCGCCGCTCATCCGGTAGAACTCCACGACTTCCTCGATGGCCGATACGGCCGCGGCGAACCGCTCCAGCCAGGCGACGTCGTGGTGCTGCGTGCGGACCGCTACGAAGACCGTAACGCCCACATGGAGCTTTCCCCGGTCGAGCAGGGCGACCCGCCGGGCGATCACGCCGGCTTTCTCGAGATTCTGGATCCGCCGCCAGCAGGGGGTGGAGGAGAGGCCGACCCGCTCGCCGATCTCGGCGACGGAAAGCGTGGCATCTTCCTGCAAACACGTGAGAATTTCGCGGTCGTGCGCGTCCATTAGAGATTACAGCCTAATATTTTGGAAAATTATAGAATAATATTCTAATTAAATGCTGAATTTACGGTAAAAAAGCAAACTATTTTCCGCGGGTCTAGGATATCGTGGGCGCACCATGACGCCCATCGAACTATTCACGCGCCACCCGGCCTCCGTCGGCGAAAGCTATGGCGAGCACTTTCAGGCCGCGACGGGTTTCGGCCTGCGGATGCTTCTCGGCGGGGCCGCCTGCCTCGTCCACGCGGTCTTTCCGTTCCTGTTCGTCAAGACCGGCAGCGGCATCATCCGCGGGCTGCATGACAGGATGGTAGTCAACCGTCGGCCGCAGACCGCAGAGCCCGGCGCCGGTGCGGCGCTCGATCAAGGCCAGGGCTGACCGGCGCGACGTTGGCCGCTAACGGGCGGCCATGCGCGGCAGCAGGAAATCGGCGGCAAGCCGCATCGCGGCGTCCACGTCTTGACCGTCGAACAGCGGCTGATGGACCGTGAACCAGCCCTCGTAGCCTTCCCTGTGCAAGGTTTCGATCAGCGGCCGGATGTCGATGCCCGAAGGGTCGTCGATCGGCACGTAGCGGACATGTGCCGGGCCGCGCCGGCGGCTTGGGAACACGATCGGGGAATGCGGGTCGAGCCGGATGTTCTGGAAATAGACATTGGCGAGATAGGGCACGAGCCGCGCCAGGTCGGCGGGACCGTGCGCCGCGCCGCAGGCCAGCAGGTTGCCGGGCTCGAAACAGACGCGGAAGTTCGCCCGGCCGACCGCCGCCAGCGTCGCCAGCGATTCCTCGACCGTCTCGAACGTCGTTCCCCAGTGGTTGATATGGACGAGGGTGAGGCCGCGTTCGGCCGCGGCGTCGGCGGCGCGCTGTGCGTAAGGGACATCGTCCTCGCCATGCATCATCACGCGGATGAGCGTGGCACCGAGCGCTTGCGTAAGGTCGAGATAGGGGCCGATGTTGCGGAGCGCCTGCGTCGCCGCGGCGTTGTTGGCGGCGAGCGGGATGTCGCCGCAGACCATCGAGACGGCGAGCCGGGTCTCGTCGAGCGTCTTGCGGACGGCGCGCACCCGCTCGGGCGGCGAGTCGACGGAGACGACCGAAGCGCGCATGGACAGGCCGGCAAAGCCCGCCGCCTTTGCCTTGGCCGCCAGGACGTCGAAGGGAAGGGCGGTCACGTCCTTCTGCTTGGGCGGCTCGGCGACGCGGACGGAGAGCGAAAGCTTCATGGCGGATTCCGCTGGCTGTTGTCAGACGGCCAGTTTCGGCGATCGCTCTCCTCCCGTCCAGATGCCCGGACTCAAGCGCCGGCCGCGCGGGCGGCTTCCGGGCGTTGCACGATCTCGCCGAGCCAGTTGCGGAATATCCGCCGGGCGTGCGGCTGCCATACGTTCAGCGGCTGCCGTGTCGGGTCGTCGAACGGGTAATAGTTCGCCGGCACCGCGATCTCCGCGCCGGCCTCCAGATCGCGCCGGTATTCCTCAGCCAGCGTGTCGGCGTCGTATTCCAAGTGATTGAACATGTAGAGCGCGTGGCGGTCGCGATCCTCGACGAGGCAGAGCCCCGACTGCGGCGATGCGGCAAGCACGTCGAGTCCGCGGTCGCTTGGCAAGTCCTTGCCCCAGGTTTCCGTGTGCCGCGAGACGCAGGCCGGAAAATCCCGGCGCAGGCCGTCGAACAGCGGGTGGCGCGGTCGAAGAATCGTCTGATCGTAGACGCCGAAGCGCTTGCGCTCCAGCTTGTGCTTCGGCACGCCGTGGAAATAGTAAAGCGCCGCCTGCGCCGCCCAGCATATGTAATAGCTGTGGCTTACCTTTTCCGTTGCCCAGTCGAACACGCCGGTGATCTCCGACCAATAGGTCACGTCTTCGAACGGCACGTGCTCGATCGGCGCGCCGGTGACGATCAGCGCATCGAAGGACATGGCCCGGACCGCGCTCCACCGTTTGTAGAAGGCGGCGAGGTGAAAGGCCGGCGTCGTGCCGGATATGTAGCTGTCCGGAACGATGAGGGTCAGGTCGACGGTATGCGGCGTGCTGCTCAGCAGCCGGGCGATCTGGATCTCCGTCGCCGTCTTGCGCGGCATCAGGTTGAGCAGCGCGACGCGGATCGGGCCGCCGCCACAGGATGACTCGGGACGCAACGCTACGCCCTCGGCCTTGAGGGCGTGGCGGGCGGGAAGCCCCTTCGGAAGGATGATCGGCATGGTCGTTCCTCCGTTATATCCGACGTGCTGTCGGTTCGGGTCGGCGGGCGGCGCATGTTCGCGAAGCCGTGCGCCGCCCGCTGCCCATTTTTGAAACTAAGGTCAGGCGGCGATATCCAGTCGCCCGGCGACGTCAAGCGCCTGCGTGATGTCGTTGAGAATGTCGTCGATATGCTCGATGCCGACCGACAGCCGGACATAGCCGTCGGTGACGCCGGTGGCGAACTGCTCTTCCGGCGAGAGCTGCTGATGCGTCGAGGTCGCCGGATGGATGGCCAGCGTCCGCGCGTCGCCGATATTGGCGACGTGATAGATCATCTGCAGCGCATCGATGAAGCGGAGCCCCGCCTCGCGGCCGCCCTTGAGCTCGAAGCCGACGAGGCCGCCCATGCCGCCCTTGAGGTAGGCCTGGGCGCGGCGCTTCTGTTCCTTGTCCGCGTGGTAGGCCGGGTGGATCACCCGGGTCACCGCGGGATGGTCGTTCAGGTAGTCGGCTACCGCCTGGGCGTTTCGGCTATGCTCGCGGATGCGGAGCGGCAGCGTCTCGAGGCCCTGGATGAACTGGAAGGCATTAAACGGGCTCATCGCGGCGCCGAGATCGCGCAGCAGGGTCACCCGCGCCTTCATGATGTAGGCGATCGGCCCGAGCGGCTTCACCGCCTCCGTCCAGATCGCCCCATGATAGGACGGGTCGGGTTGGTTCAGCATCGGGAAGCGGTCGGCGTGCTTCTCCCAGTCGAAATTGCCGCCGTCGATGATCACGCCGCCGATCGAGGTGCCATGGCCGCCGATATACTTGGTCGTGGAATAGACGACGACCGCCGCGCCGTGGTCGAATGGCCGGCAGAGGATCGGCGCCGCCGTGTTGTCGACGATCAGCGGCACGCCGAGCTTGCGGCCGATGTCGGCGACCTCCTTGAGCGGGAATACGGCGAGCTTCGGGTTCGGCAGCGTCTCGGCGAAGTAGGCGCGGGTGCGCTTGTCGGTCGCGCGGCGGAAGTTCTCCGGGTCGGTCGGATCGACGAAGCGGACCTCGATGCCCATGGTCCTGAAGGTGTTGTTGAACAGGTTCCAGGTGCCGCCGTAGAGGTCGGTCGCGCTGACGATGTTGTCGCCGGCCTGGGCGATGTTCTGGATCGCGATGGCCTCCGCCGCTTGTCCGGACGCCACCGCGAGCGCCGCTGCGCCGCCTTCCAGCGCTGCCATGCGCTGCTCGAACACGTCCGTCGTTGGGTTCATGACCCGGGTGTAGATGTTGCCGAGCTCCTTCAGCGCGAACAAGTTTGAGGCGTGCTCCGTGTCGCGGAACTGGTAAGAGGTGGTCTGGTAGATCGGCACCGCGACCGCGCCGGTGGCAGGGTCGGCGCGGAAGCCAGCGTGCAGCGCGATGGTCTCCGGATTCTTGGTTTCGATGGTCATCGTTGAGTCTCCTCTGGGATTTGAATGGTTGGCGCCGATGGGCGGCTGCTATGCCATGCTCATTGGCTGTTGGGCCTCGCGGCAGGCGTTGTCGCTGCGCCGCTGTTCTTGGGCCATCCGCTTGGTGCGGTCGGTTTCCGGCGCGGCCGAGGCTCCCGTGTCGGGGGGCGCCTGGCATCGTCGATGGTTCTGTCCGTCATCGTGCGGTTCTCTCGAAGGCGGCGGGGCTTTCTGCCTCCGGCCGCGACTTGTGCGGTTCTAGGCCGGTTCTTTTTCAGTTGGATTTCCCGATACCGGGATTCGTGTTTCAGCCTGGTAACAGTCGCGCCGGCGGGCCTTTGCGGCCGGGCGGATCGGGCGGACTCGGCCCGAAAATCGGATATCGTTCATAACCATCTGAGAAAAAATGATAAAAAAGGACAGAACCTGTGACCAACATCACTGGCGGGGGACGTGGCCTGGGCTAGATTAGGCTGTCACTAAGACACCGAGGCCGCGCAACCCACAGCCCCTCCCACTGCGCGGCCTCGACCTTTTTGGGGCGGTCCCTTGCGAGCCTAAATTGCCCGTCCCCAGGCGGCATCTGCATGCTAGACTGGCCTCTGGAGCCGCCCCAGCATGACCGATCCGAAGCTCATCATCAGTTTCAGCGAGGGCGAGGTCGAGCCGCAGGGCAAGTACGGCTTCGAGCTTGACCTATCGGGGCAGAGCGGCTGCGACGTGCTCGAGCAGATGATGTTCCTGATCCGCTCGCTCGAATCGCCGTATCAGATCTTCTCCAATGCCGAGCCCGTGACCGCGGACCAGCTCGGCCAATCCTATAACCGGCTTACCGTCTGGACGAACGATCGCACGAATTCGGATTTCCTGCTGCTGATGTCCGAATTGGGCGTGAAGGTTCACCGAACCCGCTGACGCTGATTGCGGTAGCCATTCGTCCGATCTACGGTTCCAGCCTAAACGAATTCGCAGGTGATCGCATGGCCTTGGATCTTATTGTTCGCAACGCGTGTATTGCCGGGAGCGACCCGGCGGGGCCGCTCGTCGACATCGGCGTCAAGGACGGTATCATCGCGGCGATCGCGCCGGGCCTCGCGGCCGACGGCGAGGCGGTCGATGCCGCCGGCCGGCTGGTCTCGCCCGGGCTGATCGAGACGCACATCCATCTCGACAAGTCGCGCATCCTCGACCGCTGCACGCCCGCGCCGGACCGCGGCACCGATCACATGAGGCGCGTCGCGGCGGTCAAGCCGGGCTTCACGGTGGAGGACGTCTACGCCCGTGCGCGGGCGACGATCGATCAGGCGCTGGTCAACGGCACGATGCACATGCGCACCCATGTCGAGCTCGACCCCAACGTCGGGCTGCGCGGCTTCGAGGCGCTGCGCCGGCTGGCCAAGGATTACGCCTGGGGCCTGGATCTCGAGCTTTGCGTCTTCGCTCAGGAAGGCCTGACGAATTCGCCGGTGACGGACGCCAACCTCGTCGCGGCGCTGAAGCAAGGCGCGACGGTGATCGGCGGCGCGCCCGGCTACGATCCCGACCACGCGGGGCAGATCAACCGCATCTTCGCGCTTGCGCGCGAATTCGACGTCGACGTCGATATCCATCTCGACGTCGGCTACACGACCGACGACATGGACATTTTCCTGGTCTGCGATCTGGCGGAAGAATTCGGCTGGGGCGGGCGGGTCGCCGTCGGTCACGGCACGAAATACGCCTCGCTGCCGCCGTCCAGGCTGCGCGAGCTGGGCAAGCGCCTCTCCGATGCCGGTGTCGCGGTATCGGTTCTGCCGGCGACCGACCTGTTCGTCATGGGCCGCCACCAGGAGCATTCGGTGATGCGCGGCGTCGCCGACGCCAACGCGCTCACGGCCTGCGGCGTCAACTGCTCGCTCTCGACCAACAACGTGCTGAACCCGTTCACGCCGTTCGGCGATTCCTCGCTGATCCGAATCGCTAATCTGTACGCCAACGTCGTGCAGCGCGGCATGGACGAAGAGCTCGCGGAATGTTTCGAGATGCTGTCGCGCCGCTCGGCGCGGCTGCTGCGGCGCGACGACTACGGGATCGCCGTCGGCAACCCGGCGGACCTCGTCGTCTGGAACGCACGGTCGCGGACGGAGGCGGTGGCGACGGTGGCGCAGCCGGTCCTCGGCTACAAGCGCGGCCGCCGCCTGTTCACCCGCCCGCTGCCCGAGCTGCACCGGCCCTGAGCCTAGCCGAGGGCCCGCGCCCGGACGACCCGCCTATTTCAACTTGGCGACGCGCGCGTCCCATTTCGGATCCCACGCTTCCTTCTCCTTCATGTATTTCGCCAGGCCGGGGTGGATCTCGACGAAATCGACGGACGACTCGATGCCGCGCCGCTGCATGGCGACCATGTCGGCGGCGACTTGCACATAGCCCTTGTCGACCGTCACGAGGTCCTTGGCGTTCGCTTCGACGATCTTGAGGATCTGATAGACGCCGTCCGCCGAAACGTCGGCGCCGACATGGTAGCCGTAGAAGAAGGGCAGGAAGGTCAGGGCTGGCACGCCGACGTCCTTCTTGAACATCGTCGGCTTGATGCTCGCCGTCTGGAAGCCCGCTTTCTTCAGCGTGGCGACTTCGGCCGCGCTCGGATTCAGGACGACCCAGTCGGTCGAGAGCGACGCCTCCGTGATCCACGGCGCGGTGGCGGACTCGGCGTTGGTATAGATGACGAATGCGGTGATCCCGCCCGATTCCAGCAGCGACCCTGCGGTGCCGATATCGACCTCGATATAGTCGTGCTTGACGCCGAGCGCGCCGAACGCGCGCTCGATCTGCGCGCGGGTGTCCCAGGGCCGCGGCCCGGTGAACACCTTCTTCCCGGCCAGATCGCCGTACTGCTTTATCTTGGCCGCATCGCGCCGGTGAATGGCGACGCCGGGCTCGAGCGTGAAGGTCCAGAGGCTCTGCAGCGGCGCGCGCTTGGCCTGTTCCTTGAAGCCCTTGAAGCGGGAGATGCCCTTTGCGTATTCGTAGAAGGCGACGTCGGAGCCGTAGTAGCCCTCGAATTGCCCTGCGGCGTATCCCTTGACCGAGACGATGCCGCCGGGCGTGGGCTGCACGGTGATGCGGTACCCCTTCAGGTTCTTGTTCAGCAGCTCCGAGAGGCTGACGAGCGACTTGTGTCCGGTCGAGCCGACCTGCGACGTGCCCCACCGGATTTCCTTTTCCTGTGCCGGTGCCGCCGTTGCCAAACCGCCCATGGATATCGCGAAGACGAGCCAGGCGAGCGTCTTCTTGACCATGATGAATTCTCCCAATTGATTTGAATGAAGCCTGCCCGCCGGACGACGGGCATCGCTGACACTTTTCGCTGCCGTCCCGCACCGTGAACGGCGCGCGAATTGCTGCACTGCAAAATCGTAGGGTTGGGGAATGCGGGTGTCAACAGATTGCGGCATAAGACGGCAATATTATTATTT
>Ga0299906_10004022_pt1 | contig 12072 bp, 10 predicted proteins | sample RVTome_14_FD_200259 | JGI IMG/M metagenome (GOLD analysis project Ga0299906, IMG submission 200259) | Soil microbial communities from uranium-contaminated site in the Upper Colorado River Basin, Wyoming, United States - RVT145D125 (version 2) ...
ATCGTCAACAGGCCGGAAATGGTTGCCACGGGGTGCCTGGCGAACCGATTGTCGGAGCTGTCCCGTTGCTGCCATTCAGTGGAGTTTGTACACATTCCGTCCAGTCACTTGGGGTTGAATTCCCCGCTGCTTGCGGCAGGGACGCCGGGTCGCCCTCACTCCCCACCGCGCACCAGACGGACATGAAGACTGCCGCCCTTGACGCTGGCATTGACCGAGCCGTAGCCGAAATCAAGGCTCCACGCACCGTTGGCCAGGCCGGCGTATGGTGAGGAAGACCAAAAATATACCGGTGGCGTGCCGGGAAAGACCTGCTCATTGATGGTCGGTGATTTGCAGCTTCCCTCGAAAATAGTCTCCAACTCATTCTTGTTGGGCAGCCGCCAGTCGGTGTGGCCGGCGAATTCATAACGGTCTGCTGCCTGTAAAGCGGCTCCCCAGGTATATCCTGCAGCCACACCGCCACAGGTCTTGCCATCCCAGCTCTGCCCCAGACTACAGCGCATCCACATCAGGCCGGTGGACTTGTGGGTGACGGTGCCATCGTTACGGATGGTGAAACTGGTATTCGGGGTGGTAGCCACGATCGATTTGTTGCAGGATTGCGCTGCCGCGCCGACAGGCAGAAAAAAACATGTCAGCAGCAAGCAGGCCGGAAGAGCCCTCAAATTACGTTTCATATGATCCCTTCAGCCTTACATGAATTAACAACACAGGGGTTATCGCACCAGACGAACATGGGCGCCTTGCCCCTTATCGTCGGGGTTAACCTCTCCGTATCGGAAATTAACCTGCCATGCAGCGCTCGGCTGGTCGGCATAGGTTGACGAAGACCAGTAATTCGAGGCCGGCGTATTCGGGAAGTGGCCGGTATCAACGGCTGGATTGAACCGACCGTTGTCCACAATAGAGAGCAACTCCTTCCTGGTTGGCAGCCGCCAGTCGCCGGCGCCGCAAAGCCCGTTGGCGTTAACCGCCTGCACATAAGCGAAGGTATCACAGTCGCTCCCCGTACAGCGGCCACCTTTCTGTACACCGGGCGCGCCGCCGTTCACGGTTCCATCCGGGTTATGCCAGGTGTAGGTGTTGCTCTGGTTGTGCATCCCACCGGTGGTCTTCGCTTCCCATACCAAGCCGGTCACATTGTCCAGAGTGCAGGCCCAGTTGTTCGCGCCGCTCCCCGGGGTCGGATTGGGAGGACATTTCCCCTCACCGGCCACCTCACCACTCATGCATATCTTGGTGAAGTCAAAGCCGGCCGAGCCGCTGCCGGATTTCGTCAGCTTGCGGGCGCGCGCCGCCGCATCGCGGCCCTGTTGGGCGTCCTGTCGGGGATGAGTGCCGGCGACGGCCGAGCAGCCGGCGGCCTTTTCTTCGCGCGTTCCCTCCATGTTGCGGTTGGTGCCGTTGTCGGCGCACCAGTCGATGCCGGTGTCGTTGAGAGCTCCGAAGGGGGTAGCGTTGACGACTGCCGAATAGGTCCGCCGGTCACCGGCGTGTATGACCTCAAGCTGCAACCAATAGGGAACTTCGTTGGTCAGTTTGGAGACGGTATGCGGGCTGTTAACCTTCGCCTTGATAACGCCTCCCTTGAAGTCCGTGCAGCGGCTGAAACCACCCCCGGAGATTTCCGCCTGAGCGCGGCAAAGGTTGAAGGTCACTTTGCCGAAATCCTGGCTGTTCCATTTCAGAACGATTTTCCTGTTGCCTGCCAGAGCCTGAAGATCGACCTCCGGGAAACAGCCGACATCGACGGTGGTCACCTCGCTGCCCGCCAGCGTCCCGGAAGCATTTCCCACTCTGCAGAACCATTTCGGTTTCAATCGCTGACTGTGGATGGCGACCTCATATGAACTGCCGTCGTTCAGTTCCTTGGCGAAGGTGAAGTTTCCGTTGGCGGTGACAACAAGATCATCGCCTTTGTTGTTCCGGAGCACCACCTGGTCCCCATCCGGCAAACCGAAAACCGTGCCGCCGACGGAGTAGGTGTTGATGACGCAGTTCACATTGATGCCCGTGACATTCCCAGCGGGTATTTTACCCTCGCCGCCGGTCACCGTGCAGGTCTGGTTGGGCGTGGTCGGCTGGGTCAGCACTGTGACGCCGTAGGGTCGACCTTCGGGCAGCTCTGATGCAAAGGTGAACCCGCCGTTGGTGGATACGGTGAGATCGTCGCTGCCCTTGTTCTGCAGTACCACGGCGGTGCCTTCGGCGAGACCGGAAACCGTGCCGCCGACCCTATAGGTGTTGATCGCGAAGTTGGCCGTTACCGCGAGGTCGGCCGTCACGCCGACATCGGTGCGTGGATTGGCGGTCGAACCATCGCTCCAGCTTTCGAAATGATATCCCTTGTCGGCGACGGCCGTAACGGCCTTGCCCTCACCACCGTGGTCTACGGTCTGTTGGCGGGCACCATCGATAGTTCCGTTCTTTTCCGCGGTATAGGTCAAGGTGTACTGGTTGAGGGCGAAGCTGGCCGTCACCGCGAGATTGGCTGTCACGTTGGCATCCGTGCGCGGGTTGGCGGTCGAACCGTCACTCCAGTTCACGAAATGGTATCCCTCGGCGGGTACCGCCCTGACCGCACTGCTGTTGCTGCCGTGATTGACCTTTTGGGAACCGGCGCCATCGACGGTTCCATGGTCGCCAGCGGTGTAGGTCATACTGTACTGGTTAACGGCGAATCGGGCCGTCACCGCGAGATCGGCCGTCACGTTGGCATCAGTGCGCGGGTTGGCGGTCGAACCGTCGCTCCAGCTCACGAAATGATATCCGTCAGCGGGCACCGCCGTGACCGCGCTGCCGGTGCCGCCGTGGTTCACCGTCTGATGGCTGGCACCGTCGATGGAGCCGTTGTCCCCCGCGGTATAGGTGAGGGCGTACTGAACGATGGCGCGGCCCTCAGTTACTTCGGTGTCGGGCCGGCGGTCATCGACCGCGCTGCGGCCGTCTGCGGGGGCAGGCGCGGCAGGCGGTGTCTCGGTGCTTTTCTTCTCACATCCGGCTGAGAAGAAGAGACAGACGAGCACAGAAAAACAGAAAAACCACTTTTTCATATCACTCTACCCTCAATCATTGTCGAGCAACTCCTTGAAAGTAATCCGGTGACGGCGCAAAAGCTCGGAAAATTCACGCATCGGCAAACGCCTTTTTTTCATCAGCCGACCTCGTTTTCGGAACATCCGCGGCATTCCGAGAAGGCTTTTAATAATCCCCTGCAATAAAGCCTTGATGATTACTTTTTTGGAACCGCTTGCACGAAACTCGCCGCCGGTTCCTTTTGCAAGCAATATGGCGCGGGACTGCTCAAAGTAGCGAAGAGCCGTGAACCACGGCAGCAATAGGAGAAGGCCAACAGGAAAGTTCTTTAACGCCACCCAGTAATGATTGCGTTCGACCAGATAGACCTTGAAGGGCGAAAAGCTCCCACTTGTTTGGGAGTATTTGTGATAAACAACAGCATTTGTGGCCAACACCGCCCTCCAACCGGCCAGCCTCCCCCTCAGCCCAAGGTCCGAGTCCTCGGCATAGGCAAAGAAATCATCGTCGAAAAGCCCTGTCTCCTCGATCATTGCCCGCTTGTAAAGGGCCGCACAGGCACTGGGAAAGAGAATTTCCTCCACTTCCCGGAGGCGGAGAGTGGACCAGCGCTTGTTGCGATACCGGCCCCGCGACATTCCGTCAGCACAGATGCTCATTCCCAAAGAGTCAATGATGTCTGGGTCGGAAAAGGAGCAGATCCTGCACCCCACCATCCCGACGTCAGGAAGGTCATTCGCTACCTCGACCAGGGTTTCCAGCCAGTTCCGCTCGGCCCGAGTGTCGTTGTTCAGGGTGACGATATAGTCGCCACGGGAGTGCGCCAACCCATGGTTATTGCCGGAAGCAAAACCAGTGTTTTCCCCGAGAGGGATCACCTTCACCCAGGGATAACGCTCTGTCACAAAGGAAACCGAGCCGTCCTCCGAGCCGTTGTCCACCAGAACTACTTCAAAGTCACGGAAGGTTTGCGCCGCCAGGCTGTCGAGGCAGTCGGGCAGATGCCGCAGGCCGTTCCAGTTGAGAATGATGATCGATACGAGGGGCTTCAAGGCAGACTCAACCGGAAAAGCGGTTCCCCCCTCCGGGCGCGGCATTGCTCCCTCTTGGCTGCGGGGCGTCGCGACCGGGCCGACGATGAGTGCTCCGGGCTTTATCAGGCTATAGACCAGCCGGGTGCGGGCAGCATAGATCCGATGCAGGACTAGGCACCAACGTCCTCTTAAACCGTGCACCGCCGCATGTTCCTTGACGGTTGAAAAAGCCGCCCGCAGGTGCTCCGAGACCCGTCTGGTGCTTTTGGCATGGCCGTGGACCCTGAAATCGGCCAGATACTCGGGCAGAACAACCGGCTCGGCTAAACGCGCAAACCGCAGGAAGAGATCGTAGTCCATATCCAGATGCCGATTGACGTCCAGTCCGCCTGCGGCACGCCACAGGGATCGGTTCCAGAAAGTCGCCATTTGCGGAATGAAATCCTCCGTCAGGAGCTTGTAAAAGGAGAACCGCCTTCCGCGAATGTTTTTGTACCAGACAATGGAACGGAAGATTTGGTGGCCTGTTTCATCGATGATCCCGCAACGTCCATACAGCCAGGAAGGTTCCGTTTTGGCCAGGTGAGCCACAACCGTGCGCAGCGCCCCCGGGAGCAACCGGTCATCCGAATTGAGCCAGCCGAGGATTTCCCCGCGGGCCAGTTCCATACCGCGGTTGATTGCATCGGCCTGCCCTTTGTCCGGCGCAAAGTGCAGCAGTAGCCGCTCGCCGTAAACCTCTTTCAATGACTGCAGCAGCTCTCGCGAACCATCGGTGGAACCGGGGTCCATGACCAGCAGTTCGACATCTACTCCCTCCTGGTCGAGGACCGAACGCGCGGCCTCCTCCAGGTATGCCACCTGTTGATAGCTGGGCATGACGATCGAAATTTGCGGAGAAAACGTCATGATCAATCCGAATTTGTTTCCCTGACGCGCCGATACAACGCACGGGATGTGCCGAAGTTCCGCCAGATATGGGGATCGACCAGGCTTTTCGTTGCGCGCCACGAAGTAAAGATTGTTGCGGCTGTTTTTGCGAGGTTGTTCAGCATCTGTCCCAAGTGCAGTTGCTGCAAGTCCTCCTTCGCCTGGCCCGCCAGCAGTCGTGCCTTTTCCAGGCGGAAGTAGGCAGGCAATCCCTTGCATCCGTAACGCCTAGCGACTGCTTCGACCTCCTCAAGCCGATCAAAGCCGCCTTCCGCGGTCTTGTTCGAACCCAGCCACCTGTAGCTGGCCATGGTTTTTCCAATATATAGCAGCTCGAACTTCTGAGCCAGGCGAATCCACAAATCCCAATCCATGGCCCAATGCAGCGACTTATCCAATCCGCCGACCGATTGATAAGCCTGACGGGAAAAGAAAGCCGCCGGCTGAATGATGTAGTCTCCGTAATAAAGCAGTCGATTTAGGCGATGAGGCTCGACCACCGTGCACGGCCCGATTATTCGGCCCTTGGCATCGATGAAGTCGGCGTTTCCATAAACCAGCGCCACCTCGGGATGGGCGAGGAAAGTCTCGACAACAGTACGAATGGCCCCGGGTTTAAGCACGTCATCGGCATTCAGCCAGCCGAGGATCGACCCGGTTGTCTTCTCGAAACCGCGCGCGATCGCATCCGCCTGTCCGGCATCTTTCTCGCTGACCCAGCTTAACCTGTCCTCGTATTCCCGCAGCAATTCAACCGTGCCGTCGGTCGATCCGCCATCCATCACGAGGTATTCGATGTTCGGGTAATCCTGTCCGAGCACACTATCGATAGCGGCGCGGAGATAGGGGGCGGCGTTGAAACTCGGGGTGACCAGGCTTACGCGCGGCAATTCTTTCCTGGATGATTCGGACGGATCTGAAGCCTTCATAGGTGGCGTGCTTATCTCCTGTTTTTGTCTGTCCAGTCAGTGCGCTTCGCTTTAACTCGAGACCTTATCATTCTTCATAATTATATTTTTTCAGATTATCTGAAAACACTGAATTCAGCCTGGAAATTGTTTCTGGCTTTAATTTTTCCTTATAATCACCAGGCAATATTTTGCGCTTGTGCGCATATACGTTCTCTCTTTTAATCTCGAATTCTTTATTGTATTTTTTGCATATTTTTTCTATTTGTTTTTCGGTATTAATGTCGAAAACTTTTGCCACTTCCCTTACCCAATAGGGGAAGTTAACAACCATATCTTCATATTTGACAAATATTGAATTTGGCCTAGCTAAGAGCTTCTGATACTCGTTGTATTTTGCGTTGAAATCAGCGGCCTTCGATAATACAAATTTGTCAATTCCCATATTTATAATTTCGGCCCTCTCGGATTGCCCAAGGTCGAATACCCCTTTAATTACGCTATGCGAATAAGCCTCAGAATAATAAAGAGATACCAACACATCCCTTGGATCGCGCAAGTGCAAAATAATGTTGGGATTTAATTCCTGCGGGATGTCGAAATAATATCTCAAAGGAGCAAAACAGCCAAATTTATTTACCCATTGACTCATATCACTGAGATTGCTTTCCTCAGTATCAAAGTAGAACTTACTATTTCTTCTATGATTAACAGAATAATAGGTCAGTCCGGATTCCTTCGAGAGGTCATGGCAAATTTTATAAATAAACATTGAGCCTGCTTTGTGGACTGTAAAAAACAGAATGTGTTTTTTTGATGTCGTACCAGAAAGAATTTTCATTATTGAGACCCCTTCTTTTCAATTAGGCCAAATCTTCATTTTCGGAAATACCCCCCCTGCCTTTGCGCCAACAATTGCCGGTACATGGTAACATAACGACCAGACACCTTATCAAGGCAGAACTCCGCCTTGGCCTTCTGGCGGGCCCGGTACGAAAGCTGGGAATGGCGGTCCATATCTTCGAGGACCCAGGCGATTCCCCGACCAAGGTCAACAGCATCATAAGGTTGCGCCAGATAGCCACATTTCTGGTGCTCGACAACATCAAGCAACCCCGTGGCCCCGAATGCGACGACCGGCGTACCGCAGGCCAACGCTTCAGCAGCAGTCTGGCAAAAAGCCTCCTGAACGGACGGGGCAACAAAGACATCGGCCGCGGTATAGATAGCGGCCAATTTCCGGTCGTCATGAATCCGGCCGAGGAAGACCGCGGGCATCCCCAAATCAGGCATCTCACTGCCGTCCAAAGAGCTGAAAACAACCGCGAGGGTATCCGACGAGCCTTTACTGAAAGCCTGAAGTGCCGGAATCAACAGATGGAGTCCCTTGTTCGGGTCGGAGATGGCCCGTACCGCGCCAAAAAGAATAATCTTTTTGTCTTGCGGCAGGCCCAGTGTATTTCGCGCACCCTGCTTGTCCCCAGGTCGAAAGATCTCGGTATCCAGCCCGTTGGGGATGACTTCCACCCTGACCTCACGGAAAAGAGAGCTTGATCGGGCACAATCGGCCAGCCAGCGGCTGGGGGCCACCAGGGTCAGATTCAGGTTCCTCCATGCCTTCGCCTTTCTTTTCCAAGTCCAACGAGAAAGGTCCTTTTCGCGCGACGAACCAAGAACAGGACATTTTCCGCAGTTTTTCTGATACCTTTTGCAATCATAGGGAACATGGCATCCGCCGGTAAATGCCCAAGAATCATGAAGGGTCCAGATGAGGGGTTTATGGAGCTTATTGAGCGTTTCCACCTGTAGAAAACCGGCACACAACCAATGCAAGTGGACAATGTCCGGATTGATTTCGGCAATCTCCGCCGGCACGTTATCCGGCAGCAACGCAGGCGAAAAGTTGTTTTCCGGCCTGTTGGGATACATCCGCACCGGCAGCGTTCCCAAAAAACCCATCAGCCGACGCGCGGCCGTTCGCAAAGGGTTTTGATTGCAGATAACCTCGCCTGCGTTTCCGAATTTGAACTGCACAAGTAGGCATGCATCGATACCAAGCCCCCGAACTCCCTTGAGCAGGCGGACGGCAGCCCGGGCCGCGCCACCCACTTCATCGAAAGTGTTGAGCATAAGAACTTTCATCGCGTCCAGAAACTCTTCAGCTCGGCGGCAAAGGTTTCCAGGTCCCAGTTGCGTACCAGATGCCGGGGGAGTTGAAAGGGATCGGTCCACCTGTGCACCTGGCCGGGGAAATTTGCTGCCGACCGGATGAAGCCGGCCTCGCGGCAGAGGCGGACGGAGGTGCGGTCGTAGTCTCTTTTTCTGCCGAAGGGATAGGAGAAGGTCGTTATCTCCTTTCCGGTGATGCTTTCCAGGTCTTGCTTGGACGTAAATATCTCTTTTCGCTGCTGCTCTTCGGTCAGCGAAGAAAGGGCCGAATGGGTAACCGTGTGGGCGCCGATTGTGGCCCATGGGCTTGCGGCAAGCATCTTGACTTCCTCCTTCGTCATGGAGCGATGAATGTCCTTGCCCCCGTGGCGACGGTCCGCCCATTTTCCAAGCTGATCCAGCCAGGCATCCCGCCGGTCGGGAGGGATCTCCCGCATGGCCATATTGAGCGAAGCGTACAACGCTTTTCGCTGGTCGAGGGAAGCCGTATCCCAGACCCGGCCGTAGCGGGCATCGTCCAACTGGAAGAGGGCAGGAAACTCCCCTTCCCGCAGGAGGATACCTTCCAACTGGTGCCACCAGAATTCCTTTTCGGTGCCAATATGACCGGAGCTGACGAAAAAAGTGGCCGGCACGCCGACCTCCTCGAGGACAGGCAACGCTTCAAGAACATTGTCGGCATAACCGTCATCGAAGGTGACGACAACCGCCGGCTCTTTCAAACCGAACCATTCTTCCTCGAATCGCAAAATCCGGAAATGCTGCTTCAGGAACAGCATATGCCGGTAAAAATTCTCGCGCGACACGGCGAGCATTTCCGGATCGGCCGGCAGGTTGGCTACCCGATGGTAAATCAGGATAACGATCGGGGACTCAATGAAATTAAGAAATCGGTTTCTGATCGCGCGAACCTTCCGATATGCAGCTCGAACAGAGCGATATGCGGTCCGGGCAGAACTTGTCAACGGCGAATCTTGCAACTGAAGAATACCCATTATTCAATATTTGAATAAATGAAGCATTTATGTTCAAAATGAAAGATTTCTCTCGTTTTTACAAAAAATTTTCTCGCTTCAATAAGTTCATGGCAAAATGGATTTAAATAGATAATAGTTACCTTCCTCGGATTTTCAGTTACTGACTTTTCAATATTAAGCACGACTTCATTCATAACAACACAAGGAAATGGATCAAAAAAATAAAAATAATTATACTCATTCAATTTTTTGAATTCTGATGCATCGCAACATTCGATTACAATATTTCTTATCTTGAGTTTTTTGATATTGTTTTTTGCTATTTCAACCAGATCCGGGGATATTTCCACTCCGGCAATTTTGGAAAACGGGTACTTGGACAAGGAAATGAGAATTCCGCCCTTGCCGCAACCAAAGTCAACTATGGCATCCGCTGGTGTAATCTTGAAATGGGCCAAAATCTTGTCAAACGCCAGTCCGCCCGAATCTGCGTAATAATGAGTACGCTCGGAAACCGCCTGGGTGGGGTCGTGCTTCAGGTCAATTTGGCCCAAGGCAATGCGCAGGCGGATGACAAGTTCGCGCCATTCCCCCTTGCACAGAAGGATAACGGCATTCCTCAACCCTCTCATCAAATGCATGGTGGTCAACGGCATAAGACCTATTTCCAAGGACGAATGAAAATCGACATTTCCCGACAGTCGATTTCCTTAAAACCCGGAATCCATCGGATACTTTGTTCGTGAACTTTCAGAATAGATGCCAACCATACTCTCAATTACTTTCTTATCTCTCTGGGCTTTTTTACTGACATATTCTCGGATTACACCTTTTTCGAAATTTTTCCACACCTTTTTAATTACGTTAGCGGTATACGTTTTTTCTAAATAGAGCTTACCAATTTCCTGCTGCTTATATGAAGCAACTGTTCCTGCTTCTATGTCGTGAATCGCCTGAATCATCATGTTGATTCCGAGTTTCACTGTCTTTACATTAAGGCTTTCAGGATTGTCGTTAGGACAAATATCAGGCCTACCTTGGTAGACTATCCTTCCGGTATCAACTCCGGAATCAACAAAATGGACAGTTGAGCCTACATATTCAGGTTCTTCATTGTAAATGGCCCACTGGGTAGTCGACACACCTCGGTACTTCTGGGGCAATCCCGTGTGAAGGTTTAATACTCCATTCGGCGGCAGGTTCATTATCGGTTCTTTTACTATGGAAGTTCCGCAGATCGCAATAATGTCTGGTTGGAGGTTTTTCATTTGTTCGACATATTTTGGATTATTTATCTGCTTTGCTCCCTCTGTATGAACAACCACGCAACCATTGCAAGGCAATATCTCTGTGCATTCCCTGCCAAAATTTTTTAAATCAATCTGACCGGCTATTTTTTTATTATAGTGGTTAAAAATCGCAGCATCATATAACTTTTTCAAGGTTTGCCAAGGGTGCAGTGCCAACTTGAAAGTTTTTCCGACCTTCTCTGACATGGACGAAGATCTGTGTTGCTGTTCCACGAACACACCAACAACGTTGATATGTTTCATAAGCATGTTAGCAAAATAGGTTGCCGCATAATCCGGGCTGACCAGTAAAACCACCCTCATTTTTTTTACAGGACAGGTCTGGCCTGGATTTTCATGAACAGTCATTGGAACCTCAATGATTTAATAGATACCCAGTCTGCGCATTTGCCGCAAAACGCCATGTTCAATCTGGTGGTAAATATTCCACGGTAAGGACTGGCGCACCGGAGGCATTCGTTTGAACGGCATACGAACCGCACGAGTCTTGAATTTTTTCTCCAGCTCCGCGATAAATTCCTCAAACAGTGCCTCGTCGGGATGACAATATTCCGGGGAGCGGGCCACGAAAATACTCTCGGGGTTGAAATCGCGCTCCAAAATTTCTGCCATCAAGCGACGAATTTTGGTCTCCTCGTAATCGACAAACGCGAGGCCGTCCCAATCGATGCTGAGATGCTCGCCTTGCCGCGGCCCGCCCCAATCGGCGAACGTCTGTTCAGCAAAGTCGAGGGGCACCCATCCCTGCCCGCCCAGAAGGCGAAACGGCAGGGCGGTAAGATCCGTCTCGTATTTCACGCAGTATAGATCGTCATATTTGCGGCCTCCAAAGTCGTCATGCACCCAGCGCAGGCTGGTCACGATCCCGTTCATCACCGCGTGCGTGAGGAAACTTCCGGAATCGAGTCGATTCATAAAGGGATCGCACCGCCAGACTTGGCGCGCTTTCCCGGACCTGCGGTCGATGAGAAGCCCGCGCATGTCACAATGAAAATCGACATGACATATCGAGAGGTTGCGATCACCCCGCTCAAGCCATAAATCGTAGAGCTGACTATGTTCTTCACCAACGAAGAGGTCAGTCATGGCCGATCCCAAATCACTTGCTCCCTCGACGAAGAGAGCCGCATGCCTCCCTTAAACCGTGAAAGTGCTTGAGCCCCTGGTGGATAAACCGGGATGGGATAACAGTTTTGAGCCCCCGGGCAGCCATCGTGTACCCGCTCCATATGGCCCACTCCATACGGCCCACGACCCCTTCCCGCCAGACGCGAAGGTCATAACAGGCTACAGGGGCAGCACGCCAATTCGCCTTGTAAGGTTCATCCCCGCGCAACAGGTCGAAGAATTCGCAACCTTGCTCAAAGGCATACTGAATTGAGGCCATCATGGTGAGCTTGCCGGGAGAATACTCATCCATGGACAGATCGACGCCTGCCTGGTAGGCATAGACGGCTTTTGAATCGACCAACTGGTATTCCACGGCAATGGGCTTCCCATCGCACTCCAGCCATGCCAGTCGGAGATTTTTGCGGGTCAGCAAATTTCTGGATACCTTTTCGTGAAACACCCGAAATTTTTCGTCGTCGAAAACCCCGAGGGGCTTCCTGGCGCTTCCCCATCGGGCGGAATGCAGTTCCAGCAGAATCTCAAACCCCTTCTGGAGATCCGCCTCGTTCTCCACTTGGCGGACCTTTATTTTTCC
>Ga0299906_10004023_pt1 | contig 12070 bp, 5 predicted proteins | sample RVTome_14_FD_200259 | JGI IMG/M metagenome (GOLD analysis project Ga0299906, IMG submission 200259) | Soil microbial communities from uranium-contaminated site in the Upper Colorado River Basin, Wyoming, United States - RVT145D125 (version 2) ...
GCGAGAAAAGGCCATCTGCTACGTTGCCGCTCCTCGACGATGTATTCAACATCGCCGTCGTCGCGGCGCCTTGCATCTGGCCTTTTCTCGCCGCAACCAGACCCATCACACTTCCACCACGGCCTGCTAGCACCGCCTTCGCGAGCCCCTTTTTTTCGCGCTGGCTTCGACAAATAATGGTGGTGCCCGTCTAAGAAAGTGGGGACCGCGGGTCGAGCTTTTTGACCGACAACCAGGAAAATGCGCCAGCTCATCGCCCAATCCGTTCGCCGGCCGGTCGCCGTCTCGATGATCTACGTCGGCCTGGCGCTGATGGCCATCGCCGCCTGGATCAACCTGCCGATGCAGGTGGAGGTCACCGGTAACTACCCGCGCCTGACTGTTTCTTCCAACTGGGGCATGGCTGCGCCCGAGGCCGTCCAGGCGCTCATTACCAGCCCCATCGAGGCACTGGCGGTCTCCATTCCCGGCGTCACCCACGTCACCTCGCAGTCGCGACGGGGCACCTCCGAGGTCACCATCGAGCTCGACGACAAGGTCAGCGTCGACCTCGTCGTCTTCGAGCTCTCCGACCGCTTGTCGTTGCTGCGCGAGAGCCTGCCGGTGGGCGTTACGCCGCGGCTGGGCCGCTTCACGCCGCGCCAGTTCCAGAACGAGACCGCCGGGCCGCTGATCCAGTACATCCTGCTGTCGAGCCGGACGCTATCGGACCTCCGGCGGTGGGCGATCGACGAGCTGCAGGTCAAGTTCGAGTCGATCGACGGCGTCGGCGAGGCGAGGATCGAGGGCGGCACGGACCCCTACCTGCGGGTCACCGTGCGTCCGGACCTGGCGGAGCTCTACGACATCCAGCCGTTCACCGTTCGGCAGGCGCTGCAGACGGTGAACCAGACGCTGCCGCTCGGCCAGGTCGAGGTGCGGGGCTCGGCCTACGCAGTGCGCATCAACCACACGGTCGAGGACTTCGAGCGGCTGCGCACGCTACCGGTGGGCAACGTCGGCGACACGATCGTGCGAATCGCCGACCTCGGCGCCGTGGAGGTGGTCCACGAGCATGCCGACCGCTACGTGCGCGTCGATGGCCAGCACCGGGTCATGCTGTCGATCGAGCGCCGCCCCGGATCCGATACGCTGGACGTCGCCGAGGCGGTCCGCGCCCGCATGGCCGAGGTGGAGGCGACGCTGCCCGCCGACATCCGCGTCGAGCTGTACAGCGACTCGGCGGCTGGCCTACAGGAAGAGCTCAATCTGCTGACCAAGCGGCTGCTGATCATCGTGGCGCTGGTCGTCGGCCTGCTGTTCGCGATGCTGCGCGACCTGCGCTCGCCGATCTTCCTGGGGCTGACGCTGGCGGCGGCGCTGTCGCTCACCATCATCGCCCTCTACCACTTCGAGGTCCCGGTCAACCTGCTGACCCTGACCGGCCTGGCGCTGGCCTTCGGGATGCTGGTCGACAACGCCGTCGTCGTGCTGGAGAACATCGTCCGCTACCGCGAGCAGGGGCTGGGGCCGCGCGAGGCCGCCGAGCGCGGCACCTCGGAGGTCGTCGTCCCGGTGCTCGCCGCGACGCTCACGACCATCGCCGTGTTCGGCCCCTTCGTGATCTTCCAGGGCCGGCTGCGCGATTACTACGTGCCGCTGGCGGCGGCGGTGACCTTCGCGCTCACCTCGTCGTTCTTCGTCGCCACGACGCTGATGCCGGCGGCGGCCGGCCGCGGCTGGGTGCTCGGCAAGCCGCACTTCGGCCGCGAGCCCGGCAAGCGCTACCGGCGGGCGCTGGCCTTCGGCCTCCGCCATCCGTTCATCATCCTGGCGATCGTCGCCGGCTTCGGCTGGTACTCCTGGGACCTGTTCAACAACAACGTCTCCTCCGGCGCCTTTCGCTACGGTGTTACTCGCGACCGGCTGTACGTGAGCCTGACGCTCCCCGAGGGCACCGAGGCCGCTCGCATCGACGAGGAGATCAAGCCGTTCGAGGCCTATGCGCTCAGCCTCGGCGACAACGCCGAGCGGGTCGAGCTGACCATCGATACGCAGGGCAACTACGCCCGCATGGCAGTCTGGTTCCCGCCCGATCTGGAGCCCACCGCCTTCCCGCTGCTCGTCAAGGACGAGATGGTCGGCATGGCGACCCGCTACGCCGGCGTCCGGGTCAGCGTCTCCGGCTTCGACACCGACCCCTACTACAACGGCGGCCTCAGCTATGGGCCCAGCTACAACTCCGGCATCCGGATCTTCGGCTACAACTACGACCAGCTCGGCCGCATCGGCGACGAGATCGTCGGCATGGCCAAGCGCCATCCCCGTGTCGAGGACGCCGTGGTGACCGCCGGCGGCAGCTACTACAGCTCGGTGGGGTCCGAGATCCTCCTGAAGATCGACCGCGAGGCGCTGGTCCCCCACGGCATCGCCGTGCAGAGCGTCATCAACCAGGTGGGGACGCTGGTGCGCGGTGACGCCGCCAACCTGCAGGGCCTCAAGGTGGGCAGCGACGAGTGGGAGGTGCGGGTCAAGACCGAGGGGATCGACCAGCGGACCCTCGAGCAGGTGCTGCAGACGCCGCTGCTGGGGGCGTCCGGCCGCGGCGTGCGGCTGCGCGACATCATGGACATCGAGATGCGCGAGGTGCCGGGGATCATCACCCGCGACGACCAGCGCTACGACCGCTGGGTGCGCTGGGAGTACCGCGGCTCCAGCCGGGCGCGGGCCAACTACGAGGACGCCATCTTCCAGTCGCTGGAGCTGCCCCCCGGCTACTCGGCCGAGCAGGGAGGCCGCATCAACTTCCTGACCCAGGAAGAGGAGATGCAGATCCGCATCGTGGCGGCGACGGCGCTGGTGATCATCTTCCTGATCCTCGCCTCGCTGTACGAGTCGCTGATCCAGCCGTTCATCGTCCTGCTAACGGTGCCCTGCGCGATGATCGGCGTCTTCTTGATCTTCTACTTCACCGGCAAGCCGTTCGATCCGTCGGCGCGAATCGGCGTGGTGCTCTTATCGGGCATCGTCGTCAACAACGCGATCATTTTGGTGGACCACATCAACCTCAGACGCCGCCAGGGGCTGGAGCTGTTCGACGCCATCGTCCGCGGCGCCGCCGAGCGGGTGCGGCCGATCCTGGTGACCTCGATCACGACCATCGGCGGCCTGCTGCCGCTGGTCGTCGTGCAGGGCTCTTCGCAGACCTCGGGCAGCCAGGACATGTGGCAGAACCTGGCGCTGTCGACGATCGGCGGCCTGACGGTGGCGACGCTGCTGACGCTCTCGGTGACGCCGATCCTCTATCTGCTGGCCGAGCGCGGCCGCGCCAAGGCGCGCGGTCTCGCCGGCTGGGTGGGCAGGCTGTGGCGCGAGCTGCCGGCTTGATCTGACGATGAACTTCGAATTCTTGTTCAAACGGAAGGGGGAGCGATGAGACACCCCACACAAACACCTCGTGACACGGAGGTGGAGACGTGAGCCGTCCGGGAATGATCGTGGCCAGCCTCGTCGCGGCGGCGTTGCTGGTGGTGGGGGTCTGGCAGTTCATGCCAGCCGGGGAGGAAGGCGCCGGTAACGGCGATGGAGCCGAGGACGCCCGCGAGGCGGCGCCGTTCCAGCCGCCGGCGGCCGGGGCGGTCTCGGTGACCGGCTACCCGGTGCACCGCGGCCAGCTCATCCAGCGGATCACCGCCAACGGCGTCGCCGAGGCCGAGCGGCTGTTGCGGGTGTCCTCCGAGGTGCAGGGGAAGATCGCCGAGATCGCGGTGCGCGAGGGGCAGTGGGTCGAGGCTGGCGACCTGTTGGTCCGCATCGACGACACCGAGCTGCAACTGGAGCGGGACCGCGCCGAGGAGGCGCTCATCACCAAGCTCATGGCTTTCGCCGCCGACCAGTTGGCGGTGCCCGGCGCCGATGGCCTGGTCGCGGCGCGCGCCGACAACCGCGACGAATCGGCGAGCGAGTTCCTGCAGCGGATGATCTCGGACGAGGCCTACCGGACGATCCTCGCCCAGCCCGACCTCGAGGGCCGCCTGAGCGCCATGACCCGCGAGGACCTCTACGCGGCGCTGGCCGAGCTCACCGCGCAGCGGGTCGCGCTGGAGACCGCCGAGCTCAACGTGGCGCGCAGCCGGGTCGTCGCCCCGTTCGCGGGCCAGGTCGCCGGCATCGACGCCACTTCGGGTCCCAACAGCAAGACCTGGCCGGTGGTCACCCAGCGGGTGAACGCCGGCAACGAGCTGATGATCCTGGTCGATCCGACGCCGCTTCGCGTCCGCGTCGAGGTCATCGAATCGGAGATCTCGTACGTGCGCGAGGGGCGGCGGGCCGAGGTCGCCTTCCCCGCCTATCCGGGGGAGATCTTCAACGCCACCATCGAGTCGATCGCGCCGATCGTCGACGCGACGCGCAAGACGTTGTCGGTCACGGTGCGGCTGCCCAACGCCGATCGCCGTCTCAAGCCGGGTCTGTTCGCCGACGTCATCCTCGACACCGAGATCTACGAGGACCGGCTGCTGGTGCCGATCGACGCCCTGCTGATCCGCGACAACCGCGAGGTGGTGTTCGTGGCTCGCAACGGCAAGGCCCAGTGGGAGTACATCGACAAGGGGCTGGAGAACGACGACTGGGTGGAGATCGTCGGCGGCAACGTCCAGGAGGGCGAGATCGTGATCACCAGCGGCCACTTCACGCTCGGCCACGACGCCTCGGTCAACGTCGTCGACACCCCGGACGCCCCGGGCGGCGGATCGTGAGCGGCGGCGGCACCCCGACCGCCGGCTCCCGGGCGGCCGCCGGCGTCGCCAGCTCGAGAGGCGCCTGAGGCCATGTCGCTCTCCGGGGTCTCGATCAAAAAGCCGGTCGCCACCACCATGGTTTGCGTCGGCGTCATCCTCCTCGGCGCCGCCTCCTACGGCGGCCTGACCGTCGACCTGCTGCCCGAGATCGGCACGCCGCGCATCACCCTGATGACCCGCGCCATCGGCCTGTCGCCGCTCGAGGTCGAGTCGCTGGTCACCCGGCGGATCGAGACGGCGGTCTCCGGCGTCCAGGGCCAGCAGCGGGTGACCTCGGTCTCGCGCGAGGGGATGTCGGTGGTCACCGTGACCTTCCCGTGGGGGGTCGACCTCGATCTCGCGGCGCTGCACGTCCGCGAGCGCGTCGACGGCGTCGCCCAGCAGCTTCCGCAGACGGCGGACCGCCCGACGGTGCTGCGCTGGGACCCCGGCAGCGAGCCGGTGATGGGCCTGGCGGTTGCCGGCGGCGGGACGCTGGCCGAGCTCCGCGAGCTGGTCGAGGCGGTGGTCGTCTCGCGGATGGAGCAGGTCGCCGGGATCGCCGGCGCCCAGGTCACCGGCGGCGCCGAGCGGGAGATCGGAGTGCAGCTCGACCCCGGTCGCCTCGAGATGTTCAACCTGACGGTCAGCGACGTCGTCAACGCCATCGAGAACGCCAACTCGAGCGCCTCCAGCGGCACCGTCCTGCAGGGCGACTTCGCCTACGCGGTGCGCGTCATCGGCGAGTTCCTGCAGGTGCGCGATGTTGCCAAAGTCTCCGTCGGCCAGTCCCAGCAGGGCGCACCGCTGACGATCGCCGACCTCGGCACCGTGGTCGACGGCGCCCGGGCGCGGCAGGCCGGGGCCCTGCTCAACGGCGAGCCGGCGGTCGGCGTGCTGCTCTACAAGGAGTCGGAGGTCAACACGATCGAGGCGGTCGCCGCCGCCACCGAGGCGCTCGAGGAGCTGCGCGCCCAGTACCCGACGCTGTCGTTCGCGCTGGCCTTCGAGAACGCCTCGTTCATCAGCGAGTCGATCGACAGCGTCGTGCAGAACATCACGCTCGGCGGCCTGATCGCCCTCGCGGTCCTGTTCCTGTTCCTCAAGGACCCGCGCAACCCGATTCTGCTGTGCGTCTCGATCCCGGTGTCGCTGATCGCCACCTTCGTGCTCTGCTACTTCACCGGGATCACGCTCAACATCATGACGCTGGGCGGCCTGGCGTTGGGCGTCGGCATGCTGGTCGACAACTCGATCGTGGTGCTGGAGAACATCTTCCGCCTCCGCCAGCTCGGCGCCGGCGCCGACGAGGCTGCCGAGCGCGGCGCCTCCGAGGTGGCCATGGCGATCACCGCGTCGACCCTGACCACCGTCGCGGTCTTCCTGCCGATCGCCTACGTCCAGGGGGTGGCCGGCGAGCTGTTTGCGCCGCAGGCCTGGACCGTCACCTTCTCGCTGATGGCGTCGCTGATCGTCGCGTTGACGGTGCTGCCGATGTTGGCGGCGCGCTTCATGCGGCTCGAGGAGGGCGAGGTGTTCCGCGACCCTTTCGCCGAGGATGTGCCGCCGCAGGCCGGAGAAACCCCGCAGGCCGGCTCGGCACCGCATCCCGGAGAGGTCCCGCTGGCCGGAGAGGCCCCGCAGGCAGGAGAGGCGCCGCCGCCGGAGTACGGAGAGCCGGCGCCGGCGGTTACCACTCCGGAGCTCGAGCCGGCCGGCGCCGGCGAGGCCACGGGAGCGGCCGCGGGCCCCGAGCCGCCCGCCGCGAAGCGCCGGCGGCCGACCGCGTTCTTCGCCCGCTTGCTCGCCCCGGTGCGCCGTTCGCTGGTCTTCGTCGGCACCTGGGCGGTCGCCGTGCCGCTGTTCTGGCTTCGCGGCCTGTTGTGGCTGCTGGGCCGGTTGCTGGCGCCGCTGACCGCCGCATTCGGCTACCTCTATGACGGCTTCGCGCGCCTCTACCACGACGCCCTGGATTGGTGTCTGCACCACCGGGCGGTGACCGTGCTGGGCGCCCTCGCCCTCATGGTCTTCGGCGGCTGGGTGGCCTGGCACCTGCCGTTCGAGCTGATGCCGCCGGTCAATACGGGGCGCTTCGAGGTGCGTGTCGATGCGCCGCCGGGGACCCCGTTCTCTCGCCTCGAACAGATGGTCCGCGACATCGACGCCGCGGCCCGCTCGGTCGATGGCGTCGAGTCGACGTTCGCCACCGTCGGGCTGGAGACCGCGACCTCGCCGGGCGCCGCCTCCGGCGCCACGGCCATGTCGCCGACGCGGGCGTTCGTCACAGTGGTGATGGGCGGCACCCGTTCGCGGTCGCTGGTGGAGCGCCAGGAGGCCGCCATGGAGGCGGTGCGCGGCACCGCCGACCGCTTCCGCGAGGCGACCATCCAGATCGATCCCGAGCGCACGCCCTTGCAGATGCTGATGGGCGGCGAGTCGGTGGGCTTCCGGATCGCCCTGCGCGGCGACGACCTCGACGTCCTCGACCAGCTCGCCGCCGAGGCCGCCGGTCGGCTCCGCGAGGTCCCCGGCCTCGACGACGTGCTCGCCCACAACGCCCGCGGCAACCCCGAGATCCGCCTCGCCATCGACCGCGATGCGGTGTCGCGCTACGGCGTGCCGATGCGCCAGGTCACCGACGCGCTGGTGGGGGCGCTGGAGGGGGCGCTCACCGACACCCAGTTCGCCGAGTTCGACCGCCGTATCGACATCCGGGTGAGCGCCCGCAGCCACGAGGAAGGGCTCAACAGCGTGCTCGACCGCACGCTGCCGACGGCGAACGGGCCGATCCCGATGCGCGAGCTCGTCCACCAGCAGATCGCCGCCGGCCCCACCGAGATCACCCACACCGACCGCCTGCGCGAGATCGGCGTCACCGCCACGCTCACCGGCATCCGCCTCTCGGAGGCGATCGGGCGCGCCGAGGCCGTGCTCGCCGAGATGAGCTTCCCGCCCGGCTATCGCTACGTCGTCGCCGGCGAGCAGGAGGCGGTGCAGTCGTCGTTCCGCAGCCTGATGTACGCGCTCGGACTCGCGGCGCTGCTGGTGTACATGGTGATGGCGGCGCAGTTCGAGTCGATCAAGCATCCCTTCGTGATCCTGGTCAGCCTGCCGCTCGGCTGGGTGGGGGTGGTGCTCGCCCTGAGGCTCACCGGCCAGTCGATGAACGTCGTGGCGCTGATCGGCGGCGTCGTGCTCACCGGCATCATCGTCAACGACGCCATCGTCAAGATCGACACCATCAACCGGCTGCGGCGCGAAGGCATGCCGCTCCGCCAGGCGGTCCTCCAGGGCTCGGCGCTGCGGCTGCGGCCGATCGTCATGACCTCGGTCACCACCACCTGCGCGCTGATCCCGATGGCGCTGGGCCTCGGCGCCGGCGCCGAGCTGCAGCGGCCGCTGGCGATCGCCATCATCGGCGGCGAGTCGACCGGCACGCTGCTGACCCTGCTGGTGATCCCGGTCATCTACGAGCTGCTGGACCGCGAGAAGCCGGATCCCTCCGCCGCGCCGCGCGCCGCCGCCCAGCCCGCCTGAGACATCCAGGCGGTCGGCTTTCCCCGCCCGCGCCTCGCCGTGTTCTCGTGGGTAACGGGTAGCTGTGGCGGCTCACGAACACCCCAGTAGTCGTGAGGGCGAGCGGAGGGGCACCTTCTTTCCCTTTCCCTGCCGGAGACGAGACTCTCACTCGTACAGCAGGTAGCGCCGGCGCACCTCCAGGAAGGCCTCGAGCTCGGGGGCCCACGACGCCGCGATCTCGGCGGCGGACAGGCCGCTGCGGAGCTGGTTGACGACCTCGGGGCGGCCCCAGAGGCGGGGGAACGGCTCGGCGTCCCAATCGTCGGGATGGAGCGCGAAGATCGCCTCCGCCAGGGTGATCGCGGTGAGGCCGGCGGCGAAGGCATCGCGATCGGTGAGGATGATGTCGACGCCGTGGCAGCGCTCGCCGGCGTGGACACTGGCGTCCGGCGTCCGGTCGCGGGGCAGGAAGCGCACCCCCGGCAGGCCGGCGGCGTTGAGCCGGGCGGCGAGGCGGCGGCCGTCGATCCACGGGGCGCCGAGCCACTCGAAGGGCTCGTCGGTGCCGCGGCCGACCGAGACGTTGGTGGTCTCGAGCGGGCCGACCGCCGGGTAGAGGATCGCCTCCACCAGGTTGCGCATGTTGGGCGACGGGTTCACCCAGGCCAGGCCGGTGGCGTCGTACCAGTCGCCGCGCCGCCACCCCTCGACGGGGACGACGGTGAGGTCGGCGCCGATCCCCCGCGCCTCGTTGAAGTAGCGGGCCAGCTCGCCCATCGTCATGCCGTGGCGCAGGGGCAGCGGGGCGTAGCCGACGAACGACAGCATTCCCTCGTCGAGCACCGGGCCCTGAACGGAGACTCCGTTGATCGGATTCGGGCGGTCGAGGACGACGAACGAGACGCCGTGCGCCGCCGCCGCCTCCATCGCATAGGCCATCGTGGTGGCGTACGTGTAGAAACGGGTGCCGATGTCCTGGATGTCGAAGACCAGCCCCTCGAGGCCGGCCATCATCTCCCGGGTCGGCCGCCGCGTCTCGCCGTAGAGGCTGAAGATCGTCAGGCCGCTGGCGGCGTCGCGGGAGGAATCCACGCGCCCTTCCTCGACGCCCAGGAAGCCGTGCTCGGGCGAGAACAGCGCCGCCAGCTCGATCGCCGGGTCGGCAGCCAGGATCTCCGCGGTCAGCCGGCCGCCGGCGTCGCGGCCCGTCAGGTTGCTGATCAGGCCGACCCGCTTGCCGGCCAGGGGTGAGTAGCCGCGGGCCCGCCAGACGTCGATGCCGGGAGAGACCGGCGCGCCCGCCTGGCCGGCGACGGCGGCGTCGGGGGCCGGCGCAGCGCGGCATGCAAGCAGGGCGGCGGCCATCAGCAGCCCGATGCGCCAACGCCGGCGCCGGACTTCGTAGTTGTTCGTCGTGGGGCGCCCCAATAGACTGGCCTCTTGGGGGGCGGCGTCGTTCACAGACACTGAAGCATCGCGCGGATATCGGTTCATGAGCCCATCCAGAAGGCCGGATTCTAACCCGCACCGATCATCGCCGTCCTTCGCCCGGAAAAGAGCGGTGAAGCTCAGGCTGGCGAACCCGAGAGGCTGGGCCCTGAGCGGCCCGCTGCTCCTGCTGCTCGGCCTGCTCGCCTTCCTGCCGTATCATTCTTCGGTGCCGGTCCAGGCGCCGGAAGTCAGCGCCGCGCCGGGCGCCGCGGCCATCGCCGAAGCCCAGGAGCCGCAGCTGGCGGCGCCGCTCGATCCCCGCACGCCCCTGCCTTCCGAGGCGGCCCAGTGGGTGGAGACGACGCTCGCCGGCATGAGCCTGGAGCAGCGCGCCGGCCAGGTGATCATGGTGCGGGCCTTCGGCGAGTACTACGCCGCCGACGCCGTGCAGCGCCAGGAGCTCACCCGCCAGGTCGAGACTCTCCAGCTCGGCGGCGTGATCTTCTTTCGCTCCGAGGCCTACGAGGCGGCGGCGCTGGTCGCCGACCTGCAGGGGTCGGCCGCCGCCGCCGGGCTGCCGCCGCTGCTGATCGCCGCCGACTTCGAGTGGGGGGCCGAGTTCCGGATCGGCGGCGCCGTGCCGTACCCGACGGCAATGGCGGTGGGCGCTACCGCCGACGTCGAGGCGGCCGAATGGATGGGTCGGGCCACCGGCCGCGACGCCCGCGCCCTCGGCGTCCACTGGATCTTCGCGCCGGTCGCCGACGTCAACAACAACCCCCGCAACCCGGTGATCAATGTCCGCTCGTTCGGGGAGAGCCCCGAGCAGGTCGGCGCGCTGGCGGCGGCGTTCGTGGCCGGGGCGCAGGCGGCGGGGGCCATGGCAACCGCCAAGCACTTCCCGGGGCACGGCGACACCGGCGTCGACTCGCACATCGACATGCCGGTGCTGCGGGTCGACGCGCAGCGGCTGCAGGCCGTCGAGCTGGCGCCGTTCCGCCAGACCATCGACGCCGGCGTCGCCTCGATCATGACCGCGCACCTGTCGGTGCCGGCGCTGACCGCCGACGAGCAGCTACCCGCGACCCTTTCCCACGCGGTGCTCACCGACCTGCTCCGCAAGCAGCTCGATTTCAAGGGCCTGGTGGTCACCGACGCCATGGAGATGGGTGGCATCACCCTCCACTGGTGGAGCGGCGAGGCGGCGGTGCGGGCGCTGGCGGCCGGCGCCGACATGGTCCTGTTGCCGCCATTCCCGGATGCCGTGCGCAGCGCCATCGTCCGCGGCGTCGAGAGCGGCGAGCTGCCGGCCGCACGCCTCGACGACGCCGTGCGCCGAGTCCTGCAGGCCAAGGCGAGGCTGGGGCTGCAACGGGCCGTCGATCCCCCGGCGCTGGCCGACCTTCCCGATCGCTTCGCGCCGGTCGCCGACGCCGCCCGCGCCGAAGAGGTGTCGGCCGCCGCCGTCACCCTGCTGCGCGACCGCCGCGAGGTGCTGCCGATCGACGCCCGCAAGCGGCGCGCGATCGTCCTGGTCGGCGTCTCCGATACCAGCACGCCGGTCCAGATCGCGACGCTGGCCGCCGCCCTGCGGCGCAGCTTCGGCAGCGTCAGCAGCTACAGCATCGATGGCCGCAGCAGCGGCGAGGAGGCGGCCGACGTGCTGGCCGCGGCGGCGGGCGCCGATGTCGTGGTCATGGCGGTGCGCGCCCAGGTGCGCTCGTACCAGGAGCGCATCACGCTTCCCGACCGCCAGCAGCGTTACGGGCAGCTCCTCGCCCGGCTGCAGGCCCCGGTGGTCCTGGTGGCCCTGGGCAGCCCCTACGTGATCAGCGCCTTTCCCGACGCGTCGGCGGCGGTCGTTGCCTATGGTTGGAGCGATCCGTTACAGCGCGCCGTGGCGGCGGCGCTGGCCGGCGAGATTCCCTGGCGCGGCAGGCTGCCGGTCACCGTCCCGGGGCTGTATCCGCTCGGCTTCGGCCTGCAGAGAGAGGCGCTCGACGCCCGCCTGCGGGACGCTTCGAGCGCGAGCGCGAGCGCGGCCGCGGCGACGCAGCCGACGAGGATCGCGGCGTCGTTGCGCGTCGCGAGCCCGCTGAAGATGTAGTTGCCGAGGCTCGTCGCGCCGATCGGCGTCGAGAGCGTCGCGGTGCCCACCACCCACACCGCCGCGGTGCGCAGCCCGGCGACGATCACCGGCAGCGCGAGCGGCAGCTCGACGCGCCAGAGCTGCTGGCGCGGAGTCATGCCGACGCCGAGCGCCGCCTCGCGCACGGCCGGATCGACGCCGGCGAGCCCGGTGACCGTGTTGCGCAGGATCGGCAGCAGGCTGTAGAGCGAGAGCGCCACCAGCGCCGGCAGCG
>Ga0299906_10004024_pt1 | contig 12065 bp, 12 predicted proteins | sample RVTome_14_FD_200259 | JGI IMG/M metagenome (GOLD analysis project Ga0299906, IMG submission 200259) | Soil microbial communities from uranium-contaminated site in the Upper Colorado River Basin, Wyoming, United States - RVT145D125 (version 2) ...
TGGCGGCCAACCAGATGGAAAAGAGTGACCTGGACTGGCTGATTCCCCACCAGGCAAACCTGCGCATCATCATGGCCACTGCCCGCAAGCTGGGCATGTCCGATGATCGGGTCATCATTACGGTGGACCGGCACGGCAATACCTCGGCGGCGTCGGTGCCGTTGGCGCTGGACGAGGCGGTCCGCTCCGGGCGCATTCAGCGCGGCGAGACCATGCTGCTGGAAGCCTTTGGCGGCGGCTTTACCTGGGGCTCCGCCCTGATCCGTTACTGATCCCGATGGCGTCGCCCAACACCGCATTTCTGTTTCCGGGCCAGGGTTCCCAGGCAGTGGGCATGCTCGCCCCCCTGGCTGAGACCAGCGCGGAGGTTGCGCGCACCTTCGCCGTTGCTTCGGAAGTGCTGGGCTACGACCTCTGGGCGCTGTGCCAGCACGGGCCCGAAGAACGCCTGAACCGCACGGAAGTGACGCAACCCGCCATGCTCGCCGCGGGTATCGCAACCTGGCGCGCCTGGAAGGAGCGCGGGGGGCGGGCGCCGATGCTGTTCGCCGGGCACAGCTTGGGTGAATACTCGGCGCTGGTCGCGGCGGAATGCATGCAGTTTGCGGACGCGGTTCGGATGGTCGCCGTGCGCGGCCGGCTGATGCAGGCGGCGGTGCCGGAAGGCGCCGGGGCCATGGCGGCGGTGCTGGGTCTGGATGACGAAGTGTTGGTCAAGGTCTGCGCTGAGGCAGCGCAAGGCGAGGTCGTATCCTGCGCCAACTTCAATGCGCCGGGGCAGGTAGTCATCGCCGGGCAGCGGGCGGCCGTGGACCGCGCCGGTGCGCTGGCCCGCGAAGCCGGCGCCCACCGCGTGGTGATGTTGCCGGTCAGCGTGCCTTCACATTGCGCCCTGATGCGCCCCGCTGCCGATGCCTTGCGTGCAGAGCTGCAATCCATCCCATTGAATGCGCCGCGCACGCCGGTGGTTCAGAATGCAGACGTGCGCGCATTCTCGGACCCCGAATCCATTATTGACGCATTGGTCCGGCAGTTGTGGCAGCCTGTACGCTGGACCGAGACCATCAGCTACATGGTCGGCCAGCGTGTGGGACATTTTATCGAATGTGGTCCAGGCAAGGTGTTGGCAGGCCTTAACCGGCGCATCAGCCGCGATTCCGGCGTTACGGCATTGCTGGACCTGGCATCCTTTGAATTGGCGCAGGAGCGCGGCGCAGCATGAAAGACCTGTTCGAAAACCAGTCGCTGTCCGGCCAGGTCGCCCTGGTCACCGGCGCGAGCCGCGGCATCGGGGCGGCGATTGCCGACACCCTGGCGCGCCTGGGCGCGCGCGTGTATGGCACCGCGACCACCGAAGAAGGGGCGCGCTCCATCAGCCAGCGGATTTCAGCAATCACGCCAGGCGGCGAGGGCAGGGTGCTGGACGTCAATGACAAAGAGGCCATCACCGGCTTGATTGGCTCCATTAACGCGGAGGCCGGAGCGCCGCAGATCCTGGTCAATAATGCCGGGATCACGCGGGACCAGCTATTGATGCGCATGAAGGAAGAAGATTGGGACGCGGTGCTGGACACCAACCTGCGCTCCGTCTTTCGTCTCAGCAAAGCCTGCCTGCGCGGCATGATGAAGGCGCGTTACGGGCGTATCGTGAGCGTTGCCTCGGTGGTGGGCGCCATGGGTAACGCGGGACAAAGCAACTACGCGGCCGCGAAAGCAGGCATCATGGGATTTAGCCGTTCACTGGCGCGCGAGGTGGGTTCGCGCGGAATCACGGTCAACGTCGTCGCCCCCGGTTTTATAGATACGGACATGACGCGCGCGCTGGATGAAGGGCAACGCGAAGCCCTGTTGCGCGACATTCCGGCAGGGCGGCTGGGCGGTACAGATGACATTGCGCTGGCGGTTGCCTTCCTGTGTTCGCCGGCTGCCGCCTATGTCACCGGCCATACCCTGCACGTCAATGGTGGCATGTACATGAACTGACAGACAGTTCCAAGTCCCATTGCCGGGACCAGACCCGCGCGATTGCGTCGGGCCGACATACCCCGGCGAATGGTTTTATACTGGAAGCCGGGCCGGAGTTTCACTAAAATTGCGGCCCACTTTCCTCAGCTAAGGAATCAAACCAATATGAGCAGCATTGAAGAGCGCGTCCAGAAGATCGTTGTCGAGCAACTGGGAGTGAAGGAAGACGAAGTAACGCCCAACGCATCCTTCGTTGATGACCTGGGAGCAGACTCACTGGACACCGTGGAACTGGTCATGGCGCTTGAAGAGGAATTCGAGTGCGAAATCCCTGACGAGGAAGCGGAAAAAATCACCAGCGTCCAGCAGGCCATTGACTACATCAATGCCAACAACGGCTGAGGCAGTTTGCGTCTAGATTACAGCGGCCGGCTTAACGCCGGCCGTCATTCATTCAGTCCAAGCGCAACGGCGTTCCGGGTGAGCATTCACCGGCGCCAACGAGGTCGGCAGTGTCAAAGCGACGGGTAGTGGTCACAGGTATGGGCATCGTGTCTCCGGTGGGCAATTCCGTGACGCAGGCCTGGGCCGCCCTGTGTGACGGCCAGAGCGGCATAGGGCCCATCACGGAATTCGACGCAGCGGGCTTCAAGACCCGCATCGCGGGCGAAATCCGCGATTTTGACGTCGAGCAATACATGCCGCTGAAGGACGCCCGCAAGTGCGACAAGTTCATTCACTACGGCATGGCGGCCTCAGTCCAGGCGCTGCGCGAGGCCGGCCTCGAGCGGGATGACCATGGGGTTGACCCGGAGCGCATCGGCTGTGCGCTGGGCGCGGGCATCGGCGGCATCGCAACCATCGAGCAGACCACCGCGGACTTCCTGGCCGGCGGGCCGCGCAAGGTTAGTCCGTTCTTTATTCCGGGCACCATCGTGAACATGATCGGCGGCAACCTGTCCATCCGTTACGGTTTCAAGGGCCCCAACATAGCCATAGTCACCGCCTGTTCCACCGCCACCCACAACCTGGGATCGGCCATGCGCATGATCCAGTACGGAGAGGCGGACGTCATGATTGCCGGCGGGGCGGAGTACGCGACATCGCCGACCGCGATGAGCGGTTTTGTATCCGCCCGCGCCATGACCACGCGCAATGACGAACCGGAAAAGGCCAGCCGCCCCTGGGATGAGGAACGGGACGGTTTTGTGCTGTCGAACGGCGCCGGCGTGATGGTGCTGGAAGAGTATGCGCACGCAAGGCGGCGCGGGGCGCACATCCACGGCGAGCTGACCGGGTTCGGCATGAGCGCGGATGCCTTCCACATCACGGCTCCGCCCGCGGACGGCGAGGGCGCGGCGCGCTGTATGAAGGTGGCCATTGCAGACGCCGGGTTGAACCCGGAAGACATTGATTACATCAATGCACATGGCACCTCAACCCCGCTGGGTGATCGCGCCGAATCTGACGCCATCAAGACCGTGTTTGGCGCTCATGCCCATGCGGTTGCGATCAGTTCGAGCAAGTCCATGACCGGACACCTGCTGGGCGCTGCAGGCGGCGTGGAGGCTATTTTCTGCATGCTGTCCATCCGCGACAACCTCATTTCTCCCACCATCAATCTCGATCGTCCAGGCGAGGGCTGCGACCTCGACTACACGCCGCATTCGGCCCGCGAGCGGAAGGTACGCACCGCTATTTCGAACTCCTTTGGATTCGGAGGCACCAACGGCACGCTGGTATTTCAGCAGCTTGACGCCTGATCCGCGCGGTGTCTGAAACTTTCAATCAGGCCCTCGCGACCCCTCCCGGCCTGCTGGACATCGCCGCCCGCTACCCGGAAGCCTATCCCTTCCTGCTGGACTCGGTCGCGCGCGGACCGTTGGGACGCTACAGCATACTTATGCGCAGCACCGGCGAATTCCTGACGCTCGACGGAGCGGGCGACATCCAGGGACCGGGGCGGGGGCGACAATTCCTGCCGCGCCTGGAAGCCTGGTACCAGGCCGAGTCGAGCGAACCGGCCGCGCCTTCCTGCTTGCCCTTCAATGGCGGCTGGTTCATCTATCTTGGCTACGAGCTGGCCGGCGAAATCGAGCCGGTGCTGGATTTGCCCAGGGCGCAGGATGGGTTGCCGGTGGCGTTGGCGGTGCGCTGCGACGGCGCCTTCATCATTGATCACCGCGAGCCGGAGACCGCGTGGCTGGTTGCGGAAACCGTGGCGACGCGGGACCGGATGCAGGCTGAACTGGCAGCGTTGCATCCGGCCGGGGAAAAGCCGGGTGGCGTGCCCCCCGCGGCCCGGATCCAAGCGGAGCCGGACGCGGCGTTTATTGATGCGGTGTTGCGGGTGAAGGACTATATTTCCGCGGGGGACGTGTTCCAGGTCAACCTGTCACGCGGGTGGCGCATCACGCTACAAGGCGATGCGGAGCCGCTGGCGCTGTATCGTCGGCTCCGGCAAAGCAACCCGGCGCCGTTTGCAGGCATGATGCAGTGGAACGGGCGTTGCCTGATGAGTTCCTCGCCGGAACGCCTGATTGAGGTTCGCGGCCGCCTGGTGCAAACCCGGCCCATTGCGGGGACCTATCCCCGGGGCGCGGACGAGGAAAGCGACCAGTCGCTGTCACGCGCTCTGCTGGCGCATCCGAAGGAGCGTGCCGAGCACATTATGCTGATTGACCTGGAACGCAATGACCTGGGCCGCGTCTGTGAGACCCGTTCGGTGGAAGTGAGCGAAATGATGGTGGTTGAGTCCTACGCGCATGTCCATCATATTGTGTCCAACGTTCGTGGCAAGTTGAAACAGGATGCAACTCCCTGCCAGGTCATATCCGCCGTTTTCCCGGGCGGAACCATTACGGGCTGCCCCAAGGTTCGCTGCATGCAGATCATTGCGGAACTGGAGGGACAGGGCCGCGGTTTCTACACCGGCGCCATGGGTTATCTTGGCCGGGATGGCCAGATGGATCTGAACATCCTGATTCGCACCCTGCTGTTGTCCGGGCAACAAGTCCGTCTGCGCACCGGCGCGGGCATCGTGGCCGACTCCGTGCCAGCAAAGGAACTGGCGGAAACCGTGGCCAAGGCGCGCGGCATGCTGCAAGCCCTGGAGCCCGGACATGCTTGAGTGCCTGGTGAACGGAGAAATCACCGAGCACCTGCCGGCCACTGACCGCGGGCTGCACTATGGCGACGGGCTGTTTGAAACCATTGGCGTGTTGCGCGGGCAGCCGCGCTGGTGGCAGGATCACATGGATCGCATGGCGACCGGCTGTGAGCGACTGGGTCTGCACATGCCACCACAGGCCGTGCTGTTGCGCGAAGTGCAGACCGTCAGCGCAGGCCGGCCCCGGTGTGTGGCCAAGATCGTTTTGACGCGCGGCCCGGGCCAGCGCGGTTACGCGCCACCGCAAGGCGTGCCGCCGACGCGCCTGGTCGCAGCCTACGCCTGGCCGGATGGCCTGGACCAGGCGGCTGAGGTCGGCGTGGATGCGCGCATCTGCCAACTGCGCCTGGGCATACAGCCGCAGCTTGGCGGCATCAAGCACCTCAACCGCCTGGAGCAGGTGCTGGCGGCCGCTGAAGTGCACGCTGCCGGCGGCGGCGAGGGCATCCTCCTGGATGCCGACGACCACGTGATCTCGGCCATTGCCGCCAACCTGTTCCTGGTCAGCGGCGAGCAACTATTGACCCCCAGGCTGGATCGCTGTGGCGTACGCGGCGTATTACGCGCGCGTATCCTCAGGGCCTTCAAGAGCCGCTGCGAACTGCGCCGTATCACCCGCGACATGCTGGCGGAGGCGGACGAAGCCTTCACCTGCAGTTCAATCCGGGGTGTGATCCCGCTGCGCAGTATTGATAAGTTGGCGTTTGCAGTCGGGCCGGTGACCCGCGAGATCCAGGCCTGGCTGGAGGGCGGCGCGACATGAAGGCGCGCTACCTGTACCTGGCAGGCGCGACGCTGCTGCTTGGGGCCCTGTTGGCCTGGCTGGACTTTCGTGCCTTTGCGCGCGCCCCCTTGGCCATTCCTGAAAGTGGGGTGCACCTGGTGGTTGAGCGCGGTACTCCGGTTCGCGCGGTAATCCGGGAGCTGGGGCAGCGCGGAGTGACCGAACCGGGCTGGCGCTGGCGCTTGCTGACACGCATCGAGCCGGTGACGATACAGGCCGGTGAGTACGCGCTCACAGCGGGTCTGTCGCCGCGCGCGCTGCTGGCGCTGCTGGCCAACGGTAATGTCGTGCGCTACCAGTTCACCATCGTGGAGGGCTGGACCTTCCGGCAACTGCAGGCAGCCCTGGCCGCCGAGCCGCAGTTGGCGCAGAGCACGACTGGCCTGGACAGTGAAGTCCAACTGCTGCAGGCCATCAACCCGGAGCTGGAGCACCCCGAGGGCTGGTTCCTGCCGGAAACCTACCAGTATGTGCGCGGCGACAGCGGCCTGGACATCCTGCGCCGGGCCCACGATGCGATGCAGCGGGAACTGGACCGCGCCTGGGCGGGGCGGGCTCCGGATTTGCCCTTGAAGTCCGCCTATGAATTGCTGGTGCTGGCGTCCATCGTGGAAAGGGAAACGTCCCTGGACGCCGAGCGCGCCGACATCGCCGGCGTGTTCGTGCGCCGCCTGCAGCAGGGCTGGCGGCTGGAAACCGACCCGACGGTGATCTATGGCCTGGGCCAGCAATTCGATGGCGACCTGCGTCGCCGGGATCTGGTTGCGGATTCACCCTACAACACCTACACCCGCTTTGGCTTGCCGCCAACGCCCATCGCCCTGCCGGGCGCCTTGTCCCTGCAAGCCGTGGCGCACCCCGCTGCGGGCACGGCCATGTTTTTCGTTGCCAGTGGTGCGGGTGGGCATGTATTTTCGGAAACGCTGGAAGAACACAATGCGGCGGTCAGGGCCATGCTGAGAAAGACTCCATGAGTGGGCGCTTCATCACCCTGGAAGGCGGGGAGGGCGCGGGCAAGAGCACGCAGTTGCACCGCGTGCGTGAATGGCTTGAACGGCGCGGCCATGAAGTGGTCGTAACGCGCGAGCCGGGCGGCACCCGCATCTCGGAGCTGATTCGGGACGTGGTGCTGCACGGCCAGCACCCGGAGATGGCACCGCATACCGAATTGCTGCTGATCTTCGCGGCGCGGGCGCAACACGTTGTGGAGTTGATCCGCCCGGCCCTGGCGCGCGGGCAAACTGTGCTGTGCGACCGCTTCACCGACGCCAGCTACGCCTATCAGGGCGGCGGGCGGGGATTGCCGCTGGAGGATATTGCGGCGCTGGAAGCCATGGTGCAGGGAACATTGCGCCCGGACCTGACCCTGGTGCTCGACCTGCCTGCCGCGCAAGGCCTGGAACGCACCAGCGCCAGGGGCTCCGAAGATCGCTTCGAAACCGAATCGCTGCAATTTCTCGAGCGCGTGCGCGCAACATACCTGGAGCACGCACGCGACAACCCGGAGCGTTACGCCCTGATCAACGCGGCGCATGATGTGGACGCAGTGTGGCAGCAGATCCGCGCGGTGCTGGAGGAGCGCATCCCGTGACCCTGCAACCCTGGCTGCACGCATCCTGGCAGCAGTTCAGCCAGCAACTGGCGCAGGACCGCCTGGGCCACGCCATCCTGGTGCAGGGTGCGGCCGGTACCGGCAAGCTGGCGCTGGCCGAGGCCATGGTGGCGCGCCTGCTGTGCACCGCGGATGGAGAGTTCGCCTGTGGCCAGTGCCGCTCATGCACGCTTTATGCGGGCGGCGCGCACCCGGACTACATGCGCCTGACGCCGGAGGAGGACAAGCACGTGATCACGGTCAAGCAGGCGCGCGCGCTGATCGCGAACTTGGCCCTGACCACCAGTTTCAGCGAACGCAAGGTGGCGCTGATCGTGCCGGCCGAGGCAATGCACAAGAGCGCGGCCAACGCGCTGCTGAAGAATCTGGAAGAGCCCCCGGGGCACGCCTTCCTGATCCTGGTGGCCCACGACGCCAGTCGCCTGCCGGTCACGATTCGCAGCCGCTGCCATGCAATCGCAATTCACATGCCGGAGCGCCAGGTGGCCGCCGGCTGGCTGCGGGAACAGGGTGTGGAGGCAGCCCTGGCCGAGGCCGCACTGGATTCCGCCGGGGGCAGCCCCGGCACTGCCCTGGCGTTTGCCCGCGCCGGCCTGGTGGAGGCGCACAGCAGGCTGTTGCGTGGCCTGGATGCGCTGCTGGGCAAGCCCGGACGGGTCAGCGAACTGGCAGGCGTGGTGCAGGGCGTGCACCCGGAAACGGTGTGGACCTGGCTTTCGCATTGCAGCGCAGATGCCTTCCGCGGTGCCAGCACCGGGCACAACCCGGCCTGGCTGAAATCCGGCCTGAGCCTGGCGCCGCGAGGCGTCGCCAGCTTGCAGCGACAGGCAGACCGCAACCGGATGCTGGCGAAAACCAGCGTTCGGCAGGACTTACTTCTGCAGGAATGGCTGATAGAATGGGCCAGCCTGGCACGCCAATAGCAGGGGAAGGAGACATGGCCCAACAAGGCATATTATCGTTATCCATCAAGGACCGGCAGGCCCTGTTCAGCGCTTACATGCCGTTCGTGCAGGGTGGTGGCTTGTTCGTGCAAAGCACCAAGCATTTTGCCCTGGGGGACGAGGTTTTCCTGCTGCTGAACTTGCTGGAGATCGAGGAGCGCCTGCCCATTCCCGGTCGGGTCGTGTGGATCACGCCACAGGGCTCGCAGGGCAACCGCAAAGCGGGCATCGGGGTGCAGTTCGGCGATACGCCAGATGGCGCGCATGCACGCACGGTGATCGAATCGCACCTGGCCAACCTGCTGAAAAGTGAAAAACGTACCCACACAATGTAGCTGTAAATCAGGAAGTTATAATAATTACCTGCAGTACTTTATGAAGTAAATTCCGCGACCGCCGAAAACAGGCGGTCCAGTTGCTTTGCGCCCTGGTAGTAGTGTGGTGAAACCCGGAATTTGCCGCCCCTGACCGCCCCGTAAATCTGCTGCCGGCTCAGCGCCCGCCGCAGGCCGGCCACATCATGATTGGCTGGGCTGAAACTGACAATGCCCGAGCGGCGTTCCGGGCGCGTATCGCTGAGCACCTGTACGCCGGGTAGCGCGTGCAAGCCCTCGACGATGCTGTGCGTATTGCCCAGGATGCGCCGCGCCACCCGCTCGGAGCCTATTGCGTCCAACAGCTTCAGCGAGGCCAGCAGGACGGCTTGCCCGATGATGTTGGGGCTGCCGGCTTCAAAACGCCTGGCGGTGGCGGACGGGCTGCGATCGGGGCGTTCGAAGCGGTACGGTTCATCGAGCATCCTCCAGCCGTGCTGCCGCAATTGCAGGCGCTCGCGCCAGCCCGGGTTACAGTAGAACACCGCCATGCCCTCCGGGCCCAGCTGCCATTTGTGGGAGCCGGCCGACAGCGCGTCCACCTGGCAGGCCCGGACGTCCAGGGGCAGGGCGCCCAATTGCTGAATGGCGTCCACGAAGAACAGCACGGGACGGGCGCTGCAGGCCTCACCCAGGCGCTTGAGATCGAGCCTGAAGCCATCATCCCAGGCCACCGCGCTGACGGTCAGCACCCGGGTTCGTGCGTCCATGGCGTCCAGCAGGGCGCCTTCCGGGTCATTCTCATGCCGCACGGGTATGCGCCGCACTTCAACGCCTTGTGCGCGCAGGGCGTCCCACGGCAGCTGGTTGCTGACGAATTCGTTCTCTGGCGTGACCAGGTTATCGCCGTGGCGCCAGTCCAGGCCGTTGGCAACCACGCAAATGCCTTCGCTGGTGTGCTTCAACAGCGCAATGTCATCGCCGGAATCGGCGTTCAGCAGCCGCGCGCACAGGCGCCGCAGTTCGCCCTCGCGCAGCAGCCACTGGCCGGCCTGCATCGGGCCCCGTTCACAGTTCTCACGGGCAAAGTCAGCGGCCGCCTCGGCAGCCACCCGCGGCCAGGGCGAGATGGCCGCGTGGTTGAGGTACAGCATGGTCTCCAGCGTCGGGAACTGCTCGGCGACCAGCCGCTGAAACGTCGCGTCATCCATCTGGCTATAATGCGGGCACACCACCGGCGACAGCAAGCCAGACCCATGAGCACCCACCCGCAGCGCGCCATCATTCACGTGGACATGGACGCGTTTTACGCGTCGGTGGAAGTGCACGACCAGCCGGAACTCGCCGGTAAGCCGGTATTGGTCGGCGGCGCCGGGCCGCGCGGTGTGGTGGCGGCCGCATCGTATGAAGCGCGCAAGTTCGGCGTGTTTTCGGCCATGCCGATGGTGCGGGCGCGCCGCCTGTGCCCGCAGGCCGTGATCATCCGTCCGCGCGGGGCGCGCTACCGCGAAGTCTCCGCGCGCATCTTCGAACTGTTCCACGAACTTACGCCGCTGGTCGAAGGCCTGTCGCTGGATGAAGCCTTTCTCGACGTGAGCGGCAGCCTGAAGCTGTACGGCGACATCGAGACCATCGGTCGCCGGGTCCGTGACCGTATTCTGGCCGAGACCGGACTGCAGGCCTCCATCGGCATGGCGCACAACAAGTTCCTCGCCAAGCTGGCTTCGGATTACCGCAAGCCGGCCGGCTTCGTGCACGTGGATCCGGAGCGGGTCACCGAGTTCCTCGACCCGCTGCCGATCGCGCGCCTGTGGGGCATCGGCAAAAAAACCGAGCCGAAGCTGCGCAAGCTGGGCATCCTGACCTTCGGCCAGTTCCGCAAGGCGGACCCGGGCGCGCTGGCGCAGGCGCTGGGCAACCGCACGGGGCATTTCCTGAGCCTGGCGCGCGGCGAGGACGAGCGGGAGGTGGTTGCGGAGCATGCAGACAAGTCCATCAGCCACGAGATCACCTTCGACACGGACCTGTCCGATCCGCGGGAACTGTGCGCCGAATTGCTGCGGCAATCAGAAGCGGTGATGCGGCGCGTGCGCCAACAACACCTGGCCGCGCGCTGCATCCACGTGAAGATCCGTGACCACCGCTTCCAGACGGCCACGCGCAGCCGCACGCTACATGCGCCGACGGCCTCGAGCCGGGCCTGTTACCAGGTCGCCAAGGCGCTGTTGCTGCGCTGGCTGGAGGAGCACCGCAACACGCCGGTGCGTTTGCTGGGCGTGGGCACTTCACAGTTCGAACAGGCGGAGCCGTCGCTGGGGCAGGTGGACCGGGCCATGGATGACATCGCGCTGCGCTACGGCGATGGCCTGATCACCCGCGGCCTGGCGCTGCAGGCTGGCCGCAAGCGCGGCGCTTAGTCCTTGCGCAGGTCCTTGCGCAGAATCTTGCCGACGTTGCTCTTGGGCAGTACTTTAATGAACTCGATGTAACGCGGACGCTTGTAGCCGGTCAGGTTTTCGCTGGCATAGGCGCGCAATTCTTCCTCGGTCAGCGAGGGGTCCTTGCGCACGACGAAGATCTTGACCACTTCGCCCGACTTCGCATCCTCGACGCCGATCGCGCCGCACTCCAGCACTTTCGGGTGGGAGGCGATGACGTCCTCGATCTCGTTGGGATAGACGTTGAAACCGGACACCAGGATCATGTCCTTCTTGCGGTCCACGATCTTGAAAAACCCTTGCTCGGTCATCAGCGCGATATCGCCGGTGCGCAGCCAGCCATCGGCGGAAAGGACTTCGGCCGTTGCGTCCGCCCGCTGCCAGTAGCCTTTCATCACCTGCGGGCCGCGCACGCACAACTCGCCCGGCTCGTTGGGCGGCAGGTCCGCGCCATCCTCACCGAGGATCTTGCACTCGGTGGATGAAATGGGCAGGCCGATGCAGCCATTGTATTCCTTCAGGTTCATCGGGTTGATGCAGGCGGCGGGCGAGGTCTCGGTCAGGCCGTAGGCCTCGACCAGCGTGACGCCGGTCACGCGCTTCCATTCGTGCGCGACGGCTTTCTGCACGGCCATGCCGCCGCCCAGGGTCAGGTTCAGGTGGGAAAAATCCAGTTCGCTGAAGCCTTCGGTGTGGAGCAGGGCGTTGAACAGCGTGTTGACGCCGGTAATCGCGGTAAAGGGGTATTGCGCCAGTTCCTTGACAAAGCTTTTCATGTCGCGTGGATTGGTGATCAGCAGGTTCTGGCAACCCAGGCTCATGAACACCAGGCAGTTCGC
>Ga0299906_10004026_pt1 | contig 12063 bp, 10 predicted proteins | sample RVTome_14_FD_200259 | JGI IMG/M metagenome (GOLD analysis project Ga0299906, IMG submission 200259) | Soil microbial communities from uranium-contaminated site in the Upper Colorado River Basin, Wyoming, United States - RVT145D125 (version 2) ...
CAAGTATTCGCCGAGCTCATGCCGCTCCCGATCGAGCTTCTCGGGCGCCATCTCGGGAAGGAGCGACCGGCGCTCGAGGTCAGCCAGGAGCTCGTCTTCGCTCCGGCGAAACCCAATGAGGCAGACCCCTTTTCGAGTCTTCGCGACGAAGACCGGACCGAAGGACGCATCGATCCACGCGCAGAACGCCCTCGCAGGCTCGAAGGCTTTCATCAGCGACTCGTGAGCCTCCTGGCAGGAGGAATCGGGCGGCGCGGGCAACTCGGGAACTCGGTTCATCATCGTCACTCCTTCGGTCTCAAACCGTTCCGAATCTTCTTCATCGCTTGATAGACGTGCGCCCGCGCGTTCTCCTCGGTCGAGCCCAGAATCGCGGCGACGTCGGCGTAGGGAAGACCTTCGTACTTCTTCAAAAGAAGCGCCGAGCGCTGCCTCGGAGACAGCGCGCGAATCACTTGTCCGAGGGCGCGGGCGAGGCGCCTGGTCTCCTCGAGCGACTCCGGATGGCCGTTCGAGTCGTGGAGCGCGCGCGCCTCGTCCAGGGGCGCCGTCTTGCGGACCCGGCGCGACCGGAAGAGATTCAGCGCCTGGCGGTGGGCGATGCGGTAGAGCCAGGCTCGGTGGTTCGCGCCCTGGGGAAGTCGCGGGAATGCCTTGAACGCCCGAAGGAACGTCTCCTGAAGGAGGTCCGAGGCGTCCTCCGGATTCCCCGTCATCCGGTAGGCGAACCGATAGATCTCCTTCTCGTGGCTCTCGAGAAGCTCCGAGAAATGAACCGTCTTCGGCATCTCCTACTACAACACCGAAGTCCGCCTGTCGTGAAAGTCGTGAAAGACGAAACCGTCACGACGGCAGGAATAGAGAATTGAACAGCAGCTTGTAGGTCTGGTGCGCCTGGCCCCGGTGCTGGACCCGGAATCCGAGCAGAATCACCCGCCCGCTTCCGATGGGGGCCTCGACCACTGCGGCCTTTTCCGTGAGGACCCCCTCTCCCATGAGCCATCCGCTCATCAGCAGGTTCTCCTTGGGATAGGAGGCGACGATGTGGTGGCCCTCCGGGATCCCGGGCTCGATCCCGCGCTGCTCCTCGAATCTCGTCGGCTTTCGGCCCACCTCGAACGCGGGGCTGTGGGAGAAAAATGCCGCGGCCTCTTCCGGCATGCCCCAGGCGACGGGATGCCGGTTGTCGACCCGGATCTTCAAGATCGTTCCCGGTATGAAGAACTTCGACTCGGATTGATTCGCGGTGACGTTCCGGACGTGAAGGCCGAAGGACTCGACGGGGAGCTCGCTCGCCCCATCCATCGCCACCAGCGTCCCGCCGTCGGACGCGAATTCATGGAGATGAAAGACCCCCTTCGGCGTCATGCCGCCCGTATACTCGGGAGGGATCGTCCCCTCGTCGAGCCCTCCAAGCATCTGCCAAAGACTCGCTTCCGGAAGCACGATCACGTCGAACTTGGAGCGCAGACTCCCGGCGCGCACGTCGGCGTCGTAGAGGCTGGTGTAAGGGAACTCGAACTGCTCGAGCACCCATCGAGTCCAGCCTTCGTCGATGTTGCCGCCCCACCCGTGATAGAGCGCGATTCGGGGAACGCGCAGAGAAACCAGGTCGGAGGGCGCTTCCGAGAGCGCTTCGATGCGGACCCCGAGCTCGCGAGTCGCGGCTTCGATTCGGTCCTCGCCCGTTTGCACCACGAACGCCCCCGGAGGCCAGTCTCCGAGCGCCGACCGGGATCTCGATATCGAAGCACCCGCTTTCAGGAGCCGGTTGACGGCGGTGAACGCGTCGTTCGATCGCGCATCGATCGCGTACCCCCATCCGGCTCGGCCCTCGATGGGGGCGGGAGCGGGTTTCGCCCAATCCACCGGGGTCGTGGACGCCGTCACTCTCTCCAGGACCTTCTCTACCTTCACCCCCATCTGAAACGGAAGCGTCCAGCCGGTGATGTCGTACGGCTTCTCCGGAGGGCCGTCGGGGTAGAGCCTGCGGTCGGGATAGACCTGCGGGTTCAGAAGGTCGGTGAGGTGCGGTCGGAACGCTTGAGACCCCCGGACGAGATAGCTTCCCGCGGGATAGCTCTTGCCCGCGGCGCTGAAGCCGGCCGTCGCCTGCTCCACCTCGATGCCTCCCCAGCGAAGAACGTTCACGAGCTTCGCCGCGGTTCCCGGATCCCACTGCTCGGTCGGGACTACGTAGGTCTCGGATGCCCCTTTCTCGATGGAGTCGCGTCCCATCCGGTAGATGTCGTACAGCCATTCCTCTTTTCGATCGGAGCCGATTTCGAGGACCGCCATCGAACCCGTCATCATGTAGCCGCAGCTGTCGCGGAAACGCCAGGTCCCTCCTCGGAAAGGGTTCGGATAGTACGTGGAGGGCTCGCTCGTGGACTCGCCGTTGGCGAAGGTCTTGGGAAACTTCTCGGGATCGTACGTAACCGTCATAGGCGACGAGTGCCCGGTCTCCGTCAGGATGCCCACCATGTTGTGAAAGTAGGGCGCGGTTCTCATGCCCCCGTTCCACCAGGTGTCGAACTGGAGCCGCGAGACGACCCCCGTCTTCTCCTCCTGATCCATGCGCCGGGTCATCGCTTCCCCCACCAGGTTGATCCCGCGCATCACCAGCGGCGGGATGTTGGGGTTCATCGGGTCCTCGAACGGGGGAACGAAGATGCGCGCCGGAAACGGCGCCTCTTGATGCTGGTTGTAGATGATCTGCGGGTAATACTCGGTGTAGAGCTGCGTCGCGACGTTTCGCGATTCGGGCTGGTTGAACATGTAGAAGTCGCGGTTGTTGTCGTGCCCGATGTACTTCTGGTAGAGCTCCGGAGGGCTCGACTCCTCGAAGGGCGTCCCCTTCACCTTGCGGTACCAGTCCACCACCAGCGTGGTCCCGTCGGGGTTGATGTTGGGGATGAGGACCAGGAGTACGTTCTCGCGGATGGCCCGCATCTCCTCGCTCTCCTCGGTCACCGCCTTGTAGGCCAGAAGCGGTGCCGTCTGGGCGTGGGCTCGCTCCGTCGAGTGGAGGCCGAAGTCGATCCAGACCACGGCCTTCCCCTCTTTCGCGAGCGCCCGGGCTTGCTCGTCCCCGAGGTCCTTCGCGAGCGCGAGCCGCTTCGAGATTTCCTTGTAGCGATCGAGCTTCTTCAGGTTCTCCTCGGAGCTCACGACCGAGAGGAGCATCGTCCGGCCTTCCGCGGTCTTTCCGATTTCGAAGAGCTTCATCCGCTCGCTCGCGGCGTCGAGCTTCCGGAAGTAGTCGGAGATCTCCTCGTAGGTCGCGAGCTCGCGCTCGGCGCAGGGCTCGAACCCGAATGCCGAGGCGGGGCTGGGAACGTCGGGAGGCGCTAGAAGGGCCAGAAGCAGGAGTGCGGTGGACATGCTCGATTCCTCCGGTTCATTGATACCTCTTAGCCTACGTCTCGCGCTACTCTGCCTCCCCGTCGCGATCCTCGAGGTCGATCACCAGCAGCGTCGCCCCCGCGGCGAGCGCGGGAGCCACCAACAGATCGGCGAAAGGGATCAAGAGAGCGACCAGGCCGGCGACGCCGAACCCGACGGCCTCTGGCCGGTAGCGTCGGTGCCACGCGCGCTTCCGCCCGAAGCCGAGACCACGGCGCGTCAGCGGCGGGTCGCTGAACTGGAACGCCAGCGCGAATCCCGCCCAGAGAACCGCGAGCGCCGGGCCGATGATGGGGATCAAGGCGAGGAGAAGAATCCCGGGGGCAGCGGCTAGAAAGTAGAAAGAGCCTCGGAGGGACTCTTTGACCTCCCACGCGAGGCCGCTTCCCTTATCGTCGGCTGTGCCGCGCACGATCCGCTCCACTCGCCGGGAGAGCCGTTCGAGGATGGGCGAAACGAGTAGGAGGGCGAGTCCGAACCCCAGAGCCGCCCCCGCGCTCAGCGTAGCCATCCAAATCAGGAACCCTACCAGGAGCTCGAGCGGTAACGGCCCGCCTTTGACCAGACGCTCTTCGACGATGGGGGCGGCCCAGAGACCGAAGACCAGCCCTCCCGCCAGAAGGATGCCCGCGATGATCGCGGGCAGCACGACCAGAGGCCAGAGCGAAGGGTTGAAGAAGAGAAACGCGACTCCGCGCGGCAGGCGCCACGCGCCGGAAAGAGCGCGAGAGAGCGTGCTCGTCAATCGATCCTGCTTCTGGGGAGAGGTCTCTCGGGGACGTCCTCGAGGAGTCCGCCGGCGCCGAAGGCGATGATGTCCTCCCGGGAGAGTCGGTCTCCCACGAGGAGCCGCGGCAGGACCCAGTCCACCACGTTCACCTTCCGGCTCCGCGCGCAGCCGGGTGCTCCCAGGACCGGGACATCCTCTATATACGCGAGCATTAGCAGGTTTCCCGGGTCGACGGGAGCTCCGACGCTCACGATGCGCCCCCCGGCGCGCTCCACGGCCCGGGGGGTGATGTCGTGCCGGTCCATGATTGCGGTCTCCCCCGCGAGAAGAATCAGGTCGACGGGAAGCCGTCGCTGCCGGAGGAGAGTCTCCGCGAGTGCCTCCTCGCCCTTTTCGTCCTCGAGGGTCGCGTAGGCCTGCTCTACGACCTCGGATCCGAGCGCCGCCACCCGCTCCACGAGCGGAGTAAAGCTCTCGGTGAGCTGCGCTCTAACCGAGGGGGAGCCGGAGAGGACGAGCCCGACGCGGCGGCGGACGAGCGCGTCGACCCGAAGGAGGGCGCCTCCCTCACGCGCCACCGCCTCTCCTCTCGAGACCTCTTTCTCGGCAACGGCGTAGGGGATCACCTTGACGGTCGCGACCGTCTGCCCGGGCCGTACCACGGACTGGCTCGGAAGAGACGCAATCGTCACGCCGTCGCCCGCGTTCAGCGCCGTGAGGCGTTCGCTAGCGAAGCGAAATACTCCAAGAACCGTCGAGACGAGGTTGACGCGCCCGGTCGCGGCACCCGAGAGACGAAGGCCCGGCCCGAGCGCCGCCTGCGCGATCCGCTGGGCCGCGACGTTCTCCTCGACGTCGCCCGGCTCGAGCTCGGCCACGTACACACTGCGGCGACCGAGGTCCCGGAGACGATCGACGTCTTCCCGGCCCAGGGCCCTGCCCTTTCGCAGAAGCCGCTTTCCGTCGAGGCCGGCTACATTGTGCCCGAGAATCCTGCCTTCGGCCTGATCCAGAGGAACTGGACCGAATTTCATTGGGGCCGCGCTCCCGCCTCCGCCCTTCCGCCTCCGCCTTTTGGGCTTCGGCGGACCCGCCGAAGCTTCGCGAAGCCGGGCCGGGCTACGGCGCGGTTCCGCCGAAGCGCTTCGCGCGAAGGCGGACGCTTCGCTCGCATCAGGCTTCGATTTTCTTCTTCACGCAGGCGAAGAAGTCGTTGGTCATCTTCGAAGTCACCGGCCTCATCAGGCGCGCCGCCAGGCTCGCGATCGAGCCGACCACGGTCACGTCCGCGCTCCAGACGATCTCCGTGGCCCCGTTCGGAGCGTCGGACAGCTGGATCTCGCTCACGACGTCGATCGAGCTACCGGGCGCGGTGCCGCTCATCTTCATCTTCGCCGTCTCCGGCGGCTTCAGCTCCGTCCACTCGATCGTCGTCTTGAACTTTATCTTTACCGTCCCGAGGCCGAGCGCGCCCAGGGCCTGAAACTTCTTGTTGGGCTCCAGGATCTCCATCGACTCGAGTCCGGGCGTGCATTTCGAAACCGACTCGGCGTCGGTCAGGAACTTCCAGACCTCGGACCGGCTCGCTCGAATCGTGTCCTTCCCTTCAAACCGCATGGGCGAACTTCTCCTTGCAAGAGGCGTTGCAGAAATAATACTTGGCGCCGTCTTTCTCCAGAACGTGCCGCGCGGTCGCGACGTCGACCGTCATTCCGCAGATAGGATCCCTTGCCGTGGCCGCGAGCGGAAGCGGCGTCGCGGCGGCCCGGGGACGCGACCGACGCATCTGCACCATCTCCGCGAGGATGCTGAGCGCGATCTCCTCCGCGGTCACGGCGCCGATATCGAGCCCCGCCGGGAACTTGAGCCGCCGCCTCTTGTCTTCGGGGAGACCGAGGCCCGAGAGCATGGCCTCCGCTCGCTTTCGGCTCGAGACCAGCGCCACGTAGTCGGTATCATTCTCCTCGAGCGCCGCCCGGATGCCGTCCTCGTCGTAGTTCCCGTGGCTCGCCACGACCACGAACCTCTCCCCCCGGGGGAGATCGTGAAAGTCGATGCGATCGAGGAACTCGTCGGCGGAGGCGAACTGCTCTTTCGAAGCCTCGGGGCTCATGACGGTGACCCGAAAGCCGAGAGGTCCCGCGAGCGCGACCAGAGCTTCGGCGACCGGCAGGTGCCCGACGACGACGAGATGCGGCTTCGGCAGATGAGGCTCGAGATAGATGTCCAGGGAGCCGCCACTGGCGCAGGTGTCGGTGGAGGTGAGCTTCAGGATCTTCGGCTGTCCCGAGGCGAGGACGTTTCTCGCTTCCACTTCCACCGCGGGCTTCGAGCAGCTTCCCCCGATCCAGCCGATCCATTCGCCGTCGGCCTTGATCAAGGCTTTGGCTCCGGGTTTGGCCGACGTCGGCTTTTCCGCCCTTACCACCGTCGCCAGCACGAACGGCTCTCCCGCTTTCTTCAGCCGGAGCGCCGCCTCGAGAATGTCCTGCACCTTACAGTTCCAACGCGGCGCCTTTCTCCTTCAACACCTGCCACACCCTGGCGGGGGTGATCGGGATCTCCATGTGCCGCACTCCGAGATGCCACAAGGCGTCGACGACCGCGTTCACGAAAGCGGGCGGGGCGCCCACGGTGGCCGATTCCCCGACACCCTTCGCCCCGATGGGGTGATGGGGCGAGGGCGTTACCGTCTCTCCCGTCTCCCACTTCGGAGTCTCGACCGCCGTCGGAAGGAGGTACTCCATGAAGTTGCCGCCTCGGATGTTCCCGTTCTCGTCGTAGGCGATCTCCTCGAGAAACGCAGGCGCCATCCCCATGGTGAGGCCCCCGTGGACCTGACCTTCCACGATCATCGGATTGATGCGGACCCCGCAGTCGTCTACGGCGACGAACCTCCGGACATGCACCTGCCCCGTCCCCCGGTCGATGTCGACGACGGCGATGTAAGAGCCGAAGGGGAACGTGAGGTTCGGCGGATCGTAGTAATCGACGGCCTCGAGGCCGGCTTCCATCCCTTGCGGGTGGTTGGTGTAGGCGGCGAAAGCGATCTCCTGGATGGTCTTCGCCCGGAGGGGTGTGCCCTTGACGAAGAACTTCCCTCGCTCCCACTCGAGATCCTCTTCCGCGGCCTCGAGCAGGTGAGCGGCGATCTTTCGCGCCTTGTCGCGAACCTTGCGGGCGGCTATCGCCGCTGCCGCCCCCGCGACCGGGGTGCTTCGGGAAGCGTAGGTGCCGAGACCATAAGGAGCGGTATCCGTGTCCCCCTCCTCGACCTGGATGTGCTCGGGCGGAATTCCCAGCTCCTCGGCGAGGATCTGGGCGTAGGTGGTCTCGTGGCCCTGGCCCTGCGACTTCGTGCCGAAGCGGGCGATGGCCTTTCCCGTGGGATGGACGCGGATCTCGCAGGAGTCGAACATCTTGATTCCGAGGATGTCGAACGTCTTCGACGGCCCGGCTCCAACGATCTCGGTGAAGGAGGAGATCCCGATCCCCATGAGCTCGCCCTTCTCGCGTTTCTTCTTCTGCTCCTTGCGCAGATCCTCGTAGCCGATCATGTCCATCGCGAGACGGAGCGCCTTGCCGTAGTTCCCGCTGTCGTACTCCCATCCGAGCGCCGAGGTATAGGGGAACCTCTCGGGAGCGATGAAGTTCTTCATCCGGAACTCGGCGGGATCCATCCCGATCTCGTGCGCCATGATGTCCGCCATGCGCTCGATGGTATGGACCGCCTCGGTCACCCGGAAAGAACAGCGGTAGGCGATGCCCCCCGGAGGCTTGTTGGTGTAGACCCCGTCTACCTCCATGTGGGCGCTCTTGAAATCGTAGGAGCCGGTGGCGACGTGGAAGAGCCCCGCGGGGAACTTCGAGGGGTTGGCGGCGGCATCGGTATAGCCGTGATCGGCGATGGTCTTGATGCGGAGTGCCTGGAGGGTTCCGTCCTTCTTCGCCGCGAGCGCCGCGTCGATGTGGTAGTCGCGGGCGAACGAGTCCGCCTGGAGGTTCTCGGAGCGGTCTTCGATCCACTTCACCGGTTTTCCCGTCAAAACCGATGCCGCGATGGCGATGACGTAGCCGGGATAGACCGGCACCTTCCCGCCGAACCCGCCGCCGATGTCGGGAGAGATGACCCGGATCCTTTCCTCGGAGAGACCGAGGTGTCCGGCCACGAGCGCGATCACCGTGCGGATGGCGTGGGGCGCCTGGGTCGTCATGTACATCGTGAGCTTGCCTTCGATCGGCTCCCAGCTCGCGACGCAGCCGCAAGTCTCGATGGAAGCGACGTGGATGCGCGGGATGTGAAGCTTCTGCTCCACCACGACCTCGGCGTCCTTGAAGGCCTTGTCGGTCTTCGCCTTGTCTCCCGTCTCCCAGTGCCAGATGTGGTTCGACTCCTTGTCGTCGCGGACTTTCGTCGCGCCTTTCTCGAGAGCCTTGAACGGATCCACCACCACCGGTAGAGGGTCGTACTCGACTTCGACCACGGCGACGCCGTCGGCCGCGGCATAGCGGCTCGTGGCCACCACGGCCGCGACCTCCTGGGCCTGGTACTTCACGGTGTCGATGGGAAGCACCATCTGTTTGTCGGACATCAAGGTCGGCATCCACGCGAGGCCGTACTTGTCCAGGTCCTTCCCCGTGACCACCGCGGCGACGCCGGGAGTCGCGAGGGCTTTCGAAGGATCGATCTTGACGATCTTCGCGTGGGCGTAGGGACTGCGCACGATGTCCAGGTACAGCATTCCCGGGAGCTTGATGTCGTCGACGTAGTGCCCCTTGCCGCGGATGAAGCGAGGGTCTTCCTTACGGCGAACGGAGTGTCCGAGCCCGCGACATTCAACCATTGGATTCCCCCTTCATCTTCGCCGCAGCGTACTGGACGGCCTTCACGATGTTGACGTACCCGGTGCACCGGCAGAGGTTTCCCGAGATCCCCCAGCGAATCTCTTCCTCGGTCGGGCTCGGGTTCTCCTTCAGGAGAGCAACGGAAGTCATCATCATGCCCGGAGTGCAGTAGCCGCACTGCAGGCCGTGCTTCTCCATGAAGCCTTCCTGGATGGGGTGGAGGTTTCCGTTCTGGGCCAGACCCTCGACCGTCGTGATCTCGGCGCCGTCCGCCTGGACCGCGAACACCGTGCAGCTCTTCACCGGCCGCCCGTTCAGGATCACCGTGCAGGCGCCGCAAGAAGTCGTATCGCAGCCGATGTGCGTCCCCGTGAGGTTCAGGTCCTCGCGGATCAAATGGACGAGGAGAAGCCGGGATTCGACATCCCTCGTGTGGGACTCTCCGTTCAGCTTGAGCGAAATCTTGTGGGTGCTCAAGAGGCGCCTCCTGTATTGGCTTCCGCGCGCTTCAGCGCCGAGACCAGAGCGCGGTTGGTCAGCGTGCGGACGAGATGGCGCTTGTACTCCTCCGAGCCGCGGTAATCTTCGACGGGTTCCGCGGCCTCCGACGCGAGCTTGGCCGCTTCGGCGATGGCGCCGTCGTCGGGCTTCTTCCCCTCCAGCGAATCCGATGCCGCCCTGGCAAAGATCGGCGTGAGACCCACGTTCGTGAGCCCGATTCCGGCCGATGCCACCTTGCCGCTTCCGTCGAGGGAGAGCTGAACCGCGACCGCGGCGGTCGCATAGTCGCCCACTTTTCTCTCGAGCTTGAAGTAGGCGCCGCCGCTTCGGGCCTGGGCCCTGGGAATCCGGATCTCGGTCAGAATCTCAGCGGGGGCCAGCGCGGTCTCGAAGGCCCCGCGGAAGAAATCGGAGATTCCCATCGTCCGCTCACCCTTGGGTCCGGTCGCTACCACTTGCGCGCCATAGGCGAGCATCGTCGCCGGGTGATCGTTCGCCGGGTCGGCGTGGGCGATGTTCCCTCCGAGAGTCGCGAGGTTTCGCACCAGCGGGTCCGCGACCACCCGCGCCGTATCGGCGAGGAGCGGATAACGCTTGCGGACCAGCTCCGAGCGATCGACATCCGCCTCCCGGGTCATAGAGCCGATGCGGAGCCAGTCCCCGTCTTCCTTGATGTAGGCGAGCTCCGAAAGCTGGTTGATGTCGATGAGCATCGAAGGTGTCGCCATGCGGAACCGCATCATCGGAATCAGGCTGTGCCCCCCGGCGAGGATCTTCGCCTCGGGATTTTTTCCGAGAAGCGAGACCGCTTCCGAGAGCGTCTTGGGCCGGACATAGTCGAAACTGCCAGGTATCACTGGACTCCTCCTTCCCCACTGGGGCCCCTTTCGAAGGCGAGGGCTGAAAGCTAACGGCGCTGATCCGATGAAGGTACTCTTCGCGCTCGTGACGTGAGTCATACACCAGCGGCGCGGCCCGCGTCAATGAAACCGCTTAAGCCCGTAGCGCACGAATCCGGGCTCGATCCCCTCGCCCACGGGCTCGAAGCCGTTTCGCTCGAGAACGCGAATCGACGCCAGGTTGTCGGGCGTGGTCTCCGCCTCGATCGACGAGACCGCCGGATGACGAAACGCCCATTCGACTATACCCGCGACCATCTCCGACGCCAGCCCCGCGCCCCGGTAGTCCGGCAGGAGCGAATAGCCGATCTCGGCCATGCCGGCGTCGCTCGGCGGCCCCTTGAACCCGACGCTGCCGCACAGGACGGGCCTCGATTCGGGGAGCAAGATCGCGTACCACCCGAGCCAACCGCTCCAGTCCGGGCGCGCCCGGTACAGGTCCAGGAAAAAAGGTAGCGCATCGTGCAGGGTCGAAGGCGGCCACTCGGAGGGAACGTCGGCCCGAAGGAGATCCCCGAAGCGCTCCGGGTCCTCGAGCTCGGCCACGGCAATCTCGAGGGTTCCCGCCACGAGGCGCAGCCGCGGGGTGCGGATCTCGATCATCGAAACGGCGCGCCGAGTCGAACGTTCATACGATTCCGCTCGATCCCTGCGTATACTAACCGAACTGGAATAAACTGGGGTTTCACCGCAATGCCTCGAATCAAAGCAGTCCCAACGATCGGGTTCCTCCTCATGATGCACGCCCTCACCGCCTCCTCCGAGGGACGGGAAGTCTTCCCCTACCCCATCGACGTCAAGGACTTCGCAAACGGGCTCAAGCTCGTCGGGGTCCGTTTCGACAGCCCGGGCCTAGCCGCCTACTACAGCGTCGTTCGGGTGGGCGCGCGCCAGGAGGTAGAGAAAGGGCGAACGGGCTTCGCCCATTTCTTCGAGCACATGATGTTCCGCGGGACGGAGGCGTACCCCGAGGACCGATACAACGAAGTCCTTCGCCGCATGGGAGCCGATTCCAACGCCTACACCAGCGTCGATCGCACCGTGTACCACATCCTCGCGAGCGCCCGCGCGCTTCCGCGGATCGTGGAGAGCGAATCCGACAGGTTCCAGAACTTGAAGTACTCGAAAGAACAGTTCGAGAAGGAGGCGGGGGCGGTCCTGGGCGAGTACAACAAGAGCGCCGCCAATCCGTTCCTGGGACTCTACGAGAAGCTCCAGGACGCCGCCTACGACGTCCATCCGTACAAGCACATGACCATCGGATTTCTCGAGGACATCAAGGCGATGCCCACGATGTACGACTACAGCCTCGAGTTCTTCCGTCGCTTCTACCGCCCCGAATACGTCACCCTGCTCGCGGTCGGCGACTACGACTGGGCGGAGCTCTCGGCTCTCGTCGAGCGCCACTACGGCAATTGGGAACGGGGAGGATATGTCGTCGACGTTCCCCAGGAGCCGCCCCGGACCGCTCCGCGCGAGGCCGCGGTCGAGTGGCCCGCTCCCACCCTTCCCCTTCTCGCCATCGGCTACAAGGCGCCGGCGTTCAGCACCGAGGTCGTCGACATGCCCGGGCTCGACGTTCTCTCCCAGGTTCATTTCGGCGAGACCTCGGCCATCTTTCAGAGCCTGGTCATCGAGAAACAGTGGGTGGATTTCGTGAGCGCGGGCGCGACCGATCAGGTC
>Ga0299906_10004028_pt1 | contig 12060 bp, 11 predicted proteins | sample RVTome_14_FD_200259 | JGI IMG/M metagenome (GOLD analysis project Ga0299906, IMG submission 200259) | Soil microbial communities from uranium-contaminated site in the Upper Colorado River Basin, Wyoming, United States - RVT145D125 (version 2) ...
TTATGGCCTGTCTCAAGACTTCAACATTTGACAGTTTAGCCGAATTATAATAATATGTAAGCGCTTACAGAAAACGCTTACAACATCCGTTAGAAACCGTCTGAAAAGTGATGAAACTGGAGTGCAACCTTGGTTTGCTGGCCGGAGTGCAACCTTGGTTTGCTGGCAAGGCAAGGGGCTCAAGGCAAGCCTTGGACTCCTACTTTTCAGACAGCCCTTAAAGCACTTTATAAAATACCGCTCCTGTTCATACAATGGGTTGAGCCTGTTTGGTTTATCGGAATCTGCCAGAACATGGAAAACGTTTTCTATAACGAAAATAACTGAAAGGAGGTTCCAAAAAAAATTACGCTCTAAACCCAATGTGGTAAATGTTGTTAATTAAATCCAGCTAATTTTACTAATGGAGGGGAACAATGAAGAAGGTTATCAATATCATCAGCATTATCTCATTGTTGGCGTTTGTACTGACGCTGGCTCCGGCCAGGGTTATGGCTCAAGAGGTAACCTGCGAGTCCGACGTCGTGGTGCAGGCCGACGACTGGCTGTCAAAACTGGCCGAGAAATTTTACGGTGACCCGCTGGCCTTTCCGGCCATTGCCGATGCCACCAATGCCCAGAATGCCAGCGACAGCAGCTACGCCAGGATTGACAATGTCAATTTGATTGAAATCGGCTGGAAGTTGTGTATTCCCAGTGCGGCCGGCGCGCAGGCATCCCTGGGCACGGAGCGAGCGGTTCAGGTCTCGATCGTGAATCAAGAAATGACCAAAGATGAAATCGCCGCAGCCATTCAGGCCGAAGGTGAAGTCATCGTTGCCAACTGGACCTACACCGCCAACGACGCCCTGGTGAGTGAGTTTCAGAAATATGTTCAAGATACGTATGGCGTTGATGTCACCCTCAACTATGTCCCTTCACAGGCTCCCAGCGTCTATCTAACCGGCATCTATGCGGCCCAAACAGCCGGAAATCCATCTCCTTATGATGTGCTGGCAATTGAGGAGAACTACTGGGCCGAGGCCATGCAACAGGATGCGGTCGACTCTTTCCTGCCCTCCGGGTTGGTGCCAAATCAAGCCTTAGTATCGCAAAAGTTCCAACACGCCCCAACCACCATCGGTTTTCAGGCGACAGCCTTCCCTACGATCGTATATAGTAAGAGCCGCGCCGGGTGGATGACCAATTTGCAGGACCTGGCCGACCCGCGCTTACAGGGCAAAGTGACGCTGCCTCTACCGGGCGACATCACCGCCGGTGGCTTTTTGATAACAATGGCCACCGAATTGGGCAAGGACTATAAAGATCCGCAGCAGATGATCGAAACCGTGGACTGGGTGGTGGATAATATCGGGCCCAATGTGCTCAAATACACTGGCGACAGCGCCGAAATGCAGCAATTGCTCAGATCGGGCGCAGCAGATGCCGTCGGCTTTTGGAATTCGCTGGCTCGTCTGGAGTACCTGAGCGGCAATGAAGATGCCGCCCTGCTGATTCCGCCGGCCGGTGTCTATCCGGTCAACGGTTATATGTGGATTCCCAAAGGCGCTCCCCACCCCGTTTTGGCCCAAATCTTTATTGATTGGCGGCTTAGCCCCGCAGCCCAATTCCCCAACGACTGGGGCATTGAGCCGGGTCCATGGGCCGAACTCCAAGAAGGCTTCCTGGGATCGGGTTATTCTGAGGATTTGATTCCCGATTTCATCAAGGATGACTACTATGCCTTCTATCCAACCTCAGAGCAGATCGATCAACTCTTCTTGCCGGTGGATTGGGAAGCCTACAACGCCGGCTTCGATACCTGGATGAATCACTACGCCGAGCGGCTCGGGCAATAGTCGTTAAATGTTTAAGGTTGGCGCGTTGAACGTTCAAGGTTCAACGCGCCAACCCCTGGTCGAGAGGAAGCAGCCCATGGCCCAAGACCTTGCGCCAATCATAGCCGGCGACCTAATCGAAGCAGCGGCGGCCGAGCGCCGCTGGCGGTGGCAGCCGGCCCTGCTGTTATTACCGGCGGTGCTGGTCGCGCTGTTCTTTTTGTTTTATCCGCTGGCGTTTATTGTCTTGATGAGTTTCACCGACAAGTCGAGTTTTCTGACCCCAGCCGGAGCGAGCTATACCTGGCAGAACTACGCCGATATGGCGGGGCGTTATTTGCCTAATGTCGGCGTGACCGTTAAGCTGGCTGGCCTGGCGACATTGGTGGATCTCATTTTTGGCTTTCCCTTTGCCTACATCCTGGTCCGCAAGGTGCGCTACCGCGACCTGGTTCGCGGCTTTATGGTCTTTCCGATGTTTGGCGCGTTGTACATCGCCTTCGGGATGCGCTTCATTTTGCTGCCCGGCGGCTGGCTGACACCCGTGTTTGAGGCATTGGGGCTACAGGGGGTGCAGATTCTTTATGGTTTACCCTCGGTAGTCTTTGCCATGGCCGTCTTTACGTTTCCTTTTATGGTGATGAATATCGGGGCCGCTTTGAGCAACGTTGACCCGGTGCTGGAAGAGGCGTCGGTTTGTCTGGGGGCTAAATCCTGGCAAACGTTTTGGCGAGTCGTCTTACCGCTGACCCGCTCCGGCCTGATTGCGGGGATGCTGATGTGCTTTGGCTGGAACGTTGGCGCGTTTGCCGAACCCCTGCTCTTAGGCACGCTAAACGAGCAGCGTACCCTGGCCTGGACCCTTTACCAGCGGGGTGTGGTTCAACTCGATTATGGCCTGGCGACGGCTATGGGCGTCATCTTGATGATCCTGGCCTTCACCGTTAATTATGCCTCGCTCCGCTACTCACGCGGGGCCCTGGTCCAGTGAGATTCTTCCGGCGAATACGGGGTCTGAAATGACAACGATAACGACATCTGATCCCCTGGCCTCGCAACGGCGGTTTCGACTGTCCCGTCACCAGGTCGCGAATATTTTGAGCCATGGTTACATTTGGCTTTGTCTCTTTATATTCGTGGCTCCATTTCTGGCTTTGTTTAATTACTCGCTGCAAATAGGCACCACCGGGGTTTACACCCTCAGCAATTATACTTATATTTTTGGCAGTTTTATTGATAATCTATTGACCAGTTTGCGGGTGTCGGCGCTGGCCATCAGTTTGAACCTGCTCATTACCCTGCCGGCGGCTTACGCCATTGTGCGCTACGAGTTTCCGGCCAAACGGATGATCCTCTCGGCCCTGACGCTGCCCCTCTATACGCCCGCGCCGGTGCTGGGGATTGGCCTGATCCTGGTCTACAATTTCACTTACCACCTGACCACCTCCATCTGGAGCGTGATCTTCGCCATGGTTGTCGGCACCTTTCCGTTGATGCTCATACCCATCGTGGTGGCGATGAAAGACCTGCCGCTGGTCTTTGAGGAAGCCGCTCTCTGCCTCGGCGCGACCCGCTGGCAAACCTATTTTCGCATCGTCCTGCCGCTGATCGGGCCGGGCATCAGCGCCGGTATCTTATTATCGTTTATCATTGTCTTCAACGAATATTTGGTGACCCTATTTGTCGCCCCGCCCAACATCCAGACCGCACCCCTGCGAGTCTTTGGCCTGGTACGCACCGCCGGGATTCAAAACACCACCGCCGCTCTGGCCGCCTTTATGCAGATTGTCTCTTTCACCGCCGTTATTTTCTTCTTCCGTGTTTTCGGTTCGCGTTATTTGAAGGGGACGTATCTGATCTAAAACTGACACAGCAAAAATTCGTAGTGCATAGTGCGTTTGATTTACGCACTGGTGCGTCTTTAACAAAGAGTCTGTGCAAAACCTGACAGGTTTTTGGAAACCTGTCAGGTTTGTAAGCCCAACAACATTGTTAAACAAGCACCAGGCACTCCGTCGAAATAAACCATCATTGTCAGGAAATAACTATGTCTCGCGTTCGCCTGGTCAATATCAGTAAACATTATGGCCAAACCGTGGCCGTTGAAAAAATCAATCTGGATGTAGCTGAGGGGGAGTTGGTGACCCTGCTGGGGCCGTCGGGTTGTGGCAAAACGACGACGCTGCGCATGATCGCCGGGCTGATCGAGCCGACCGCCGGCCGGGTCTATTTTGACGATCAGGATGTGACCAACACGCCGCCCAACGCCCGCAATATCGGCTTCGTCTTCCAGTCGCCGGCCTTGTTTCCCCATCTGAGCGTGGCCGACAACATTGGCTTTGGCCTCTCGGTCAAAGGACGGCCCAAACCGGAGATGAGGGCCAGGGTAGAAGAAATGCTCAAACTGGTGGATATGGTTAACTACGGCGACCGGCTGCCCCGCCAGCTCTCCGGCGGCCAGCAGCAGCGCGTCGCCCTGGCTCGCGTGCTGGCGACCGACCCGCGAGTGCTGCTCTTCGACGAGCCGCTCTCGGCCCTGGATCGCAACCTGCGCGAGACGCTCAAGTACAATATTCTGGAGCTACAGCGCCGCACCGGCAAAACCGCCATTTATGTTACCCACGACCAATCCGAAGCCTTCGCCATTTCCGACCGCATTGCGGTGATGAACGCGGGCCTGATTGACCAGATCGGCACCCAAACCGAAATCTATCTCTACCCGCAGAGCGACTTCGTGGCCGAATTCATCGGCGCAAATAACCGTCTGGCGGGCCAGATCACCTCATTAGCCAGCGATGTCACCACGGTCCAAACCGCCGGACTGGCGGTACAATGTCCCACCCGCGTCGGTCTGAAGGTCGGCGACGCCGTGGTGGCTTACATCCGGCCCGAAGATATTCAAGTGCTCAACAATGGCGATGCCGGGAGCTACCGTAACATCGTCGAGGGCATGGTCGAGCAAATCATCTTTGAGGGCGCAACGGCCCAAATTCGGGTGGGTGTGTCGGGGCAGATCTTCCGGGTTGATGTCGCCGGCACCGAGCGGCTGAAACTGCTCGATCACCGCGGCCAGATTCGCCTGGGTTTTGACGAAGTGACGCTCATTCCGGTCACAACGGCCTGAAATTGTTCCAATCTCTAAAACGTCAACTGCCCGCCGTCAATCACCAATTGGTGGCCCGTGATAAAACCTGAATCCGTCGAGGCCAGGTAGGCAACGGCGGAGGCGACCTCGTCCGGCTCGCCGAAGCGGTTGAGGGGGATTTTCTTGAGGTAATCAGCCGTCTCCTCCGGATTGCTCCACAAAGCCTGGGTCAGGCGTGTTTTGATCAGGCCGGGACAGACACTGTTCACCCGAATGTTGTAAGGCGCTAAATCAATGGCCATGGTCATGGTTAGCCCCACCACCCCAAATTTAGAGGCATTGTAGGCGCTAAGATCCGCTTCGCCGACCAGACCGTTGGTCGAGGCCAAGTTGACGATGCGCCCGGCCGTCCCTCGCTCGACCATGTGTCGGGCTATCACCTGCGAGCACAGAAAAACCCCGCTCAGGTTGACCTGCAAGGCCCGCTGCCAGTTTTCATCGCTTGTTTGCAAAAAGTGTTCCGGTATTCCCATCCCGGCGATGTTGGCCAGCACGTCTACGTGATCGTATTGAGCCAGCGCGGCGGCCAACATCGTTTCGACCGAGGGCCGCGAGGTCACATCCACCTGCACCGCCAGCGCCTTGCCCTGGCCGGCGCGAATGGCTCCGGCTATTTCCTCCGCCGGCCCCGGATCAATATCGGCCACCACCACGCCGGCTCCTTCACTCGCCAGCCGCCGCGCTGTCGCCGCGCCGATTCCCCGACCGCCGCCGGTGACAATGGCTACTTGATTTTCAAAACGTGGCATCTTTTTCTCCCGTAAATGATTTCAGCCCGCCTCGCATCCCGATTATTGCTCCAAGCCAGGCAGAAGAAACGTGCCATGCAGTCGCCGCTGCCAGACTCAAGTGTAAAGCATTTTCTGGCTGGCGTCAGCCTCAATTCATTGAGATCATTCGGTAATTCAGTTTGTCATTCTGAGCGGAGCGTTGCGAGTACCCCAAGGGCCGTTTCAAGGCCATATCTCAAAGTTCGATGTCAGCCGGCCCAATGGCAGGTTTTAGTTCCAATTCAGGAGGGCGCGACTGCTCTAACATGCCGCCGTCGATGTTGATAATTTGACCGGTAATGAATTCGGCCTCATCAGCCGACAAGAAGACACAGGCCCAGGCCGCATCGGCCGGCCGGGCTACCCGGCCCATGGGTATCTGCGTTCCCAGCCGGTTGAGCAGGGCCTCTTGCTCGGAGCCCGGCGGCGCGGGGTCGGTAATCATAACGGGTCGCAGCGCGTTGACCCGGATTTGCCAGGGGGCCAGATCGACGGCCAGGGCCCGGGTATAGGCGTCGACCGCACCCTTGAGGGCGTCATACGCGATCAATTGGCGGTGGGCCAGGATCGCTCCGTTGCTCGACATATTGATGATGCTGCCCCGGCGTTGTTTGGCCATGACGCGCGCCGCAGCATGGGTGGTAAAAAACAGCGCGTCCAGGTTCCTGGACATGAATTCACGCCAGCCTTCCGCCGCCATCGTGAGAAATGGCCCTTCTTCCCCTTTATGAGGGTAGATGATGGCGTTATTGACAAGGATGTCGAGCGAGCCGTAAGTCTCAACGGCCTGATCGATCACAGCCTGCATGGCCTCAGCATCGCACAGGTCGGCCAGCGCCGGCGAGACGCTCCAGCCCTGGGCCCTGCATTCGGCCTCGAGCGCCTCCAGGCCGTCGGCCTTGATATCATTCATGATGATGTGGGCTCCGTGACGAGCCAGGCCCCGTACCAGCCCCCGGCCAACATTTCCGGCCGCGCCGGTTATGAGGGCGACTTTATCGTTGAGCAGCATGGTTGGTACCCTGTTTGGAGATTGGGGATTGGAGATGGGTAAAGAGCTTGATCCCCAGTCCCCGTCGCGCTTCACCATAGCATGAAAGCCGGCGCAGAGCAAACTGTGGGTCATACCGGATGTAAGTTAATCAAAATGATGGGTGCTATGTCTGGAAGAGGGTCGGAATGTAGAAAGGGTGAGATGAGGCAACCTTATGCCGAATCAGTTATTGTTACCCTACTACCTCTACCCTTGCTACCCTGCAACGTGTCTACAACCTCCGCAGCGTTTCGAACACCACCTGCGCGCCCCAGCGTAAGTTGGCCGTCGAGACGCGTTCGTCGACGCCGTGGATGCGGTTTAATTCGCCGGCGTCCAGGATCATCGGCACGAAGCCGTAAGCTCGCATCCCGGCTTGCCGGAAGAAACGCGAGTCGGTCGTGCCGGGGCTAAGGTAGGGCGTGACCAGCCCGGCCGGCCCCAGGGCTTGCAGCGTCTCGCTCAGGGCCTGGAAAAAAGCCGTGTCCGAAGGGGTCACCGGTTGGGCGATGGGCATCTCTTCGGCCATAACGGAGACTTTGGGATCGTTGATGATGACTCGTAAATCGGCCAGCATAGTGTCCGGATCTTCACCTGGCAGCAGCCGAATATCCAATGTGGCCTCAGCCTCAGCCGGAATTACATTGGATTTGTGCCCTCCCCGCAGCATCGTCAGATTGATGGTATTGCGAATCAGGGGGGCAAAATAGAGGTCTGCTGCCAGCGACCGGCGCAGCAGCGGCCACAACAGGGCGCTGCGGGCCCTGGCATACAGCCGTGAGCGGGGAAACGCCTGGTAAGGGGCCAACCGCCCCAACATCTCGGCCATCACCTCGTTGAGTTGGACCGGCTGCTGCCAGCGCTGCACCCGGCTCAACGCCCGGATCAGGTGATCATGGGGATTATCCAGGCCGGGCACGGCGGCATGGCCCGGTCTACCGCGAGCCAGCAGCTTAACCGTCAATGCGCCTTTTTCGGCGATGGCCACCTGGTACAGGTACGGAATGGGGTCGGCTGAGCGATGCAGCCCCACCCCGCCTTCATCCCAGACATATTCAGCCTCGATCAGGTCCGCATGGTGATCCAGCAGCCAGGCCACGCCGGCATCACCCCGGGTCTCTTCATCGGCGGCAATGAGCAGAATAATGTCCCGATTGAGGGGTGGACCATATTGTTTGAGCAGAGTCAACGCCTGCACAAAGATGATGCCCAACCCTTTGTTATCCACCGCCCCACGTCCCCAGACAAAGCCATCCTTTAGCTGACCGCCAAACGGCGGCGCCGACCAGCCGGCGGCCTCAGCCGGAACGACATCGGCGTGGGTGTATAGCAGGCAGGGCGGCGCGGTGGCCCCGGACGGGGTAGACAGACGGGTGATCAGGTTGGCCCGGCCCGGTGCTGACTCGATGAGGCGGGGTTCAAACCCACGCTGGCGCAAGATGCCGGCCAGAAATTCGACAGCAGGGGCTTCATTGCCGGGGGGATTGGAGGTGTCGAATTGGATATAGCGAGCCAACAACCCGGCGGCTTCGGTTTCGAGACCGGCCCAATCGATGTCGATGGCTGAGTGCTGGATGTCGGGCGCACTGCGCCGGGCGCTGTTCATCTCCGGATTCGATCAGCCGCCTTCCTCGCCGCCCGTGATCCGCCAGACCAGGTACATGCGCTGGATGGCGGTCAGATTGGAGAAAATTGCCAGCAGCCACAAAACCACAGTCATTTGGTTGGTCAGCAGCCCAACGATCAATAGCAGTACCCGTTCCAGCCGGGTGAACAACCCTTCTCTGAGTTGAACGCCAATGCCTTCGGCCCGGGCCCGGGCATAACTGACCATCAACGAACCCACCACTGTGGCATAGATGAGATACAGCTCTAAGTTTTGACCCCGTCCACTAAAGTAGATGAACAGGCCCAAAAAAATAACCGCCTCCGAGAAGCGGTCCAGCGTTGAGTCAAGAAAGGCTCCAAAACGACTGGTGCGGCCCATCATGCGGGCCAGCGTGCCATCGATGGCATCAAACAAGGCCACCCCCATAATCAAAATGCCGCCCCAAAACAAGTGCCCCCGCGCCAGGACAACCGCCACCCCGACCATCAGCACAAAGCCAATAACGGTGATAATGTTCGGGGACACCCCGGTCCAGCTAACAAACCGGGCCATCGGTTCCAAAATGACACGACTATACTTACGGAAGTAATCGGTTAACATGACTTACCCTCCGGGTTAACCTGTCTCTGGATATGAACTCCCTGGAGAAATGGTGATGGTGTTTTCATATTGTGTTCCATTGTTTCATAATAAACCTCTAGAACCTGGTCCACAACCCGGCTCCAATCATATCGACCGGCCTTCAACCGGCCTCGCCGGGCCATGGCTTGTCGCAGGTGAACATCATCGATGAGCCGGCCCAATGCCTGGGCCAGAGCTTCCGGCTGGCCGGGCGGGACCAGCAAGCCTTCCCGACCATGCGTCAGCACCGAACGGTAGCCGGCGATATCTGAGGCCACCACGGGTAATCCGGCCGCCATCGCCTCCAGCAGCACGATCCCGAAACTCTCAAAGCCAATCGACGGGGCGCAGAAAATGTCTGCGCCGCGATAGACATCAGGCAGTTGCTCTGGAGAGACATAACCCACGAACTCGATATCGGTTACGCCTTGAGCCTCTGCCAGTTTCCGGTAAGACCCGCAGCTCCGGGGGTCAAACGGACCAACCACCTTGAGACATAGCTGACGGTAATGGGGCCTGATCCTCAGGAATGCTTGCAATAAATGTAAAAACCCCTTGCGCCGATCCAGCCGGCCCACAAACAAAATGGTTGTTTTCCCTGGGGCAGCGACCGGGTCACCCTTTGGCTCAACCCCATTCGTTTGACCAAACCGATCTAGATCAACCCCATTGGGGATGATGTGATAATCGCCCGGAAACAGGCGCGAGGCAAAACGGCAAGCTGGCCCGGATACGGCAATCAAGCTATCCAGCTTGGCAAAGAACCTGCTAAAAACCGGGCGACCCCGCACATAGAACCAGTTCGGGTTTTCATGATAGGCATGGAAGGTACCAATCGTCACGGTGTGAGACAAGGCGACACTTTGCATGAGCACATACCAGGCGATGCCGGGGGTGAGCGGCTCGTGCAGGTGAATCACGTCGAACGCCTCCCGCTGCAATATGTGCCTTAGTCTCCAATAGCTGAATGGCGACAGCCCGACGCGGGCAATAGTCCGGCCAACCGGCACAGAGATTATATTGTTAGTAACCACCCGTGTGTTTACGCCGGTCCGGCTGTGGCCGGCCGAACAGGCAGCCAGGATATGCACCTCGTGCCCCCGCTCCTGTACACCGGCGGCCAGGGCGGTGATATGTTCCGTAACTCCGCCAGGATAGGGAAAATCGTAGGGCGATACCAGGGCAATTTTCATAAATCATGATCGGTGCTGTGAGCCTCATCGACCCAAATGGACACGGTCACAGTCCATTGCTCCGGCTGCTGGCGAATGGCCTTTTCCATTTCAGTGACCACAAAATTCATCCCGGCGGCCAGACGCTCTTGTTCGGTTCCCGCCTGGGGAAGATGAAAGGCGGGCAGAAAATAGGTGTGATAGCTGTGATCAGGATTGCGCCGGCTAAAGCCCAACACCAGCGGTACACCCGTTCGTAAAGCCAGTTTGACATGGCCATCCGGCAGCCGGGCGGGATAACCAAAAAAATCGATCACTGGCCCCGTTTGGGTTATATCCCGGTCTCCGGCCAGACCGGCTACCCCGCCCTGCTTCAAGGTACGGATCAGGTCGATCAGCGGTCCATCGATCGGCAGCAGCTTGAGACCCTGACTGGTGCGCAGCCGCGTGATGTAGGCAAACAGTTCCGGCGGCTCGACCCGCTCGACCGGGATCGCAATCGACAATCCTCGCCGCAGCATGGCGTACAACACGATTTCGATGTTCCCCAGATGGGCCGACGTCATGACGATGCCCCGCCCACCGGTCAGCGCCGCTTCCACATGTTCCCAGCCCGAAATGGTCACCAGCTTCTCGATTGTTGCTGCACTGAGACTGGGCAGTCGGAACAGATCGAAATAGTTATAGAGAATAAAGTTAAAGGTCGCTCTGGCGCGCTGTTGAATTTCCTGGGGCGGGCAGGCCGGCCCCAAAATTCGCTGCAAGTTCCGCTCGACGTTGGCCCGCCCCGGATGATTGAACCGATAAACCAGCCCGCCCAGCCAACGACAAACAGCATACCCCAATTTGGCCGGCATTCTCGGCACCATGACCCCGCCAAGTCGATAGAGGTAATAAGTGAGACTTACCATCTTGGGTCATTGAACATAGATTTCGCCCACACCTCGCGTGGTCGCGCCTTTGCTGTCAACTGCGTCTGCGCCGGCCAGATAGGTTCCCGAAATAGGCGGCGCTTCGAGTTCTTCCTCGATTCTGCATTCGGTGGCATTGCCACAATCTCGATCACCGCCAATGAGGGGTGTCTGGTTTTGGGTAAAGATCCCCCAGGTGAAGCTCTTGACCCCGTCAGGATCTCTGACAATAATGATTAATCGAAAGTTATCCCCTTCACTGTGGGTGTTCCCATCAGGCAGTTCGACAATGACCTGTGGGCCTGTATTGGCCGGAGGTTGGGTCGGTGGGGGTGGGGCCGGCGTATTGGTTGGCGGCGGCGGCGGCGGATTCGTTGGCGGTGGTGGGGGCGGGGCATCAGTTGGCGGTACAGGCGTTTCCGTCGCCGTGGGCTCAGGCAGCGGTGTATCTGTTGGGACCACCTGCGGGGCGGCTGTTGGGACCTCCTCAACCGGAACCGGCGTCGGTAGCATCACGGGTGACGTACTGGCCGGTGCGAGTGGTGATGTCAGCGAGCCGGTTGAGATCGGCTCCACCGTCCGAATCAGCCGGGGTGTTTTGGTTGGGGTGGGCGTAATTCTCAGGGCTGAACCCCGGCCACAGGCTAACAACAGCACCAGGCAAATCAGAACAGCCCGTAATAAGATTGATCGTTTCATTATTAGACAAAAACCTCATCCAGGATTGAATCGGGGCCATTATAGCATAGGTTGGGTTGGTTCCCAAAGCACAACCTCCTTAAGGCCACGTCATTCTAAGGTGCTTCCCACGCCCGATCCATTGTCTAATCAGGGTCTCCATGGTACAATTTCGTTCAATAGGGGCTCGTTTGAAAACTTGTTTATACTGCCAAGTGGCATAAAGTAACATTTTATGGGACACGGATGAACACGGATTTTCACGGATTTTTATTTGTATTTATTTACAATCCGTGTTCATCCG
>Ga0299906_10004029_pt1 | contig 12059 bp, 14 predicted proteins | sample RVTome_14_FD_200259 | JGI IMG/M metagenome (GOLD analysis project Ga0299906, IMG submission 200259) | Soil microbial communities from uranium-contaminated site in the Upper Colorado River Basin, Wyoming, United States - RVT145D125 (version 2) ...
GAGCTCGCGCTGCTGCTCTGCGACCTGCAGGCGCGCGATCGACCGGCGCATGCGCAGGCGTTCCTGGGCGGCTATCTCGCGCAGAGCGGTGACTATCAGGCGTGTCGCGTCCTCAATCCTTACAAGGTCCATCGCGCGCTCGTGCGGGCTAAGGTCGTGGCGTTGAGCGCAGCCGAGGCAGCCGACGACGCGGCACGACGCCTCTTGCGCGGCGAGCACCTGCGGCTGGTCGCTTGCGCGGCAGACACGCTCGCCAAACGGGGGCCGCGCCTGGTGTTGATGTGCGGGATGTCGGGTTCGGGCAAGACCTGGCTAGCTGCGCTACTCGCGTGCCAGCTTGGAGCCGTGCACCTGCGGTCGGACGTCGAGCGGAAACGCCGCGCCGGCCTGCCCGAGTTCGCGCGCTCGGGGTCAGGCGTCGGCGCCGGTCTTTACTCGAGCGACACGAGCGCGACGGTGTACCAGCACCTTGCCGGCTGCGCTGAGGACGTACTCGGCGGTGACCACGCGGTCATCGTCGACGCGACGTTCTCGCGTCGTGACGACCGTGCTCGTTTCCACGTGCTAGCGACCCAGCTCGGTCTCGACCCCCAAATCGTCTGGTGCGTCGCTCCGGCCGACGTGCTTCGCGCGCGCGTCCGGGACCGGCTGCGGCGCGCCGCGGATGCATCCGAAGCGCCCGCCCCTGACGAAGGGTTCGGTGTCGTCCGCGTCGACACGACGGATCCGCAGGCGACCGACCATGTGTTGCGGCGCCTGAGCGGCATGAGCGGTGCCGGCCAGCGCTCGACGCAGTAATGATCCAGGATCAGTTGCGCGGCCTCGGCTCCGGTTTCGACGACTCGCCCGAGCGCACGCCCCTGTGTGTCGATGAAGCCCTGCTCGACGGGATAGTCGATTGGCTGCTTGGGTGCCGAAGCCGCGGGTGAACCTCACCCGATCCTACGGCGTGTTCGCCGCGCCCGGCGGCGGGCGGGCCGCGATTGCGCCGGCCGGGCGGGGCCGAGGGAAGTCGTCGGGGGAGGGCAAGAGTCCGGCTGAACGGCACCGGGCCATGACCTGGGCGCAGTGGCTCAAGCGCGTGTTGCACACCGACATCGAGCGCTGTGAGCGCTGCGGCGGGCCGGTGAAGATCATTGCCAGCATCGAGGACCCGGCGATGATCGGGCGGATTCTGGCGCACTTGGGGCCACCCGCTCTCGCCCGCCGGCCGGGCGCCCTTGCGCCGGTCACGGTGCGAACTGCAAGAATCGCCGCGGGAGCTGGAGATTCGTGAAGATTGCGCCTGGCGCCAAGGGATCGCCAAGGGGCGGTCGGGCAGGCCACGGCGCGGCCGCCGATTTCACCATCGCCTCCGGAGGCCGGGGCTTTATACTTCCTATCGGTAATGGAGTGGATGCGATAGCTACGCGGGGCGGGGGCGCAGGATCGCGGAGTGGAGGAGACGCTCTGCCGTGAACGCCTCGCGCAATTCTCACGGCCGGCCTCCGGCGTCCTCTGTCCGGTGTGCGCCACGCTACCAAGAGGGAAGGGATACGTGTGATGCTGATTTTTGAACTGACGAAAAAAGAATGCGTTGAGATGCTGACACGCCTGAGATTCGGCAGACTCGGCTGTTCACGCGACAATCAGCCGTACATCGTGCCGTTCAATTTCGCTTACCACGAACGGTATCTCTACAGTGTCGCTGCGCTCGGTCAGAAGATCGAATGGATGCGTACCAACCCGCTGGTCTGTGTCGAAGCAGACGAAATAGTCGATCACAATCATTGGACGAGTGTGGTCGTCCAAGGTCGCTATGAGGAGTGGCCGGATACGCCTGAATGGAGCGCGGAACGTGAATTGGCGTTCTCGCTGCTCCAGCGGCGAGTCATGTGGTGGGAACCAGCCTGCGTCAAAGCGACCCACCTTGGTGCTGTAGAGCAGGTGATTCCGATGTACTACCGCATTCACATTGACCGGGTGACCGGTCGTCGTGCAAATCCCGATCCGGCCGAGGCGGTAGCACTGCTCGAGCCAGCGACAACATCAAGATCCTAGGGCTGGCTCAAGAGTCTCCTGCGTCGCACGCCGCCTGCCTCACCCAACTCCGCAGCCAGTCGGGGCGACCGCCTCCAACGTGCCTGGCCCCTGAGGCGGGCGCGCGCCGCACGAGGGGAACGACGCACCACGCCGGCGCCCTGGGGCTGCGAGGCAACGTCGTACTGTTGCCGTTTCTGGGCTCGTTCGACGAGCAGGCGATGCGCGTGGTCTAGGCCGCAGATGTCTGGTACGTCTGTCTGGTGCGTCGTCGCCTTGACGGACGCGCGCGGGCAGATCCTCGTCTCCGGTCACTCCGGCGGATCGCCGAGCGGTGGATTTCGGTCCGCCTGAGCGCGAAGTGGCAATTCGCCGCGCCGTCGGCAAACGACCCTGTGACTTCGTAAAGTTGGTAGCCGCCCCAGCCCGTCAGCTCGGCAATCCTTTGCCCCGCGCGGATGGCGAGCAATTTTCCCCACTCAAGTTGCTTGGTTTCAAGCTTGATTTCGCGGACGGCGTCGGGGTTACGAATCTCGATCGCGCTACGCCAGGCTCCCCGCGCAGCCTCCTCCTCCATACCAATCGGGATCGGCGATCGCAACAGAGCCAGCGTCACGCGTTCAGCGCCGCCGCGGCCGAGTTTCGCGAGCATCGCGGAGTGATCCTGCTGCAACTGGTGCGGCCGAAACCATTTGGTGAGTTTCGCGAGCGTCGCGGGGCGCGCCTGCCCGTGCACCGGAAAATCCGACTTTCTCAAGACTCTGAACCAAAACAACTACATAGCGTCTCGGTATGAATCTCTCTCTCGCAGAAGTGTTGACGAATCGGAGAACTTCAGGATTCGAACCCCAGAAACAATGAAGGTGTGGGGGTAACTTCAGGGGTAACCCGTGTTTCACGAATCGACGCTAGAGCCAAAAATAGGCCACTTTTAGCTCTGATTCGAATCCTACCGGGCCCACGAATCTGACGCCGATTGCGACAGGCTTCCTGCATTCGAGCACCGGGCAGGAATTCATCCAGCGCCTTCGCGTCGCCGGTCGCGGCCAGGCGGCATCACCGATGCCGTGGGAATCGTTCGCGCGAATGACGGATACCGACCTCGGAGCGATTTACCGGTACCTGAAGACTCTCGAACCGGCCGAGACGCCGAAAGGTTGATTCGCTCATTCGCGGCGATGACCCCCTTCGGGCGCAGGTAGTGCCGCGCCACGTAGGCTCCCGCCTCCGCACCGCTGATGAGTCCGTGCAGGTTCGCTGACATGAAGTGGATGCCGCCGTAGACACGGCTCACGCCGCTTTCGAGCGCGGCGTCCGAGAAGCTGTCGTAGAACCTGACCACGCCTGGCAGATCGTCGGATCCGACGCTATCCGGTAGCGGCCGCGCCGACAAGTGTTTGTCAGTCGGTACGAGGGAACGCCATCTTCCAACGGCTGAATCGCATGCCGAGTATCGCGCTTCTCTTCCGAAAAGAAATCGTTGTCGCTCGTGACGAGCAGTCCGAGGTCCCGGATGCACGCAGCATCGATGCGCGGCATCGCGGTCGCGAGCGCAACGTTTCGATCTGCGGACTGCGGTTCTCTCCGCGCACGCACCATTCACAGAAGTGCTCGCAGTTGTTGGACAGAATCCGGTAGCAGTCCTCCCCGAGTCGTGAACGCGCGCGGGCAACCACGTCGTCGCGATCAAATCGTGCGCTTATGTGAGGGCGAACCCGGACCGGGCGTCCGCGCGCAAACTCTGCGAGAGACACATCTTCCACCGGTCCGGCCCGCCAGCCGCGCGACAGGCCTGGGTAGTGCACCACCTTACCGTTGCCCACGTAAATGCCGTGATGCGTGTAGCCGGTTCGCGACGTGACGACGTGCGCCGCGAGAGGAGGTGTGGCGTCTGCGGCCACGAGCCATTCTTGTCCGCACAGGATACCGTGTCCGGCATCGCGCGCTCCGAAGCTGTCTTCCCGTGGCATGACGACTCGCTCGCCAAACGGCCGTCTGTTTCAGTAGATGCGGACCATCAGCGGACCGCACTCGGGCCGGCGAATGCCCGGCAGGCGCACGACCTGCGTGGCTGATTCGTGGTGTCCATCGGTTGCGGGCGGCGTCGGCCCGCACGGTGCAAAGGCAACACGACGGCCAGGGCGCCAGATCGGAACAGGAATCGGTTGCTGCCTGAATAGCGCGGCAAGCCGCGACTGATAGATCTGCCAGGCGTTTGTCATGGCACATTTCTCCCCAACCGGGTGACGGATCACTCAAACGCTCGCTTTCATCCACTACGCCACCCCTAATACGTGTCGAGGCCGCGATTGGAGGCGCACGACGTCGTCGCGCCACCGGACGACCATTCGGTCGGCCTCCCGGCGTCCGGCGGCGAAGATGCCGTCGCATATCCGCTGAGACGACGCAGCAAACAGCATTCGGAAGATCGCGATGAATGTCGTAGCTGGGCCTAGAAACAGACCGACTACGATCCGACGAGACCCGGCGGAGTCTCGGGGGAGCACACCACGGCGGGCGTTAAGCTAGCGTCCAGTCCACATCGGGGGTCGCTTCTCGAGGAACGCGTCAATTCCCTCGGTCGGGCACGTCGCAACCTATTTTGCGACGTTGACCGCTTCGGCTTCTGTGGGAAGCGGACGATTCAATGCTTCGCTTGCCTCCATCTCCACAGCGGCCGACGGACTATTGGATCGGAAGCGCTCCCTGCAACTCGAGCTCCAATCGGTCGGCGACTGTGGGCGTGGAACATCTGGTCAAGCCTCTTCGAGTCCTGGCGAAGGGTCATATCAGGCCGCCGACGGCTCGCCTTCAAGGAAGCGCGCTGGTATGGAGTCCTTGAACGGGAACAGGTGGAAGTAGGGGCGGGCTTCGGCGATGGCACGCTTGACGGACGGGCGATTCACCAATCGCTCGAGATAGGCGGCGAGGTGCGCGTGAGTTTCCGGGAACGGCACCACGATGGCCGCGTAGAAGAGCGCCGGCGCTGCAGCGCAGTCCGCGAGGGTGAATCTCTCGCCCACCGCCCAGGTCCTGTCCGCCATCCGTCGCTCGATCATGTCGTAGGCGGTACCCAGGGTAGATCTCGCGTCCGCAACGCCGCGCGGATCGTGTTCGCCGTCGGCCCTCAGCCGGTCGGTCACGACCTTCTGCATCGGAACCTGCACGTAGAGGTCGAAGAAGCGGTCCCAGAGGCGCGCATCGAGGCGCTCGCCTTCCTCGCCCGGCAACAGTCGGCGTGCGCCCGGGTAGTGCTGATCGAGGTGCTCGATGATGATCGTGGTTTCCGGGATCATCCGATCGCGCTCGTCGTCGTGCAGAACCGGTATCTTGCCGATCGGCCACAGATCCAGGAATGTGGCGCTCGCGTCCTTGTCCGCAAGGTCCACGACATGGCCGGTGAACGGCGTCTCGTTCTCGTAGAGCGCGATAAGCACCTTGTGACAGAACGAAGCCAGGGGGTGGAAATAGAGCGCCAGAGCCATACAGGGGTCTCCTTGGTGCTCAGGCTGCAGAAGGATTTGGTCGTCCCTCCGCAGCCGAGATGCCAACGTCAATAGTTTCTCGATTGGCTAACTGTAGCGCGTGCGTGATTGCCTGCAAGCAGACGTTTCGCGTGTGGCTCAGTTTCTGCGGCCGCGTTCATTCACGGTTCTCCGCGCCCCTCCAGCGCCTGACGAAGACGGAACAGCGCCGCCTTGATATCGCTTGCGTCAATCACGCCATAACCAAACGCCAACGCCGGTTCGGCAGACGGTGTCAGTGAGTAGTCCGCGGTCGACTGCGCGCCGGGCGCATGCCGTCGTGCCTTCGCAATGATCGTCGAGGCCAGCTCGGGCGCGCGGATACGGGCAGCGAGGTGGAGGCCGGCTTCGGATGGAATCGGTTCAAGCCATGCGCCGAGTTCCCGTTGCAGGCCGTCGAGCAAGGTCTTGCGCCGCGCCGCGTAGATCGGCCGCATCCGCCGTACATGACGCGCAAGGTGGCCGTCGCGGATGAAGGCCGCCAGGACGGACTGCGTGTGTGTGTCGCAATGCGAATCGGCGCACTGCTTGACCGTGATGAGGGCATCGCGCGCCCATGATGGCGCGACGACGAAACCCTTGCGCAACGATGGGAAGAGGCTCTTGGAGAACGTGCCCACGTAGAAGACAAGCGAATCGAGGTCCAGCGTCTGCAACGCGTCCAGGGGGCGCCCGCCGAAGCGGAACTCGCCGTCGTAGTCGTCTTCGATGATTACCACGCCATGCATCCTGGCAAAGTCCAGCAGGGCGGTGCGCCGTCGCAATGACAGCGCGACCCCGGTGGGAGACTGGTGCGAAGGCGTGACGCTGATGACGCGGACGTCACTCGGCAGGCGATCGACGCACAGTCCTTCGTCGTCCACGGGGAGGGGCACCAACTGAGCGCCCGCCGCTGTGAACGCAGCGCGTAGCGGCGGATACCCCGGCTCCTCCACGGCCACCCGGGTGTGGTCCGGCGTGACCAGCAGGCGCGCGAGCAGGTCGAACGCTTGCTGCGCGCCGGAGGTCACGATCACGTCGTCGCGGGTGCAGGCCACCGCACGCGCGAAGGCGACATGCTGGGCGATCGCCTCGCGCAATGCGGGAATCCCCTCCGACGGCGCATAGCCGAAACTCTCCTTCGCCCATCCGCGCAGCGACTGCGCCGACAGGCGTCGCCAGATGTCGTGTGGGAAATGGCGGTGTTCCGGTATTCCGAGGCGAAAGCTACGCGCGGGCAGGTCGTCCGCTGGCGAAGAGCGCAGGAACGGCGTGTGCCAGGTGGAATTGAGGCGCGGATCGTCGAGCCTTCTGGTCTTGTGCCGCGGTTTCGCCGGGCGACGCGCGGCAATGTTGGCGACGACCGCTTTGGCGCCCTTGCGCGGGATCGCATAGCCCTCGGCGACCAGCAGGTCGTAGGCGGTGACCACCGTGTTCCGGGCAACGCCGAGTGCGGCGGCGACTTGCCGCGTCGCCGGCAAGGGCGCGCCCGGGGCCAGCCGTCCGTCGAGGATGGCGGACCGTAGCTGCTGGTGCAGTTCATGCGCGCGTGCGCCCTGGCCGCGGGCCGGAAGCACGAAGGCAAAGGGAAATACTGGCTCCATGAACTCTCCACAAACTGGATCAATCAAGGTGCCAGATTACTCTTAAGGTGTGTCTCCGGGGAGGCGGCACGTCGCCGCCACCCGCGGAGGACATCGCGATGATCGACCTGCACTTCAGCCCCACTCCCAACGGCCTGAAGATCCGGCTGCTCCTGGAGGAAACCGGACTGGCCTACCGGATCGTCCCGGTTCGTCTCTCGGCCGGGGAGCAGTTCGCGCCGGCCTTTTCGGCCATCTCGCCCAACAACAAGATCCCGGCCATCGTCGACCATGCGCCGGGGAATCAAACCGGACCGGTCTCGGTGTTCGAATCCGGCGCGATCCTCCTCTATCTCGCGGAGAAGACCGGCCAGCTGTTGCCCGAGGATCGCCGCGCCCGCCACGAGGCCCTGCAATGGCTGTTCTGGCAGGTGTCTGGGCTGGGCCCGATGGCGGGGCAGGGGCGTGCTCGATCGCCGACTCGAAGGCCGAACCTGGCGCGCCGGCGATGTGTACTCGATCGCTGACATCGCCTGCTATCCGTGGATCGTGCCGCACGCCGGGCACGGCCAGGACCTCGGGGCTTTTCCGCACATCGAGCGCTGGTTTGAAAGCATCGCGGCGCGCGCCGCCACGCAGCGCGTCTATCGCGGGGTAGAGGACGTGTACGCCAAGGCGCCGGATCTGTCTCCGTCCGCACGCAAGGCCCTGTTCGAGCAAGCGATACCAGAGGTTCTGTCATGACCCGATTCATCTGCGAAACCTGCGGAACCCAGTACGCAGAAACGCCCGCTCCTCCCGCGCAGTGTCCCGTTTGCGAAGACGAGCGCCAATACGTTGGATGGAGCGGGCAGACCTGGACGACGCATGAGGCGCTGCGCGCCAGATATAACCTGCGGCTCGAAGACGACGCAGGCCTGTTAGGCATCGGGCTATCGCCAGACTTTGCTATCAATCAGAGAGCGCTCTACCTGGCGACGGACGCGGGCAACATCCTCTGGGAATGCGTCAGCCTGGTCACCGATGAAGCGGTCGCCGCGTTACAAGCACGCGGGGGTGTCGACCAAATAATCATCTCGCATCCGCACTTCTATTCCGCCATGGTGGAATGGAGCGAGGCCCTGGGTGGGGTTCCCATCCTTGTTCACGAAGCGGACCAGGCATGGGTGCAAAGGCGGTCCCCCAGGATCCAGTTCTGGGGCGGTGACGAGCACAAACTGTCCGACGCCGTCACGCTCATTCGTTGCGGCGGCCATTTTCCCGGTAGTGCGGCCATCCATTGGAGGGACGGACCACGCGCTGGCGGCGCCCTGTTCCCGGGCGACGCGTTGCAGGTCGTGTTCGATCGGCGCCACGTCAGCTTCATGTACAGCTATCCCAACTATGTGCCGATGAAGCCCAGCGACGTGAGGCGCATCCGGTCTCGCCTCGAGGGATACGCGTTTGAAGATGTCTTTGGCTACACGTGGGGACGCAACATCATTGGCGGGGCCCGTGTGGCCGTCGGCGAATCCTTTGCTCGCTACCTGAAGGCTGTCTCGCCCGGCAGAGGCGCAGAAGCGTCACCAGTCGCGAACGATCCAGTCGACATCGCTGATGCTACGGTGCAATAACTCCGGCGCTGAACGACCGCTCACGGTAGCTGAATGAGCCCGATGACGTTTCCGTCTGCATCTTTCACCGAGGCTATCAGCTTACCCCCGCCGACATCCTTGACCTCCTGCTGTGCTTGTGCGCCAGCGGTCAGGAGTAGCTTCAGACTCTTCTTGATGTCTCCAACGTGCCAGTAACCAACGGGCCCCGTCATCCCCTGGCTGTGGCCATGGGGATCCAGGCCTACGTCCTGGCCTCCAACATTGAAGGCAACGTAGTAATCCTCATCCATATACGGCTTTACGCCCAGAAGCATGCTAGAACCTGAGCGGATGGCTGACGACCGTCGTCGCCCGCGTGTCCCTCGACATGCTGCGCTCGCGCAAGTCGCGGCGCGAGGAGCCGCTGGGCGTGCACTGCCCGACGCGATCGTGAGCCATGCGGACGGGAGCGGCCCGGAACACGAAGCGTTATTGGCCGACTCGGTCGGTCCCGCGCTGCTCGTGATGCTCGAAACGCTGGCTCCCGCCGAGCGGCTCGCCTTCGTCCTGCACGACATGTTCGCCGTGCCCTTCGACGAGATCGCTCCCATCGTGGGGCGCTCCCCGACCGCGGCAAGGCAGCTCGCGAGCCGCGCACGTCGCCGGGTGCAGGGTGCGGCCACAGTTCCCAATGCTGATCTCACTCGCCGACGGGAAGTCGTCGACGCCTTCCTCGCTGCCTCGCGCGGCGGTGACTTCGCCGCGCTTCTCGCACTGCTCGACCCAGAGGTCGTGCTCCGAGCCGACCGCGTAGCCGTGCAAGCGAGCGCACCGAGGCAGGGTGAGGGCGCACCGAAGCTGGCGCCGGAGGTCCGCGGTGCGGCGATCGTGGCCGACACGTTCTCGGGGCGCGCCCGATTCGCGCAACCGGCGCTCGTGAACGGAGCCGCGGGAGCCGTGTGGGCTCCGGACGGACAGCCGCGCGTCGCTTTCGCCTTCACGATCGCGCGCGGGAAGATCACCGGAATCGAGATAATCGCCGACCCGGCGCGCCTGCATCAGCTCGACCTCGCGATCCTCAACGACTGACGAACACGGGGGAGCACTGAATCACAGGTGAAGGGCCGCTTCTGGCCCGCAAGCGGCCGCTTCACACCTACATTGCGGGCATGGCGGTTTCCTTTGAGGAGCCCCAGCTCCTGCGCCGCAGGCTCGGTGCGGCTCCGAAGCGCGACGATGATCGCGGGTTGTTTGGGATGTAGTGCGCTTTCCGGCTGCCACCGTCAGATTTGATTCGCCTATCGTAAAGAGATCTGGTCGCGAGTCATCGGTTGCGCGCGCCCTGCCGCTGCCGCGCGAGCCGGGTTAAGCTACCGGCGCCGCAGCAACCAATCCGGCTTCAAGTCCGATAAGCATGGCCGACGTCTTCGTCTCCTACGCCCGCAGCGACAAGGCGCGCGTCGCGCCGCTGGTGGCCGCGATCGAGGCGAAGGGTTGGTCGGTGTGGTGGGACCCTGAAATCGATCCGGGCCAGGAGTTCGACCGCCAGATTGCCGCGGAACTCAAGGTCGCCGCCGCCGTCCTGGTGGTCTGGACGCCAAATTCGGTGGAGTCGCGCTGGGTGCGAGGCGAGGCGCGGGAAGGGGCTGAGCGCGGCATCCTTGTCCCTGTGCGCTTTGAAGGCGTCCGCCTGCCGATCGACGTGCGCGCGCTGCATACCACCGACTTTGATGATTGGGGGGAGGATCCCCGGAGCCCGCAGGTCCAGGAAGTGCTGCGCGCGCTCGGCGCCACGATCACGCGGCAGCGCCCGGCCGCGACGGCAGATTCCGACTCGGTACCGTCGGCTCCCGCCATCGCGCCCGCTCGCGTCGCCATCTGCGTGCTGCCCTTCGCCAACATGAGCCGCGACCCGGAGCAGGAGCATTTCAGCGACGGCATCACCGAGGACATCATTACCGAGCTCTCGCGTTGGCGCCTTCTTGCGGTGCGGTCTCGCTCGGCTTCGTTCCGGTATCGTGGCGTCGCAGTCGATATGAAGCAGGTCGCTCGCGAATTGAATGTCCGTTTTATCGTCGAAGGTAGCGTCCGGCGATTGGGCGAGCGCATCCGTATCAGCGCACAGTTGATCGATACCGAGACCGGCAGCCATATCTGGGCCGAGAAGTTTGACCGGGAACTGGCCGGGATTTTTTCCGTCCAGGACCAGGTGGTGCAAACGATCGTCAGTACGCTCGTGGGCCGGGTCCAGGTTTCCGATGTCGAACGAGCGCGTCGGAAACCGCCGGCGAGTCTCGCAGCCTATGAGTATGTTCTGAAGGGCAATGCACTGCCCTGGGACGATCCGAATGGCGCAGCGGAGGCAACACGACTGCTTGAAAAGGCAATCGAAATTGATTCTGGCTATGGTTTCGCCCACGCCGTGCTGGCTGCCTTGCGTTTCGGGGAGTGGTACGACGACCCGAGCAACTCCGATACCGCGCTGCAGCAGGCGTATGCCTTGGCAAAGCGGGCGGTCGAACTTGACGAGAACGAGAGCACCTGCTTTTCAATGTTGGGCCACGTCTGTCTGCGGCGGCGATCATTTGATCTGGCGTTGCAGTACATGCGGCGCGCGATCGAGCTCAATCCGAGCAACCAATGGAATAGGGCTGACATGGGGATCATTCTGATCTATGTCGGCCAGGCTGAAGAGGCGTTAGCCTGGTTCAAGCGCGCCAGGGAGATCGATCCATACTTCGATCAGCCCTGGTACTGGCGCTCGATTGGTCAGGCTCACATGGTCCTGCACCAGTACAGGGAGGCATTGGCAATGTTCGATCATTTGCCCGCCCGCCAGTACCGGATCGCCGCACTCAAGGCCGCTTGCCATGCCCGGCTGCGGGACATGGATCGCGCCAGGGTCAGCGTGACTGAATGCCTGGCCATGAAGCCCGACTTCTCGGTTGGACACTTCATGACGAAAGAACCATTCAAGGACCCAGCCGATGCCGCGAATCTGGCCGAATCCCTGCGTCTGGCCGGCCTGCCGGAATGACGGCGGCGGGTTTGGACATTTGGGCAGCCAGGGAAGAATGATGTCGGGGATCCGATCGCAAGCCGACGACGTCGAACTGGCTTGGGTAGGCGAAGTCATCCATTTCTGGTTCGAAGAACTGGCGGAAGCTCATTGGTTCGCACGAAGCGACGACATTGACGCGCAAATCCGCGATCGCTTCCTTACGCTGCACGAACGGCTCGTAACAAAGGATGGTCTCGGCGTCAGCGCGCCACGCCCGATGCTCGCCGCCGTAATCGTCCTGGATCAGTTTTCGCGCAACATATTCAGGGGCACCCCACGCGCCTTTGCGGCCGATTCCATCGCACGCCGAATTTCCCGA
>Ga0299906_10004030_pt1 | contig 12055 bp, 12 predicted proteins | sample RVTome_14_FD_200259 | JGI IMG/M metagenome (GOLD analysis project Ga0299906, IMG submission 200259) | Soil microbial communities from uranium-contaminated site in the Upper Colorado River Basin, Wyoming, United States - RVT145D125 (version 2) ...
GAACCGGACTGCGTCTGCGGGTACGAGTGGCATGTGCGGTGTTCCTGTCGGTCGAATCCGTAGGTCGATGGCGTAAAGCTGCTGGTCCGTCTCGGGTCGAGAATATGGACGACATCGAACTCCGGCACGAAGTCGTAGGGAGCGACGAGCCCAGTGCGACCGTGCGAGATGACGAGCTCCTGCAAGCCGGAGTCCACGCTGCGCCCCATCAAGAATGGCGATCGAGCATCCGGACGGCTTCTTCGACAAGCGAGACGACTTCGGCCGTTCCGCCGGCCGCCCCTGCGCGCCCCTCAGATAGGCATTGCGCGGGCGGACTAAGCTCTACACGCTGACCGGTACTGGATCATTGCGCTCGGCCCGTGGACCACGGCCTACGCGCAGTGCGACTCGCGGACTCAGCAGGAGAGCGCTGTCATGGAAGCGACTTCGAGGGACGGCACCCGCATCGCGTTCTGGCGTAGCGGTTCCGGCCCCCCGCTCGTCCTCGTCCACGGGACCACGGCCGACCACACGCGCTGGGCCGGCCTGTTGCCCGAGCTCGAGCGGCACTTCACCGTTCACGCTCTCGACCGGCGCGGCCGGGGCGGCAGCGGTGACGCACCCGACTGGGCGATCGAACGGGAGTTCGAGGACGTGGCCGCGGTGGTCGAGGCCACCGGCGAGCCCGTCCTCCTGCTGGGCCACTCCTTCGGCGCCATCTGCGCCCTGGAGGCCGCCCTCGTCACGGGCGTGGTCCAGCGGCTCGTCCTCTACGAGCCGCCGATCCCGACGGGTGTCCCGTCCTACCCGCCGGGCGTTCCCGAGCGGATTCAGGCGCTGGTGGATGCGGGTGATCCAGAGGCGGGCCTCGAGGTGTTCTTCCGGGAGGTCGTGCTCATGCCGGAGGGCGAGCTGGCGTCGTACCGCCGGCTTCCGACCTGGACGGTGCGGGTCGAGCTCGCTCCGACGATCCCGCGGGAGATGGTCCTGGACCGGACCTACACGTTCCGGCCGGAGCGCTTCGCTAGCCTCTCCGTTCCCACCCTGCTGCTGCTCGGCGGGGACAGCCCGCCCCTCTTCCGCCGCGCGACCGATGCGCTCGAGGCCGCCCTACCGGACAGCCGGGTCGTGGTGCTGCCCGGCCAGCGGCACGTGGCGATGGATACCGCGCCGGAGCTGTTCCTGGCCGAGGTGATCGGGTTCCTCGGCTCTGGCGGGAGTTAGCCCTCCATTGACGCCGCCCCACCCGCCGGCCATTCTTCGCGCCATGATGAAGGCCTGCATGTGTACCTTGCCCTGTCGAGTCCCCGGGATCTGCCCGGAGGAGCGAGACGCAGTGCGCGCTCAGGTGGGCCGCCCCTAACAGGCGACGCCGAACCGGCCCGACGCACGAAGCGGCCGCGACTCTCCGGAGTCGCGGCCGCTTTCGCGTTTGCGGGCCCCAACACTCGAGGACCGATCGATGGCCAAGAACGGAGACGCGCCCAATCTGACCATTCTGTACGAGCACCCGGACTGGTTCCGGCCCCTCTTCGCGGCGCTGGAGCGGCGCGGCATCGGCTTTCGGCGCACGCACGTCGACGGCCACCACTTCGATCCCGCGGCGGTCTCCCCGCCGCGCGGGGTCGTGTTCAACCGCATGAGCCCGTCGGCCTGGCAGCGGGGGCGCGGATCGTCCATCGCCTATACCACCGCGCTGCTCGCGCACCTCGAGGAGCGCGGCGTTCGGGTCCTGAACGGTCTCTCGGCTTGGCGCACGGAGGTCTCGAAGGCCGGTCAGCTCGCGCTCCTCGAGCGCCTCGGCCTCCCGTGCCCCCGCGCGCGCGTCATCCACGGGGGCGGCGGGGCGGCGGAGGCGGCCGCCGCGGCGAGGCTGCGCTTTCCCGTCGTGACGAAGCCCAACGTGGGCGGCAGCGGAGCCGGCGTGCGCCGCTACGACACGCCGGAGGAGCTCGCCGAGGCGTCCCGGCTGGGCGCCATCGACCTCGGCCTCGACGGCACCGGGCTCGTGCAGGAGTTCATTCCGGCCCGTGACGGCCACATCGTGCGCGTCGAGGTGCTCAACGGAAGCTATCTCTACGCCATCGCCGTGTACGCGCCGCCCGACACCTTCGATCTCTGCCCCGCCGACATCTGCCTCGGCACCGACGGCTCCGAGCTCACGCGCTCGGCGTGTCCGGTGGACGCGCCTCGTAGCGGCGTCCGCGTCGAGGCCGCCGAACCACCCATCGCGCGCCGACGTCAGGTCGAGGCCATCGCGCGCTCCGCCGGCATCGAGATCGGTGGTGTCGAGTACATCGTCGACGACCGCGACGGCCGGCTCTACTTCTACGACATCAACGCGCTGTCCAACTTCGTCGCGGACGCGCCCAAGGTCGTGGGCTTCGACCCGTTCGAGCGGCTCGTGGACTGGCTCGAGCGGGAGCTCGCGACCGTCTCCATGCGGCGTCCGGTCCCGGCCGGTGCGCCCGGGTCGTCGAGGGGCCTCGGGTCCGCCCCGGTCTCGGGAGGTGTGGCGTGATGCGCTTCGGCTACTGGCTCCCCGTGTTCGGCGGATGGCTGCGGAACGTGCGCGACGAGGGCATGGAGGCGAGCTGGTCCTACGTGAGTCGGCTCGCGCGCAGGAGCGAGGAGATCGGCTTCGACCTGACGTTGGTGGCCGAGCTCAACCTGAACGACATCAAGGGCATCAGCGCTCCCTCGCTCGACGCGTGGAGCACGGCCGCCTCGCTGGCCGCCGTCACGAACCGCCTGGAGCTGATGGTCGCCGTGCGGCCCACGTTCCACGAGCCGGCGCTCCTCGCGAAGCAGGCCGCCAACATCGACCACATCAGCGGCGGCCGGCTTTCGTTGAACGTGGTCTCCTCGTGGTGGGCCACGGAGGCGCGCCAGTACGGCGTGCGCTTCGATGCCCACGACGAGCGGTACGCGCGCACCGAGGAGTGGCTCGAGGTGGTGGATCGTATGTGGCGCGAGCCCGTCGCCTCGTTCCAGGGACGCTACTACCACATCGAGGACGCCGTTCTGGAGCCCAAGCCCTTGCAGAAGCCCCGGCCCACGATCTATGCCGGCGGCGAGTCGCCGGCGGGTAAGACGCTGATCGCCGAGCGCTGTGACGCCTGGCTGACCCACGGCGACCCACCGGACGTGATCGCGCCCAAGGTCGCGGACATGAACGCGCGCCGGGAACGCATCGGGCTCGCGCCCATGACGTACGGCGCAGCCGGGTACGCGGTCGTCCGCACCACCGAGCGCGAGGCCCGACGCGAGGTCGAGCGCATCACCGACGTGCGCCAGGACTCGCGGAGCTTCGACAACTACCAGGACTGGATCCAGAACACCCAGCTCGAGCGTCGCGTGAGCCTGCGGGACTACTCGGTGTCGAACCGCGGCCTCAGCAGCGGGCTCGTCGGCACGCCGGAGCAGGTTGCCGACCGGATCCGGGCGTTCGAGCAGGCAGGCCTCGACCTGCTTCTGCTCCAGTTCAGCCCACAGTACGAGGAGATGGAGCGCTTCGCCGAGCAGGTGATCCCGCTCGTTCGCGAATCCGCGGCCGCGCGACTCCCGACCGGGGCCAGGGCCTCCTAGTATCCGGGCGCGCCCGCCGGCCCGAGGTGCGGGCGGGAGCGCACCGGAGGAGGTCGTGCCATGTACGGAGTTCTCGCCGCGTTGGTGGTGGTGGCGCACCTGGCGTTCATCCTGTTCGTGGGGTTCGGTGGGCTCCTCGCCCTGCGCCGGCCGCGCGCGGCCTGGTTCCATCTGCCGGCGTTCCTATGGGGAGGCTGGATCGAGCTCAGCGGGGGCGTCTGTCCGCTCACGCCCCTCGAGAACTCGCTGCGGCGCGCCGCGGGGGCGGAGAGCTACGCGGTGACCTTCATCGAGTACTACCTCCTGCCCGTCATCTATCCCGGCGGGTTGACCCGGAACGTGCAGCTCGCGCTCGCCGCGGGCCTCGTGATCGTGAACGCGATCATCTACGCATGGGTGCTGCGGCGATGGAGGGGGCGGGACCCTGGGGGCATGTCATGAATATGCGCGTGACTCCTCCGCTCGTGGGTACGTAGCGGAGCCGGCACACGCGGTTCATCGCCCCTGCACGATGCGCGATGTTCAGGGCAGCCGTCGAACGGCGGCAAGCATCTCCACGGCCGCGCGCCAGCGGCCCCTACGATTTCGACCAAGCGAGGCCCGTCATGTCGCAGCATCACGCCACGATCGCCTGGGAGCGCGCGGGACGGGACTTCGACTACGAGTCCTACTCGCGGAACCACACCTGGGACTTCGGGTGTGGGACCGAGGTCGTCGCCTCCGCGGCGAGCGCCTTCCGGGGCGACCCGGGGAAGGTCAATCCCGAGGACGCGTTCGTCGCCGCGCTCTCCAGCTGCCACATGCTGACCTTCCTCGCCATCGCGGCGCGCACGGGAATCGTCGTCGAGCGCTACTACGACGCCGCGGTCGGATATCTCGAGAGGAACGAGGACGGCAAGCTCGCCATGACCCGCGTGGTGCTGCGTCCGGAGGTCGCGTTCCAGGCCCCCGTGCCCGCGAGCGACCTCGCCCGGATGCACGAGCGGGCGCACGAGGATTGCTTCATCGCGAGCTCGGTCCGGACCCTGGTGCAGGTCGAAATCGTGCGGCCGGTGGAGGCGGGAGCCGAGACCGGGCGCCAGGTCGAGCACGGTGACTGACGTCGCGATCGCCCCGCTCCGGCGTGCGCCGTAGCTTCCCCTTTCGCGACCCTGCTCGCGCCGGACCCATGCGCGCGAGCACCCCTGGCATGGAGGCGAACCCGTGACGAGCACGCGCAGAGACTTCGTGAAGCTCACCGCCACCGCCGGCGCCGCGCTCGCGCTCGCCGCTCGGCCGCTCTACGGGGCGGGGGCACGCATGGGCACGCAGGAGCGGACGCGGGCTGGGGGCGTGGAGCGCGCCCCCCAGGCGCTGCGGATCCTGATCTTGGGTGGCACGGGGTTCACCGGACCGCACCAGGTGCGCTATGCGGTGGCGCGGGGTCACAGCGTGGCGGTGTTCAACCGCGGCACCCGCGAGGCCGACCTGCCCACGAGCGTGCAGCATCTGCGCGGCGACCGGAACGCGCCCGACGGCGTGGCCGCCCTGCGTGACAGCGGTCCGTGGGACGTGGTCATCGACGTGCCGACGACGCTGCCCAAGTGGGTGCGTGACGCCGGTCAGGCGCTGCAGGGGAGGGCGGACCACTTCGTGTTCGTGTCCACGATATCGACCTACGAGTCGTTCTCCACGGCGGGCATGGACGAGTCATCGCCGCTGGCGCGCTACACCGGCGAGAAGGACCCGTACTCGCTCACGCAGCAGGAGGCCGGGCAGCATTACGGTGCGCTCAAGGTGCTCTCGGAGCAGGAGGCGGAGCGTCAGTTCCCCGGACGAACCACGATCGTGCGGCCCGGCCTGATCGTGGGCGAGGGCGACACGAGCGACCGCTTCACGTACTGGCCCGTGCGCATCGCCCGCGGCGGCGACGTCGTCGTGCCCGGAGACGGCACTGACCCGGTCCAGGTCATCGACTCGCGCGACCTGGCCGAGCTCATCATCCGGCTGGCCGAGGCGCGCGCTACGGGCGTGTACAACGCGACCGGCCCGCGCTCCCCGCTCACGATGGCCGAGATGATCGCCGGGGTGCGCGCCGTCCTGCCCGGCTCGCTCGACGTGCGGTTCCACTGGCTACCGGCCGAGTTCCTCGCCGAGCAGCAGGTGCGCGGGTGGTCCGGGCCGGAATCGCTGCCGGTATGGATTCCCGCGCGCGAGGGCAACGATGGATGGGGCCGCGTGGGCATCCAGCGTGCGCTCGACGCCGGTCTCACGTACCGGTCGCTCGCCGACACGACGCAGTCCGTGCTGGAGTACTTCCCGTCCTACCAGGCGGGCCTCGATCCGGAGCGACGGGCGCGGGGCATGGCGGCCGGGCTCACGGAGGAGAAGGAGCGGCAGGTGCTGGAGGCGTGGCGGGCGCGGGGTGGGCGGTGAGCGCTAGCGCCTGAAGCCAATCGCGTCCTTCCCCTGGCAGTGGTGATGCGTTCGACATCCTGGCGACAAAGGGTCATTACGCATGTATTGACAGCCGCGCCCCGCGTTCCGATCGTGTTGCTTCATGAGCCGCAAGTCGCAGCACCTGCAGATCCGCGTCTCTCCCGACCAGAAGGCGACGCTCAAGCGTCGGGCGGCCCGGGCCGGGGAAGACGTATCGAGCTACGTCCTGAAGAGGGCGTTGCCTGATGAGGAGAGCCGGTTCGAGGACCTTCTCGTCGCGCTCAGGCACGATGCCGACCGTCGCTTCGCCCTGGCCGAGCTGAACGACCTGCTGGCCGGGCTGTCCGCCTCGCGCCTTCGTGAGGTGGTGGCGAGCGCCGATGTGGAGCAGGTCCCCGACCCGGTTCGGAACTACGTGGCGGCGATGGTCGAGCAGGCGACGCAGCGGAAGGGTGTCGACCCGCCGGACTGGACCCGGCGGGTCGCGCCGCTGGAGGAACCGTTCTTCGCTACGCCGCTCCCCGGGCTGCGACTCCACCTCCTGAAGCGCACGCCCGTCGCGTTCAAGCGCCGCAACATCTTCATAGACTCGTCCGTGGGGGACCGGGTCTGAAGCTCACGCGCGCGGACATCCTGCGGCTCCTCGAGCGACTCGATGCGGAGCTGGCGAGCGTGGAGGCCGAAGGCGAGCTCTATCTCGTGGGGGGCGCGGTCATGTGTCTGGCGCTGGACGCCCGCGACGCGACGCGTGACGTTGACGCGTTCTTCAAGCCCACACGGGTGGTTCGGGAAGCCGCGGCGCGGGTCGCCGCGAAGGAAGGCCTGCCGGAATCATGGCTGAACGATGCCGTGAAGGCCTACCTGAGCCCGATGGGAGGCTTCCATCCGTTCCTGGACCTACCTCACCTGAGAGTCTTCGTCGCGCAGCCCGCCTACCTGCTGGCCATGAAGTGCGCGTCCATGCGTCTGGGGGAGGAGTTCCAAGACCTGGACGACGTCCGGTACCTGCTCCGCTACCTGGACATCTCCTCCGCCGAGGAAGCCCTGGCGGTGGTCACACGGTACTTCGACGAAGCACAGCTGCTCCCCAAGACGCGGCTGGCCCTGGAGGAGCTGCTGGGACCGCCGTAGGACGCGTCGGCGCCGCATGCGGCGGGATGCAGTCGGCCCCACCGTTCACCCAGGTGGTATTTGACACCCGAGTACTACCCGGGTAAAATTCTATTTTCGGTTCAACGACAAGCGCGGCGGCACCCCATGAGCGATCGGACCCTCCTGGCCAGCACGACCGCGTTCCAGGGCGATCGTAGGCTCGCCCGGGGGCGCCTCCTCGAGGTGGCGCGGACCGTGAAGCGTGCGGTCGACCGTAGCGAGGACGAGCCGGTTCTCGTGTTCGACGACGCGACGGGCCGGGTCGTGGACCTCGACCTGCGCGGCACGGCCGACGAGGTCGTCGCGCGGCTCGCCTCCGAGCAGCCGGACGGGGAAGCTCCGGCGGGCAGGCGAGGCCGCGGTCGACCCAGGCTGGGCGTCGTGTCGCGGGAGGTGACGCTGCTGCCGCGCCACTGGACGTGGCTGCGCGCGCAGCGCGGCGGAGCCTCGGCCACGCTGCGCCGACTCGTCGACGAGGCCCGCAAGCAGCCCGAGGCCGGCTACCGCTTCCGGCAGGCCCAGGACGCGGCCTATCGCTTCATGTCGGCGATGGCCGGTAACGAGGTCGGCTTCGAGGAGGCCATCCGGGCGCTCTACGCAAGCGACCGAGACAGGTTCGAGGCCGAAACGCGGGAATGGCCGCGCGACGTGCGCGACCACGCGCGCAGCCTGGCGGAGGAGGCGTTCGGGCAGGCCCCGGAGGCCGACCCCTAGGGACGTCGGCGCCTTGCGGCCCCTCCGAGGCCGGCGCTCCGGCGCCCCTCCTGGGCCTACAGCAGCTCCCAGAGGGGCGGGAACGTCGCCAGAATGCCCAGGGCGATGAGGACCAGAGTCACCGTGGAGATGCGCCCCGGCTCGACGTGCCGGTCCCGCCACCGGCGGTGGAGCACGACCCACGAGATCAGCCACGCGATGACGGCGAACGTCGCTCGCCCCGAGGCGCCCCCCGACGGACCGTAGACCGCCGGGGCCGCGAAGATTCCCGCCACGTTGAGGATCACGAAAAAGCCCATGGCGAAAGTACCGATACCGGCGGCCAGGAACGCCGCCCATGCCGCTCCGTTGGGTCGTCCCACGAGAGCCGCCTCGGCCGTGGCCGCATGCTCCGGTGCGCCTGTTTCCATGTCGGGATCTCCTGTGAACCGGGTTGGGCGGTTGCTACTCGAGGGGAGCGACCTTGTTGAGGAAGACGCCGAGCAGCGACGTGTACGCGACGCCCACGAAGCAGATCACCAGCAGGATCGTGCCCATCCTCCGCAGGTGCGGATCCTCGAAGAGCTTCGCGCGATGGCGCCACGCCACGAACGCGACCGCCGTCGCGAGCATCGCCGCGATCCACGGCAGGTGCTCCTTCGTCTCCATCCCGAACGCGTGCAGCCAGGCAGTCTCGGGGTCCGCCAGCACCAGGGCCCGGGGGAACGGCGCAAGGTCGGTGGTGCCTTCGGGCGGCGTGGCACGGTAGGGCGGGAAGACGACGAACATGCCGACGATCGACGTCAGCCACAGCATCAGGGCGGTGAATGCGGTGAGCCCCGCCATCGGCCCGGACGCCCGGCCGGCGCCGGTGGAGCGCAGGTCGCCCGCGCGCAGCAGATACAAGGCGAACAGCGCCGCGCCGAGCGCGAGCAACGCGCCCCCCCCGAGGCCGATCCCGTGAATCATCGTCCACAGGCTGCGCTCCGAGAACAGCATGAGCTCCTCCGTTGTGCGGCTACGCCGAGCGTCGCTGCATATCTACGGGCTCGGGGACGCGCGCGACAGGTCGGTCGGGAGGAAACGAGAACGTTTCGAATCTCCGCGGGCAGGAAGCATACTCGAACGTGCTCGAGGGTCCTGGCTGGCGATTGCCCGAGATGGGAGGAATCGGTGATGCTGCGGTTGAGGCAGGTGCTGATCTGGATGGCGGCCGCGATTGCCGTCGCTACGACCGCCGAGGCTCAGAGCCCTGGCGCCGCCACGCTCACCGAGCTGCCGGAAGGGCTGCGCGTGCGCGCCAACGGGCCGGGCATCCGTGACCTCGTCCGGCCGTCGCTCGGGGACGTGCTGCAAGGAGGCCTGATCACCCTTCTGGTTCGCCCGGCGGCGGAGGGCGTGGTCGTGGCGGCCACGAGCGACTCGCTGCGGTTCGCCGAGTCGCAGCGACGCCGGCTGGTGGCCGTGCCGTGGTCAGGCGTCGACTACGTCGATGCCTACCGCGGCCGCTCGGTTCCGCTCGGCATGCTGTCCGGGGCAGGCTACGGGGTCCTCACCGGACTCGCCGGATGGGGCGTGATCGAGCTGATCTTCATGGCCGCCGACAACCCCGTGGTCGACGATCCCGAGATCATCCTGGGCATCGGGGCCGCCGCGGGGGCGCTCATGGGCGCCGCCACCATGGGTGACCGCTGGTCGCGCGTGTATCCCGCCAGCGGGGCGCGTTAGGCGCGCGGACGGGTCGCTCTTCCGTCATTCCGTCCGGAGGACCTCCACCGGATTCACGCGCGCGGCCTTGACGGCGGGCAGCGTAGCCGCCAACACGGCCGCCGCTGTCAGCGCGACGGCCACGACCACGAACGTGAACGGATCGGTGGCGGACACGCCGAACAGGAGCGATTCCATGAGGGGCGTGAGCGCCACCGCCACGAGACCGCCCACCGCCAGGCCGGCGCCCACGACCCAGAGGCTGCCCAGCACGACCCGCGAGCCTACCCTCCCCCCGCTCGCCCCCATCGCCAGCCGCACGCCCATCTCACGGAGGCGGCTGTTCACGCTGTAGGAGACCACGCCGTACAGGCCGACCACGGCGAGCAACAGCGCCACAGCCGCGAACATCGCGAGCAGCCCGGAGAGGAACCGCTCCGCGCCGAGCGCGCCGCTCACATACCGATCCAGCGGTTCGAGCCGCGCCGCCGCCAGGTTCGGATCGAGCTCCGCGAGCTTGGCGCGCACCTCACCAGCCAGGGCCGCCAGGTCCCGCTCGGAGCGGAGCACAACGAACATCGTGCGCAGGGGCGCCCGCCGGTACGACGTGTACAGGGCGACGCGCTCGCCGCCGGCTCGAAGCCCGAAATGCTTCACGTCTCCCGCCACGCCCACGATGTCCCACCAAACGGGGTCTGCCGGGTCGCCGAAGCTCAAGCGCTGCCCGATGGGGTCCTGGTCGGGAAAGTACCGCGCGGCGAAGGTTTCGTTGATGACCACCACCCGGGGCTCCTGCGCGTCGTCGGACGGCAGGATACCTCGGCCGCGTAGGACCGGAATGCGCAGCGTGCCGAGCAGCTCCGGGGTCACGCGCCGGAACCACACGGCCTGGGACTGGTCGGGGGGCGGAACGGGGCGCCCCTCGATGGTGAAGCTCACGTCGCTGTTGAAGCCGGCGAGCGGCAGGTTGCTGGTCGCGCCCACGGACGTGACGCCCGGAAGGGCTGCCAGCCGCTCCTCGAGCACCGAATGGAACGTATACAGCGCCGCGCCGTCCTCGTAGCGCGCCGGTGGAAGGTTGACCTGGAAGGCCAGGACGCCGTCGGGGTCGAAGCCCAGGTCCACGGCGCGCAGGTTGCTCAGGCTGCGGAGCAGCAGCCCCGAGCCCACGAGCAGCACCAGCGCGAGCGCGACCTGCGCGCCCACCAGGACGTTGCGCGCACGCATGCCTCCCGCCGCTCCGCCCGCTCGGCCTCCCTCCCGGAGCGTGTCGTGGAGCTGGCCACCCGCCGTGCGCAGCGCCGGGAACAGCCCGAACACCAGCCCGGCCGCCACGGTCACGGCGCCGGCGAACGCCAGCACCCGACCGTCGACCGAGACCTCTTCGATGCGCGGCGTGCCCGGGGGCGCGAGCGTCACCAGCAGGTCCGTGAGCAGGTACGCGCCCGCGACGCCCACGGCGCCGCCGAGGAGCGCCAGCACCAGGCTCTCGGTGAGGAGCTGCGAGACGATGCGCCGCTGGCCGGCCCCGACGGCTGAGCGCACGGCCAGCTCACCGCGCCTGGACGTGCCCCGGGCCAGGAGCAGGTTGGCCTGGTTCACGCACGCGATCAGCAGCACGCACACCGCGGCGCCCATCAGCACGAGCAGCCCCTCCCGGGACGGACCCACGAGGTCGTCCTGGAGCGGGACGATCGTCCAGCTCGTGCCGGCGTTCGCATCCGGATCCTCCGCCGCCCGGAGGCGCCCGATCTGGTCGGCCTCGGCGCGGGCCGTGGCGAGCGGCACGCCGTCCCCCAGCCGCGCGATTCCGAACAGGCACGCGTTGCCCCTGCCGCAGGCGTGGTCCGAGATGTCCATGCGGAGGGTGGTCCAGAGCTCGGCGCCGGGAGCGAACGAGGGGCGGAAGTCCTCCGGCATCACGCCGATGATGGTGTACGGATCACCGTCCAGCGTGAGCGCGGATCCGACCACGGACGGATCGCCACCGTAGGCGCGCTGCCAGAAGCCGTGAGACAGCAGGACGGTGGCCGCAGCGCCCGGGCGGTCGTCGTCGGGAAGGAAGCCGCGCCCGATGGCCGGCTCGACCCGTAGGACGTCGGCGAAGAGGTGATGGTCCACGCTCGTCCCGGCCACCTGCTCGGCCGTGCCCACCCCGGTGACGGTTCCGCCCCCGCCCATCCATATCCCGAGCGACTCGAAGCTGCGGCTGCGCTCCCGGAGGTTCCAAAGGTTCGGGAAGTTGGGCCATTCGTTCTCGGGACCGCCGCGTTCCGACCAATCGGCCCACACCCGCACGAGCTCCTCGGGCTCCTCGTAGGGGAGGGGCCTGAACAGGATGCCGTCGACAACGCTGAAGATGGCCGTCGTGGCGCCGATCCCCAGCGTGAGCGTGGCCACGGTCACCAGCGTGAAGCCCGGGCTGCGCGTTAGCTGGCGCACGGCGTACGCCACGTCCTGGCGCATGCGGTCCATGAAGTCCGTCATCCTCATCTTGCCCTCCCTCCGCTCGGAC
>Ga0299906_10004032_pt1 | contig 12052 bp, 14 predicted proteins | sample RVTome_14_FD_200259 | JGI IMG/M metagenome (GOLD analysis project Ga0299906, IMG submission 200259) | Soil microbial communities from uranium-contaminated site in the Upper Colorado River Basin, Wyoming, United States - RVT145D125 (version 2) ...
GTAGAGGACCAGCCAGTCGCATCGCCCCGTGTAACCGCTCGTGCGCTGCGTCCGGAACCCGGCGCCCTCGGCGGCCGTGCGCAACGCATCGAGCATCGGCCCGCCCAGGCGCTGGTATTGCGGCGGCATCAGGAACTCCACTGACCGAGCCATGCCCTGTACCTTTCCGCCACCTGCGCGAGCGTGGGCACTGCGGCTCGCATGCGCGCCGCCGCGCGCGCGCGAAACTCGAAGCTCGCGCACCGATCGAGCGCTTCGGCGAGCTCCTGCTCGCTGTCCACATAGAGCTCCGCGCCTGATGCGAACTCCATGTAGCCGCACTCGGGCGAGCAGATCGCCGGGAGTCCGAGCGCCTGCAGGTTCGCGAGCTTCACGTTCGACTTCCAGTGCCGCGGCGCGTAGCCCGCGCGGCCGCGCAGCGCGATGCCCACATCGCACTTCGCGAGGTCCTCGTTCGCGCTGAAGCGCCAGCCGCGCGCCGCGCACGCCCGCTCGAGCACCGCGCGCCATTCCCCGAGGTTCGTGAGCGAGCCCTCGTACCCGACGACCCGCACGCGATCGCGCACCTGGACGGGGCGGTATAGCGGCCAGGCGTGATGAGGCAGCACGAGCGTCGGCCCGGTCCAGCCGCTATCGGCGAGCATCGTGCTCGTGGGGAAAACGACCGCGCCTGGCGCGCGCCGATCGAGCTCCTCCCGGAGCCACGCGACCGCCCGGTCCTTCTCCCAGACGTTGCCCTCTGGCTGCGGCCAGGCGTCCACGATGTCCCAGGCCCAGCGCCGGCCGTTGAGCCGGGCGGCCTGGACGAAGCGCTTGACCCAGACCACAACGTCCGCGCCGCGCGTGTCCGTGCAGCGCGGGACCACGCGCGCGCCGATCGCCGCGCCCAGCTGCACGCCCCGCACCTTCCAGGAGCCCGAGGAGCCCCGGCCGGTCACGAGGATCTGCATCCGAACCCCATGACCTGCGTGCGCGCGAAATACTTCTGCCCGCCGTGCAGCAGCGCCGGCGGCACCTTCCCGTCCCGCTGGAAGCGCCCGTGCGCGTAGAGCAGCTCCGCCCAGCGGACCCGCGAGAAGAGCGCGCGCACGCCCTCGACGGTGAACCGGAAGTAGTCCGCGGGGTACGCATGCACGTTCCACACGAACGGCACCGACAGGTGCAACGTCGCGCCCGGCGACATCAGCCGCTCGATGTTCGCCGCGATCAGCCACGGCCGGGGCGAATGCTCCAACGTGCTGATCAGTTCGATATGATCGAACGGTCCAAAGCCGTCAGGCGGCGACTCCTCCAGGTTCATCACCAGGTCCGCGCCCTCGCCCGCCAGCTGATCCACGCCGACAGCGTCCCGGTACAGCCGGCGGCGATCGGTGCGGCCTGGATATACGCGCGAGCCGACGATCAGCGTCCGGCCAGGCCTCGGGCGCACGAAGCGCGCCTCGAACTCCCGGGACAGGTCGATTGGCACCCTACAGCCCCACGAACGGCAGGCCCGCGGCGATCTCCTCGATCGTGAATTGCCCGTTCGCCACGTCCTCGAGCGCTGCGCGCCTATCGCCGAGGAGCGGGGTCTCGATCCCCTTCAGGTCCCGGCCGGCCGCCCGAGCGCCGATCCAGTAGGGCGCGCAGTAGATGACCGGCACGCCGGCGATCAGGGCCCGGATGCCGGCGGTGCTCCACCACGTCACGCACGCCCAGGCGCCGCGCAGGTCCTCCTCGATCGGCACCTTCGGCGGCCTGCGCTTCCAGTTGCCCGGGTGTACGCGCACGCGCACCGGGCGCTTCGTGAGCCGCTGCAGGCGCGACACCGTTTGCGGCGTCCAGATCTCGGGCATGACGTCGGCGCGCGGCCCGATGAATCTGTTCGGCAGCAGCAAGACGTGTCCACCGATCTCGCGCCACGGCTTGAGCTCCACGCCCAGGCGCTGCGCCCGGGCCGGATCGTTCACCAGCGCTTGGCCGCCGCCGTTGTGCTTGTGCCGGGCGAGCGCGTAGCCCGCCCTGTCGACGTAGGCGTTTTCGGCGATGAGCGCGATTCCGCCCGCGCGCTCGAAGCGCTCCGCGAGCGTTTCGTCGCCACCGCGCCTGTTCCACACCAGCAATATGTCGCCCGCATTCGCATCGCGCGGCGCGCGCTTGTGGACCTCGTACCCGCACGCTTGCAATCCGCTGCAGAACGCCTCCACGCGCCCCCTCGGTTCCGGACGCAGCATGACGAACGCGCGCGCCATTGGACTCCCCCAAAGAAAAGGGCCCGGATCGCTCCGAGCCCTAATTGCCAGCCTTGCCGCGCCTATCTCCGCCTCGCCCGGCCCCGCCATGCCTAGCCGCGCCTTACCTCGCCTGCCGAACCACGCCCTCCCTCGCCGTGCCTGGCCTTGCCGAGCCCAGCCATGACTGCCGGACCATGCCGCTCCACGCCTCGACTGCTTACTTCACTTTCTCCAGCTTGTTGAGGATACGAAACAGCTTCAACGCGCCCTCGGGGATCGGCTGGTCGCCTGCCTCCCATCGGGCCCAGGAGCGCGCGGAAACCTCGACCTGCCGCGACGCCTGCGCGAGCGACAGACCGAGCTGCTTGCGCAACGCCTTCAGTTCGGCTCCGGTCATGTCAGTTCATCCTTGCGTTGCCTGTCTCGCCCGGCCGAGCCAATCCTGGCCCCGCCTGGCCGCGCCTCATCGAGCCACGCCATTCCATGCCTGCCCTACCCTGGCAGGCCTCGCCATTCCGCACCTTGCCATGCCATACCTTGCCCAACCGCGTCACGCCCGGCCTGGCCGCGCCTGCCAGGCCTCACCCAGCCTCGCCTCGCCACGCCTAGCCGTTCCGCACCGGGCCTCTCCACGCCTGCCCCGCCAAGCCGTACCGCGCCTCGCCATGCCTGACCGTGACCTGCCTCGCCGAGCCCCGCCCGACCGGGCCCGGCCGTGCCGGGCCACGCCAGCCCTAGCCTGCCTTGCATCAGGCGCGCGCACGCGCCTGCGGAACCCTCTTCGCCACTCGCTCGATCCTGCGCGTGATGTCGTCCACGTTCGGCTCTAGCGCGAATGCTGTCGCCAGTTCACGCGCTCGCCGCATGACGGCCGCAGCGCGAGAAAACTCCTCCACCAGAGCGGCGCGTGCGCGATCCTTGTCGTCCAGCAGCCGAAGCGTGGAAACGTAGCCTTGATCGCCCGCCTCCTGATCTGGATCGCGCACATAGGCGACAATGGAGACGGATTGTTTATCCGTCCTGACCACCACCATGACGCTGCGAATCAGCGTGCGCGCCTGCTCGATCCGCCACGCGTGCCCGGCCTTACCGTTGTCCCACTCGAAATACGAGTGCAGTGGGCTTTTCGGGCTCTTCGCATCGGCCACAACCACGTCCGGGGTGAGCACGCCGCGGCGCTTCGACTCCAACTCCTGCAGCCGCCGGTGGATCGCCGCCTGTTCCTGTTTCGTGGTCATGCCGCCACCTTGAAGCCGCGGCGTTTCGCTTCCACGTCAAACCACGAGAGAAGTTCGCCGGTCTCGTCGTCGTACGGCTCGTGCGCCGCCATCGCCTTGACCTGCTCCGCCCTGCCGATCTTCGCGATGCGCTTGTAGTCCTTGTCGTCGGCGGACACGAGCCGGAACTGCCCGTAGCTGCCGGCGCCCTTCTGCACGCGGTAGTCGCCGATACCGATGTTCATGCCAGCCGCTGCGAGCAGGTTGGCGACGGCCTGCTCTTTGATGATCGGCTTGGTGTACGTTGCCGTGATCCTGCAGCACCACTCCTGGACAATCGCGCGCGTGCGCACGTCGGGCGTCCTGTTCATGTCTGCCGACCTGATCACCGACATCAGTAAATACGGCAGCCCGAAGATGTTGACGTTGTGCCCGTCGATGTTCGTCAGCCGCCCGATCTGCGACTTGCTCGCGCCCGGAAGGTCGAGCGCGGCATGGCTCATCGCCTGCTTGAACGCCGTCGTCGGGAACACCAGCAGCGTGTCGTTCTTGTCGTTGAAGTCCTTGTAGATCGAGTCGTTGAACTCGGCGATCGGCTCGTGCTTCAAGGAACTGGCCTTCTCCGCAGCGTTCTTCTTCGCCGCCCTCGGCAGCAGCAATTCCTGCTTCACCTTGTAGCTCATGCGGTTGAAGATCAGCGGCGAATTGCCAACGATCAGCACATCGAGCTTGCCGCGTGTCACTTCCATGACCGAGATTTCGGTCTCTTTCTCTTTCGCTTTGGTAGCCATTCTGGCCTCCTGAAACCCGCGGCCCAATGCCACGGTCTGAGGTGGAGACTATGCCAAAGTGTCACAGGCTGTCAAGTGATGCCGCGCTGCGCCTTCTTCAGATAGCGCCGCCACTCCCCGGCGTGCGGTGCGTCCCGGTAGGCGGCGAAGCCCGGGATCCCGTTCGTGTAGTGCACGAGCTTCGCCCGCGGGTTCTCCCCGTACTCGTCCAGCCAGTTCCACTCGGCCGGCAGCTCGCCGATCGCCCGGTCCTCACACCACTCGAAGCGGTGCAGGTGCTGTCCGCTCGCTTGAGCGATGTAAGCGGGGCCGAGCTTGCGCCAGGCCGAATGCGCTCCCCAGAGCGCCATGACGCTCGACCAGTTCTTGCGCGGGTAGCCGACATTGGGCGATTCCATCTCCGTGCCCACGTACTTGCGGTCGGCGCCCGGCCGGTAGTCGTGCTTGGCCACCTGCACGGCCTTGCCCTGCCAGTCGAGAAGCTCGACCAGCTCGTAGGGGTCCGCCCGCAGCATCATGTCCGCGCCATCCATCCACAGCGCGAGCCCCTGGTAGCCCAGCCAGTGCGGGACGGCGAAGCGCGAGTTCGTGAAGGCGTTCGAGCCGTCGCTGCCGATGCCGAGTTTCGCCGCCATCGTCGCGGTGATGACCGTCAGGTCGACCGGCCGGCTCGCGTGCTCGAGGAGCGAGGCGATGAACACCGCGAGGCCGATCGACTCCCGCTCGTCGTGGCCGACGAAGATCCGCAGCCGGTCCATGCGCTTCAGAGCTGGACGATCGTCCGGCTGCGCAGGCCGTCCTTGAGCTCGGCCTTCGTGAGCTCCACGACCTGCCCGGGCCTGAACCTGCGCCAGGCGCGCACGACCTTCGCCTTGTGCGCGTCGATCTCGATCTCCTCGAGCGGGGTCAAGATCACCGGCTCCTCCGGATCGTAGGCGGGGAAGACGTCGGAGAGCGGCACGCCCATCGAGCGGAACATCGCCTGCGGGTGCTTCGCAGCGAGCGTGCGCCACTTCACGAGGTGATTGCTCAGCTGCAGGTGCTGGCCCGTGCTCTGCGCCTTCGGCGCGTGCCAGTAGCAGGCGCCGCGGTAGCAGTCCATCCCCGCAAGGAGGATCGGCGCGCAGCCCATCACCCAGGCCGCCCAGGCCGCGACCACGCCACTGTTGTTGTGCGGCGGTTTCGGCGTGAGGTAGTCGGCCATCGACGGCCGCGGCGAGATCACCGGCACAGCGAAGCTCTTCAACGTCACCATCTGGCCGTCGCGCCCGAGAAACTGCGCGCGCGGCTTGTCGTCGCACGCGACGATGTAGTCGCAGGCCCGCAGCATGCAGCCGTGCTGATTCGCGCTGATGTACACGCACCCCTCTGGTGCTCGCTCGGCCTGGCGCGGCAGGGATTCGCCCCCGCCCAGGACGAGCGCCGGCCTGCCCGCGTGGGCGCCGCGCAGATCCGAAAGGTGCTTCACCGCTTCAGTTCGAGCGTGACCAGGCCGCTCTCGTCGCCACCGATCGGGATATGGCGCCGGAACTTGTACTCCGACCCCTTGATGATGATCGTATCGTCCTCCACGAGCGCGAGGACGATGTCGCTCACCTGGCAATCGAAGGAGATGTCCAGCGCCGAGACGCTGCCGTCCGGGAGCTGGATCTCCCTGTACCTGCGAAAGAACTTGCCCTTGACCTCTTCGCTGCCGATGAAAGCCCGGTCGCCGATGACGCCGAAGATCATCTCGCGGATCTCCGGCATCTTGTCGGCGACACTCATCGGCTCACTCCGAGGTCAAGGCCCAGCGACTTACTCGGTGCCCTTGATGCCGCGGATGAGCACCGCCGGCCGCGTGCAGTACGGCAGGGGGTTGGATTGAACGTCGAGATCGACCCAGCGGTCCTTCGGGTCGGGCGTGGCCTTGGCGTACACCGGCAGGCCCATCGTGTTGACGGTCTGCGTGTAGTTGGCCGGCGCGAACTGGATCCGGAAGAGATCCGGAACGCCCACGGGGAAGAAGTGCGCGACGTCCGTATTGACGAACGCCGTGCCCCCGACCGAGCCGCGGTAGTTCTCGAAGACGATGCCGCCGAACTCGAACGCGCCGTAGATGCGCATGTTGTTCGGGTAGACATAGCCCTCGCGAAGCACCATCGCCATCGGCGTGCCCCGGTAGGACAGCACGACCTCCTGCTCCTGCAGGAGCGAGTCGAAGAAGCTGTCCCCGCACACGGCGTGCACGCCCATGATGGGCGCCGCGCCGAGCGCGTCCTGGATGCTGCGCACGATGCCCGCGCAGACCGCCCGGAGCTCTCCCCGGTCGGCGGTGTGATCGCCGAAGTCGAAGTCCACGTCCGCCGGCTGGCTGATACCGAACTCGGTGAACAGGTTGTAGAGCTCGGTCGTGCCGTCGGCGTCCAAGACGATGCCCTTCACCGCGCCGATGCGCATGTGCTCGAGCGTGGCCTCGATGGACTGCACCATCGTGCTCAGCCGCTCGTTCACCTTGGCTTGCAGGCTCTCGAGCTGGTTGGTCGAGCCGAAGGCGCGCACGCCCTGGATCTCGTCGGCCTCGAGCCTGTCCTGGACGGGCAGGTGCGTGGCCTTGAGCATGCGGAGCTTGCGCCCCGCCTTCTGGTTCTGCACGGCGTCCGCGCCGCGCTCCTTGGCCGGCACGAGGTAGAGCTTGCCCTCTTTCTCCTCGATCGCCGCGGCGAGGGTGTCCATCCCGCTCTCGCGGAAGATGCCCATCGCGCCGAGGCGCCCGGGGATGAACGGACGCTTGTTCACAGCGTCCGTCAGCCGCAGAAGGCCGAAGGCGTCCGACTTGAAGATGTCGATCATGTCTCGTTTCTCCTTTCCTTGGTCAGCCGGCCGTTTAGGTCGACTGCGTGGTCACACGGGTGGCGACCGCGCGGATCTTGATGTCCCGCGCGAGCAGCTCGGCCTCGGCCGTGTCCTGGTTGGCCGTGCTGATGCTGTCCGGCCAGATCAGGTCGGCGTCGCGGACCTCGGCCAGGCGCTCAACTACCACGCCCAGCACGTCCGAACCGGCAGCGCCGGCGCCGTCCGTGGGGTCTACCTGGGCACACAGGATGCCCTTCGCGGCCTCGTTGCCTTCGGTCGCCGCCGGATCGAGCTGCGCCCACTTGCCGTCCGCGCGCTCGCCCATCACGGTGCCCGGATGCAGCACCGCGGTCCCGGCAATGACCGTCACTTGCTCGCGCGAGAGCGTGCCGGGCGCCTCGCTGATGATGAACCCCTCGTCGTGGGGGAGCTGCTCGGTCTTCGTGACCATTGCGTTCTCCTTTCCTGAGAATCAGGGTGCTCGCGCTACTTCGCGCGCGCGCCCTGGAAGATCTGCGCCCGGCGATCGAACATCGCCGCCGGGCTGTCGATCGTGGTGGGCTTGGGGTCGGTGATTTCTTCCGATTTCACCCCGGGGCCGAAGTGCTGCATCGCCTCGTCGAGCTTGGAGGCCTTCGGGCTCTTCGAGAGCACGCCCTTCGCCTGCTCGAGCGTGAGGTCGGTCTCGAGCGCGAGGTGCTGGGCCATCTGCTCCCGGCCCTTCGCCTCCTCGCAGCCGAGGATCGCCTTCACGCGCTCGCGATCGCTCGCGGCGCCGGACCTGGCCTTTGCCTCGGTCTCCTGTCTGGCCTTCGCTTCCGCGTCGGCCTTCACCTTGGCGTCGGCCTCCTGCTTCGCCTTCGCGTCCTGCTCGGTCTTGGCTTTCGCCTCGGCTTCCGCGCGCAGTTTGGCTTCCGCTTCCGCCTCGGCGCGCTTTTCCATTTCCGTCTTCATCGCACGGTCCTTTCTCTGTGATTGAAAAAACGCACCGCCCGCACTGCGGCGGCGCACCAACACGTCGAGCTCGTTGTCGAACGAATTCACTCGATTCGCGAGCCCGACATCGACGGCCTTGCGGCCCATGAACATCCCCGCCTCTGTCTTGCGCACCCAGTCCTCCTCGAGGCTCCGGTTGCGTGCGACCGTCGAGACGAACAACTGATAGACCTCGTCCACCTCGGCCTGCCACTCGGCGCGCACGCCGGCGGGCAGCGGCTCGTAGGGGTTGCCGTCCACCTTCTTCTCGCCCGCGTAGATAAACGTCACGGCGATCCCGCGCTTGTCGAGGGCCTTTGAGTAGTCGATGTGCGTGGCCACCACGCCGATCGAACCGGCCGAGGCCGTGCGGGGTACGACGATCTCGTCGGCGGCCGAGGCGATCAGGTAGGCGGCGCTCGCCGCGAGCTCGGTGGCGATCGCCGTCATCGGCTTTTCGCCGCGCGCCTCGAACATCCGGTCGGCCATGTCGAACGCGCCGGCGACCTCGCCGCCCGGCGAGTCGATCTCGAGCAGGATCTCCTTCACCTGCGGATCGTCGATCGCGGCGACGAACATCCGCTCGATCTGCCCGTAGCCGACCATCCCGGACATCGCGTCCATCCAGTCGGCGCGCTGCACGAGCGTGCCGATGACGGGGATGACCGCCACGCCATCGGCCACGTAGTGCCCTTCGTCCCGCCGTTCGAGGCGCGAGGCCTTGACCAGCATGTCGAGGTGGCGCAATGGGTCGCCGGCGGCCTTCGCCAGGTCGGCCTCGCAGGGCGAGTCGAGCTCGATCATCGGCCCGTCGAAGCCCAGGCGCGGGCCCAGGACGTGCAGGATCGCGACGAGCTTCGAATGCTCGATCAGGAGCGGGGTGTCGAACACCCGGCTCGCGATGTGCGGGTAGCGCAGCACGGGCGTGCGCGGCGCGCTCTTTTCCTTGGCCATGCGGGCCTCCTAGGCTGGCTCGGGTTGGCGATCGACGCCGCGCGGCTCCGGGCCGTCGGGCGGCTGCGCGACGGGCGTCGGCCCGCCCACGTCGGAGATGTCGACGCCGCGGCGCGCGGCGTAGCGCGCCTCCTGCGCGCGCTGGTCGAGGATCTCGCGCCAGCGCCGGCCGTCCTGCGCCGCCAGCGACTCGAGCGTCTCGAGCTTCATCTGGTAGCGCACCTTGTAGGCGTTCGCCTCCTTGAGCGGGTCGATCTGGCCGCGCCCGGGCCCGATCCACTCTCCGGTGCACCAGGCGGTCTTCGCCTCGTAGAAATCTGGCAGGCCCGCCGGCAGCCGGATCTCGCGGCGCTCGATCGCCTCCTCGAGCCACAGCGCGTAGACCTGGGTGGCGAACCAGCCGCCGATCAGGTACTGCTTGCCGCTGAAGAAGCGCCAGGCCTCGAGCAGCGCCGCGCGCCCGCTGGAGTAGTTCGTCTTCGAGTAGTCGCGCGAGACCTGCTCGTAGGTCAGATTCCACCCGGCCGCCAGGTAGCGCAGGGCTGCATCCTCGAAGGCGTTGAACGCCGGCGTCGGGTGTTCCGGAGACAGGTGCTCGAGCTTTTCGCCCGGGAACAGGTGCGGGATGCGCATCCCGTTGAAGCGCACGGTGCCAGGCTCGTGAAAGGCCATCCGGTTCTGCAGGTACTTGAGCGTCGGGTCGTTGTCCGAGCCCGTCGAGGCTCCCATCGCGGCCGCCACGCTCGGCCAGTCGAGGCTCGACTCGATGTACGCGGCGAACATCGCATTGAAGGCCGCGGCCTCGAGCGAGACCTTCTCGAACTTGTCGAGCATCTTGTGCTTGAGCAGCACCGAGGTGATGCCGTTCTTGCCACGGCTTTGGCCGGGCTGGTCGTTGTCGAAGACGTGCAGCACCAGCTGCCGGCCCCACGGCGTTTCCCGCGCGACCCGCTTCCAGGTCCTCATGCCCGTGCGGATGTTGATGAAGTCGCTCTCGACGTGCGAGGCGATGTGGTAGGCGACGGCCTCGCCCATCGGGCCGCGCTCCACGCCCCCGCGGAAGACATCGTCATCCTGCGCGCCGAGCGGGTTCGAGAGCCGCGCCGGATCGATCATCTGGATCGCCGTCGCGTACGGGTAGCCAGGCCGCGGCAACCATTCGCCCGTAGCCAGGATCTCGAAGCTCGTCAGGTAGGAGCGATAGGCCTGCGCGAGCAACCCCGACAGGCGCGAGCGGCGCGATGCGTCGGCGTAGCAGCAGATGTCCTCAGACCAGGCGTCGAACTTCGCCTCTATCTCGTCCTCGAGCTCGTCCATCTCCTCGGCGCGGTCTTCGCCCTTGATGCCCAGGGCCCGCCGGTCTGGCTTCGCGTTCAGGAGCAGCCCCGAGCCGATCACGTTGTCGACGTGCATTTGCACCGCGCCCGAGGCGAACCCGTTGTTCCGGATCAGGTCGCGCGTGCGATCGCGCAGCGTCTCGAGCTCGGGCAGGAGTTCGCCATCGGCCGAGAACTGCCCGGGGTGCCAAGTCCCGAGCTCGCGCCCGGCGAGGTCCGCGCCCTCGTGCGCGTAGGCAGAGAGCGGCCGGCCGCGCTCGTCGACGATCACTGACTTCGCCATCACCACCTCACAGTGAGCGGCCGGCGGGCCTTCGTCGAGTCGACCTCGCCCTCGAGCTCGGCGATGTAGCGGCGCAACTGATCGATGTCGCCTGCCGTGAACTGCGTGCGCGTGTCGCCATACTGCAGCATGACCGCTCTCTTTCCCGTGAGCAGGTTATGCAGCGCGTCCTTTGCCTCCGCGAGCTTTTCGGCTGCCGTCATTTGCGCGCTCCTTCAATAATCGACAGCGTCATCGGGCAGGGAAACGATGGACTCGAAGTCTAATGCCGTGAGATCGCGCTCGAACTGCACCTTGGTTCGCGGATCCACGTTCACAGCGGAGGCGTCGTGTGGCGCGCCGATCGCCGTGAGCATCATGCTGATCACCCCGGCCAGCTCGCCCCTGCCGCCGATCGTCGCCGTCGGCGCGAAGGCCACAGCGGCGGTCCCGAAGATCGCGCCGGGAAGCTCGAGCGTCCCAGTGATCGAGAACTCGACGCCCGAGGAGCCCGACAATGCCCCGCGCCCGGATACCGTCGCCGAGTCGGCGAAAGTGAGGCCCGCGGCGCCGGCCAGGTCGCCCACGCCTTCGAGCGTCCCCGCATTCGAGAACGCGAGGTTCGCGCTGCCCTGCAACGCGCCCGCCGGTAGCTCCAGCGTGCCGCTGTTCGTGAAGGTGAGCGACGCTTGGCCTGCGAGCGAGCCCGTTCCTTCCAGACTCCCAACATTGGCGAAAACGGCATCCGCAGCCCCGGCCAACTCGCCCCTGCCGGTCAACGTCCCGCTGTCCGCGAACGCGAGGGCCGCCGCTCCCGCCAGCTCGCCGTGCCCCGTGAGCGTGGCGTCCGCGTCAAATGCCAGGCTCGCCGTGCCCGCGATCGATCCACTCGGCAGCTCCAGCGTGCCGCTATCGGCGAAGGCGAGCGTTGCCTCGCCTGCAAGAGCTCCACGACCAAGCAGCGTCGCCTGGTTCGAGAACGCTACCGGTGAGGCGCCGGCTAGGGCACCATCGGCGATCAGCGTGGCGCTGTTCGCAAACGCCAACGCCGCCACGCCGCTCAACTCGCCGACCCCACCGAGCACGCCTGACGCGGCGAAGGTAAGCGTCGCGTCACCCGCAAGCTCCCCGACTCCACCGGCTTCGGTGAGAGTGCCAGAGTTCGCGAACGCCTGCGCGGCCTCGCCCGCTAGCGCCCCCGTCGCGTCCAATGTCGCGGCGTTCGAGAAGGTCAGCGCCGCGGCGCCGGCAAGAGCTGCGGTCCCGGTCAGCGCCCCCGTGTTGGTGAATGCGACATCGGTAGACCCGGCAATGGGGCTCGTTTCAGTCTCAGACCACGCCCCAATCAGCCGGTCGTTCGCGCCGTTGACGCTGATCGTGAGCGTCTGGTTGCCGTGGCTCGCGGCGCGGGAGGCGCTCAGCCTACCGACAAGGCGATCACCGGCAGAAGTCGCAATCGGCGAGCCGA
>Ga0299906_10004033_pt1 | contig 12051 bp, 17 predicted proteins | sample RVTome_14_FD_200259 | JGI IMG/M metagenome (GOLD analysis project Ga0299906, IMG submission 200259) | Soil microbial communities from uranium-contaminated site in the Upper Colorado River Basin, Wyoming, United States - RVT145D125 (version 2) ...
GAGATCAGCGTCCGGGCCAGGTCCAGGATCCGGATCGACTCCCCCATCTCTGGGACGCAGAGGTTCCCCAGATCCGAGAACCCGGCCGCGAGCACCAGCCCGGCGGCCTCCGCCGGCGTCATCGCGTAACGACGACAGTCGGGGTGGGTCACGGTGACCGGCCCTCCGCGGCCGATCTGCTCCATGAAGAGGGGCACGACGCTGCCCGCGCTCCCGAGAACGTTGCCGAAGCGAACGGCGCTGAAGCGGGTGGCCGATCTCCGCTTCAGGTCCGCGACCACGAGCTCCGCGATCCGCTTGCTCGCGCCCATGACGCTCGTCGGCTCGACGGCCTTGTCCGTGGAGACCAGCACGAAACGCTCCACCCCGGCGGAGGCCGCGGCCGCCGCCACCACGCGGCAACCGGTGACGTTGTTGGCGACGGCCTGCCCGGGCGCTTCCTCCATCAGGGGAACGTGCTTGTGAGCCGCGGCGTGGAACACGTCCTGGGAGCCGGTGGCGGCGAGCAGCGCGCCGACCCGCACCTCGTCCCTGATCTCAGCCACCTCCGCTCTCAGCTCCAGGCCCGGGTGCTGGTGCTCCAGGGCGCGCAGCAGGAGGTAGAGCCCGTTCTCGTTCATGTCCACCATGACGAGGCGGGCCGGGCCGTGCCGCGCCACCTGGCGGCAGACCTCGCCGCCGATCGAGCCCGCCGCCCCCGTCACGAGAACCCGGCGCCCCTCGATCAACCCGGGCAGCCCGGCGTGCTCGAACGAAACCGGGTCGCGCCGGAGCAGAGCTTCGGGGGCCAGCTCGCCGAGGACCGACGAGTGCACTCGATGCCTCCTCCCGGCTGGGCCGCGCTCCCGGGAGCTACTCGAAGAAGGGAACGTCCGGCTGGGCGTGCTTGCGCATTCCCTCTTCGTCGATCTCGACCCCGATGCCCGGCTTCTCGGAGAGCGGCAGAAAGCCGTCCACTACCATGGGTCCGTCGAAGCGCACGATCTCCTGGTACATCGCGTCCCTGTGGAAGTAGATCTGCCACTCCAGGATCATGAAATTCGGAACCGAGGCGCAGACGTGGGCCGCGGCCATGGCGCCCAGGTACGAGGCCACCATGTGGGGAGCGAAGGGGACGTAGTAGAGGTTCGCCAGGTTCGCAATCCGCTGCCCCTCTCCCAGGCCGCCCGCTTTCTGGAGGTCCGGCATCACGATGTCCACGGCTCCCGCCTCGAGGAGCGGCCGGAACCCATAGGCGAGGTAGTGGTTCTCGCCGGCGCAGATGGGGGTGCTGGTCGACTCGGTGATCTTGCGGTAGGCATCGGCGTTCTCGGCGGCGATCGGCTCCTCGAGCCACATCAGGCCCAGGGGCTCCAGCCGTTTCGCGACCTGCTCCCCCGTGATCGCGTCGTAGCGGCCGTGCATGTCGACGCAGATGTCCACGTCCGGCCCAACCGCCTCGCGGGCGGCCGTCACCTGGTCCACCATGCGCCGCAGCTCCGCCGGGCTCGCGGTCCAGTTGTAGCGGTCGTACTTGTTCGGGTCGTTGGCCTGGTCGAGGTCGAACTTGACCGCGGTGAAGCCCATGTCGGCCGCTTCCTTCGCGGCGTTCGCGAAGTCCTCCGGCGTGGGCAGACGGCGCTGGTAGAGCGCCGTGTCGCAGTAGAGCCGCACCCGGTCGCGGAACTTTCCGCCGAGGAGCTGGTAGACGGGGACGCCGAGGGCCTTTCCGGTGATGTCCCAGAGCGCCGTCTCGATGGCCGAGAGCACCGCCACGTACATCCCCGACTGCGCTCCGGCGAAGAAGCCACCCTTGCGGATCTCCTCGTACAGCCGGTGGACGTTCAGGGGGTTCTGGTCGGCGAGCACGCGGCCGAAGCGCTTGACCAGGTGGTAGGTCCCCGGGGTCGCGTCCACCCCCTCCCCGCAGCCCCAGATGTCCTGGTTCGTGTAGATCTTCACGAACAGCCGGCTTCCGCCCCGGATGAAGCCGCACTTGACGTCGGTGATCTTGAGGTCCGACGGGCGCGAGCTGGGCGCCGTCTCCTGGGCGGCCTCGGCCAGGCCCAGCAGGCCGGGCATCGCCAGGCCCCCCGCCACACCCGTCTTGAAGAACGCCCTGCGCGACGTCGGTCGTTTCATGCTCGGCCTCGCTCTCGGGTCCCCGGGGGATGCTCCCGGGGGATATTGTCAGTCCCGCCGCAGGAGATCAATACCCGCGGGTCTGCTCCGGACCGGCAGGACGCGAGCGAGTGTAGACTCGGCGCTTCGTGGAGCTGATCGCCCTTCTCGCCCTCCTGGCCGCCGCGGCCCCTCCTGCCGCGGACCTGGAGCTGCGAGCGAGCCCCGTCCCGCTCGACCCCCTCGATCCGACGCGAGCTCGCCTGGGACAGCTGGAGTTCCGGGGCGGGCTCGAGCTGGTCAGCCCGGATCCCCGATTCGGGGGGTGGTCGGGCCTCGCGGTGACACCCGACGGGACGGAGCTGCGCGCGATCAGCGATCAGGGGCACTGGCTCGAGGCCCGGATTCGCCACGATCCGGAAGGGCGGCTGGCGGGCCTGGACGACGTGCGCACCGGCCCTCTGCTGGGAGTGGCGGGCCTCCCGCTGGCCGGAAAGCGCGACGCGGACGCGGAGTCCCTCGCGCTCCTCCCAGGCGGCGCGCTGCTCGTGGGGTTCGAGCATCGCTCCCGGATCCTGGAGTACGCCGGCGGACTGGCTGCGCGTCCGCGAAGCGTGCCCGGACCGGCCGAGCTGGACGAGCTGCCGGACAACGGCGGCCTCGAGACGCTGCTGGCCCTTCGAGACGGACGCCTGCTCGCGCTGAGCGAGGCGTTGGCCGAGGGGCCCTTTCGCGTGGGGTGGCTGCGGGAAGCGGAGCAGTGGTCGCGGATCCTCTACGAGCCCGCTCTGGACTTCGACCCCACCGACGCCGATCAGCTCGCTTCCGGGGAGCTGGTCGTGCTGGAACGGGCCTACTCGGTCATCCGGGGCCCGCGTTGCCGCCTGGTCCGAGTCCCAGCCGACCAGGTCCGCCCCGGGGCGACGCTGCGCGGGGAGCTGCTGGCAGAGCTGAGCCGGCCCCTCGCAGTGGACAACTTCGAGGGGTTGTCCGCGGTCCCGGGCGCCGCTGGGCGGACGCTCCTCTACCTGCTCAGCGACGACAACTACGACCGGCACGGCCAGCGGACGCTGCTGCTCCTCTTCGAGCTCGACGGGGCCGACGAGCGGTAACGAGAAGCAACGGGAGCCCCTCGCCGTCGGGCGAAGGGCGCCCATAGCTCGCTCAGCGGGGGGCGTCGAAGCGCGTCGGGTCGATCTCGGGGTCGATCGCCGTCACGTCGAAGACCGTCTCCGTGGAGAAGATCCCGGGTACCGACACCTGGATGCGGCCCGGGAAGAGGATCCCGTCGTGCGCGGCGTAGTCCGAGCGCTCTTCGACGATCTCCGTCGGCCCCAGGTTCGGCAGGTCGGCCCGGTAGACCACCCGCGTCGCGAGATGCGTGTCGGGGTGGAGGAGGACGGTGATCCGGCCGCCTTCTCCATCGTCGATGGCGACGACCCGATGGGCGACGCCGTCCACGTCGCGGTCTTCCTCCCGGGTGGCGACGGCGCCTTCCGGGAGCGCCAGCCCGGCGCTGAAGAAGGGACGGGACGATCCGCGGATCAGCCGCAGCTCGTCACCGGCCAGCTCGCGGAGACCTTGCGGGCCCTGCTCCCAGGCGCTCTCCCCGTCCCACGCCGTAGTGCTCGTGAACATCCCCATGTCCGAGGAGCGGTAGACCTTCTTCCCCACGACGATCTCCATCTCCAGGCGCCCCGCCAGACGACCCGTGAAGGAGCTGTCGAACCAGGTCGCGCCCGAACGCCGCAGCGCCTTCACGGACGCGAGGGCGTCCTTCCCGCCGAGCGCCTCGGCGTGTGCGTCGAGGAGCTCCTCGGCGGTCTGGGCCGCCGCTCGGGGGGCACCCCCCAGGACAAGGGCCAGGCAGGCCACGGCGAGGGCGCCGACGCCTGTTCCACTGCTCTCTGCTGTCATCGTCATCGTCTTCCTTTCTGAATCAGACGTCGAGGTGCAGCTCGCGGGTCAAGGACGCCCGCCCCGGAGCGAAGCGCGGCGCCTCCAGCCGGGCGTTCTCCCGCGGCGAGGGCGCTTCACCTTCCGAGGAGGGCTCCAGGTGGCGGCGCCGGAGCTGCTCGGGAGCGCTCGGCACCGTTGCCTCCGAGCAGCCCCACCACCTGGCCCGGGCGCACCCGTCAGGCTGACCGCGGCCAGGACGTCGGCGCCCTTCCGGTACCCCCGGTGGGCCGCCTCGATCTCGAGCACGTTCATCGCATCTCCTCCACGCGCCGCTCGTCCAGGGTCCCGTCCCTGGCGGCGCGCAGGAAGAGAACGCTCGACCAGAAGCTACGAATCCCGGGCGTATCTGTCTGGCAATACACCTGGGGCATAGTCGGGCCTCTGTCACAACTATAGACAAATGAGTATCTTGAGTGCGCGAAGCAACCCGCGGCAGCGGGCTCCGGCGGCTGATCGGCCGAGAGAGAGTCGCGATAGACTCAGGGACCTCATACAAGGGAGCACTCGAGCCATGGCCACAGCAGTACTTCGAACGGTGACGCTCGCGGCCGTGACCTGCTCGCTCGCGGGCTCGGCCCGAGGGGAGATCAAGGACGCTACAGCGGACGGGTTCACCCTCGAGAACTCCGTCGAGGTCGCCGCCGACGCCGCGGCCGCCTGGAAGGCGCTCGTGGAGGACGTCGGCGAGTGGTGGCCCCGCGACCACACCTGGTGGGGCGAGTCGGGCGAGATGACGATCCAGGCCGAGGCTGGCGGCTGCTTCTGCGAGCGCCACGGACAGCAGCAGGCGCGGCACCTCGAGGTGGTCTTCGTCGACCCCGGGAAGCTGCTGCGGATGAGCGGCGGGCTCGGCCCGCTGCAGGGGATGGGTATCGACGGCGTCCTGGAGTTCCGCCTCGCCCCGTCCGAGAGCGGCGGCACCCGGATCACGCTGTTCTACCGGGCCGGGGGCTACACGCCCGACGACCTGTCGGCGTTCGCCCCCGTGGTCGACCAGGTCCAGGCGCTGCAGCTCGGCGGCCTGGCCGCGCACCTGGGCGCGGCGCCCTGAGGGCCGGGGCAGGCGTCGCTCGAAGATCAGCGCGGTCTCAACGTGGACGACCTCCGGCCGGTTCGTGACGTGGTGCTGCCGAGCTCCACGGCGGTCCCGAGCCCGATGTACTTCGGCCTGTTCAACTGCTCGCCGCTGCCCGCCGCCCCGCTGGCGGACCTGCTGGTCTCCGCGCTGAACGGAAACGCCGGGGCGCACCATCAGGGGCCGGCCACCTCGCCCGCCGAGGGGGAGACGGTGCGCGCCTTCGGGCGACTCGTCTACCCCGAAGGCGAGCTGGCCGGCATGCTCCTCCCCGGCGGTACCTTCGCGAACCTGCAGGCGCTGGTCCTGGCTCGCGACGGCGCCGGCTCGCAGACCCGGCCGCGGAGGGTCTACACCTCCGAGGCCTGTCACTTCTCCGTGGGTCGGTCGGCGATGGTCGCGGGCTTCGCGCCCGACGAGCTGGTCGCCATCGCGAGCGTGGGTCGCGGCGCCCTCGACGCCAACGTCCTGGCCGAGCGCATCGGCACTACGCTCCTTCCGGCCAGGCGCGGAGCATGAAGAAGATCACCACCCCCGTGACAGAGACGTAGAGCCAGATCGGGAGGAACCAGCGGTTGAGCCGGCGATGGCGGTCGAAAGCACGCCGGTACGCGAAGTAGAAGGAGGTCAGCGCGAGGGGCACGACCGTGATCGAGAGCACCACGTGGCTCGCCAGGATCGCGAGGTACGCGCTCCGCAGCAGGCCCTGGCCGCCGAAGCGGGTGTCCCCGTGCGCGTAGTGGTAGGCGAGATAGCCGGCGAGGAACAGCGTCGAGAGCCCGAACGCCATGACCATGCAGGCCCGGTGCGCCGACAGCGCGCCACGCCGCACGGCGAGATAGCCGGCGCACAGGCAGAGCGCCGCCAGGCCGTTGAAGAACGCGTTCACGGCCGGCATGAACGAGAGGTCCGGCCCGCCCTCGCCCTTCTCCCGTCCGAGGACGAACGCGATCAGGGCGATCGCGGCGCCGGAGAAGATCGCGTTGGCGCCGAAGAAAGCGCGATCCGAGGGCGACGACGACGCGGGCCGGGGATCGAGGCTCATCCTCGGGAATCTGACCCGGGGCGCGGCGTCGTGTCAACGGACAACCGGCGGCGACCCGGCAACGCATCCCGGTGCGGAGGTCAGGCCACCTGCTGCTCCGCGGCGGCCTTCATGAGGTCCGCGAGGAGGGTGTAGGTCTCCGTCCAGGCCGCGCGCACCTCGGGCGTGAAGGCCGGCCCGAGGCAGCCGGTGGCAAGACTCGGGCCACCCGCGCCCTTCATCGTGTGGCGGGCCGCCCGTAGCGCACGGTTCCGTAGCCGACGATCATCCCGGTGAGGGCCCCCGGCAGGATGATCTTCCAGTAGATGCTGGGATCCTGGTAGTGGCTGACGTTCATGTACGCGACGGGGATCGCGAGGGCGAGGGCGGCGAGCAGGCCGGCCGCCACGCCGAAGGCCAGGGATCCGGTCCGGCGCACCACCAGCCCGGTGATGAGGCCTCCGAGCAGGCCCTTGATAGCCGAGCCCACCACGATGCCCGGCAGCTCGGCTCGCATCTCGGGGGCGGTGAAGAAGGCGGTGGATCCGTCCAGCACGCCGATGAGCGCGCCGAGCAGCAGTCCCAGGAGCGGTCGATTCACGGGTTCCTCCATTCAGGGTGCGACGCCGGTCGTGATCCTGACCTTCCATTACGCGTTCCCGGGGGTTCCTTTGGCAGCGAGATCGCCGTCACGCCCCCGCGACGAGAAACATGAGCCAGCGGACCACGAGGTACGTGAACAGCAGCGCGATCGGCCCCCGGTACCGCCTGGCGAATCGCCCGGCGGCCTCGAATGGACCTTCGCGATACGCGGAGACGGGCGCGTCGTCCAGGAACCGGGAGACGTCCGACGCCATCGCCTCCACACCCGGGTAGCGGTCCTCGAGGGGAGCCAGCGCCTTGGCGACCAGCGCCTTGAGGCGGCGCGGGGCCGGCTCGGCCGCATCCTCGACGAGCTGCCTCAGGATCACCCCCAGAGCGTAGACGTCCGCTCTCGCGTCCAACAGCTCGGTGCGACCCGAGCGCTGCTCCGGAGACATGAATCCGGGTGTGCCGAGCACGGTGCCCGGGCGCGTGCGCCCCCCCGGGGGATCGCCGGGCGGTCCGATCAGGGTCTCCGCATCCTCCATGGACAGGTGCGCCTCCGCTGGCGGCGGCGCCGCTTCGCCGTCCTCCGGGCCCTCGAGTATCTTCGCGACGCCCCAGTCGAGGACCAGCACCTCTCCGAAGGAGCCCACCATGACGTTTCCCGGCTTCAGGTCCCGATGGATGACACCACGGGTGTGGGCGAAGGCGACGGCCTCGCACATGCGCTCGAAGATCCGCAGTCGCTCGCGAAGACCCCGCACCCGCGCGGCGTGAGCGTCGAGGCGTTCCCCCTGGACCAGCTTCATCGCGTAGGCGACCCTCCCGTCCGGGAGGGAGAGGACGTCGTGGACGGGGACGATCCCGGGATGCTCGAGGCGGGCCAGGATCCTCGCCTCCCGGAGCATGCGCTCGCGGGCCTCCTCGTCGAGCCGTGGAGCGGACAGCACCTTGAGGGCAACCCGTCGCTGCAGCTCGGCGTCGTCGGCGGCGTAGACGGTCCCCATGCCGCCGCGCGCGAGGCGCCTCGTGATCGTGTAGCGCGTTCCGGTGAGATCCGGCCAGTCGGCGACCTCGCGCAGGTGCTCCAGGGTCCCATCGGGGATCCAGCTCAGGGCTCGACCCCGAACAGATCCCGGGCCTCGGCCTCGAACTCGTGGTCGCTGGCCGTGAGGGCGCGGAGGCGGTCCAGGAGCGCCTTGCGGAAACGACGGCGCATCGCGTGAAGGGTGTTCGTCACCTTCGTCTCCGAGACGCCGAGCAGTCTCCCGAGCTCGGCGTAGGTGGGGCGCTCGTCGGCGGCGTCGGGCTCCACGTCGTAGCGCTCGAAGAGCGTGTAGTCCAGCGCTCGGCCCGACGCTTCGCTCTCGCTCTTCAGATCCCGCAGGGAGGCCCCTACCAGCTCGCGAACCCACTCCCGGTAAAACAGCAGCTCCAGGTCTTCTGCGGCCCGCGGCTCGAGCCGCCTCAGCTCTCCCTCGGCGTCCTCGAACTCGAGGGGCAGGTGCGGCGCGCTCCCGCCGCGCTTCAGGCGCCGCGCCGCCTTGCGCTCGTTGCTGACGAAGCCGTCCAGGCAGGTACGGATCCAGGTGCGGAAGCGGGCTCGCGCGGGATCGAACCGGTCGAGAGACCCTTTCTCGAAGGCGTGGACGAAGAACCCCTGGGTGAGGTCCTCCGCCCCCTCCGGATCGATCCGCCAGCGGAGGCGCAGGTACTTGTACACCGGCTTCCAGTACGCCGCGACGAGCGCCTCGAAGCCGCAGCGGCGCACCTCCGGGTCGGGGTCGCCGATCGCCACCACCACGGATTCCCGCGTGGCCGGGAACCCGGAACCCGCCCGCTCAGTCACGGCGGCCATTCTCCCACCTCGGGGCGAGCCGGACCGAGCTCAGTCGAAGTAGGTCGGACGGGTCGCGCCGCATGGCGAGGGCGCGCTGCACGTCCTCGGGGAGCGTCCGGCCGACGGAGAGCCGAGGCAGGGCGTCGGCAGAGAAGAACCCGACGTCGCTCGTCTCGTGGGAGGGCCGGGCTTCCCCGCCCTCGATCTCGCCCAGGAAGAAGAGCTTGTAGGTCCCTCCCAGCTGCTCCGGCCGGTAGGGGTGGCGGCGGCGATCCTTGACCGCGACCAGGCGTGTCGCTCGGACGACGTAGCCCGATTCCTCCTCGGCTTCGCGCTCGACGGCTTCCCGTGGCGAGTCCGACTCGTCGGCCCAGCCACCCGGCATAGTCCAGCCCCCGTCCGACGCCTCGCGGACCAGCAGGATGCGCTCGTCCCTGAACGCGGCCATCCGCACGTCGACCTTCGGCGTGGGGTAGCCGCGCTCCAGGGCGAAGGCCTCCTCGACGCGAGCCGGCGGCTGGCCGAGAAGGTCCGCCAGCAGGACGTGGGCGAGGGAGCTGACCTCCCGGTAGCGCTCGAGGTCGTACTCGTCGCCTGCGTAGGCCAGGCCGGTCGCGGCGATGGCCCGCAGGCGCTGTGCGGCCTCGAGCCAGCGTCGGGGCGCGAGCGGATCCGTCGACACCCGGGCATGCTACGCGACAGGTCCGACCGGCACCAGGCTCGGCTCCCGGGGCCCGCGGGAGTCCCCCGTGCTCGCCGTGTTACACTGAGTCGCGTCGCGCGGGCCACGAGGGCTCTCCACGCGTCCGCGGAGGTTGCCCATGGTACTCAAGTCCCCCGCTCTCGCCTGGGCGCCTCGCCTCGACGAGCCTACCCGGGCGAGTCGTTGAGGGTACTGGCCGCCGGCCAGTGTCTCAGGCATGAGACCTACGGCGTCGGCGTCACCAAGTCTTCGAACGAAGCCCGGACCGTGATCGACTTCTACGAGCACGGACAGAAGATCTTCCTGACCGGCCTCCTGACCGCCGAGCTGCTGGACGAAGCTCCACCGCGCCCGTCGAAGGCGAAAGCGGCTCGCAAGAAGAAGGCCGAATAGACGGCCCAGCACGCTCGCCCCGCCGGGCGAGACGAGGAGGTACGTGAGCAAGGTATTCGTCGGAAACCTGGCCCTCAGCGCCACGAAACAGGACCTGGAGGGACTCTTCGCCGTTCACGGTGTGATCCTCGACGTGTCCCTGCCGGTCGATCGCGACAGCGGACGTCCTCGAGGGTTCGGTTTCGTGACGTTCGACAGCGCGGAGAGCGCCACGGCAGCCATCCAGCAGCTCGACGGCGTCGAGCTGCTGGGCCGGAACCTCCGCGTCAACGCGGCCGAGGCGAAGCGCCCGGATCAGCCGAGACGGCACTTCGGCGACTCGCGCGGCGGGGCCCCGCCGCCGCGGACTTTCTCGCGCCCCAAGGGCAGCCGCCGGGGCCTGCGCGGACGCAAGCGAAGCTTGTAGCTCTCCTGCCGCGAGGCGGCGAGCCCGGGAAACGGCTTCCGCCGGGACGGGGCCTCCGCGGGCCGATGACGAGGGGCCAGCCGGGCTCTCGATCGGAGCGGCGCCCGGGGCAACGGAGCCGCGGTAACCGTCCCGAGCGCGTGGCATCCCGGACGTCGCGCCTGCGACGCCTGAACGACCTGCCCCTCCGCCGGGAGCGGGATTTCGTGCTGTACTGGATGCAGGCCTATCGCCGGCTGCATCACAGCCACGCCCTGGACTACGCCCTGCGCTGCGCCGGAGAGCTCGGCAAGCCCCTGGTGGTCCTCGAGGCGCTCCGGGCGGACTATCCGTGGGCGAGCCGGCGAACCCACCGCTTCGTCCTCGACGGGATGCGGGACAACGCCGAGGACGCCCGCGGGCTGGGGCTCAACTACTGGCCCTTCGTCGCGACGCCCCACGCTCCGGGGCGGGGCCTGCTCCGGGAGCTGAGCGACCGGGCCTGTCTCGTGGCACCGACGACTTCCCCGCGTTCGTGATCCCCGGCCACAGCCGCGCCCTCGCAGCGAGCCGGCGCTCGGCCGTCTTCGCGGTCGACTCGAACGGCGTCGTTCCGCTGGCGGCCCTCGGAGCCCCCGCCTCCGCTGCGGTCCACCTGCGGCGTCGACTGCACCGGGCGTTCCCCGAGGCGTGGCCGGAGCGCAGCCGGGCCGAGCCCGAGGTACCGGGGGCCGCAGCCCGCCCCGCCGGACGCGACGCACGCCAGCGGGCTGAGCCCGTATCTCCACTTCGGACACATCTCGGTGGAGGCGCTGGTGGAGGCCGCGCTCTCGGGGATTCCCTCGCCACAGCTTCGCCCCGAGCTGGCGGGGCGCCGACGCGGCTTCTTCTCCGACGACGCCGACGTCGACGCGTTCCTGGACGAGACGATCACCTGGCGCGACCTGGGCTACCACTGGCACCGGCACCGCGGCGACGACGTGAAGAGCCTGGCCACGGCCCTTCCCGGCTGGGCCATGGAAACCCTGAGCGCCCACGCCGGAGACGAGCGGCGGCCCCTCTACGCCGCTGAGCAGCTCGAGGAGGGCGCCACCGACGACCCGATCTGGAACGCCGCACAGCGCGAGCTCGTGGCGACCGGAACCATCTACAACTACCTCCGGATGCTGTGGGGGAAGAAGGTGATCGAGTGGACCGCCACACCGGAGCGGGCCTACGAGCTGCTCGTACACCTGAACAACAAGTACGCCCTCGACGGTCGCGACCCGAACTCCTGGACGGGGATCCTGTGGTGCTTCGGGCTGTTCGATCGTCCCTGGGGACCCGAGCGCAGGATCTTCGGAAAGGTGCGCTACATGTCCTCCCGGAACACGGCACGCAAGTTCGAGCTCGATCGCTATCTCGACTACGTCGCCTCGCTCCCCGTCTGAGGGACACAGCCCCACTGCCGGTACGCACGATGCAGGCGGCGCCGAAACGAGGCTTACCCGCCCCAGAAGTCCTCGCGGTGGAAGGCCAGGCCGAGCCCCGCTCCCACGGCAAAGCCGGCCAGGATCAGCCAGCAGCCCACGGTCCAGTTGAGCGGGTGTCCGGCGGCCAGGCCTGCGTCTCGCGGCATCGCCTCTGCCTCCACCGGGAAGGTACGATCCGGCGCCGGGGCCCGGCGCGCGGGTTGTGGCGGTTCCGCAACCGTCCCATCGCCCGGCGGGGACGACCCTTGCGGGGGCGCGAGGCTCCTGTCAGACTGCCGCTCTCTTCGAGGCTCTCTCCTTGAACGGCGAACGGGACGACGGTCGATCGGACGAGGTGCTGTTCCACGGGGTATCCTTCCACCCGGCCTCGCGAACCTCGCGCGTCTTCGAGCGCACATCCCTCGACGCCGAGCTGCACCGGGCCGACGCCTTCCCCTGGATCGACGTGCAGGGCCCCGACATCTCGGCCCTGAACGACGTCCTGACGCTCTACGGCATCGACCTCGTCCTGGTCA
>Ga0299906_10004034_pt1 | contig 12048 bp, 9 predicted proteins | sample RVTome_14_FD_200259 | JGI IMG/M metagenome (GOLD analysis project Ga0299906, IMG submission 200259) | Soil microbial communities from uranium-contaminated site in the Upper Colorado River Basin, Wyoming, United States - RVT145D125 (version 2) ...
GCAGCGCTTGTTATTACTCAGCCTTGACAGATTCGATGCTTTCTCGACCGTAATTGGTAATTGGTGATTGGGTTAACTACCAATTACTATTTACTAATTACAGGTCCACAGAACCTCTGTCAGGATAGTGCTGAGTAGTTATGTGCATTTTAACAAACTATTCCGAGCCAACAGGACAATGTTGCTGCTTACGACAACACCAGGCACAACCGGGTCCTACTCATACCCAACCTAAATCACACAATCCGTACCGGATGAAGCCCTCCATTGAACCATTATACGCACGGCGCGTAAGCCCCTTCATCGAACAGGTCAACCCATCCTGGTCCGATCCAAGTTATGGCCTGTTCCTGGCTATGATAACATAAAACCATGCCGGGGTTTGTTACAATCCAATTACAAAATTCAAACCCAACCGGCTTATTGGTGACTTTGACTTTTGCCCTTGTTCGGGTTATGATTCGTGCTTCGTCTGGGGGCGGTGTGAATAGTGAATGATGAATGAGAAATTAATAATTCACTATTGGCTATTCACTATTCACAATTTTGTTACCTCCAAACTGGGAGCGCCTTTGTCTGATAATCAACCCTATATCCCGGTCGCCGAGCCGCTGCTGGGCGATAAAGAACTGGCTTACGTCGTCGACTGCGTCAAAAGTGGCTGGATCTCGTCACTGGGGAAATACGTGCAGGATTTCGAGCAGCGTTTTGCGGACTATTGCGGCGTTCGCTACGGGGTGGCGACATGCAACGGCACTGTCGCCCTCCATCTGCTGGCCGCCACCCTCGATTTCGGCCCCGGCGATGAGGTGATCATGCCCAGCCTGACCTTTGTGGCCACGGCCAACGCTATCCGCTACTGCGGAGCCACGCCGGTCTTTGTCGACTCCGAGGACAGTACCTGGAATATTGATCCCAATGTCGTCGCCGCCGCGATCACGCCGCGCACCAGGGCCATCATGGCCGTGCATCTCTATGGCCATCCGGCCGATATGGATGCCTTACGCACCATCGCCAATGATCATGACCTGCTGCTGCTGGAGGATGCTGCCGAAGCCCACGGGGCAACTTACAAAGGCCGGCGCAGCGGGGGATTGAGCGATGCCGCGATTTTCAGTTTTTATGGCAACAAGATCATTACCACGGGTGAGGGCGGGATTCTGGTCACCGACAACCCGGCCTGGGCCGAACGCGCCTTCTTTCTGGAAAATCAGGGACGCAAGAAAGGTAATCCTTATTACCATCCTGAACTGGCCTACAACTACCGCATGACCAATGTTCAGGCGGCCATCGGCCTGGCCCAACTGGAACGGATCGAAGAGCTGATCGCGATTCGACGGCGCAGCGCCGCCTGTTATCAGCAGCGTCTGGCCGGGGTTACTGGCCTGACCCTGCCGCCGGAAGCGTCCTGGGCCGAAAATGTGTACTGGATGTATTCGGTCATCATCGAAGATGAGTTCGGGTTGACTCGAGACGAGGTGCGAACCGAAATGGAAGCCAGGGGCATCGAAACTCGTCCCTTTTTCCACCCGATTCATGCCCTGCCCATGTATAATACCGGCCAATCACTGCCTGTCGCCGAGAATCTGGCCCGGCGTGGCCTCAACCTGCCCTCCGGGGCAACACTCACCCCGGAGCAAATCGACCGGGTATGTGACACGTTGATCAATCTCAAAGCCTGAGCTGTGACCCATCTCAAACCGGACCTGAGCGCCTCATGCGAATCGTCATCCTGACTTACGAAAGTCTGTTCTCAAATTTAATGACCGAGCGTCTGCTCCGGCAATATCCGGGACAGGTAGCCGGCATTGTTCGCTCAGATCGTTTAGTACACGGCAAAAGCCTGCCGGAGGGCCTGCTTTTTTTGGTCAAGCGCACCGGCCTCCGCTTTGTCGGTCGCAAGGCACTGGAACTGTTTCAGAGCCGGGCCACGGCGATTGTATTTCGCCTGATTGGTCGCGAGCCAAAGGTCCATTCGCTGCGCGATATGCGCCGGATTTACAATGTCCCCGTGATCGGCTCGACCGACGTGAACGGCCCCGAAACCCTGCGCCAGATCCGGGCCTGGCAGCCAGACCTGGTCATCTCCATCTATTTGAATCAACTCATCAAAGCCGAGTTGATCGAGCTGCCGGCCCAGGGGACGCTCAATATTCATCCGGCCCTGCTGCCGCGTAATCGGGGTCTTTTTCCCTATTTTTGGGTCATCACCAAAGGCGAGACCGAGACCGGCGTCACCGTTCATTGGGTCGATGAAAAGTTCGATACGGGTGACATTCTGCTGCAAGAAAAAATAAGCGTTGAACCGGATGATACCATTATCTCGCTATCTTATAAGAGTGCCGCCCTGGGAGCCGATATGCTGGCAGAAGCCGTCGAGTTGATTGCTGCCGGCAATCCGCCACAGTTGCCCCAGGATCACAATCAGGCTTCCTACCACTCCTGGCCCTTGCTGGCCGATCAACGGCGCTTCCGCCAGCAAGGGGGTAAATTCGGCACCATCTTTGAGCTGTGGAAACATATGTAGCGAATCTGCGAATGAGTAACTGAATAGACAACTATTCGCCATTCGCCTATTCGCCATTCGCAGATTCCCATGAAGACATCGATCATTCTGCCAACCTACAAAGAAAAAGATAACATCATCGAATTAATCCAGGCCATCTTCGCTGCCATGGAACTCGAAGACCCGGATTTTGAAATTGTCGTGGTCGATGATAACAGCCCCGACGGAACCGCCGCCGTCGTCCGGGCTAAGTTTAGCGATAACTGCCGGGTGAAATTAATCGTTCGCACCCACGAGCGCGGTCTGGCGACAGCCCTGCGCTGCGGCATCGATCATGCCGAGGGCGATATTTTGGTCTTCATGGACACCGATTTCAACCATGACCCCGAAATCATTCCCCAGATGATCAAATTCCTGCAATATTACGATATCATCATTGGCTCTCGATTTGTCATGGCCGGGGGAATGGAAGATCGATTTCGACAATTCTCCAGTCTTATTTACAATTATGGTATCCGGCTGCTCTTTGGCACACCCGTTCACGATAATTTGAGCGGTTTCTTTTCGATTTGCCGTGACAAGTTAGTGTCCATGGACCTCGATCAAATCTATTATGGCTACGGGGATTATTTTATTCGGCTCTTGATGGTGGCCCACAAGCGCGAATACCGCATGCTTGAAATTCCGGTCTTCTACCAACTGCGCCTGCACGGTCATAGCAAGACCCAATTCTTATCGATTTTTAGACAATATACCCAAGCCATCCTGACCCTGCGGATCAAACTATGGACCGGGAGAATGCGATGAGTCAGGAACAGCCCAATGACCCGCGCCGTTCCGAAGCCGAAAAGGAAACCAAACCGAACCCTGTCCAGGCCCAGCCCGACCCGGATCAAAGCGACTCAACGGATCGAGCCAGGTCCGGGCCGGACAAACAAGGAGCCCACGAACCAACGCGTCCTATGCCCGCCTATGACGCGCCCGAGGTCGGCGGACCGCTGCCGGACCTGGACGAAGGGCCGCGTCCCCGTCCGGTCGATGACGTGCAAGAAGCCCTATTCGAGGCCGCGAAAGAGGAGCAGGCGACCGACGTCGACCTGGACGAGTTACCCGAACCCTTGCCCGAGTTGGATGAAGGGCCGCGCCCCGGTCCGGTCGATGACGTGCAAGAAGCCTTGTTCGAGGCGGCCCAGGAGGGTGCTCCAACCGAGCTTGATTTCGAGCACCTGCCCGAACCGGGCGCCGGTCAACCCCGAAAGGTCGTCAAATTCCCCCACAAAGCACCGGACACGGCCCCAACACCCAAAACCGATAGACCGGCCGAGCCCGGCCTGGAGACGATTCCGCTGCCGGAATTTCCCGATCCCGATCCCGCGCCCACCGTCTCCGATTTTTGGCCGCTGTTGGCCCTCTTCGTCACGTTTCGCCTGCTGGCGCTGTTCTTGCTTCGTCCGGGCGGCTTTATCCGCGATTGGTCCGATTTCGACACCTACTTTGGCATCGCCGCTTTGTCGGATTATTCGCTCTATCCATTTCTGAATTTCTGGCTGGAGTGGCCGCCCGTGGTTCCCTGGTTGGCCGTGGCCACGTATCAGCTCTCGCTCTGGCTGCCGCCCTGGAGTGATGACCCGCGCCTGTGGTTTATCCTGATTTTGGGCGCCGTCTTTGTTCTGTTCGAGGTCGGCAACTTCGTCTTGATCGATCGTCTGGCCCGACGCTTATTTGAATCGTCCACAACCGTCAGCCGGGTCTTGTGGCTGTATGCCGGCTTATTCCCCCCGATCTATGCGATGTTGGGCTTCTTTGATGGCATGGCCCTGTTCTTCATTCTCCTTAGCCTCGATTTGCTGCTCGATGACCGCCGCTTTCCCTCGGCCATCGCCGCCGGCATTGGCTTTATGGTCAAGGTTCTGCCCGGCCTCATGCTGCCAGTGGCCCTGCGCCGCCTGTGGCATCAATACCGAACTAACAGTCAGGATGCCAGCATCGAGCTGGGACTCTACAGCGTCATCTTCGGTCTGACGATCCTGGCGCTGTTGGGACCGTTTTTGGTGGCCGGCCCCGAATGGGTTCTGGCCTCGGCCCGATCGATGGTGGGCCGTGCTTCCTGGGAAACCGTGTGGGCCGTGATCGAGGGTTATTACGGCTTCGGCTCGGTCCTGGGTGACCGGCTCAATCCGGCCGAAACTAATTTTGCCGTCCACCAGGGGACGCTGCCCTGGCTGCACTGGCTGACCGGGCTGGCCTTTGCCGCCATCTATGGCTACCTCTTCACCCGTCCGGCTGACTACAGCCGTCCTCGCAATATGGTGGCCTTGAGTGGCTTGACGGTCGCCCTGTTCATGCTCTATGCCAAAGGCTACAGCCCCCAATTTCTGGTCTACCTGCTGCCCTTTATTCTTCTCATTTTTCCCGATGGGCGTGGACTGACCTACGCCCTGGTTTTAACCGGCCTGAACGTCCTGGAACAACCTGTCTATTTTGTCTTGCTGCCCACAGCGACCTGGCTTCTTACGTTTATCGTGATCGCGCGTTTTCTTTTGATCGGACTGCTGGCCCTGGAATTTGCCGTGATCTTATGGCCGCTCGAACTGCATTTCATCGGGCTGGCTGAGTGGCGACGCCGGCTCCCGCTGGCCTTGGCTGGCCTGGCGGTCGTGGCTTTGGTCATTCTCATGCCGCTGCTGCTGTGGGCCTATGGAAGCCACCGGCTGCAATCCGGTCCGGTCGCCACGTTTGTGCGCTTCATGCAAACCCAACGAACCGCGACCGCCGAGATTTCACCGGGACCGCCCCGAATGCTGGTCAGCGATCAAGCTACGTACCGGCAGATCTACCCTTATCTCAGTGATGACTTCGATCTGCGGCTGGCGGGCGGGGCGTCCCAATACAACGGCGCGCCGGGCGTGGTCGATCTGCTTGAAGGAACTGACACCGTCTGGATTCTACCCACGGGGGCGCAGCAAGAGACTCTGCGCAACATCGTCACCCGCCGCAGCCAGACGCTGGCCTCCTATGAATTCGAGGGGTTGGGGGTGGCCTCGCTGCACAGTTTTCGCGGCAACATTTCCCCCTTTATCGCGCCGGCGCGCTTTTCAACGGGCATCGAGCTTTTGGCCCACGAGGTTGACGTGCAATCCGGCGCGGTCAATGTGAGCCTCTACTGGCGCGCGCTCAATCCGCAGAGCCAGAGTTTGACGGTTTTCGCCCAACTCCTCGACGCCGATGGCAAACTGGTCGCCAGCCAGGACAGTATCCCGGCCAACGGCGCCACTCCCACCACCGACTGGACCACCGACGCCATCCAGGTCGATCCCCATCGCATCGAGCTCCCCGCCGACCTGCCTGCCGGCGATTACACCTTGATCATCGGTCTTTATAACAACTTTACCGAGCGCATCCGGGCTATCGCGCCCAATGGATTTGGTTTCGCCAATCGGGCCGTGCCGCTGGAAGTACTCCGGCTGCCATAAATCTTACCATGAAGGGCATGAAGACCATGAAGAATAAAATTGGACGTACGCAGTTGAAATGCCCCGCCTCAGCATCAATCACGGATTTCACGGATTACACAGAAAAATGCGTAAGAATTCGTGAAATCCGTGTAATCCGTGGTTAAGAATTTCTGAACTGTGTAAGTCCTGTAAAAAATTTCTTGCCCTTCATGTTCTTCATGGTTAGTTTCAGTTTGGTTCTGGCCTGGCCGGGTCAGGTATTATGCACCCAACGCTTCCTCGATAATGGCCTGATCTTCAGGAGTGAGGGGGAGTTGGAGGGCGAAGTGCTGGCCCTGGGGGGACATTTTGCGCCAGGTTTTGCGGATGATGTCGACGATTTTGCCGGCTTCTTTCTTGGCGAATTCGGAGAACTGCTGCTCCAGAAAGACCAGGCAGAGGGCATCTTCGAGGGTCTGCACCTCCGGGTCGAGTTTGAGACGCTTTTTTAAGATCAGGTCTTTGACGCGCCTGATGGTGTCGTCATCGTAGCCAACGTCTTGCAATATGGCCGAGGTCTTTGCGGCGTGGAAGCGCTTCAAGTCTTGCCGCCATTTGAGATAGCCCGGCCGGTCGAGCGGATAATCAGATCGGGGGATCTCCCAGCGGCGGATGTGCTGAGCCCGGGCGGCCAGCAGCAACGCCTCGGACACGCCGTCACCGGCCAGCTTGTGGACCCAGCCGGTCCGGTGTTCGGCGTGGACGAGTTCCAAAGGCCGCTTTTGACCGTCGATGTCCAGCAGGTTGGGGTCCTGGGCATTGGCGGCGTCTATTTTTTTGATGGCATCGTTGAAACGTTGATTGGGCATACGCCGTCCCTTGTTGGGAGATTGGAGATTGGCTGGAACATCTCCGGGCTGTGTTGACATTTCGATAATCATGTCATTCTGAGGAGCGTAGCGACGAAGAATCTCCATGTGGCGATTGCTAGTGCATCGTTAACAAAGAGTCTGTGCAAAACCTGACAGGTTTTTGGAAACCTGTCAGGTTTGGTAGCCCAACAACATTGTTAAACAAGCACTAGCAAAGACTCCAAGGAGATCCTTCGCTCCCTGTGGTCGCTCAGGATGACATGACTCGAAATGTCAACACAACCTAATCTCCTGATACGTGACACTTGACACCTGACACGTGACACATGACTTTGTGGCCCCGTTTTTTGGCTTACGCTACCGCCCCCACCGTCTCTAACAGTTCGGTAATGGTCAGGGTACCCGCGTCGACGACCGCCGTTAGCCGGGCGCGGGGGTCATTTTGGACACGCCTGATCGAAACACCCCGGTTGGGATAGATAAGGGCGGCGGCGGCAGCCAGGTCGGGTTGGAGGGCCACAAAGGTGGCGTCATCGTTGGGCGCGGCCAGCCGGTCGTTGCTTATATACTCAAACACCCCCGCCTCGAAACTCAGTTTTCCCTGTATGCGGGGATGGGACTCCAACTGCGCGCCTAAGGCGACGGTAGCGCGGAGCAGTTCCAGGAGGCGTTCCCCGTGGCTGCGACCTTGACCGAGCTTGCGCTGGGCCAGGAGGCCGAAGCGGCCATCGGCATGATCCATGGCAAAGTTGATTTCATGGGTGATCAGCATCACGCCCGGCCCCTTGGGGACGTGGCGATAATCGACCACATCGAGCAAGATACCGCCCAGTTTTTTCAGGCGGATCCATTCGTGAAAAATATCGATGAAGACGGCCTCGTCGAGGCCGGGACCGGGTCGGGTGAAAAATTTGATGCAAAAGCGTTCGATGCTCATTTTAGCTGCTCCGTTTCACGATATAGGAACTTGGAACCGATAGACTCTTTATGCTCCAACGGCCTTGACCGCGTGGCCAGCCAGCGCTTCGGCAAAGGGGCTGCGGTTGGCGGTCACCATAGAGCCCTGGACGCGGTCATTACAGGCGTGGGCCGCTTCGATGAACAGGCCGGCTTCCTCGATCAGGCGCAAGGCATCGTCGAGGGTTTTGGAAGCCTGCCGGTTCTCATAAGCGTCGAACAGATAATGGGCGAATTTGCCTTTGGCGTAGGTATCAAAGAAGAGTTCGGTGTCGTAGAAGCGTTCTCGGAATTCTTTGATGATCGGCTCGGCGTCGTCGGCGATGTCAATGTTTTGGACCTTGATCAGGGCCTGGGCAGCGCTGAGCATGGCTTGCAGGGCCAACTCGGCGGCCCGCTCGCTTCGGGCCTGATCGTGGCCCTCTTCCAGGATCACCTGGGCATCGAAGTGCAGCCCTTCGGCCCCGGCGATGCCGAAATCGGTCAGGCTGACCAGTTCACCGGCACATTCGCCTACGCCGATGTCGCCAATGGTGAACTCGCGGGCGTCGGCCCAATCGGCATAGAACCAGGCATCGACATTATATGACGGCACCTCGGTGAAGGGCTTGATCTGTGCTTTGATCTCCGTTTTGCCGATACGGGTAATATATTCCCGGAAGCGTTCCCCGTTTTGGCGGCCCTCTAAATAGATTTCGAGCAAATGATCGACCACTTCGGGTACTCGCTTCGAAGGGATGGCCCCCAATGACTGGCCGTAATGGGCCGCGTTCTTATCCCACTCGCCGCCCAGGATGAGCTGGAAATGGGGCACGCGGAAGCCCTTGACGTTCCGGCTGGAGCCGAAGAAGCCGATTTCGGCCACCGTATGCTGGCCGCAAGTGTTGAAGCAGCCGCTGATCTTGATCCGCAGGTCGCGCACGGCGGCGTCATACTGCATGCCTTTGGCGGCCAGACGCGTCCGCAGTTCTGCCGCCAGGCCACGCGAACTGGCGATGCCCAGCTTGCAGGTGTCAGTGCCGGGGCAGGCGGTGATATCGACGATGGTTTCGGCTCCGGGCTCGTTCAGGTCGATCTTGCTGAGGGCCTGGTAGAGGGCTGGCAGATCGACTTCATGAATCCAGCGCAGGACGATGTTCTGTTCGACCGTGGTGCGGGCCGTATCACGCGTAAAGCGGCGGGTGATGCCGGCCAGGCCGCGCATTTGTTGGGAGGTCAGGTCGCCGAGGGGCAGGGCCACGGTGACGGTGGCAAAGCCGGCCTGCCGTTGCCGATAGACATTGGTCGATTTCCACTTTTCGAAATCCTCGCCCAGATCGAGGGCTTCGCCGGAAGCAGGTTCCGGCAGGGCCGTCTCTTCGTAGGCCGGGATGGTGTCGATCCATTCGGTCCAGTTGGGGTCCGCTTCCAGGGTTTGCCGTTCTGCCCAAACCAGTCGCCGAAACTCCTCGATGCCAAGTTGGGTCACCAGGAATTTGAGCCGGGCCCGGTTGCGATTTTTCTTTTCGCCCAGGCGGGCAAAGACGCGGGCAATGGCCTGGGACACCGGCAGCAGCTCTTTGGCCGGGATGAACTCATCGAACAGTTTGGCCTGGTGGGGCACCGCGCCCAGCCCGCCGCCGACGTGCATCTCAAAGCCTCGCTGCTCGACGCCGTCGACCGTCCTGGTCTTGGCGATCAGGCCCAGGTCATGCATAGAGGTCAGGCCGCAAGGATGCTGGGCGCAGCCGGAAAAGGCCGTCTTGAATTTGCGACCAAAATCCTGAACATCACGGTGGCCCAGGAAATAATGGGCCGTTTCGTTGGCATAGCCGGTCACGTCGAAAACCTCGTCGCGGCAGACGCCGGCCAGCGGGCAGGCCGTGACGTTGCGCACCGAATTGCCGCAGGCCTCGCGCGTGGTAATCCCAACCGCGGCCAGCCGGCGGTGCATGTCGGGGGTATCGTCGATTGAGATGAAGTGGAGTTGAAAATCCTGGCGCGTGGTCACGTGCAGGATCGAGCCGGAATACTCTTCGGCGATGTCGGCCAGCACTTCCATTTGTTTGCTGTTGATCCCGCCAAAGGGGATTTTGATACGCTGCATACCGGGGGCTTCCCATTTCGTATCCGGGCCTTTGTGCAGGTCATTGTTTGGAAACGGGATGTCTTGGGATTTCTCGCCGTCGTGGCGACGCCCGTTGTCGTAGCGCTGGCCGTAGGCGCCCCGCCGGAGCCGCAGTTCGGCAAAGACTTTTTCGTCGAGCGTGCCTTGCCGGCGCAGTTCCATCTGGGTCTCGAAAGTATCGATCTCTTCGGCCAGGTTTGGTGCGATCTTGTCGGCCAGGACTTCTTTCCAGGTTAGTGTTGGTTGGTGTCCGTTGTTCATGGTATCTCCTCTATATTTGGACAGAATACGTTTGGGTTAAACCATCTGAGCCGCGTAACAAGGGTTCAGGCTTCGACGGCTTCTGACTCGTAAACGGCGAGCAGCAGGTGGACTTTGGCTTCGAACAAGGCCCGGTCGCCATTGCGCAGCAGCGTGATGGCGTTGCTGTCAATGAGCTTGTACCAGAATTCGGCCCGGTCTTGGAAGGTGGGAATGCGCTCCGCCACCACCGGACGCAGCGCCTGGGCATACTCCAGAAATTCGGCGTACTCAGGCCCAAAACCTTTCTCGAAACGGCGGCGCAGGGTAGCGGCCAGGGCCGGGGCCGCGCCGCCGGTGCCGATAGCAATCGTCAACTGGCCCTGCCGAACGACGGAGGCCGCGTGGAAATTGCACTGGGGGATCACGTCCATGACGTTCACCAGTTGGCCGTTGGCCTGCGCTTCGGCCCAGACCTGATCGTGGACGCTTTGGTCGCCGGTCGCGGCGATGATCATGAACGCGCCGGTCAGGTCGCCGGGTTCATAGCGCCGGTCGAGCCATTCGATCTTAGCATCATCGGCGTAGCGCCGCACGACCTTATGCGCTGCGGGAGCAATGACTCGGACTCGAGCGCCCACCTCCAGCAGTCCGGGCACCTTCCGGGCGATTTCATGCCCTGCGCCTATCAACACCACGAGCTGGTCCTCTAAAACTAAATTAACCGGATAGGTTTTCATCTTATCTCCATCCCATTTGCTCATTGCTCATTGCTAATTGTTAATTCCCCAAGTGAATGCCGCATTCGGTTTTCTGCCGGCCCAGCCAGCGGCCGGATCGTTCATCTACGGCATTGTTGGTGGGCTTGGTGCAGTGGGTGCAGCCAATACTGGCATAGCCCCGGTCGTGCAGGTCGTTGTAGGGTATCCGGTGTTCCAGGATGTAACTCCAGACCTGGCTGCGGGTCCAGGTGGCCAGCGGGTTGATTTTCACCAGATCATATTTTGAGTCCCAACCGACCAGGCCCAGATTGGCGCGGGTTGGTGACTGGTCCCGCCGGAGACCGGTCAGCCAGGCGTCGAGTTCGCCCAGGACCTCGCCCAGCGGGATGACCTTGCGCAGATGGCAGCACCAATTTGGTGAGACCTGCCATAAGCGGGGACCATAGGTTTGGGCCTGGACGGCCGGGGGCAGGGCCGGGCGGCGAATATCCAACTCGATGGGATAGCGGCGCTGCACTTCGTCCCACAAGGCATAGGTCTCGTCAAAGAGAAATTGGGTGTCGAGGGTGATAATGCGAATACCGGGGCTGAGTTTAGCCAGGTGATCCAAAATGACCATGCCGGTCGGGCCGAAGCTGGTCACCTGAGCCACCTTATCGCCAAACGTAGACAAGGACCATTGCAGCACCTCGTCCACGGACCGGGGCTCAAAGTACTGATTGATGGGACTATAGTTACTTTGGGCAGCGAACGGCGAGGAGGTTGAGCCGTTCAATTGATCATTAGCCAACTGAATTGTTTCTTGTGAAGCAATCATATCCTCACGATCCTTTTTCACAGCGAATTTTGGCAACAAAAAAACCTACACACAGTCGGCATTGACCGGGGTTCCAAAGCAGTCGATGGTTGGACAAACAAAAAGGCGGTTGTGGCCGGTTATGGGGTGTGTCGAAAATCAACACGCCATTACCGTCCACGCCTGCCTTAGCTACTGCGCGGGAACACCCGTCTCTCTACCGTGTGTAGGTCTGATTCAGTTAGTCTGCGTCTTTGACAGCACTAATGGTTCAGCGAGAGCGGGGGCCCCGCCTGATACAGTTGCAGTACAAAATCGGTGCGCCGGCTGCGCCTCGCAGTTCAATGTTTGAATTCATAGGTTTCCTATTGAGATAATCGATTCAGGCCTAAATTCGGCGGCCTGGTTCAGGTT
>Ga0299906_10004036_pt1 | contig 12046 bp, 8 predicted proteins | sample RVTome_14_FD_200259 | JGI IMG/M metagenome (GOLD analysis project Ga0299906, IMG submission 200259) | Soil microbial communities from uranium-contaminated site in the Upper Colorado River Basin, Wyoming, United States - RVT145D125 (version 2) ...
CTCGACTCTCTCCTTGGCGATGAGGCGGATGCTGTCCATGCGGTTCAGGCGGGTGTTGGCCGCCACCAGGCTGTCCGGCTCTTCCACCAGAAACAGGCCGCGGGGGGTGGCTCGCTGGGCGGCGACGGGCGGCGCCGTCAGGGTCATCGCCAAGAGGCAGGCCAACAGGCCGATGCAGGCCAGCAGCGCTGGCAGCCGCCGCCGCGGTGGTGCGGCGGCAATGGCGGGCGCGCGGGGGGAATTCTCTTGCCCGGGCCGAGCCCAGGGTTTACAACCGCCGGACCGCCCGAGCTTCGATGGAGAGAGCCCAATAATCATGAAGGAATCCAGCCCACGTAGCACCTACCTCAAGGATTATCGACCGCCGGAGTTCCTCATCGATCGCACCGAGCTGCGCTTCGAGCTGGGCGAGGAGGGCACCCGGGTGCAGGCGCGGCTGCACTTGCGGCGCGCCGGCGGGCCGGGGCGAGCGCTGGTTTTGGACGGCCAAGGGCTGGAACTGCTGGCCCTGCGGTTGGACGGCGACGAGCTACGGTCCGATCGCTACAGCGTCGCTGACGACGAGCTAACGATAGCCGAGGTTCCGGATCGCTTCACCCTGGAGCTGGAGACGCTGATCCACCCGGAATCGAACACCGCACTGGAGGGCCTCTACAAGTCCGCCGGCAACTTCTGCACCCAGTGCGAGGCCGAGGGCTTCCGCAAGATCACCTACTACCTGGATCGTCCCGACGTGATGGCGCGCTTCAGCACCACCATCGTCGCCGACCCGGCGCGCTATCCGGTCATGCTCGCCAACGGCAACCTGGTGGCCGAAGGCAGCCTGGACGACGGCCGCCGCTGGGTGCGCTGGGAAGATCCTTTTCCCAAGCCCTGCTACCTGTTCGCCCTGGTGGCCGGCGATCTCGCCTGCGTCGAAGACTGTTACGGCACTGGCTCCGGGCGGCAGGTGGCGCTGCGACTGTATGTGGAGCACGGCAACCAGGATCGCTGCGAGCACGCCATGCGCTCGCTGAAGCGGGCCATGCAGTGGGACGAGCACACCTTCGGGCTGGAATACGATCTCGACATCTACATGATCGTCGCGGTCGGCGATTTCAACATGGGGGCGATGGAGAACAAAGGCCTCAACATCTTCAACACCAAGTACGTGCTGGCCCGGGCGGACACGGCCACCGACGCCGACTACCGCGGCATCGAGGGGGTCATCGCCCACGAATATTTCCACAACTGGACCGGCAACCGGGTGACCTGCCGGGACTGGTTCCAGTTGAGCCTCAAGGAAGGCCTCACGGTCTTCCGCGACCAGGAGTTCTCTGCCGACATGGGCTCGCGGGCGGTGCAACGCATCGGCGACGTGCGGATGCTGCGCGCGACCCAGTTTCAGGAGGACGCAGGGCCCATGGCGCATCCGGTGCGGCCGGAGTCCTACATGGAGATCAACAATTTCTACACCGCCACCGTGTACAGCAAGGGCGCCGAGGTGGTGCGGATGATCCGCACCCTGGTGGGATGGGAGGGTTTCCGCCGGGGAATGGACCTGTACTTCGCCCGCCACGATGGTCAGGCGGTGACCTGCGATGATTTCGTGGCCGCCATGGAGGCCGCCAACCACGTGGATCTCAGCCAGTTCCGCCGTTGGTACTCGCAGGCGGGGACGCCGGTGGTGAGCGCCCGCGGCGAGCACGACGCCGCCTCCGGAGGCTTCCTGCTGGAGCTGTCGCAACACTGCCCGCCGACCCCGGGCCAGCCGGAGAAGGAGCCTTTCCACATCCCCCTGGCGATCGGACTGGTGGGCCCCGACGGCGCCGATCTGCCGCTGCGGCTGGAAGGCGAGGAGGACGGGGCCGAGGCCGGCACTCGAGTGCTGCATCTGCGCCGACCGGCGGAGCAGTACCGCCTGGTCGGCGTTCCCGCGGGCACCGTGCCCTCGCTGCTGCGCGACTTTTCGGCCCCGGTGCGGTTGGAATACGACTACTCACCGGAGCAGCTCGCGTTCCTGCTGAGTCACGACAACGACGCCTTCAATCGCTGGGAGGCGGGGCAGCGGCTCGCCAGCGCCGCGATCCTCGAGGTTGCGGCAGGTTTGGGCGCGGGCCATGAAACGACCGTCGATCCGCGGCTGGTGGCGGCACTCGGCGCCGTGCTTCTCGACCAGGGCATCGACGGCGAGCTGCGGGCACTGATTCTGGACCTGCCCGGCGAGGCTTACCTGGGCGAGCTGGTAGCGGTCATCGATCCGGAAGCCATCCACTCGGCCCGCATGGCTGCCCGTCGGGCCGTGGCCCAGGGCCTACGGGCGCAGCTCGAGGTCGCCTACCAGGACAACGCCGCCAGCGGCGGCTATGCCCTCGATGCCGAGAGCATCGGCCGGCGGGCGCTGCGCAACCGTTGCCTGAGCTATCTGGCGGTGTTGGCGGGTGCCGACGGCTACGAGGCCTGTCAGCGGCAGTTCGAGCGTGCCAATAACATGACCGACTCGCTGGCGGCGCTCGCCCTGTTGGCAGACGGCGACGCGCCCGGGCGGGAGCAGGCTTTGGAGCGCTTCTACCAGCGCTGGCAGAAGGATCCCCTGGTGCTGGACAAGTGGTTCGCCATCCAGGCGACTTCGTCCCGGCGGGACACCCTGGCCCGGGTCAGGGCGCTGCTGGAGCACCCCGCCTTCAGCCTGCGCAACCCCAATAAAGTGCGATCGCTGATCGGCGCCTTCGCTGGCCAGAACATCGCCCGCTTCCACGCTGCTGGGGGGGAGGGCTATCGATTCCTGGCCGACCAGGTGCTCAGCCTGGATCCACTGAATCCGCAGGTGGCCTCACGCATGCTGCAGCCGCTGACCCGTTGGCGCCGCTACGACGACACCCGCCAGACCCTCATGCGGGCGGAGCTCCAGCGCATCCTAGGCGCCGGCACCCTCAGCCGCGATGTCTACGAGGTCGCGGCCAAGGGCCTGGGCACGGCTGAGGGAGCCGGCTCACGGTGACTCGCCGAGCTTTTCCTGGCGGCTGTGGTCCTCCGGCGACGGCTCCTCCGCCGGCTCGTTCTCGGTGGCGCTCGGGAGGCCGGACAGCGTCAGCAGATGCACCGTGCTGGCCAGAAAATCCCGGCTGACCGCGAGCTGCGGCTCGAGGGTGCTGCTCGCCACCGCCCGCAGCAACTCGAACAGCCGGTCCAGCGGCTCGATGGAGGGCACCGGCAGGGGTGCCAGAGCAGGCAGCTCGATCTCGGCGGTGATGAAGCCTTCCTCGCTGTGATAGGTCGCGCAGTCGCAGACCTTACGGATCAGCTCGCGGATCTGCTCGTTCTCTGCCAGCAGATGGAAGCGCAAACGGGTGACGTCGCGCTCGGCGGCAGCCTCGATGATGCGCTCGAGGAGGATTCGGCCCAGTCCGACGCCCTGGAAGTCGTCGATGACGGTGATCGCCACTTCCGCCACGGCGGGCTCGCCGGGCACGCGGATGAAGCGGCCGATGCCGGCCCCCGCCCCTTCGCTGCCGTCCGCCTCGAGCAGCGCCGCGCCCAGGGCGAAGTGGTCGTAACCGTCGGTCTCCGTGAAAAAGCTCAGCTCGGCGTCGGTCAGCCCTCGCTTGGAGCTGAAGAAGCGGCGGTAGCGCGAGCGCGGCGAAAGCCGCTCGAAGCCCGCCAAGAGCTTGTCGCGGTCAGCGGGCGTGATCATGCGCAATAGAACCTGCCGGCCGTCCTTGGTCTCGGCCAGCTCCTGATACTCGCGACTGTAGGTGTAGCGACTGGTCATAAGCATGTTCCTCGGTCCCACCGAGACCTGTTTTGTCAAGCCCAGGGTAGCTGGATTGATTGTGCACTGCAACATTCATGTGCAAAGTCGGGGCCGATCTGCGGGCTTTGGCCGAGGCGCATTTGCTACAATCCGGCCCCGCCACTGCCCGTGAACCTTTGCATGAGCGTAGTCCGCACCCGATTCGCGCCCAGTCCCACCGGCTTCCTGCACATCGGCGGCGCCCGCACCGCGCTGTTCTCCTGGCTTTACGCCCGTCGCCACGGCGGTCAGTTCGTGTTGCGCATCGAAGACACGGACCTGGAGCGCTCCACCGCGGAGTCGGTGAACGCCATCTTGGAAGGCATGACCTGGCTGGGGCTGGACTACGACGAGGGGCCGTTTTTCCAGACCAGGCGCTTCGATCGCTACCGGGAGGTCATCGAGCAGCTGCTGGCCCAGGGACTCGCCTACCGCTGCTACTGCACCCGGGAGGAGCTGGAGCAGATGCGCAGCGAGCAGATGGCGGTGGGTGCGAAGCCGCGCTACGACGGCCGCCACCGGGACTACGAGGGGCCGCCCAGGGCGGGCGTCGAGCCGGTCATCCGCTTCAAGAATCCGCTCGTCGGCGAGGTGATCTTCGACGATCTGGTGCGCGGACCGATCGTGATCTCAAACCTCGAGCTGGACGATCTGATCATCGCCCGCTCCGACGGCACCCCCACCTACAACTTCACGGTGGTCGTGGACGATCTCGACATGGGCATCACCCAAGTCATCCGCGGTGACGACCACATCAACAACACGCCTCGACAGATCAACATCTTCCGAGCGCTGAGCGCGGAGCCGCCGCGCTACGGTCACGTGCCCATGATCCTCGGCGCCGACGGCAAGCGGCTGTCCAAGCGCCACGGGGCCATGGGCGTCATGGAGTATCGCGAGCAGGGCTTTCTCCCCGAGGCGCTGCTGAACTACCTGGTGCGCCTGGGCTGGTCCCACGGTGACCGGGAGATCTTTTCCCTGGAAGAGCTGGTGGAGCTCTTCGACATCGAGGACGTCAACCGGGGCGCCTCGACTTTCAATCCCGACAAGCTGCTGTGGCTGAACCACCAGTACATCATGGGCAGCGACCCGGCCCACGTGGCTCGGCACCTGAGCCCCCATTTCGCTCGCGCCGAGATCGACCCCGCCACGGGCCCGGAGCTGGTGGAGCTGGTGAAGGCCCAGCGAGAGCGCTCCCGCACTCTGGTGGAGTTGCTGGAGCGGAGCCTCTACTTCTACCGGGACTTCGAAGCCTACGATGAACAGGCCGCCGCCAAGCACCTGGCGGCGGAGAGCCGGCTTCCGCTGCGCGCGCTGCGCGAGCGGCTAGGCGCGCTGGGGGAATGGCAGATCGAGTCCCTGCACGAGGCGGTACAAGGCGTGGCCCATGAGCTCGGGCTCGGCTTCGGCAAGGTGGCCCAGCCGTTGCGGGTGGCGCTTGCGGGCGGGCCGGTGTCGCCGGCCATCGATGCCACCTTGGCCCTGATCGGGCGCGAGCGCAGCCTGGCCCGAATCGACCGGGCGTTGACTTTTATCGACCGTCGTCAGGAGGCCTGAGCCGATGCCGCAGCCCGTAGACCTCGCCTACCGCAGCTATGGCGCAGGCGAGCCGCTGATCGTGCTGCACGGGCTCTTCGGCTCGGCGCGCAACTGGCATTCCATCGCCCAGGCCCTAGGCGAGCGCTGGCGGGTGTACACCCTGGACCTGCGCAACCACGGCGCCTCGGGCTGGAGCGACGACGCCTCTTACCCGGCGCTGGCCGCCGACCTGGAGGCTTTTCTCGAGACCCATGCGCCGGCCGGGGCTCTGGTGGTGGGCCACAGCATGGGCGGCAAGGCCGCGATGGCGCTGGCCCTTTCCCATCCGGAGCTGGTCCGGGCGCTGGCGGTGCTGGACATGGCACCGGTGGAGTACCGCCATGGCGGCGGCCATCTGGAGTACATCGAGGCCATGCGCGGCATGGATCTGCAGGCCGTCCGCCGTCGGGCGGACGCCGACCAGGCCCTGGCTGCGGTGGTGCCGGAGCCGGGCATCCGTCAGTTCCTGCTGCAGAACCTGGTGAGTGAGGAGGGAGCCTTCAGCTGGCGAATCAACCTGGAGGCGCTGGCCGCCGCCATGCCGCAAATCATGGGCTTTCCGGCGCCGCTGCTGAGCCGCAGCTACCAGGGCCCCACCCTGTTCTTGCACGGCGGTCGCTCCGAGTACCTGCTACCCGAGCACCACCCGTTGATCCGCCGCCTGTTTCCCGCCGCCACCATCCGCGCCCTTCCCGGCGCCGGCCATTGGCTCCACGCCGAGCAGCCGGACGCCGTGCGCCGGGCTCTGGAGGAGTTCCTGCCCGGCTGAGCCCGACTACCTGGCGAATAGCTGCGAGGGGTCGCGAAACGCCTTGAATTCCAGGGCGTTGCCGGACGGGTCCAAGAAGAACAGGGTGGCTTGCTCGCCCACCTGGCCGTGAAAGCGGACGTAGGGCTCGATGACGAACTGGACACCGGCCTGCTGCAGCCGCTCGGCCAGCGCCTGCCACTGCTCCCACGGCAGCACTACGCCGAAATGTGGCACCGGCACGTCGTGACCGTCCACCGGGTTGTGGTGGGCGCCGCCGCCACCGGGGGCGGCTCGGGGGTCTAGATGGGCCACGATCTGGTGACCGTAGAGGTCGAAGTCGACCCAGGTGTCGGCGCTACGACCCTCCGGGCAGCCCATTAGGTCGCCGTAGAAGTGGCGGGCCGCGGCCAGGTCGTGCACGGGAAAGGCCAGATGAAAGGGGGCGATATTGGCCATGGCGGACTCCGGGAGGGGTCGCCCCAGAGTCTAGCGGGCGTGTCCTACGCTCGCGAGCCGAAGCTGCGCGTGGGCGCAACTGGCGGGAACGATGCATGCTGTCCTCGCTGCAGGCCTTGCGGCGCCCTCCGGTCGCGACGCCAGCGGTACCCCATCAGGGCTCGTTGCACCATCTGCGGCTGCTCTAGAAACGGAGACTTCCATGGCGAGCGCCGGCCCGGCTGAGTTCGACATCGACTTTGCGTCCTGCTTCCAGCCACCCCTGCAGCCGGTCGAAGTGTTGCGAGGCGTGGATTTCGGCACCTTCCGGCACCGCTTCCGGGACCCGGGCGTGCCGGTGATCCTCGAGGGCGAGACCGACGACTGGCCGGCCATGGCGCGCTGGCCGGACCTTGCCTATCTGCGGCGGGTCGCGGGCGAGCAGCCGGTGTATGTCCGTGATCTGGACCGCGGCAGCATCAACGGCCGCAAGTACAGTGAGCCCTACCAGAGCTTCAGCTTTGCCGATTTCCTAGAGCGCATCTCCGGGTTGCAGCCTCAGAACCTCTACTTGACCCAGGGTGTGATCCGGCGGCCCACCGGGATTCTACGGGCCTTCGAGCGGGAGCTGCATCCGGCCCTGCTCACGGTCCTCGCCGAGGACCTGCCGGTGCCTCGCTTCTGGCAGCCCGACCAACTGCTCGCGGCCAACCTATGGTTGGGGCCGGGCAGCCACGCCAGCGCACTACATTTCGACGAGTTCGATAACCTCAACGCGGTGATCGCCGGCAGCAAGCGCTGGCTGTTGTTTCCCGCCGCCCAGGCCGGCAAGCTCACCGCCGGCGCGCGAGACGCGCAGGGGACGATTGTCCGCGGTTTCCACGCCGGCGAGCCCAGGCGCTTCGAGCCGGCGGTGCGGTGCACCGCCCACGGCTATCAGTGCGTCACTCGGCCCGGCCAGCTGCTCTATGTGCCACGTGGGATGTGGCATCAGGTGTTCAGCGGCCCTGGGCTCAGCATCGCGGTCAACTTCTGGTTCTTCAGCTTCGCCCGGGATGCCGCCAAGGTGGCTCTCAACTCGGCCCATCGCTATGTGGGCTTCCGCTCCCGCAAGCGGCTGGCGGTGGCGCTGGCCACCATCTACTTGGACGCGGCGCGACGACTGGCCCGCTACGGGATTCAGCAACTCATGCGCCTGCCGCCCCCGGAGCCTGCCGTCGGGCCCACCAGCTACCGTTGAGTACGGAATTAGGCCTCAGCCGTGTCGCGGCCTCCCGCGCTACGGCGCCCGTCAGGAGCGGTGGCAGTCCCGAGCGGCCGCCCCTGCCAGCAGCTCATCGAGCTGGGGCAGTGGCAGCGGCCGACCCAGCAGATAGCCCTGCACCTGATCGCAGTCGTTGGCCCGCAAGAAGGCGAGCTGCGCCCCCTGCTCCACCCCTTCGGCTATAACCACCAGTCCCAGCTTGTGGGCCATGGCGATGACCGCGGCGGTAATCGCCGCCGCAGCCGGATCGCCGGGCAGCTCGCGCACGAAGGAGCGGTCGATCTTGAGGCTGTCCACCGGTAGTTGCTTGAGATAGCGCAGCGAGGAGTAGCCGGTACCGAAGTCGTCGATGGACAGCGACACGCCGAGCGCCCGTAGCGACTGCAGGACCTCGTCCATCTCCTCGGAGTCCGCCATCAACTGGCTTTCGGTGATCTCCAGGACCAGTGACCCAGGATCGAGCGCCGCCTCGGCCAGCGCCGCCCGGGCCTGGCTGAGAAAGCTGGGCTCGCGCAACTGCCGCGGGGAGAGGTTGACGCACACCTGCAACGCTCGCCGGTGGCGCAGCTGCAGCTCGCGGCAGCTACGGCAGGCCTGGCGGAGGACGGAATGCCCCAGGGCCACTATCAGCCCGCTTTCCTCCGCCACCGGGATGAACTGGGCCGGTGGCACCGAGCCCCGGGTGGGGTGCTGCCAGCGCGCCAGGGCCTCGACGGCCACGACGTTGCCATCTGCCAGCCGTACGATGGGCTGGAAGTGCAGGGACAGCGCGTCGCGCTCCAGGGCCAGCCGCAGCTCGCTTTCCAGGCGCAGGTGACGGGCCGCCGATTCGTTCATGTGGGCTTCGAAGTAGTGGTGGCGCGAGCGCCCGAGCGCCTTGGCCCGGTACATGGCGAGATCGGCGTTGCGCATCAATTGGCTGACGCTGTCGCCGTCCAGCGGGGCGATGGTGACTCCGATGCTGGTGGTCACCCGAATCAGGTGATCGTCGATTTCCACCGGCTGGGCCAGAGTCTCCAACAGCTTCCTCGCGATCACCTCCGGTGCCGAGGGGTCGCGTACGCCCTCCACCAGCACCGTGAACTCGTCGCCGCCCAGGCGGGCCACCATGTCCTCACGGCGCATGGCGGCGCGCAGGCGCCGGGCGACCGTCTTCAACAGCAGGTCGCCCACCTCGTGGCCCAGGGTGTCGTTGACCCGCTTGAAGTTGTCGAGGTCCAGGAAATACAGGATCAGCGAGTGGTCTCGGCGCTTGGCGGCGGCGATGGCCCGCTGCAGCCGGTCGCGGAACATGCGGCGGTTGGGTAGCTCGGTGAGCGGGTCGAAAGAGGCCAGCTGCTCCATCTGCCGCTGGGTGTCCTTGAGCCGGCTCAAGTCTTCTACCACCGCCACGAAGTGGCTGATCTCGCCCTTGGCATTGCCGATGGGGGAGATGGAGGCGTAGCCCGAGTAGCGGTCGCCGTTGTGCCGCCGGGCCTCGATCTCCCCGCGCCAGCCGTTGCCGGAAAGTAGTGCGTCCCAGCGCTCGACCAGGGCTCGGCTGAGGGTGTCCGGCGTACCGAGGAGGTCGGTGATCTCCCCGACGGCCTGCTGCAGTCCGCAGCCGTTGATCTCCAGATAGCGGGGGTTGGCGTACTCGACGACGCCCTGGCGGTTCAGCACCAGGATGCCGCTGCCGCTCTGTTCCACCGCCTGGGAGAGCTGCCGCAGCGACTGCTCGGCCTGGCGCCGCTCGGTGAGATCCAGGCCGCTGGCGATCAGGTGACTCGGCTGGCCCCCGGCCGTCCTGAGAGCGCTCCAGGTCCACTCGATGAGCCGCGTCGTCCCCTCCCGGGTGCGGCAGCACCTCTCGATGCTGAGCGGCAGCTCGGTCTTTTGCAGCTGTGCCAGCAGCGCCTCGCGCGCGGTCGCGCCGCGGCCTTCCTCGGCCAGGAACAGCTGCCACGCGTCGCGGCCGCGGACCTCCTCGGAGCGATAGCCAGTGGTAGCCTCGCAGGCCCGATTCAGGCGCTCCACCCTGCCGTCCGGGGTCATGACCAGCACCAGGGTGCTCACCGTCTCCATGACCGCGGTGAGGAAGTCCCGCTCGGCGTTCAGGGCCTCCAGTGCCGTCACCTGTGCAGTGACGTCGATCACCAGGCCGTTGTAGTGGGTGATCCGGCCTTCGCCGTTACGCTCCGGATTGGAGATGGCGTGCAGCCAGCGCCATTCGCCCCGTTGCGGCAGCCAGATCCGCAGGGTCTGGTCGAAGGTCGTGCCCTCGCGAGTGCAGCGCTGATTGGCGGCAATGACCCGCTCCCGGTGCGCCGGATCGATGTTCTCGAACCAGCTGGCGAAGGGCTGCTCGGGCGAAATGCCCGCAATCTCGGCCAGAGAGGGGCTGGCAACCTCGATGCGGCCGCCACCGCTGCCGGCCTCTGGCTCCAAGGCGATGCGGTAGACGGCGAAATCCACCGCGCTGCGCAGAAACGCGCTCAGGGTTTGGTCGCGGTTGCGCAGCTCGCGCTCCAGCCGCCGCAGCTCGCTGAGATCGCGGATCAGCACCACCGCCGCGCCGGTGCCGGGCGCCAGCGACAGCCCGAGCACCGCTGGAAAGGCGCTGCCCCGGTGGTCGGCGAGCTGCAGCTCGAGCCGTGACGGCAGCTCCCGGCGCAGGGCAGCCAGGAGCCTTGGTGCGTCCCCTGTAGCCGCTACCAGACTGGCCGCCGGACGCCCCGCGAGCGGCCCGCGGTCCCCTGCCAGGAGCGCCTGGGCGTGGGCGTTGGCGTAGCGGATCGCGGTGGTAGCGAGATCCACTACCAGCAACGGGGCATCCACGGCCTCGTAGAGGCTAGCGGCCAGCTGCTCGGGCCAGCGGGGCACCCGCAGCGACTCCTTGGACGGCTCTGGCATGTTCTGCGTCACTGGCGTGCTTGGTAGTGGTCGCCGCTGGGGGACGAAGCCCTGTCCGGTTGGATCTTGCAGGCCCCGCCGCCGCCGGTCTCTGCTCTGCGTGTCCGTTGAAGGTCGGCAGACCCGGGCGCAACTTGAGCCGCGACAGCCTGCCAGCCCGCTTGCCGTGCCGTGTCGCATGCCGTGGCTCGCACCGGCGGCCGGCGCCGGCCATACTTGCAATGGAACGGGGCCAATCATCGCCGGATGTCTGGGACCCTGCCCCAGTTGCTCGGCGCCACCGGGGAGCTCAGCAATGACCGAGCCGAGTTTATTCGAGATCGAGATCGTCGACGACGACAACACCGCCGTGGCGGTGCCCACTCCGTGGCTGTTGTCGTTGCCGATCGAGGCCCAGGCCGAGCACTTGCGGCGGCTGGTAGCGGCGCTCGACTCCGAGTACCGCATGGTCGCCGATGCCGCCGAGCGGGCGCGCATCGCCCACATCTTGTCGGCGGCGCGTCACCGCCTGGACGAGGTGGGCGCCTGAGGCGAGTGCCTCAGAACACCGAATGGCGGGTGATGGTGGTGAAAAGCTCGAGGGCCGCGGTGCCCACATAAGAGTTGCCGCTGCGATCCAGCTCCGGCGACCAGACGGCGACGGACAGCACCCCCGGCACTAGAGCCACGATGCCGCCGCCGACCCCGCTCTTGGCGGGCAGCCCAACGCGATAGGCGAAGCTGCCCACCGAGTCGTAGGTGCCACAGGTCAGCATCAGCGCGTTGATGCGGCGTGCCTGCCGCGCCGTCAGCACCGCCTCGCCGAGTAGTGGCGAGTAGCCGCTGGCCGCCAGCGGCAGGCAGGCACGGGCCAGATCCAGGCAGCTCGCGGCCAGCGAGCATTGGTGGCAGTAGACATCCAGCAGCCGGTCCACATGGCCGGCAATTTGACCGTGGCTCTTCATCAAATTAGCCAGGGCCAGGTTGGTGTGGGCGTGACGGCGCTCGGAGCGGGCAATGTGGCGGTCGAAGTCCAGCGCGAAGTTCTGCGACAGCACCCGCAGATAGTCACGGATCAAGCGCCGGCTGTCGCGCACGCCGTGCATCAGCAGGTCCAGCACCACCAGGGCGCCAGCGTTGATGAAGGGGTTGCGGGGGACGCCGTGCTCGTGCTCCAGCAGCACCAGGGAGTTGAAGGGATCGCCCGAGGGCTCTTTGCCCACCCGAGTCCACACCAAGTCGCCGAGCCGGCTCACGGCCAACATCAGCACGAATAGCTTGGAGATGCTCTGGATCGAGAAAGGCTCCTCGGCGTTGCCCACCCGATACTCGTCTCCGTCCACCGTGCGTACCGCCATGCCGAACTTGTCCGCCG
>Ga0299906_10004037_pt1 | contig 12044 bp, 9 predicted proteins | sample RVTome_14_FD_200259 | JGI IMG/M metagenome (GOLD analysis project Ga0299906, IMG submission 200259) | Soil microbial communities from uranium-contaminated site in the Upper Colorado River Basin, Wyoming, United States - RVT145D125 (version 2) ...
GATACGGTGTCCTGTATCCATGAGAGATACCCGGAAAGTCCGGCCACGATTGGGACACAGACAATTTCCGGAAGTTCATACGGGTGTGCGTCGAGAATAGCAGCCTCGAGGGCAGGATAGCGCGAATCGCGGGTCTTGATCATCAACAGCACCTCGTCGTCGGTCTGAAGCGCATCCCTCCACAGGTACACCGATCTGAGCCCCGGGACAATATTGACGCAGGCGGCAAACGACTCGCTTACCAGTCGCTTGGCTATTGCTTCCGCCGTCCCCATATTGGGACAGGTACAAAATACAATTCGAACTTCGTGTTTTTCCGGCATGGCGCAGTTTCTCCCCGGCATCGCGTGGGTTGTAAGAATTCCGGCCGGCGGCGCGCCGGATCCGCTCACAGCCCGATTATGGTGGCATCGAATGTCCGCATTCCATTGGTTCTTCTTGCTGTTCCTGATCGTCCCCCTGGCGGAAATCTACGTGCTGCTTGAGGTGGGCTCGGTCCTGGGGGCCCTGCCCACGGTGGCTGCGGTGGTACTTACCGCACTGATTGGCGCGGCTCTGGTGCGCGCCCAGGGGTTTTCTACCCTGATGCGGATCCGGGCAAGCCTGGACGCCGGCGACATCCCCGCCATGGCCTTGCTGGAAGGGGCCTTTCTGCTGGTGGCGGGCGCACTGCTTCTCACCCCCGGATTCTTGACGGACACGATAGGATTCATATTCCTATCTCCGCCGATCCGACGGGCACTGATCGAACATTTCCTAATCGAAAAGCTCGCGGCGACGCAGCGGCACCCCGACGAACCCGGGGGTCCACGGGTGATTGAAGGCGACTTTCGCAGGAAAGATAAAACGCCAAGAAATAACAATGAGTTACGCTGAATCCGGTGGACGGTTATCGACTTGGGGGAAGCTGTTTACGGCACTTGACTTTGGCAATGTCGAGAGTATCATTGGCACTCGCTTTAAACGAGTGCTAATAATTCGGTTACGGGCGGGCCGCGAATGCCGAGCTCCGCCCTGGTTATTCAGCCAGATTTCAATCAGGAGAGATTAAAGAAATGGGCAAAAGCAAGCTCAAAATTCGTCCGCTTCACGACCGCGTGATCATCCGCCGCACGGAGGAGGAACGTACTACCCCGGGCGGTATCGTCATTCCCGACAGCGCTACCGAAAAGCCCATACGCGGCGAGGTGACCGCGGTCGGCAAAGGCAAGATCCTGGAAGACGGGCAGGTTCGGCCACTGGACGTGAAGGTCGGCGACCATGTGCTATTCGGAAAGTATTCGGGTACCGAAGTCAAGGTCGGCGGCGAAGACCTGCTGGTCATGCGCGAAGAGGACATCATGGCGATCATCGAAAAGTGATCGGCCTTTGGTCTGACGCTTAACTCAGGGTCCGGCGTAATCCATCGAATTCATAAACAGTTTATCGTTTTAAGGAGCAAGTTAGATGAGTGCAAAAGAAGTACGCTTCGGTGGCGATTCACGGGACCGCATGGCCAGGGGTGTAAACATCCTGGCCAACGCCGTGAAAATCACCCTCGGCCCGAAGGGCCGTAACGTCGTGCTCGAGAAAAGCTTCGGCGCCCCCACTGTCACCAAGGACGGTGTCTCGGTCGCCAAGGAAATAGAACTCGAGGACAAATTCGAAAACATGGGCGCGCAGATGGTGAAAGAGGTCGCTTCCAAGACTTCCGACGTCGCCGGCGACGGTACGACTACCGCCACCGTGCTCGCGCAGTCGATGATGAAAGAAGGCCTCAAGGCCGTTGCGGCGGGCATGAACCCCATGGACTTGAAGCGCGGTATCGACAAGGCGGTTAACGCCGCCGTCGAAGGTCTCAATGAGATTTCCAAGCCTGTCAAAGACGACACCGCCATTGCCCAGGTTGGCACCATTTCCGCCAACTCCGATACCTCTGTCGGCGAAATAATCGCCGAGGCCATGACCAAGGTTGGCAAGGAAGGGGTCATTACGGTGGAGGAAGGACAGAGTCTCGAGAACGAACTCGAGGTCGTGGAAGGGATGCAAATCGACCGCGGTTATCTGTCTCCCTACTTCATCAACAACCAGGACAACATGAGTGCTGAACTCGAGGAGCCTTATATCCTCCTGCACGACAAGAAGATCTCCAATATTCGCGACATGCTGCCGGTGCTCGAAAGCGTGGCCAAAGCGGGCAAGCCCTTGTTGGTGATCTCCGAAGACGTCGAGGGCGAAGCGCTTGCCACCCTGGTGGTCAATACCATCCGTGGCATCGTCAAGGTGGCCGCGGTAAAGGCCCCCGGCTTTGGCGATCGACGCAAGGCGATGCTCCAGGACATGGCCGTTCTTACCGGCGGCACCGTGATCTCGGAAGAGGTTGGTTTGACGCTAGAGAAAGCGAGCCTGGATGACCTCGGCACCGCCAAGAAGGTGTTAATTACCAAAGAGAACACCACCATCATCGACGGCGCCGGCAAGAAAAAGGATATCGAGGCCCGGGTCAATCAGATTCGCCTGCAGATCGAGGAAACCACGTCGGACTATGACCGTGAAAAGCTGCAGGAGCGGGTGGCCAAGCTCGCCGGCGGTGTTGCGGTCATCAAGGTGGGCGCGGCCACGGAAATCGAGATGAAGGAGAAGAAGGCCCGCGTCGAGGACGCCCTGCACGCCACCCGTGCGGCGGTCGAGGAAGGCGTCGTCCCTGGTGGCGGCGTGGCGCTGGTCCGTTCCCTCGACAAGGTCACTAATCTGAAGGGCGAGAACGAGGACCAGAACCACGGCATTATCATTGCGCGGCGCGCAATGGAAGAGCCGCTCCGCCAAATCGTGGAAAACGCTGGTGCCGAGCCTTCGGTGGTACTGAACAAAGTCAAGGAAGGCAAAGGCAATTTTGGTTTCAACGCCGCAACGGAAGAGTTCGGGGATCTGGTAAAAATGGGGATTCTCGATCCGACCAAGGTGGTGCGCTCGGCGCTGCAGAATGCGGCTTCGATCGCGGGACTGATGATCACCACCGAAGCCTCCGTAGCCGAGAAGCCCAAAAAGGAAGAGCACGCACATCCGCCGGGAGGCGGCATGGGCGGAATGGACATGATGTAATATCGACGCCCGTTCTTTCGCGTGAAAGGAAACCCCGCCGCTTATGCGGCGGGGTTTTTTTTCGTCCCTACAAATTGTCCCGCCTGAGATACACTCCGAGACAAGGGGGCAATAGTTTATGACGGCCGGCTCAATCGACCACCTCCCACCTTTACCGACGGTACCCGCCCGGCTGGCCCGCGCCAGGATTGGGGCATTGTTTGAAAGTGCCGATGCTCAAGAGCTGGCGTTGGCCGGCCCGGATAGCTGGCCCGGCGACGTCGAGCGTGTGCTCGCCTGCAGCGAGTACGTCTTCAACTGCTGCGAACAGCATCCCGATATGCTCAAGGATCTGCTGAATTCGGGCGACCTGGCGGGCGCCCGTGAGGATTCCGGAGACGGCGCCGCCCTCATCGCCGAATTTCGCCGCCGCATTGACCAGGCAATGGGGGCGGTCGCGTCGGTAGCGCAGATGATGCAGGAATTTCGGCGTCTCAGACGCCGCGAATGGGTACGCATCGCCTGGCGGGATATCGGCGGGCTGGCGACCCTGGAAGAATCCGTTCGGGATGCGTCGGCATTTGCCGAGGCGGCGATTCGTGTCGCCCTGGCACGTTTGCACCAGCGTCTTTGCACGGAGTTCGGTTCACCACAGAGCGCGGAAGCCGTCGACCAGGATATGTCGGTGCTGGCGCTCGGAAAGCTGGGAGCGGGGGAGCTTAATTTTTCTTCAGATATCGATTTGATCTTCGCCTTCCCTGCCGTCGGCAGTACCCGAGGCAAACGTCGTGAAATGTCCAATGACGAATTTTTTCACAGGCTCGCCAAAAAATTGATTGTGGTGTTGAGTGAGCGAACGGGTGACGGCTTTGTTTTCCGGGTAGACATGCGGTTACGGCCTTTCGGCGCCGCCGGTCCACTGGTCTTGAGCTACGCCGCTCTGGAAGACTACTACCAGCTGCACGGACGCGACTGGGAACGCTACGCCCTGATTCGTGCGCGCCCCGTCGCGGGTGATCTCGAGGGCGGCAATGCACTGCTCGAACGCCTGCGACCGTTTGTTTATCGACGCTATCTTGACTTTGGCGCGCTCGAGGCCTTGCGCGAAATGAAATCGATGATAAATAAAGAAGTAAAAAGCAAGGGCCTTGACGACAATCTGAAGCTTGGTCCGGGCGGCATTCGCGAGATCGAGTTTACCGGTCAGGCGTTCCAAATGGTCCGCGGTGGTCGACTGCCGGAATTGCGCGATCGCCGTATTCTCAAGGTGCTGTCAATTCTCGGAAAGCGGGGGTTGCTGCCCGGGTACAGCGTCGCCGCGCTGACGTCTGCCTACCGGTTTCTGCGCACCGCCGAGCATCGATTGCAGCAGATGCAGGATCGCCAGTGTCACGATCTGCCGAGAGACGACAATGAACGTATCATTCTTGCGGCCGGCATGGGATTTCCGGATTGGCAAGGTTTTGCCGATGCGCTGGCACGGCACAGGGAAAACGTAACCGCTCAGTTTATCCAGGTGCTCGGCACCAATGACGACGATGACAAAAGCAGCGATGGCAGTCAGCTCGTCGCGCTGCTTACTGCAGAACCGGATAAGCAGATCGCGGAGGATGTGCTGGCCCGCATCGGATTCGATGACGGGAATGCGGCCCGCGAGTTGATCGAAAAATTTCGCAACAGCCATCCGATACGGCTGCTGGACAAGCCCGGAAATGCCCGGTTGCTGCGCCTGTTCCCCGATCTTTTGCGGGCCGTGGCAACACGGCCCAATGCCGTCGCCACGCTGGGGCGCATCCTCGAGCTGGTGGAGGCGATCGCTCGACGCAGCGCCTACCTGGCATTGCTCGCCGAGCGTCCGCTGGCGCTGTCACAACTGGTAAAGCTTTGCGCTGCCAGCCCCTGGATCAGCCGGCATCTGAAACGCCACCCGTTATTATTTGACGAACTGCTGGATGCGCGTACTCTGTACGCTCCGTTGAGGCGCGAGGCGCTCCTTGCGGAGCTGAGCGAAAGACTCAACGGCATCGCCGCCGGCGACACGGAGCAGGAGATGGCGGCGTTGCGCCAGTTCAAACAAACCAATGTTCTTCGCGTCGCCGCCGCCGACGTGGCCGGGGTCATTCCGGTGATGGTGGTGAGCGATTATCTTACGGAAATCGCCGAAACCGTTATCGCCGAAGCCCTGCGACTCGCCGCCCGTGATCTGAGCGGCCGCTACGGCACACCGGTCTTTGACGGGCAGCCCGCCGAAGCGCTTCCGTTTGCCGTGATTGCCTACGGCAAGCTTGGCGGACTGGAACTGGGTTACGGCTCCGACCTGGATCTCGTATTCGTTCACGGCGGTGAAGGCACGGGACAGACCGATGGCGCGCGCTCCGTGGATAACAGCGTGTTTTTCGGCCGCCTGGCGCAGCGCACCATCCACTTCCTCACCGCCATGACCGGTGACGGGACCCTGTACGAAGTCGATCCAAGACTACGCCCGGACGGTTCCAAGGGCATGCTGGTCAACCACATCGACGCCCTGGAAACCTACCTTCGTGAAAATGCATGGACGTGGGAACACCAGGCCCTCGTTCGCGCCCGCGCCATCGCCGGCGACACCAGCCTGGGACGCGCTTTCGCCCGCATGCGCAGGCGCATCTTGCTGCTTGAACGAGATCCCGCAAAGCTGCGCCTGGAAGTCAGGGAAATGCGGGAACGCATGCGCCGGGAACTGGGATCGAAATACCCCGATGCATTCGACGTAAAACAGGATGCAGGAGGTATCGCCGATATTGAATTTATGGTCCAATATGGTGCGCTTTGCTGGGCCGCCAGGCTCGGTGATTACCTTGATTACACAGACAACATTCGGCTGCTGGAAGGGTTCGCAGCGGCCGGACGCATGCCCGACGAAGACATCCAGATTCTGAAAGTCGCTTACCGCGCCTACCGGAGCCGGGTTCACGAGATGGCCCTTCAGGAGCAAAGCGGAATACTATCCAAGGACGAATTCCGCCATTACCGTGAGGGCGTGACGGCAATCTGGGCTAGATTGATGGAAGATTGAATCCCCGCTTCGGTGCAAGGCGCCAGGCGAGGTGGCCGTTTCATAAAAGGCAAAATCCGGGAGACAACCATAATGACAATGGATGACCGCGATGGCGTCATCTGGATGGATGGTGAGTATATCGACTGGCGTAACGCCAGGATTCACGTATTGACCCACACCCTGCATTACGGCCTGGGCGTGTTCGAGGGCGTACGTGCCTATGCCACCAACAGGGGCCCCGCGATATTCCGACTCCGTGAGCACACCGATCGCCTTTACCGGTCGGCCCATATCCTCGGGATGAAAATTCCCTTTGACAAGGAAACGCTTAACGAAGTCCAGCAGCAAGTCGTTCGGAAAAATGGCCTGAAGTCCGCCTACATAAGACCTGTGGCGTTCTACGGCTCCGAGGGCATGGGGCTGCGTGCAGACAACCTCTCGGTCCACGTGGCTGTCGCAACCTGGGAGTGGGGCGCTTATCTAGGCGCCGAAAGTCTGGAGCGCGGTATTCGCATTCGCACCTCGTCTTACACCCGTCACCACGTCAATGCCGCCATGACAAAGGCAAAGGCGAACGGTCAATACATCAACTCGATTCTTGCCCTTCAGGAGGCGCTCGGCTGCGGTTATGACGAAGCCTTGCTGCTGGATACCGAAGGCTACGTCACCGAAGGCAGCGGCGAAAACTTTTTCATGGTCAGCAATGGCATTATTTACACGCCGGAACTTACGTCGGCGCTCGCAGGCATCACCCGCGATACCGTCATGGTGCTTGCAGAAGAGCTCGACATTCCGCTGCGCGAGAAGCGCATCACGCGCGACGAGGTCTACACGGCGGATGAGGCGTTTTTTACCGGTACAGCTGCTGAAGTCACGCCTATTCGAGAGTACGACAATCGCACTATTGGCGGCGGCTCACGGGGGCCGGTAACGGAGATGCTGCAAAAAGCCTACTTCGATCAGGTCCAGGGCCGCCGCAACACGCACGCCGAATGGCTCACTTTGGTAACCTGATGCGACGGAAGCAACGATGAAGTCCAGGACTGTCGACAAGCCGGGTTTAATTCCGCCGAACGCGGAAAACCGTTACGAGGTGAGCCGGAAGGATCTTCCCCTCAGCTGTCCGATGCCGGGCATGTATCTGTGGAACTCGCATCCCAGGGTCTATCTTCCCATCGAGAAGACCGGCCAGGCCAAGTGTCCCTATTGTAGCGCGGACTACTTCCTTAAGGATCGCTGACGCGAAATCGATCCTCGCCTGCTACCATGGTTCGGAAGGATCGTGTTTCTTGCGTTGATTGGACGATTTTCTCCAGGCGCATGGTTTTAGACGGTAAACGCATTTATTTACGGCTGCTTCACCACGTCGTGCCTTACTGGCGCGTGTTTCTGGTGGCAATCCTCTCGATGGTGGTGCTCGCCATCACCGAGCCTGCCATACCGGCGCTGCTCAAGCCTACTTTCGACAGCAGCTTCGTCGATAAGGATCTCGATACCGTCGCCCTCATGGCGGTGCTCGTGGTGGCGTTGTTCCTGATCCGCGGTGTATCGAGCTACCTGAGCGCGATCACGCTAGCCTGGGTCGCAAGCAAGGTGGTGATGGACCTGCGCACCCGCATGTTCGAGAAATTGATCTCGCTTCCGTCCACCGCTCTCGACCAGCACACGTCCGGCAGTCTGATCTCCAAGGTTACCTACAACGCGGCGCAGGTCACCGAGGCCTGCACCCAGGTCGTAACGATTCTGGTGCGAGATTCCATCGCCGTGGTCGGCCTGCTGGCGTGGATGCTCTATCTCGACTGGAGGCTAACGCTGATCGCGGTGGCCGTGGCTCCGGTCATCATTGCCATCGTTCGCTACTTCAGCCGCCGCCTGCGCAAGGTCAGCGTATCCCTGCAGGAAAATATGGGCGGGGTCACCCACGTGCTTCAAGAGAGCATCGAAGGTCAGAAAGTCGTGCGAAGTTTCGGAGGCCAGGAATACGAAAAAAGCCGCTTTGAGGATTCCGCCAACCGCGTACGGCAACTCGAGGTGAAGTTCGCGTCGGCGGCCTCGGCCAACGCGCCCGTCGCGCAGTTCGTTACTGCCATTGGCTTGAGCATCATGTTGTATCTGGCCGCCGTGCAGGTCAAGGAAGGCACGCTCACTATCGGCACTTTCGTCAGTTTTTTCGCAGCGATGGGTCTTGTATTTTCTCCGCTGAAACGGCTCACCGGCGTCAACGGCCGACTGCAAAAAGGCATTGCTGCGGCGCAAAGCATATTCGCGCTGATGGACGAGGCATCCGAACGCGATACCGGCACCCGGGAGATCGCCCGGGCCAGAGGAAAGATTGAGTTCGATGACGTGGAATTTCGTTACAGGGAAAAACGACAGCCGGCGTTGAAAAACGTGTCGCTGGTCATCGAGCCGGGCGAATCCATTGCCCTGGTCGGCGCCTCGGGAAGCGGCAAGACCACTTTGGTCAACCTCATCTTGCGTTTCTACCAGCCGGACAGGGGCCGTATCCTCCTCGATGATACGCCCATCGAAGAACTGACGCTCGAGTCCCTGCGCAGCCAGATCGCCCTGGTGAGTCAGGATATCGTGCTTTTTAACGGCACGGTGGCGGACAACATCGCCTACGGTCCGCTGTCGGGCCGCACCCGGGACGCCATCATGCATGCCGCGCGCTCAGCGTCCGCCATGTCGTTTATCGAGGAACTTCCCCGGGGGCTTGATACCGAGGTGGGCGAGAACGGTGTGCGCCTTTCCGGTGGCCAGCGCCAGCGTCTCGCTATCGCCCGGGCATTCCTGAAAGACGCACCGGTGCTGATCCTGGACGAGGCGACGTCATCCCTGGATTCCGGGATAGAAAAGGAGGTACAGGCCGCGCTGGCGGAGCTGCGCCGAGATCGGACCACGATCATCATCGCGCACCGGCTGTCCACCATCGAAGACGCGGATCGCATCGCGGTGATGAACGAAGGGCGCATCGTCGAAACCGGCACCCACAAAGCGCTGCTTGAAAAAAACAGCCTGTACGCCGGCCTCTACCGGTTTCAGTTTGCTCCGCAGTCGAGGCGGCAACCGACCGCAAATGCCAGCTGATTGGGTCCCGGGGTGGCGACGGTGAGCCCCCCGCATGGGCGGAGTGCCGACAAGCTCGTGGTCTGGCTGGTAAGCGACGGCAAGGCCGGTCATGACAACCAGAGCCTGGGTCTTGCCGAGGCGCTCGGCCGCCTGGTGGATACCGAAAGCCTTTCGGTGCCCGCGCAACGTCCGGGTACTGCAGTGCGCCGATGGCTGACGCGGCGATTTCCGGAAGTCGAGGGGCTGCCCGATCCGCAACTGATCATTGGTGCCGGCCACGGCACCCATGCCACCCTGCTGGCGGCGCGCCGCTGTCGCGGCGGCCGCGCCATCGTGCTCATGTCTCCGAGCCTGCCGCCGAACTGCTTCGATCTCTGTCTCGTGCCGGCCCACGACGACGCGAGGGGGCCGAGCATTATGCGGACCAGTGGACCGCTCAATCGCGTCCGCCCGGGGACGCCACCGGCCGACGGCCCCGGTCTCATTCTGTTGGGCGGCCCGTCGCGCCACTTCGTCTGGCACGATGATCAGTTATTCCTCCAGCTGACCGCGGTGGTGGACGCAGATCCGGATCGCCAATGGATTGTCGCCACATCCCGCAGAACGCCCGCGAGCCTGCTGCTGCGGCTCAAATCAATGCATCGGCCTGGGCTCGAAGTGATGCCCCATGCAAAGACCGGGCGCGACTGGCTGGTGGCGCGACTGGCGGAGGCGCCGCGGATCTGGGTCAGCGAAGACAGCATCTCCATGATCTATGAAGCCCTGACCAGCGGCGCCGCCGTGGGTCTCATCGGACTGGAGCGTGGCCCTCCGGACCGGGTCTCCAAGGAAATCGATCGGCTCTGCGTGCAAGGATGGGTCTGCCGCATGACACCCGGCATCAAGCCGCCGGTGCCGACACCGCCGCCGCGGATACTGGACGAGGCGACCCGCTGCGCCGAGTTGATACTTCAACGCTGGCCGGAGCTCAATTCCTGATGTCCCGGATCAGCCGCGAACGAAGCTTGTGTGTCGCACAATTGTTGCCCGCCATGCACGAAGGCGGCGTTGAGCGCGGCACCCTGGAAATTGCCGCTGCGCTGGCTGCCGCCGGACACCGCCCGCTTGTCGTTTCCGAGGGCGGACGCATGGTCGAGACGCTGGCGGAAATCGGCGCCGAACACGTCGCCATGCCCGTGGGAAGAAAGTCGCCGCTGAGCCTGGTGCTGGTGCCGGCACTACGCCGGCTGCTGCAATCGCATCACGTCGACATCCTTCACCTGCGGTCGCGCTTGCCGGCCTGGCTCGGCTATCTCGCCTGGCGCGGCCTGCCGCCGGCGCAACGCCCCCGCCTGGTCACCACCGTGCACGGTTTTTACTCCGTCAACTGGTACAGCGCGATCATGGTGCGCGGTGAACGCGTGATCGCCGTTTCCAACGCCGTGGAGCAGTATCTGAAGGATAACTACCCGCGGCTCGATCCGCGGCGGGTGCGGGTAATCCACCGGGGCGTGGACGATGCGCGCTACTACCCCGGTTACCATCCGCCGGAAGCATGGTTGCGCGCATGGCGCTCGGAACTGCCCGAAATCGCCGGTGGCGTGCTGGTGACGATGGCCGGACGGCTCTCCAGGCTCAAAGGTCATGAAGACTTTATCGAAGTGATTGCTCACCTTCGAGACCGAGGCGTGCCTGTGCGCGGCCTGGTGGTGGGGGACGACACCGGCAGACGCCGGCGCTATGCGGCGGGACTGAAACACCAGGTGGCGCGCCGCGGGCTACCGGTTCGCTTTATTGGCTCGCGAAACGATCTCAGGGAGATCTTTTCGGTTTCGGACGTCGTGGTATCGCTGTCGGCGCAGCCCGAGTCCTTCGGCCGCAGCGTGCTCGAGGCGCTGGCCCTCGGGACACCGGTGGTGGGGTACGCCCACGGCGGCGTGGGGGAAATCCTGCGCGCCATGTTTCCCCGCGGCGCGGTGCCGGCGGGAGACAAGACCGCGGCGGCCGCCGCCATCGAAGACATTTACAGGAATTATTGCCGGGTCGAGGCGATCAATCCGTTTCCGTTGCGAAAGATGCTCGACGACACATTGTCGCTTTACCGCGAACTCGCCGACGGCTGAGGTTGGCTACGTCATAAATACGGGGTCGCGGCGATGTCGACTTCATCTTTTCCTTGGCATTCGCCCATCGACCTTTTTATTGCGCCAAGGCCGGACCGCCGATGTTAGCGATCACTTTTCGGTATAGGGATTCAATTCGCGGAACGACCACATTTGCCGAGTAGCGGTCTCGGTAACGCTGGAGCGCCCGCTCCGCCTTTCTTCGCGCCGTGGCGGTGTCATTCGCCAGGGCCGCCATCCCTTCGGCGAGCATCATTGGATTGCCTACGTCCGCGAACCAAGCAGTGTCGTCGTCAAGGATCTCCGACGGCCCCTTCGATCGGGACGTAACGATAGGCCGGCCCGCGGCCATGGCTTCCAGTATAACGATACCGAAGGGCTCATCCAGGGACGGGAGCACGAAGGCGTCACCGCTCGAGAGAAAGGCGCTGACATCGTCAATCCAGCCGGCGAACCGTACGCTGCGGGCGACGCCGAGTCGCTCGGCCAGCCGGCGCAGCCGCCGCTCTTCCGGCCCGCTTCCGCCCAACACAAGCTGTGCGTCAACACCGTTCGCGCGGAGCAGCGAGAGCGCCTCGAGTAGCACACCAAATCCCTTTTTGGGCACGAATCGACCCATGGCGACAAACGTGATGCCGTCGTTTTCCAAGGTCGCAACCTCCGACACCGGTTCCAGCGCCGAGAAGTTGGGGATGCGCACGACACGCCCGGGAGGAACACCGGACCGTGCCAGGTACGACGCCTGGTCGCGGGTGGTGGGAATAAAAGTATGCACT
>Ga0299906_10004038_pt1 | contig 12043 bp, 9 predicted proteins | sample RVTome_14_FD_200259 | JGI IMG/M metagenome (GOLD analysis project Ga0299906, IMG submission 200259) | Soil microbial communities from uranium-contaminated site in the Upper Colorado River Basin, Wyoming, United States - RVT145D125 (version 2) ...
CAGGAGGAGGACGACCGGGAGCACCTGATGGCGGCGGCCGTCTACGCCTGGGCCTTCCTGTTTCCCGAGGACGGCGGCCCGCGTCCAGATCCCTTCGACCCGCGCCTGCGGATCGCCGCCGACCTCTACAACTGGTCGCTCACCGCGGCCCTCGCCTCCGAGGACGGCTCGAAGGTGGTCCCGCGCGGCGACACCTTCGCGCTGCCCTTCGGGACGCTGGCGGTGGCCTTCGATCCCGCCGAGCTGCGCGCAGGGAGCCGCGAGCTCCATCGCTTCATCCCCGTCGCGGAGCTCGAGGTGCACGGCCTGGCCATGCGCTACCGCTGGCCGGGCATCGGCGCGCCCCTGGCGGCCTCCATCCGGCCCGTCGAGGGCGCCGCCGGCGCCGACCTGGTGGCGCCGCGGCTCAAGGTGCCGCTGACCGCCCTGCTGCGCGTGGCGCACGCGCGGCGCGCCCTGGTGGCGGGCGAGCCCCTCGAGGCGGTGCTGGAGCTGCACCTCGCCTGGGACGACGACGCCATCGAGATCGGCGGCGAGGCGGTGCCGCTCGAGAACGAGCCGACGGCGGCGCTGGCCCTCACCTTCACCGGCGTCCCGATTCGGGAGATCGAGATCTTCGGCTTCCTCGGCCGGCTCTCCGGGCTCTTGGCCGAGCGGCCCCCGCTCGTCTCCACCACGCCCTACAAGCCGGGGCTCGTGCCCGTCGTCTTCGTGCACGGCACCGCGTCGAGCCCGGTACGCTGGGCGGAGCTCTACAACCGCCTCTACGCCGACCGGGAGATCCGCAGCCGCTTCCAGTTCTGGTTCTTCCAGTACGAGTCCAACCGCCCGATCGCGCTCTCGGCGCTGCACCTGCGCGAGGCGCTCCAGGGCGCGGTCGCGCGCCTCGACCCCGAGGGCCGGGACCCGGCGCTTCGCCGGATGGTGCTGATCGGGCACAGCCAGGGGGGGCTCCTGGTCAAGATGCAGAGCATCGAGACCGGCGACCGCCTGTGGAACGCGGTCAGCCGGAAGCCCCTGGCGGAGCTGCGCCTCTTCGACGAGACGCGGGACCTGCTCCAGCGCGGCTTCTTCGTCGAGCCGCTCCCCGAGGTCGGCCGCGTGATCTTCATCTCGACGCCTCACCGCGGCTCCTACCTGGCGGCCCGCCAGTTCGTCCCGAACCTGCTGCGGCGCTTCACCACGCTGCCGTTCCAGATGAGCACCGTGTCTCTGGACGTGGCGCGGAACCAGGATGCCGCCAGGACCCCGATCCGTCCGACGGCGGTCGACAACATGTCGCCGCGCCACCCCTTCATCCTGGGCCTCCAGGCGATCGCGGTCGCGCCTTCCATCCCGGCGCACTCGATCATCTCGGTGAAGGAGGGGATGGAGCCCCTCGAGGAGGGGAACGACGGCGTCGTGGAGTACACGAGCGCCCACATCGAAGAGGTCGAGTCCGAGCGGGTCGTCCGCTCGCCCCACTCGTGCCAGGGTCACCCCGACACCATGGAGGAGGTGCGCCGCATCCTGCGGCTGCACGTCGGCCTGACGACCGGCGCCGAGCCTCCCGAGGAGAGCCGATGACGGGCCGACGGATCGCCCTGCTTGCCCTCCTACCGCTGCTGGCCGGCCCGGCGGCGGCCGAGGCGCCGCTCGACCGGACGGTGCTGCCGATCGCCGAGCCGGAGCCGGCGCGCATCACCGAGCTCGACGCGCGCAACGCGACGGCGCCGCCGCGCTTCGAGGTGAAGGCGCCCGAGGGCGCGCCGAACGTGGTGATCGTGCTGATCGACGACATCGGCTTCGGGGCGCCGAGCACCTTCGGCGGGCCGATCCGGACTCCGACGCTGGACCGCCTGGCGAAGGAGGGCCTGCGCTACAACAACTTCCACACCACGGCGCTCTGCTCGCCGACCCGGGTGGCGCTCAAGAGCGGCCGCAACCACCACACGGCCAACGCCGGCTCCATCATGGAGACCGCCACCTCGTTCCCGGGCAACACCGGCGTCGTCCCCAACCGCGTGGCGCCGCTGGCGGAGATGCTGCGGCTCAACGGCTACAGCACCGCCGCCTTCGGCAAGTGGCACGAGACGGCGGCCTGGGAGACGAGCGTCTCCGGGCCCTTCGACCGCTGGCCCACCCACCAGGGCTTCGACAAGTTCTACGGATTCATCGGTGGCGAGACCAACCAGTGGGCCCCGCTGCTCTTCGACGGCGTCACGAAGATCGAGCCGCCGGGCGACGACCCGGCCTACCACTTCACCACGGACATGACCGAGCAGGCCATCCAGTGGGTGCGCGCGCAGCACTCGCTGACCCCCGACAAGCCCTTCTTCGTCTACTTCGCCCCGGGCGCGACCCACGCGCCGCACCACGTGCCGAAGGAGTGGGCCGACCGCTACAAGGGGGACTTCGACCAGGGCTGGGACGCGGTGCGCCAGGCGACCTTCGAGCGCCAGAAGCAGCTCGGCGTGGTTCCGGCGGATGCGAAGCTCGCCCCCAAGCCCGAGGCGATCGCAGCCTGGGAGACGCTCGGCCCCGACGAGAAGCGCCTCTTCACCCGCCAGGCCGAGGTCTTCGCCGGCTTCGCCGAGCACACCGACCACGAGGTCGGGCGGCTGGTGCAGGCGATCGAGGACCTGGGCGACCTCGACGACACGCTCTTCGTCTACATCGCGGGCGACAACGGCACGAGCGCCGAGGGCGGCATGCTCGGCACCTCGAACGAGACCCTCTACTTCAACGGGATGCCGGACACGCTCGAGCACCAGCTCGCGCAGCTCGAGCGCTGGGGCGACCCGACGACCTACCCGCACATGGCGGCAGGCTGGGCCGTCGCGTTCGACTCCCCCTTCACCTGGACCAAGCAGGTGGCCTCGAACTACGGCGGCACCCGCAACGGCATGGTGATCCGCTGGCCCAAGGGATTCCGGTCCCGCAACCAGGTGCGGAGCAACTTCCACCACGTGATCGACATCGCGCCCACGGTGCTCGAGGCCGCCCGCCTGCCGGAGCCGAAGGTCGTGAACGGCACACCGCAGACCCCGATCGAGGGCGTGAGCCTGGCCTACAGCTTCGACGACGCCAAGGCCCTGGACCGTCACACGACCCAGTATTTCGAGATGTTCGGCAACCGCGCCATCTACCACGAAGGCTGGCTCGCGGGCACCGTCCACCGGGCGCCCTGGGAGTACCAGCCGCGCCGGTCCCTGGCGGACGATATCTGGGAGCTCTACGACACGCGCGCGGACTTCGCCCTGGCCGAGAACCTGGCGGCCAAGCGCCCCGAGAAGCTCGCCGAGCTCCAGGCGCTCTTCATGGCGGAGGCGGAGAAGCACCAGGTGCTGCCGATCGACGACCGCGGCGTGGAGCGCTTCAACGCCGCGCTCGTGGGGCGGCCGGACCTGATGGGGCCCCGCACCACGCTCACGCTCTACGAGGGCATGCCGGGGATGCTCGAGAACACCTTCATCAACGTGAAGAACCGCTCGAGCGCCATCACCGCCGAGCTCGTGATCCCGCCGGGCGGCGCCAACGGCGTGATCCTCGCCCAGGGCGGGCGCTTCGCCGGCTGGAGCCTCTACCTGAAGGACGGGAAGCCCGCCTACACCTACAACTTCCTGGGCCTCGAGCACACCACCGTGGCCGCCGAGAAGGCGCTGGCGCCCGGGAAGGTGACGCTCCGCTACGACTTCGCCTACGACGGCGGCGGCGTGGCCAAGGGCGGCACCGGGACGCTCTCCGTCGACGGCCGCAAGGTCGCCGAGGGGCGGATCGAGCGCACGGTCCCGGCGGTCTTCTCAGGCGACGAGACCGCCGACGTCGGCGTCGACAGCGCCACCCCGGTCGTCGAGGGCATCGGTGAGGGCGAGGCCACGCGCTTCACCGGGGCGATCGAGAAGGTCACCGTGGAGCTGCGGTAGCCGCGCGGTGGAGCGGCGGGCGCTCGCGGCGCTCGCGGCGATCCTCGGGCTCGCCGCTGCGGAGGCGCGCGGGCACTGCGGCGGCATCTGCCTCTACGAGAACGGCTCGCCGGAGCTCGGGCGGGCGGCGGCCGGCGCCGGCGCCCGGGCCGGGGACGCCTCCACCGCCTTCTGGAATCCCGCCGGCATGACGGAGCTCGAGGGCCACGAGATCCAGCTCGGCCTGATCGGGAGCTTCGGCGTCCTCGAGCCCCACCTCGGCTCCGGCACCGTCACCTCGGACCCGGCGCCCCGGGGCGGCGGCAACGCCAGCGGCTTCTCCCCGCTCTTCGGCGGCTACCTGACGGCCGAGCTGCCCCACGGCATCCACTTCGGCCTGGCCTCGACGGCCCTCTACGGCGGGATCGTGGACTACGACAACAACTGGACCGGGCGCGGCTACGTCACCGACGCCACGCTGCTCTCGTTCCTGATCCAGCCGAGCTTCGCCTACGCCGTGACCGAGTGGCTCTCCCTCGGGGCGGGCCCGGCCATCCTCTACACGACCTTCACGCAGCGCGTGAAGGCGACGGCGCTGCCGGGGGAGCCCACGCTCGAGATCGACGGGGCGGACGCCTGGAGCGCGGGAGGCGTCTTCAGCGCGCTGCTCGAGCCCGTCGAGGGCACGCGCATCGGGATCACCTACCGCACCGAGATCGAGGCGGATACCCAAGGCGACCTCGAGGCTCCGGCGGGACTCCAGGCGACCATCGACACCGACTTCACCTTCCCCCAGGGCGTGAACGTGAGCCTCTACCAGCAGCTCGGCGAGTCCTTCGCGCTGCTGGCCGACGCCGGCTGGACCGAGTGGAGCGAGTTCAGCAACATCCCGATCTCGGTGGGCCTGCTGGGCGCGACCCAGAAGCGCGGCTGGAGCGACACCTGGCGCATCGGCGCCGGCCTCCAGTTCGTCTTGCGCGAGAAGTGGACGCTCCAGGGCGGCTTCGGCTACGACAGCTCCCCGGTCGGGTCGAGCCGGCTCCTGCCGGACATCCCGGTCGGCGAGCAGGTCCGCTTCTCGGCGGGGGTGCAGTACCGGCCGACGGAGTACCTGGAGCTGAGCCTCGGCTACCAGTTCCTTTGGTTTCCCGGCCTCGACTTCGACGGCGTGGCGCTGCCGCCTTCCGGGGACGTGGTGCTCGACGGCGACCTCGACCCCGCCCATGCGAACCAGGCCGGGGTGGGCGTGCGCGTCCGCTTCTGAGCGGCTCTCAGCTCTTCTTCGGGTCGCGGATCAGCACCGTGCCCTGGGCGACGGCGGCGAGGCGCCCGTCGTTCGTCACGTCGATCCGCACCACGGCGGTGCTGCGGGTCATCGAGACGACCGTCGACTCCGCCACCACCTGCCCCCGCGACACCGGGGCCAGGTAGTTGATCTTGAACTCGGTGGTGGCGGCCCACTGGCCGCGCTGCATCAGCGGGTAGAGCACGCAGCCGAGCACGTGGTCGACGAAGGCGGCGAGCACCCCGCCGTGGAGGTTGCCGAAGGGCGTGTGGAGCTCCTTGCGGGCCTCGAGCTCGGCCACCAGGCGGCCGGGCTCGAAGCGGAGGAAGCGCGCGCCGAGGAAGCCCGGCAGGCCCTGCATGCGCTCGTTGGCCTTGATCATGCCCTCGGCCATCTCGCGGTCGAAGTGCTCGAACTCCGGTCGGGGGGTCGGCTCGCTCATGTCGGCACTCTACCCCAGAATGGGAGTACCCTGGGAGCGGGGAGGACCGCAGACGTGACCGGAGCCGCAGGTCGATGAGGCGCCGCGAGTTCCTGCGCTGCGGCGGGGCCCTGGCGCTCGAGGCCATGGTCCGCTCCTCGCTCTGGAGGCCGGGCTGCGACGAGGGGGCCTACGGCCCGCTCGGGCCCCCCGACGAGAACGACGTGCAGCTGCCGCCGAGCTTCCGCTCGCGCATCCTGGCCGTGAGCGGCGAGGAGGTGCCCGGGACCGGCTACGTCTGGCACGGGGCGCCCGACGGGGGCGCGGTCTTTCCGGTACACGGCGGCTGGATCTATGTCTCGAACGCCGAGCTCGTGCCCGGCGGCGGCGTCGGCGTCCTGCGCTTCGACCCGAGCGGCCGCATCGTCGACGCCTATGCCATCTGCTCGGGCACCCGGCGCAACTGCGCCGGGGGCGCCACGCCCTGGGGCACCTGGCTCTCCTGCGAGGAGGTGCCCGACGGCCTCGTCTACGAGTGCGACCCCGGCGGGCGAGAGCCCGCGGTGCCTCGGCCTGCCCTCGGGCGCTTCCAGCACGAGGCGGTGGCCAGCGATCCGGTCGATCGCCGGCTCTATCTCACCGAGGATCGCCCCGACGGAAGGCTCTACCGCTTCACGCCCAACGCCTGGGAGCGGCTCGACGGCGGCGTGCTCGAGGTGGCCGAACTCTTTGGCGCGGACTCGCTGCGCTGGCACCGCGTTCCGAATCCCACCCCGGGTCCCGGCGCCATCGCCACCCGGCACCAGGTCCCGCAGAGCACCCGCTTCCGGGGCGGCGAGGGCATCGTCTGGGACCGGGGCCACGTCTACTTCACCACCAAGGACGACGACCGGGTCTGGGACCTGGACGTGGCCGCCTCGACCCTGCGCGTGCTCTACCAGCCCGCGCCCTCCCTGCCGCTCGCGGGCGTCGACAACATCGCGGCCACCCGCCACGGCGAGCTGATCGTGGCCGAGGACGGCGGGAACATGGAGCTGGTGGTGATCACCCGCTCCCGGCGCGTGCTGCCGCTGCTGCGCATCGTCGGCCACGACGACTCGGAGCTGGCCGGGCCCGCCTTCGATCCCACCGGGACCCGGCTCTACCTGAGCTCCCAGCGCGGCCGCGACGGCCGCGGCATCACCCTCGAGGTGCGGGGCCCCTTCCGGCCGCTCCGCTGAGGCGGCCCCCGCGCAGCTCGCGGGCCACGTCGCCCCAGCGCTCCAGGTCCGGCGCCCAGGGCGTCACCAGGCTGATGCGGTCGGCGTGGCCGCCGCAGCGCTCGAGCACCCGGGCGGGCAGCTCCCGCATGGGAGCCACCACCGCCAGCTCCTCCAGCAGCGCGTCGTCCACCAGCCCGGACATCTCCGCCCAGCGGCCGGCCTTGGAGAGCTGATGGAGCCGGGTCTGGAGCTCGCCGCGGCCCAGGCTCTCGAGCACGGGGCGGTAGGCGGGGGTCGAGCCGTAGAAGGCGATCTGCGCCACCACCGCCCGGCGCGCCCGCTCCCGCTCCTCGTCGCCGTCGCCGGACACCACCATCACCTGGAAGGCGATCTCGAAGCGCTCCCGCGGCCGCCCCGCCCGGGCCAGCCCCCGCCGCAGGGCCGGGAGCGTCGTCTCCCGGAGGTAGCCCGGGGTGTGGAAGGGGTGCACCAGGAAGCCGTCGCCCACCTCACCCGCCACCTCGGTCATCCTCGGGCCGACGCCCGCCAGGCGGATCGGCGGGGAGCCGAAGGAGCTCGGCCCCGGCGTGAAGAACGGCGTCATCAGCGTGTGGGTGTAGAACTCGCCGCGGAACTCCAGCCGGTCGCCCTCGCTCCAGCAGCGCCAGATCTCGCGCAGCGCCCGCACCAGCTCGCGCATGCGCGCCGCCGGCCGCGACCAGGGCATGCCGAAGCGCTTCTCCACGTGGGCGCGGATCTGGGAGCCGAGCCCCAGCGCGAAGCGGCCCCGGCAGACGGCCTGGAGATCCCAGCCGATGTGGGCCAGCAGCATCGGCGTCCTGGCGAAGGCGATGGCGACGCCCGTCGAGAGCTCGATCCGCGAGGTCTGCCGCGCCGCCAGCACCAGCGGGAAGAAGGGATCGTGGGGGCCCTCGAAGGTGAAGGCGCCGTCGTAGCCGGCCCGCTCCAGGCGCCGGGCGGCGTCGCCCACGCGCTCGAGATCCGGCTCGAGGATCGGCGCGTCGACGGCGAGGGAGCCGGGCACGGCGCCCATGGTACCCCGACCGGGGGGCCGCTCCTGCGGCGGTATACTGGCGCCGGGAGGAACGGCCATGGCGGTGCGCAAGGTCAGCTACGTCGATCTCAAGGTTCCGAATCGCGGGGGGCAGGCGGCTCGCATCCTCGGGGCGTTGGAGGAGGCCGGCATCGACCTGCTCGCCTTCACCGGCTTCCCGGCCGGCGCGGGCAGGTCGCAGATCGATCTGGTGACGGACGACATCGGGGCGGTGCGGCGCGTGGCCCGCAAGCAGGGCTGGAGGCTCGGCAGGACGAAGCGGGGCTTCCTCGTCCAGGGCAGGAACCGCGTCGGCGCCGTCCGCCGCGGGATCCAGGGGCTCGCCGAGGCGGGCGTCAACATCACCGCGCTCGACGCCGTCGCCGCCAGCAGGGGCGAGTACGGCATGATCTTCTGGGTCAAGCCCAGGGACTACGCGCGCGCCGCGCGCGCGCTCGGGGCGAGGTAGCTCCGGCCGCCGGCGCGGAGGGGCGTCGGAAGCGCCAGGTGTAGCGGGCCCAGCTCCCCTGGCGATCGCCCGGCTCGAAGCCCGCCTCCCGCGCCATGCGCTCGAGCGCGGGCGCGCGCACGTAGTCGGGGTCCGGGATGCCCTCCTCCAGGGCCAGCTCGCCGCCGGGCCGGATCACGCGCCGCAGGCTCGCCAGGGCGCCGCGCCGGTCCGGGATCTCGCCGAGCACGTGGGCGAGGAAGGCCCGGTCGAACGCGCCCTCGCGGAACGGCAGCCGCGAGCCGCTGGCGCACACCCAGGCCGCCCGGTCGCCGATCCGCCGGCGGGCCTTCTGGAGCATGGGGAGCTGGATGTCGAGGCACACGAGGCGCCCGTCGGGACCGAGCCGCTCGAGGATGCCCTGGCTGATCCAGCCGGCGCCGGGCCCCACCTCGAGGACGCGCTCGCCCCGGGCGAAGCCCGCGCGCAGGACGATCTGCCCCCGGTCGCGGCCCCACTCGAGGGCGGGCGTCATCCAGGGCGGGAAGGCCCGCGGGCGGAGGAGCGAGCGGACGCGGAGGGCCGCCATCGCGACCAGGGCGGCCAGCAGCAGCCAGCCGATCCATGCGAGGACCGAGAAAGGGGGCAAGGCGACCTCCGCACCCAGGATCGCACGCCGGTGTCGCCGGCCGCCAGCACCGGTGTAGACTCGTCCCGTGCGGGAGCTCCAGCCGCGTTCCAACCGGGACACGGCGGCCACGCTCGAGTATCACGAGGCCACCAAGCACAGCGAGCGGAGCCTTCGCGAGGGTCGCCACTTCCTCGACTGGGGGAACCAGCCGCTCTCGTTCAAGATCTATCGGGACCTCGAGGCGATCCCGCTGCCGCGGCGCCTTCCGGAGAGCGAGGTTCCGGCGCTCGAGGCGATCTCCTGCGACTTCCCGGAGCCCGCGGACCGCGGCGACGCCGAGCGGAGCCCCGACCTCGCTGCGCTCTCCCGCGTCCTCTACCTGTCGGCGGGGATCACGAAGCGCAAGCGCCATCCCGGCGGAGAGATGCTCTTCCGCGCCTACCCGAATACGGGCGCGCTCCATCACATCGACCTCTACCTGGTCGCGGGGGATCTCCCGGGGCTCTCCGCCGGGGTCTACCACTTCGGCCCCCACGACTTCGCCCTGCGCAGGCTGCGCGAGGGCGACCACCGCGCCGTCCTCGTCGAGGCGTCCGGGCGGAGCCCCGCCCTGGAGCGCGCCCCGGTGATCGTCGCGAGCGCCTCGACCTACTGGCGGAACGCCTGGAAGTACCAGGCGCGAGCCTACCGGCACTGCTTCTGGGACGGGGGCACGCTGCTCGCCAACCTGCTCGCGGCGGCCGGCTCCGCTCGGCTCGAGCCCCGGCTGGTGATGGGGTTCGCGGACCGTGCCGTCGAGCGGCTGCTCGGTCTCGATCCGGAGCGGGAGGGTGCGGTCGCCCTGGTCGGCCTCGGTCGGTCCGGGCGCAGGGCTCCGCCCGCCCCGACGGTGCCGGAGCTGCGACTGGCGACGGAGCCGCTCTCCCGCTCCGAGGTCGACTACCCGGCGATCCGCGCCGAGCACGCGGCCTCCTCCCTGGAGGACGGCGCCGAGGCGGCGTCCTGGCGCGGCTCCAACCCCGCCAGGCAGGAGCCCGCGGCGACCGGCTCGCTCCACCCGCTGCGCCCGCCGGCCGGGGCGGATCTCCCGCGAGACTCCCTCGACGCCGTGATCCGCCGGCGCGGCTCGACGCGGGCATTCGACCGGACCCGCTCCCTGTCCTTCGAGGAGCTCTCCACGGCGCTCGACCGCGCCACGCGCGGCGTGCCCGCCGACTTCCTGGACCCGCCGGGTACGAGCCTCCTCCACCTCTACCTGATCGTCCACGCCGTCGACGGGCTGGCCCCGGGGGCCTACTACTACCACCGTCGCGAGCGCTCGCTGGAGCGGCTGCGCGCCGGCGGCTTCCGGCAGGCGGCCGGGCGCCTGGGTCTCCACCAGGAGCTGCCGGCCGACGCCGCGGTGAACGTCTACAGCCTGGTCGACCTCGCCCCGGTCCTGGCCCGCCTCGGCAACCGGGGCTACCGGGCTGCCCAGCTCGAGGGCGGCATCACGGGGGGCCGCCTGTACCTGGCGGCGTACGCCCAGCGCTTCGGCGCCACCGGACTCACCTTCCTCGACGACGAGGTGACGGAGTTCTTCTCGCCCCACGCGGCGGGCAGGAGCTCGATGTTCCTGGTCGCCCTCGGTCATGCGGACCGCAGGGCGCTCGGACTCAGCTGAGCTCGAGCTCTCCGCTCCGCATGCCGCGCAGCAGGTGCCACCCGGTCAGGACCAGGAGCCCCAGGGCGAAGACCCCCAGGTAGGCCGTCGCCAGCCCGGGCAGGCTCGTCGTGGTGAAGTTCGCGATCTGCTTGGTCCCGAGGATCGCCGGCGTGAAGGGCTCGACCGCGAACGGCGCCTGCGGGTCGAGGTTGTGCCCGAAGGCGTAGAGCTTGTAGACGAAGCGGCCGAGGGAGAAGATCGAGAAGTAGAGGAAGACCACGGTCAGGTCGATCAGCCAGCGCAGGTTCCCGATGGCCGCCACCCGCAGGGTGAGCAGGAAGAGCGCGCCGATCGCGAAGGGCATCCAGTCCAGGTCCGTGAGCGCCGCCCGGTCGATGCGGGCCATGCCGATGTAGTGGTTGAGGGTGTTGATCTCCTGCACGTCCCCCTCGACGGTGTGGGCGTAGATGTCGAGATCCAGGCCCTGGGGGTACTGGGGCGCCACCATGTGGATCTTCCAGAGCGGCGCGCCCAGGCTGAGGGCGAGGGGGACGACGAGCAGCACCAGCGCGATGCGCGCCCTGCCCGCCAGCGGCCGTCCGAGCGCCGTGTAGAACCTCTCGTAGCTCTGCCTCACGTGTCCCTCCTTCTCCAGATGCGTCAGACGATGTCGCCGCGCCGGAACCAGCGCAGCCCCAGGGCGCAGGCCGCCGTTCCGAAGAGGGCGGGCCAGGCGACGCCGAGGCCGTAGAGCGCCGCCGGCCCGAAGCGGTTCGCCAGGAAGAAGCCCACCGGCCCGAGGGTGGCGAGCTCGGGCTCCGCGGCGGAGAGCAGCGCCAGCCGCGCCGCCTGCACCGGGTTGAGGGCCGCCAGCAGGAAGACCGCCGCGGGCTGGAGCCGCCACGAGAGCATCATCCCGATCAGGGCGAAGTCGACGAGCGCCACCGCGGCCGCCCAGAAGAGGATCACGTAGGTCATGGCGCGCGCGGGGCTCCGCACGCGCACCGAGGTGGCGAGGCCGAGGCCGACGAAGGCCCACAGCAGGCACGCGGAGACCGCCGAGGCGCGCCCGAGGAACCTCCAGGGGACGGGCTCGGCCCAGGCGATCCTCGCCACGAGGACCAGGCCGGACAGGAGCGCCAGCAGGGGCAGGGCCAGGGCCAGGTAACGCACCAGCACCACCGCCAGGAAGTAGCTGCTGCGGCGGATGGGCTGGCTCATCCAGAGCTCGAGGGTGCCGTCGTCGCGGGCGCGATTCACCACCTGCCCCGTCACGGCCAGGGCCAGGAGCGGCAGCAGCAGCACCAGCGCGTGGCAGAGCGAGAAGAGCACCCGGCCCATGCCCGTGAAGCCGATCACGCTCGACTCGCGGGCTCCCACCAGCACGAAGATGGCCGCGAGGAGCCCATAGAGCCCGAGGCAGACCGGCAGCCAGCGCGAGCGGACCACCTCGGCCAGCTCCAGGCGCGCCAC
>Ga0299906_10004040_pt1 | contig 12041 bp, 7 predicted proteins | sample RVTome_14_FD_200259 | JGI IMG/M metagenome (GOLD analysis project Ga0299906, IMG submission 200259) | Soil microbial communities from uranium-contaminated site in the Upper Colorado River Basin, Wyoming, United States - RVT145D125 (version 2) ...
GACATCCCGCTGGTGGGCGCCATCGCCTCGGCTCTTTCGGGCGGAGGGGAGTTCAAGGTGATGGAGGAGGTCGAGAAGTTCAATAACGTGGTCTACAAGTACGATGGAGAGATCCACCGTCCCCGCAAACTGGCGCTCGCTTGGGGCACCCTCGACTTCTCCTGCGTCCTGACGTCTCTCCAGTACCGGTTCACGCTGTTCAAGCCGGATGGAACCCCGATTCGGGCCATCGCGAAGTGCAGCTTCCGCGAGTTCGAATCGGACTCGCAGCGGGAGCGACGAGAGAACAACAGCTCGTCGGATCTGACGCACCTGCGGGAGGTGAAGGAAGGTGACACCCTTCCTCTTCTCGCCCACCGGGTGTACGGAAACGCCGCGCTCTATCTGGAAGTGGCGCGCGTCAACAAGCTCGTCAATTTCCGCCGCTTGCGGGCGGGGAGCCGTGTCGTGCTCCCGCCGGTGGCGAAGGATTCGAGGCCGTGAACCGACTCCTGCCGCTCGAACAGAACCCCGACGTCGTCAGCCTCACCATTCAGGTGAACGGGGACGACTTGCCGGGGACCGTCCCGATCCTGGGGGCCGAGGTCCTTCATCAAGTCAATCGCATCCCGTACGCGCGACTGCGTGTCGGGGACGGAGATCCCTCGGCGTCCGACTTCGCGGCGAGCAGCGGCGAGCTATTCGTTCCCGGAAACGAGGTGAAGATCCTCGCCGGCTATCATGGAGAGACCAAGCCGCTCTTCCGCGGAGTGGTGACGCGGCAGAGGGCGGTCGTGCGCCGGAGGACCTCGTGGCTCGAGGTCGACTGCCGCGACCCCGCCTTCAAGATGACGCTGACCCGCCGCAATCGCCATTTCGAGGACACCACCGATGGCGACGCGGTGGAAACCGTGCTCTCCGAGTACGCCCTCACCTCCGATCTGGCGCCGACGGAGGTCACGCATCCGGAGCTCTCGCAGTACCAGGCGACCGACTGGGATTTCATCCTGAGTCGACTGGAGGCGAACGGTCAGCTTTGCGTGGTCGAGGACGGGACCGTGCGCAGCGTCAAGGCTTCCCTGGACGAAACGCCGTCGGCGGAGATTCTCTACGGGGCGACGCTCCTGGAGCTCGACGTGGAGCTCGACGCTCGAACGCAGAGCGGAGCGGTCAAGGCGCGCGCTTGGGACCCCGCGGCCCAGGAAGTGCGGGAGGCGGAGGCGGTGGATCCGTCCTGGGAAGGCAACGGCAACCTGTCCGCGGACGATCTGGTGGAGGCGACCGGCCGTGAGGAAGACCGGCTCTGGCACGGGGGGAATCTCTCGGCGGACGCGCTCCAGGCCTGGGCCGATGGAACGCTCTTGAGGGCGCGGCTCGCGGCCTCCCGCGGCCGGGCCCGGTTTCAGGGTCTTCCCGAGCTGAGGCCGGGGCAGGTGCTTCAGCTCTCGGGCGTGAGCGAGCGCTTCAACGGCCCGGTGTTCGTCACCGGCGTCCGCCACGAGTTCAGCGACAACGACTGGGTGACCGACGCCGAGTTCGGGCTGCCCCGACAGCCGCACGCCGAACGATTTCCCATCAGCCAGCTCCCGGCCGCGGGGCTGGTTCCGGCGGTCAGCGGACTGCAAGTGGGGATCGTCACCCAGCTCGCCGACGATCCCGCGGGCGAGCACCGGGTGCGCGTCCGGATTCCCGCGGTGGACATGGAGGACCAGGGCGTTTGGGCGCGCGTGGCCTGTCTCGACGCGGGGAAGGACCGAGGCACGTTCTTCCGCCCCGACGTCGACGACGAGGTGGTCCTCGGTTTCTTTCACGACGACCCCGCCCATCCGGTGGTCCTCGGAATGCTCCACAGCAGCGCCAAGGCTCCGCCGCTCGCGGCGACGGAAGACAACCATCAGAAGGCCTACGTCTCGCGCACGGGGATCAAGCTCCTCTTCGACGACGAAGACAAAGTGGTCTCTCTCGAGACTCCCGGTGGAAACCGCATGGAGCTGACCGATGCCGGGGGCGGCATCGTCCTCGAAGACAAGAACGGGAACAAGCTGACGCTGGACGGCAACGGAATCACGCTCACCAGCGCGAAGGATCTGATCCTGAAAGCCAAAGCCGACGTGAAGGTCGAGGGTCTCAACACCGAGATGAAGGCTTCCGTCGGCTGGAAGGCGCAGGGAAGCGCCTCGGTCGAGCTCTCGAGCAGCGGGACCACCACGGTGAAGGGCTCGCTGGTGCAGATCAACTGAGAGGAATGACGAGGATGCCTCCCGCAGCGAGAGTTTCTGACATGCATGTTTGCCCGATGGTGACCGGGGTCGTTCCCCACGTCGGCGGACCGGCGCTCCCGCCCGGGGCTCCCACCGTCCTCATCGCGGGAATGCCGGCGCTGCGGGTGGGCGACATGCTGACCTGCACCGGCCCGCCGGATGCGGTCATCCAGGGAAGCGCGACGGTGCTCATCGGCGGGATGCCCGCCGCGCGAATGGGAAGCGTCACCGCGCACGGCGGCAGCATCGTCGCCGGGGCGCCGACGGTTGGGATCGGAGGTTGAGGTGGCGGAGGACCGGCAGTTTCTCGGCAAAGGCTGGAGCTTCCCGCCGGCTTTCGAGAACCAGGGGAGAAACCTCCGGGTGGTGGAGGCGGAGGAGGACATCAGCCAGAGCCTTCAGATCCTGCTGTCGACCAGTCTCGGTGAGCGCGTGATGAGGCCCACCTTCGGCTGGAAGCGAGACGCCCTGGTCTTCGAGCCTCTCTCGACCACGTTCGCGACCGCGCTCAAGCGGAACATCGAGACCGCGGTCTTGTTCTTCGAGCCGCGCATCGAGCTCAACAAGCTCACGTTCGAAAGCCTGGCCGACCGGGAAGGACTGGTAGAGATCCGCCTCGACTACACCATCCGCGCGACGAACACCCGCACCAATCTCGTCTACCCCTTCTACCTCGACGAGGCGACGAACGCGTAAGCACCGCCATGGATTTACTTCAACGATACGGACATCTGCTGAAGCCGGACGGCACCAGCCAGCGGCAGCGCGTTCTCCCGGCCCTGGAGCCGGGCTACATCCTTCCCGACGAGAGATCGCTGTCCGATCTCGTGGACTACGCGCGCCACCTCGCGGCCGAAATTCGGTTCTACAACCTCACCGGTCAGGCCACCGGCGACTGGAGACCGCTCCTCGAGCCTCTGGTCGAAAGGTCGACCGACGAGCTGAGGGCGGAGATGAGTGCGCGGAAGGACTGGCCGCCCCACGTGGCGCTGTTTCTGACGTTCCTCGAGCTCTTCCGTCACCTTCAGGACGACCTCAACGAGCTGCCGGCGCGGCACCTCCGCCACTATTACGAGAACGAGCTCGGGCTGCTTCGCCGCGCGGCGGCGGGCGACGGCGTCCATGTCATCTTCGAGCTCGCCCGCAACGCCGCCTCCACACTGCTCCCGGCGGGGACGCTCCTGGACGGGGGCAAGGACGGCGAGGGCCGGGCCCTGACGTACGGCATCGGAAGCGAGCTCGTCGTCTCCTCCGCCCGCATCGCCGAGATCCGGCGTCTTTCGATAGAGACCGACCGCCGTGGGAAGCGGCGATTCTTCGCCTCCGACGCGATTGCCGACTCCGAGACGAGAAGCTTTCATACCTTCGGCAGGAGACAGCTCGATCTCGATGCGAGCCAGCGTTTCATGGAGGAAGCGCCGGTGGGCTTCGCTCTGTCCTCGCCGGTGCTGCGAATGGCCGAAGGAGAACGCTCGCTCGAGATTTTTGCATATCTCCGGGCGAGTCAGGGCGAGCTTCCGCCGCCGCAGGGAATCGGGTACGCGCTGCGGGTGGAGCTCACGGGCGACGAGGGATGGGTCGAGCCCGATCGATTCGAAGCGGAGCTGACCGAGGTTTCTCCAGGGGAAATGGCCCTCCGGATCCAGCTGACGTTGAGCGAGGGGGCGCCGGCCATCGTTTCCTTCGACCCCGCCCTGCACGGCGAAGGCCCGACGTGGAAATGGCCGGTACTCCGCTGTCTTCTCGAAGGAGACTCCGGCCAGTACGAGACTCTCGACGGTCTCGTGGTGGAGCGGGCCGAAATCTCGGTCTCGGTGACCGGGGTGCGTGCCCTCACGGTCGCGAACGACGAGGGACCGCTCACTCCCGATCAGCCCATGCCGCTCTTCGGGACGAAGCCGCGTATCGGCTCCCGCTTCTACATTGGAAGCGCCGAGGTGTTCTCGAAGAAGCTCTCTTCCCTCAAGCTCAACCTGGAGTGGAAGGATCTCCCCGAGAACCTCTTCGATCACTACCGCACCTACTTCGATTTCGTGGACGACGATCTGATCGCTGGTCTGCGCAGCCGTTACCTCGCCTACGTCGACCTGCTGTACGAGCGCACCTGGGATCACCGCCTGCTGGATAACCAGATCCTGTTCGACCCTTCCGGCTCCGAGCATCGCGCCATCACCGCGGTAGAGAGCGCCTTCGAGTCCGCCTTTGGCGAACGTCCCTACGATCCCCGGCCGGAGCTCACGGAGCTCGGGGCCCTCGATGCCACGAGCAAATACGGCTTCGTTCGAGTGGTCCTGAGCGGTCCCACTCGAGAAGACCTCCGCAGCGAGCTGAACGTTCCCTATGCGACGAAAGTGCCGTTCGAGGCGTTCGGACACCAGGCCCACGCGCGACGCTACGCCGCCCAGGCCATCGCGTTGAGCCGATGGGACGGGATCGGCCTCGCGCCGGAGCTCCCGAACGAGCCCTACACGCCGACCCTCGCGGGCCTGTCGCTCGACTACACGGCCTCGGTTTCGATGGTCCCCGGCGACGTCCACGGCGAAGAGGCGCTCTACACACTGGGGCCCTGGGGCGCGACGCGCGGCGGTTTCGAGTCACCCGCACGGCTCGTGCCCGCCTTCGACGGCGAAGCGGCGCTCTTCCTCGGGATCGAGGGCCTGGCCCCGCCCGCGAACCTATCGCTCCTGTTCCAGATCGACAGAGGGACCGCGACCGCCGAGGACGTGCTGGAGCCCGGCGAGACCGAGTGGAGCTACCTGAGCGGTGAGACCTGGCGAGCGCTGGCGCCTGAAGCGGTGCTCAACGACAGCACGTTCGGGTTCCAGAAGTCGGGCCTCGTCGTGCTCTCCGTAGGGAAAGACGCAACCTCCGACCACGAGGCGATGCCCGGCGGGTTGGCCTGGCTCCGGGCCGTCATCCAGCGGCCGCCCGAGAGCGCCTCGCGCACTCTGGCGGTTCACGCTCAGGCGGCGCTGGCGACGTTCCAGCCGGAAACGGGAGAGCTCGAGGACTACGACGAGCATCTGCGAGACGGGCTCGACCCCGAGAGCATCCGACGGTTCCGCAAGCGCAACCCTGCCATCCGGCAAGTGCGCCAGCCCTATGCTTCGTTCGACGGGCGCGGCGGCGAAGAGGACGCGAGTTTCTTCCGCCGCTGCAGCGAGAGGCTGCGCCATCGCAACCGCGCGGTGACCGCCTGGGATTTCGAACGGCTCGTCCTCGAAGCCTTTCCCGAAGTCTTCAAGGTCAAGTGCCTGCCCCACAACGACGCTTCCGGCAATGAGGCGGCGGGCGAGGCGGCTCTCGTCATCCTTCCGGACCTGCGGGACACGGAAGCGTCCAACCCCCTGGAGCCCCGCGCGGGCGCGGTCCTCATGGGGGAAGTGAAGCGCTACACCGCCTCCGGGCTGACGACGCCGTTCGCGGTGGTGCACGTCATCCACCCGGTTTACGAGCGCGTCCGGGTCGATGCCCGGGTGGCGTTTCTCTCGGGACTCGACGCCGGCTATTACACCGGCGTCCTCAACGAGGACCTTCGCCGCTTTCTTTCGCCCTGGGCCTTCGAGGAAGGCCAGGACATCGTCTTCGGCGCGCGCCTCTACCGATCCGAGATTCTCGCCTTCATGGAGGGCCGCGATTACGTGGACCACGTCACCGACTTCACCCTCTACCACAGCTACGAGGGGCCGCGGCGAGGCGGGATCGGTGAGCTTCGGATCGGGACCGACTTCGTGATGAGACCGGACCCGACTCCGGCGATCGAGGAAGAAATTGGAATGAGGATTGGCGAGGATTTCGTGGTGGGAGTGGGAGTCGAGGTGGCGGAGACGACGCGCTCGCATGCCATCTTGGTGTCCCATCCCGAGCACCGGCTCCTGTCCATCGAGGCCGGTTCCGATCGCTGTGCTGGCGTCAGTCGGCTGGGGGTGGGTTACATGACGGTCGCGCTCGATTTCGAGGTGCGGCCGGGGTAGGGCTTCGGTTTCTAACACAGACAACAAACGATCAGGGGCAAATGACATGACGGCTCGAATTCGACAGTTTCTGAAGCAAGAGTTCCAGGATGGGGAGCGCCCGTCGGGAGCGGATTTCGCGGATCTCATCGACAGTTTCCTCAACCAGGAGGACGACGGTCTTTCCGTCGCTCCCGACAGCACCCTGGTGCTTTCTCGCGGGCTCGGCCTGGGGGAGAGCAGCCACGAGGTGGCGGGCACGCTGCGCTTCAGCGGGGGAAGGGTGCAGTTCCACAACGGCACCACCTGGGTGGATCTCGCGAGCGGCGGCGGCGGCGCTTTCCAACCCGTCGCCGGCGGACCGCACGTGGCGTTCGGTGCCGGCAACGTCGGCATCGGAGCCTTCCCCGTGCCTCCGACGCACCGGCTGGAGGTCAACCTCGGCGACAACATCTCCGAGGCGGAGCGCGTTCGCATGGGAAATGCCGTCGTGTGCAACGGCTCGGCCGCGTTCCAGGGGTTCGCGGTGTTCGCCCACCGCAATCAGGCGTCCAACGTGGCCTACGCCCTGCGGCAGGGTCCGAACGGAAACGTGCACCTGAACGCGCCCGCCGGTCAACCGGTGAGCGTCCGGCACAACGGCAACCAGGTGCGGTTCGCGGTCTCCGGCACGGGCAACGTGGTGGTCGGCGCCGAGGCAGATCTCGCGGGTGCGGGCGTGGCCACGCTCCAGGTCCAAGGAGGCGCCTTCAAGACCGATGGCTCCAATACCTGGAGTGTCCCCTCCGACGTTCGATTGAAGGAGGAGATCCGCGACCTCGAGGCCGGCCTTGCCGAGATACTTCGAGTGCGGCCGGTGCGCTTCCGCTACAACGGCAAGGCGGGGACGCCCGTGGGGCGAGAGGCCGTCGGTGTGGTGGGCCAGGAGATCGAGGACGTCTTCCCCGAGATGGTGCGGCGCTCGAAGGCAAGTCCCGGCGAGGACGTCGAGGTCGAGGACCTGTTGATCTACGACGGCTCCGCTCTGACGTACGTCCTGGTGAACGCGGTCAAAGAGATCGCGCGCAAGTTGGAGAAGCTCGAAGCCGCCGCCGCTGGGGAGAACGGATTCCCATGAAGACCGCCGTGAGTCTGACCGTCGGTTGTGACGACCTGCAGCTGATCCTGCTCGCGCTCGGTCAGCTTCCCTTCGTGCAGGTGCACGAGCTCATCGAGCGCGTTCAGCGCGAAGCGGGACCCCAGCTGATGGCCGCGGTCCAGGCGGGCAAGGAGAACGGCAGGAGCGATTCGCCGGGAGTCCGATGACCGAAGCCGTCCGCATCACTTCGTCCCCGCCGGTGCGGACCAGTCTGGACTACGCCGCACTCCGCGAACGGGGGATGGATCTGATTCGTCAGTTGGCCGAAGGCACCTGGACCGACCACAACGTCCACGATCCCGGGGTGACTCTCCTCGAGGCTTTCAGCTACGCGATGACGGAGCTCGGCTTTCGCATCCAGCTCGACATGGCGGATCTCCTTCGCAGCGGGGAGGCTCACGCTCCCGCCGACCTCGTCCCCGCGCACCGAGTGCTCCCCTCGGGGCCGGTGACGCCGTCGGATCTGCGGAACCTCCTCCTCGACCACCCTCTGGTGGGCGACGCGCTGATCGCCGCGGGAATGGAGAGCGAGGTCGCGTTCTTCGAGGATCCGGCGAGCGACCCACCGTTCACCTACGCCGCCGGAGCCGCCAGGGTCCGTCCCCGTGGGCTTTTCGAGGTCATGCTGGAGTTCGAGGAGCGGGAGTGGAACAGCAATACCTATACCGTTTCCGTGGATTCCTCGGGCGTCGCCTACACCCTGGACCTCGCCCTGCCGCATTGGGACGAGGCGGAATCCGCCCCGTTCCGTGAGGGCGCCGACATTATTAATGCAGCCATGATGGAGTCCGGGGGTGTGGTGTTTCGCCCACTGGCCGAGACTCAGACCTACTTCGGCCACCTCCGGGTCGACCATGCCGGCCCCGCGGGGCCCGTGAGCTCGATTCTCTGGTTCGTGCTGCGTATCACCGACGATCTCGCGAATCCAGCCCTGGTAGCCGAGGGCATTCTTGCGGCCGCGCGGGCGGCGGTGGAAGCGACCGGCACCGGGAGCGTGATCGAGCGTTTTGCCGATCGGGTCCGCGCCGCCTACGGAGGCGTGCGCCAGGTCGAGCGCTATCTTCGGCCGCGACGCAATCTGGCGGAGGAAGCGGTCCGGCTTTCGGCGGCCCGGGTGCAGGAGATCGCTCTTCGTGCCCGCATCGAAGTCACGGGGGGCACGGACCTCGAGCGTCTGCTGAGCGAGATCTTGTTCGCCATCGACCGCGAGCTCTCTCCTCCGGTTCGCTTCCACTCTCTCGAGGAAATGCGGGCGGAAGGCAAAGGTGTCGAGGAGGTCTTCGACGGGCCTCTGCTGCGGCATGGTTTCCTCGATCGCGGCGAGACGGAAGGTCTGCCGCGCTTTTCGACGATCTTCACCTCCGACGTCCTCCGGATCCTCATGCGGCTCCGGCGCCAGGGGGGCGACGACGTGGTGGCTCAGGAAAATCCCGCGGGGCGCGACATCGTGGCCGTCACCGATCTGGCGCTGAGCAGCTTCGTCAACAACCGCCCGGTCACGACCGATGCCCGGGAGTGCCTGCGTCTGGTGGAGGTCGAGCGCTATCGCCCGCGTCTGAGCCTGGCGAAGTCTCGAATCATCTTCGTGCGCGACGACGTCGAGGTGAGCTACGACGCCGGCCGGGTGGAGGCCCGGTTCCTCGAGCTGAGACGTCTCGATCGCGCCACGGTTCTGACCGAGGATCCGAAACCGGTCTGGCCCACGGAGCGCGGCGAGTCGCTTCCGGTTTCCGACTACTATCCGTTCCAGAACGATCTCCCGCGCAACTACGGGGTCGGGGAAGCGGGTCTCCCCCGAGGCGCCGGCGTCGAGCGCCGAGCGCGCGCTCTGCAAGTGAAGGGCTACCTCCTCCTGTTCGAGCAGTTCCTGGCGGACCTGACAGCTCAGATCGGCCACATCAACTCGTTCTTCTCCGCCGATCCCGCCCAGTCGAGCACCTACTTCACGCGGCCGCTCCTCGACGTCCCCGAGGTGCAAGGCCTCTTGACGCGGTTCACGCCGCAGGAAGACTGGGAGGCTTTCGTCGCGGACGAGGAGAATCCCCACCGCCTGGCCCTGCAAGAGGCGGTCGAAAGCCGCGAACGCTTCCTCGATCGCCGGAACCGGATGTTCGATCACCTGCTCGCGCGCTACGGCGAGGAAACCGTCGCCTGGGGGCAAGAGCTCCACCGCCGGGCCCGAAAAGAGATCGCCGACGCGGGCGTTCCTCCCGCGGAGCACCCCGGCCGGATGGAGGCGCGCCGCCGCGCCGCCAACGAACGCCTGATCCGGGACAAAGCGGCGTTTCTGTCGGAGACTCCGGAATTGACGGCGAACCGACTGCAGGCCCTCGGAAGTCCGATGCAGCGGCTCCCGGAAGTCTCGAGCCTCGAGCGCGACGGCGGCGCTTACCGTTTTCTGCTGGCTCTCGAGGGAGAGTCCTTGCTTCGTTCTTCGGTCGGCTACGCGACCGAGGCCGAGGCGACGATCGCCGCGGAGGAAGCGTTGGCGCTCGCGCCGCAGCCGGAGTTCTATGACGTGACGTCGGGTCCCCTTCGGCGCCACCGGCTGAAGGACGGCCCGGAGGCTTCCGCTCGGGTGCTCGGAGAGAGTCTGGAGACGTTTTCCACCGTGACCGCCGCCCGGGCGGCCCTCGAGGCGGCGGCCGCGAGCTTCGCATCGCTCACGATCGCTCATTCGCCGAGCCCGATGGAGCGCCGCATTGCTCACCTCACGGGAATCCGCGGCGGCATCCGAAGGCGACTGTTAGCACCGGTCGAGTCGTTCTTCGAGATCCATGACGAAGCCGACGCCGACGGCATTATCGAGAAGCGGTGGCGGCTCTGGGAGCGCAGCGGCCTAACGGGGGACGTCCTGATGAGCAGCGTCTCCCATTTCGTCGGCTCGAACGATCCCGAGGCGATTCGCCTGGCCCAGGAGTCGATCGCCCGCGTGCTGCGCTACGGAATGGACGACTGGAGCTACCGCGTCTCGTCGACGGCTCCGGACAGCTTCCACTTCGAGGTCCTGGATCCCTTGGAAGCGCCGCTCGGGCTCGGGGCCTCGTTTACGACGGAGGAGGAGGCCCGCCGGGCCTCGATCGCGACCCTCGACCACTTGTATCAACTTTACAGTGCCGAAGGGTTTCACCTCGTGGAGCACCTGCTTTTGCGCCCGCGGCGAATCGGAGATCCGTTTCTGTCTCTTCCCTTGAACGAGACGGAGAAGGTGCCCGATCCATACAGTCAGCGGCTCTCTCTGATCTTTCCCTCCGGCTTCGCCCGCGATTTTTCCCTCGACGACGGTGACGGGGGCACGGGCCCCCGAACGGAAACGACCCCGCATCGGTTCCGCGATCCGGAGTTCCGGCGCCACGCAGAGCGCACCGTCCGGCAGGCTTGTCCTGCGCATCTGCTGCCCGCCATCTACTGGGTGGACCGTCGCGCCCCCGGTACCCCGGAGTCGGAAGCGAGCTTCGATGGCTTCGAGGATCGTTTCTTCACCTGGCTCGAGAGCGTCCTGATCCCTGGATCGGAGGACACGGCGACCTCGTTGGCGCGCGCCCGTCTCATCGAATCCCTCAACGCAATCGGAAACGCCCATGCTTGAGCTCAACCGTCATCGGATCGTGCGCCAGGTGCTGGAGCTGGAGATCGCCTCGGTGGGATCTGCGGCCATGGTGCAAGAGACCCTGGGACGACCGTTCCGTGACGAGCGTCTGCCGGAGATCGAGGCCCTCTTCGACGAAGTGGCCGGTCCCGGCGCGGTCCTGCGGCTGGAGAGGCTCGAGATCGATCTCGGCTGCCTGCGCGGCCCCGACTGGCTCCATCGATTCTTCGAGGCGCTCGTGGAGCACTTGAGGGAGGAGCTGGAAGAAGAGGCGGTGAAGATCGCTCGTCCAGAAGGGGAGTGGAGCCGGCCGCTGCCGAGCCCTCACGACGAAGTCTTCCGTCAGTTCCTCTTGTTTCTTTCGAGGGGCCGGCTCCCGTGGTGGGGGGGGAGGCCGCGAGGCACCTGGACGGAGGCGCTGGGGGGCGAGCTCGGCGCCGAACAGTGGACGGTCGTTGGCGATGTCGTCCGAAACGATCCCCGCGCACGGCGCCGGCTCATCCATTCGGTCACCGACCGTCTTCTCGCGTCGGCCACAGAGGCCTTCGGAGAGCTCCTGCATGCGGACCGAATGTTGGAACGGTTGGCGCCGCCGGGGCTGTCGGAAGACTTGAGGATCCGGTGGCGCGAGCTCTTCTGGATGCTCGTGCTCGATGCGGCTCTCCCCGGGAGGGTGACCACGGAGCGGGGTCGCACGCTCGCGCGTCGGCTCCTCGAAGAGCGGGCCGTGTGGAGCGAAGCGATCGCGAGGGCAGCGAGCGAGCCGAGACATTGGCCTCGGCGAAGCGCCCAGGAGGAGGAGCCCGACCCCGCGCCTGTCCCGGAGCCCTGGCGGGAATGGCTCGCGCACGCCGCGAGCTCCCGTCGGGAAGACGGCTTCCATCGAATGTCACGGATGGTTCGGAAAGATGCCGACGTCGAGCGCGACGAGACCTCGAGGTCCCACTTCTCGGGGCCTGAATCCTTCCTGCTCGACGAGGCGGCTTACCTCGAAGGAGTCGGAATCGTCATTCTCCATCCATTTCTGGAAGAGCTCTTCCAGAGCCTGGGACTTCTGAGCGGCAGGGACTTCCGCGACCGGGCGGCACGATGCCGCGCCGTGCACATTCTCGGTTACCTCA
>Ga0299906_10004041_pt1 | contig 12039 bp, 13 predicted proteins | sample RVTome_14_FD_200259 | JGI IMG/M metagenome (GOLD analysis project Ga0299906, IMG submission 200259) | Soil microbial communities from uranium-contaminated site in the Upper Colorado River Basin, Wyoming, United States - RVT145D125 (version 2) ...
GAATCCAGTGTACGGTGGACACGTGAGAGGTTGAGGAAGCACCTGGAAAAGGCGTGCGACCGTGGCCAGATGTACACGAGCACGCACGAAATCGCGAAACGGTATCGGTGCAGCTCCTCGCTGGTGCATAACACAATTCGCGGGTCCAAAAGACTCAAGGCTTGGCAGAAACGGGCGTCACCGGGCCCGTGCTCGCTGCCCGCAATTGCGTTGGACAATATCGAAGATTGTCAGCCGCAGTCCATCGAACCGGATCCCTCCGATGTCCTCGATGACGACGAAGTGGATCGGGTAATGCAACGCCTGGTGAACGAAGCCGACGAGAGGGAGCGTCCGAAACTGCTCGCCTTGGGGAGTGAGGAGCGGCACAACCTGGTGAGAGCATATCTCGCTCAACAGGATGACCTGGAGCCAAGCCCCCTTGAGGATGATCCACCGTCCCGCCCGCCCTTCCGCGTGAAGCACTTCAAACGCGTCTGAGCATTCTCGGGAAACAGTCTCGCAACCCTAAGCGCCTACCATCCAGGTACTTACGGCCGTTCTCGCGAACACGCATGTCCTGATAGACAGCGCCGGCGCTGCAGAAGGGACGGTGACGTGTGTACTTACGAACGGAGCCCAGACTCAGGACGGCTGGCCGACTTGCCGCAGCTCTCCGCCAGCCACTGCATCGCGTCTTGTACATTCTGCGCACCCGGCCACACATCCGCCCCGTCGCACGGGCAGGCCGGTTGAGGCTTTACGATCGAGAAGCGATCGCCCTCATTCGACACGAAATCCATGTGATCGACGCTCGGCACGATCTCGGGAGAACCGGGAATGCCTGAGCCGACGATCGGGAACGCAAAGACCAGCGAGAGCTACCTCAGCCTGACAGCCGTAGCCAAGATCGCGCCCGGCCGTCCGACCGCGAACGCCGTGTGGCGCTGGTGCAGGCGAGGCGTGAAGGCCCGCGGCGGCGAGCGCGTGCGGCTCCAGCACATCCGCATCGGCGGAATGATCTACACGACCGCCCGCTCGCTGGAGGAGTTCGGCCGAGCCCTGGCCGAGGCCGACGCGAAGTACTTCGACCTCTGCGAGGCGGCTGTCGATGCGGCGCGAGTCTGCGTAAGACCAAGGCAGAGCCGCCGCCGACAAGAAAGCGCACCGGCCAAGACCGAACGCGCAGCCGCCCTCGACGAAATCGATCGCGAACTCGACGCGGAAGGCTTGTGATGGCCGGCGACGAGCAAGCGCATTCGGCGAAGGGTGCGGCACTCGCGGGCGCACGAGCCTATACGCGGCGCGGCTGGCGCGTCATTCCGGTTCCGTTTCGGTCGAAGAAACCCGGTCTCCGCGGCTGGCAGAAGTTGCGTCTCGATGAAGACGCCCTATCGGAGCACTTCGGAGACGAGCCGAAGAACATCGGCGTGCTGCTCGGTGAACCGTCGGACTGGGTCGTGGATGTGGACCTCGATCATCCGCGAGCTCTGGACTTGGCCAAGGACTTCCTTCCCGAAACCCCCGCAGTCTTCGGGCGCGCTGGCAAGCCACGATCTCATTGGCTGTATCGTGTCACCGCCCCGGTAGCGACCCAGAAGCACAAGAGCAAATCAGCGGGAATGATCGTCGAGTTGCGATCGACGGGCGCGCAGACGATTGTTCCGCCGAGCGCTCATGAGTCGGGCGAGAGCATCGTGTGGAGCACGGAAGGCGCGGATCCGGCTGAGGTCGATCCAGACCAACTGCGCGACGCTGTAAGGCGAATGGCCGACACGGTTCGCGTTGAACTGGGGGAGAAAACCGCGCCGAAGCTCAAGCTGCATCGCTCCGTGGATACTGGCGGCAAGGACAACGCCGCCGATCCACGCGGCGAGTGCTTGAACGCCATGTTGCGTATGCAGACCGGCGATGAGCGGGACGGGTCCGGACGCCTGTTCGCAGCCGCCTGCCGCTGTGTGGAACACGATCTAAGCGAGGAGGACGCGATTTCGCTGATCCGCATGTATTCGTCGCTGGCGCCGTTCCCGACGCAATGGACGGACGACCATATCAGGCAGCGGCTGCGGGACGCAGAGGGCAAATGCCAGCGCGGCAAAGCGCTGAATACGAGCTTTCCTGGCAATCAGGCGTCACAGCTTATCGCGCTCGCCGAGGAGCACGGCGCCGCGCTCTTTCACGACGACGACAGGGCCTTCGCCGCCGTCCCGGCCAACGGACACGTCGAGACGTGGCCGTTGCGTAGCGCGAGCTTTCGATCGTGGCTGCTGCGGCTGTTTTATCGAGCGACGCATGGAGCGCCTGGGTCACAGTCGCTGCAGGACGCGTTGGGTGTGCTGGATGCCAAGGCGCGATTCGATGGCCCAGAGCGGCGCGTCGCCGTCCGACTGGCCGAATTGGATGGCGCCATCTGGCTCGATCTCGCAGACGCGGGCTGGAACGTCGTTCGCATCGATGCCAGCGGCTGGAGACTCATCGCCAGCGACGCCACGCCGGTTCGCTTCGTACGAAATCGAGCGATGCAGCCGCTGCCAAACCCGGTCGTGGGTGGTTCGATCGGGGAACTTAGACGGTTCTTCAATCTGCGTGACGAGAGCGACTGGGTGCTGCTGCTCGGATGGTTGGTCGGCGCTTTTCGCCCGTGGGGTTCGCACGCCATCCTCAATGTCAGTGGTGAACAAGGCACTGCCAAGACCACGCTCTGCCGAATCCTTCGCGCGCTTGTCGATCCGAACAAATCACCTGTTCGCTGCGAGCCCAACAGCCGCCGCGACCTGATGATCGCCGCGACGAGCTCCTGGCTGGTCGTACTGGACAACTTGAGCCGCGTGCCGACGTGGTTGTCGGACGCGCTCTGCCGGTTGGCGACCGGTGGCGGGCTGTCCACGCGGGAGCTGTATACCGACACCGATGAGATCGTGCTGGATGCGAAGCGCCCACTGATCTTGAACGGCATCGCATCGGTGGCCACCCGCGCCGATCTGCTCGACCGCTGCGTTTCGCTGACGCTGGACACCATTCCCGAAGATCGTCGACGGACCGACGCGGACCTGTGGGCGGAGTATGAGACGGCGCGTCCCCGCATTCTTGGCGCTTTGCTGGATGCGGTCAGTGTGGCGATGCGGCGGGTCCGTTCAATTCGGCTTCCGGCGATTCCACGCATGGCGGACTTCGCCGTCTGGGCGACCGCGGCTGAACCCGGGCTCGGGCTCGCGGACGGCGCGTTTCTGCGGGCCTACGCGGGCGACCGTGACGCCGCTCACGAAGCTGCCATCGAGAACTCTCCTGTCGGACGGGCTATCGTCGATCTCGTGACCAGCGTTGGCGCCTGGACGGGCACACAGACCGAACTGCTGAAGGAGATAAACACCGAAACATACAGCGACGATCACGCGCGCCGCAGTCCAGACTGGCCCCGTACGCCTCGCAAGCTCGCCGAGGAGCTTCGGCGCCTGGCGCCCAGCCTCCGGGCGGCGGGAATCTCGGTCGTCATCCCGCAACGCCGGACAGGCCGGCGCAAGCGAAAAGAGATTGTGCTGGAGAATGAATCTGCACAACAGTCCGCATGGTCCGCACGGTCCGCGGACCGGCCTGACGACGCCGTCAACATCGATTCACCGCGGACCGTTGTCCCGCGAGAAGCGCCCACCGACGCGCCGCAACGCGCCGCGGCGACCAGCGTTTCTGGCCCGGAAACGGCGGATGCGGACCGTGCGGACCATGCGGACCATTGTGCTGACCATGATTCTTGTGGAGTGCGCGCCGATGATCCCGGGTCGGAAAAGGGCGCGAGAACGGAAATCTTCGAGCTATGAACCCGCGTCAACTGCTGGAGGATCTGCGCCAACGCGGTGTCGAACTTACGGCGGTTGATGGTCGTTTGCGTGTGTGTGCGCCGGTTGGCACGGTAACCGAGGAGATCCGCCAGGCGCTGCGTCTTCACAAGCCGGCGCTGCTCGAAGCACTGGGAACGAGCGAGCCGAAGTTCCATTTCGCGGACGACCTGATGGAGTTCGGCGACATCGGCGCCGGCTGGAGCCCAGCGGGGTGGGTCGCGGAGCTGCGCCGCAAGGCGGGACGATGCGATGGGTACCGTCCGGACATCGCGAGCCATTACAGAGCCTGGGCGCGGGACATTGAGTGGCGGCTTATGAAGGGGGGTGAACCGAGCGATGCAGATTGAAATGATCCCGATCGATGAGTTACGTGAATACGACCGCAACCCGCGCCAGATCGGCGAACACGCCGTCGCCGCCGTCGCCAAGTCGATCGAGCAGTTCGGCTTCAAGGCGCCCATCCTGGTCGACAGCGACGGCACGATCATCGCCGGCCACACGCGCCTGCGCGCAGCACGCAAGCTCGGGCACGCCAACATCCCGGTCATCCGCGCCGGCGACCTCACGCCCGAGCAGGTGAAGGCGTTCCGCGTAGCGGACAATCAGCTGGCCTCCCTGACCGGCTGGGACGCCGACCTGCTGGCGGCTGAGCTGACCGAGCTCAAGTCGCTGGACGTCGACCTGGCGCTGCTCGGGTTCGATGCGGACGAGTTGCTCAAGCTGCTCGGCGGCGACCTCAAGCAGGGCCTCACCGACCCCGACGACATCCCGGCGCCGCCGGACGAAGCGACCACGCAGCCTGGCGACCTTTTGATTCTGCGCAACGCGGACGGCAGCGAGCACCGGTTGCTGTGCGGCGACAGCGCGTCGGCGGCAGATGTGGATTTGCTGCTCGCCGTCGACCCGGCGAAGGTGCTCGACCTGCCTGCCGGCACGGACATCAAGCCGAAGCTGCTGCCCGTGCATCTCGTGAACACGGATCCGCCGTACAACGTGCGGGTTGAGCCGCGATCGAACAACGCGATCGCCGCCGGGCTGTCATCGTTCCAGGCGCCGGAGGCGCGGCGCGGCGGGAAGCTGAAGCATCACCAGGGCCTCGACCTGGCTCGCCATCCCGAGAAGGCGAAGGCGACGCACAAGAAGATGCGCGCCAAGGACCGGCCGCTCGCGAATGACTTCGTCTCGGACGACGAGTTCGGCCGGCTGCTGGCGGCGTGGTTCGGTCAGATTGGCCGAGTGTTGTTGCCGGGCCGGGCCGCGTACGTGTGGGGCGGGTACGCCAACTGTGCGAACTATCCCGCGGCGCTGAAGGCGGCGGGCCTGTACTTCAGCCAGGCGATCATCTGGGACAAGGAGCACCCGGTCCTGACGCGGAAGGACTACATGGGCGCGCATGAGTGGTGTTTCTATTGCTGGCGCGAGGGCGCGGCGCACGTCTTCCTGGGTCCAAACAACGCGACCGACCTGTGGCATGTGAAGAAGGTCAACCCGCAGTCGATGATTCACCTGACCGAGAAGCCGGTCGAACTCGCGGTTCGCGCGATGCAGTACTCGTCGCGGCCGGGCGAGAACGTGCTCGACCTCTTCGGCGGATCGGGCTCGACGCTCATCGCGGCGGAGCAGACGGGCCGGCGGGCGTTCCTGATGGGCCTCGACGCGTTGTACTGCGATGTCATCGTGCAGCGATGGGAGAAGTTCACGGGCTTGAAGGCGGAGCGAGTTCGCGCTGATGCATCTGACTCTCCGGCCGAAGAGACAGCGCCGGCTGTCATCGCCGACGCTGTGGAGGGGGGCGCCTGATGTCTGCGCTACCCGGCGAACTCGAACCCGCGGTCGGTCTTGCGGAAGCGCGCCTCGCCGCCCTTCGCGCCGATCTCGCGCAGGATTGCGGCGTAGAGCGTCGCGTGCGGCGTCTTGCCGGCGGGGCTGGTCCACAGGCCCTGCTCGGCCATCGCGGCGATCATCGCCTGGCTGCGCATCGGCTGGCCGGCCTTCTTCAGGACCTCAGCCGCCGCGTCCAGTGCGCTGACGCGCTTCGGTTTCGCCTCGCCGGCGGTCTTGGTCGCCTTCGGCTTCGCGGCGCTCGGCTGCTGCCCTGCGGACTTTCCGGCCTTCGGGGTCTTGGTGGTCTTGGTCGCCTTCTTCGCGGTCTTCTTGGTGGTCTTCGTAGCCATGTTCATCTCCTCTGTGTTGGGGGTTGCAGTGGTCTCGTCGCCATCGGCGACTTCGTCCTCGTAACACTCCTGGCAGCGCGGGCGGCCCAGGTACGTGAGCGCCGACGGCCGGTCACAGCCGACCGTCGCGCACACATCGGGGTCGTAGGCAGCGTCGCAGGCCTCGCCGTCGGGCAGGTCTTCCAGCGGCGTCGTGGCGCTCTGCGCCATCGCGCCTTGCCGGCGGGACGCCGACGCTCCCCCGCTGGCGGTCATGCCGTCGGGCGAGCGCTCGCGCTCGTCGCGCAGGCTGGCGTTCTTCTGGTCGGCGGCGGCGTCTGCTTGACGCTGCGTCGCGGAGGGAATGACGACGGCCATGTCGTCGCGCCGGGCTGGATACCGCAGGCGCTGCGCGCTCTTGATCCGCACGCGCCGGCCGGTGTCGACGTTGACCGCCTCCCAGCCGCCGTGCGGGCTCTCGCGCTCGATACGCACGCGGGTCAGCTTGCCGCTGACCTTCGCGACGTAGCTCGCGCCAACCATGACGTCGTTCTTCTTCATACGCGTCTCCTTTGCGTCCGTGCGCCCCACGCGCACAGCCACATGAAGCCATGGCTCCGCGCCGAAATCCACTCGAATTCCGAGAATTCTGAGAATTGCTGTATAATCTCCCGCAGAGCGACTCGGGCCTTGGCTCCGAGAGCGCTCTCGGACGCCGGGCCGGGGCCGCGGCGCCGACCGGGCCGCGAGAACGCGCCACGGCGGCCCGGTGGCCGCGACGGACGGGCCCGTGGCGGCCCAGGCCGAGCCGCGTGAACCACGAGGTTCACCGTAAGGGGCTGCCGGCGCTAGCCTGCGTCCGGGCGCGCGGTTGGAGGTTGGTCGTGATCGAACGCGTGGACGGACGGGCGTGATGGGGCTCTACGTGGAACAGCGGCCCCGGCGCCTTCGTAGAGTTCACTGACGGGGGGGCGCGATGCCCGATCGACTGGCCAGGCACAAGCCGCAAGCGACGCCGACGCCGAGGCGCGCGTCCGCGCACGCCCGTGGCTACGGCAGGCGCTGGGACAAGCTGGCCCGCTGGTTCAAGCGCCGCCATCCGCTGTGCGCCGACCCGTTCGGCGTCCACCAGGCCGAGGGGCGGGTCGAGTTCGGCGAGCACGTGGACCACATCGTCCCGCGGAGCCGGGGCGGGACCGACCACGCGTCCAACCTGCAGACGCTCTGCGCCGCGTGCCATTCGCGCAAGACCGTCCAGTGCGACGGCGGCTTGGGATTCGTTCAGAAGCGGGACGAGACGCAACAGAGCGGGGACGAACCTCGTATCGTCAACACAGCACGAGCCCGCGGACAGCGATGATCGATGACAGGCGACAAAGCTGATCGATGACAGGCGACAGAGCGGTGAAACGATGGACCATCACAAGCAGCGGTTGATCGGTCGAGATCGCCTTCCCTGTGCTCCGCGAGGGGGTAGGGGGGTCAAATCCTTGGGGTTCTGCGCGCGGGGACCACGGGGGCGCACGTTTTTTCGAGGGTTTTGCTATAGGGGGGGGTTAGCCCGATGAACATGGGAGCCGACTAAGAATGGGACGCCGCGGACCTGCTCCTACTCCGACGCCGATCCTGAAGCTGCGCGGCAGCACGCTGGTCACCAAGCGGCGCGAGCGAGCGGAGGCAAAAGGCCCGCCCGGCGTCCCGCCCTGCCCCGACTGGCTGGACGACGAAGCCAAGGCCGCGTGGGAGCAGCTCACGCCGCTGCTCGAGCACATGGGCGTGCTGACGCGGGTCGACGGCAACGCGCTGGCGCGCTACTGCCGGCTGTGGTCGCGCTGGCGCAGGGCCGAGGCGTTCATCGACAAGCATGGCGAGCTCTATCCGCTCAGGGACGACCAGGGCCAGACCAAATGCGTGCAGCCGTGGCCGCAGGTCGCGATCGCGAACAAGCTCGCGCAGCAGCTCGCGCGGCTGGAGGCGGAATTCGGGATGACGCCGGCGGCGCGGTCGCGCATCCAGGTCGGCCCCGCGCAGGAGGCGCCACGGCATGGCAAGGCGCGCTTCTTCGAGCCAGGCTGACGGGAATCGGACGAACACCTCGCGGCGCGGCGTGAAGTCCAACAGCGCGGGCGCGCTTGGCGAGGCGAAGTCTAACAGAGCAGGCACGCGACGCGGCACTAAGTCTAACGAATCGGGCGCGGGACATTCGGCGCGAGACTCGGCACGCGAATCCACGCTTGTTGATCCCGACGCGCCCACGGACGCGCCGCCGCCAGAGGTTTCTCAAGACGACATCCAGCAGCCCGACGTTGCCCACTGCTATGATCTCGCCCCGATCCCCGGCTACGACCCGCTCGCGAGCGCTGGCGACTGCCGCTTCGCCGCCGCCGCGGCGCAGCGCGCCATCGACTTCTTCCATGAATGCCTGACGTTCACGGCCGGCGAGTGGATGGGCCAGCCGTTTCTGCTGCAGCCCTGGCAGCGGGCGATCATCGGCAACCTCTTCGGCTGGAAGCGCTCCGACGGCCGGCGGCGCTATCGTGAAGCGTTCATCTTCGTGCCGCGCAAGTGCGGCAAGAGCGAGCTGGCCGGCGGCCTGGGCAACCTGCTGACCTTCGCCGACGGCGAGCCCGCCGCGCAGGTCTACTGCGCCGCGGCCGACCGCGAGCAGGCCCGGCTGGTGTTCAACGCCGCAAAGACAATGGTCATGGCCGAGCCGGAACTCTCGAGCCGCGGCCGCATCTACACCAACGCCATCCATGTCGAATCGACCGGCAGCGTGCTGAAGGTCATCTCCGCCGAGGCGTACAGCAAGCACGGGCTCAACGCCAGCGGGATCATCATCGACGAGCTGCACGCGCAGCCCAATCGCGACCTCGTGGACGTGCTCACCACTTCGATCGGCGCCCGCCGTCAGCCGCTGATCGTCTACATCACGACCAGCGACTACGACCGCGAGAGCATCTGCAACGAGAAGTACGACTACGCCTGCAAGGTGCGCGACGGGATCATCGCCGACGCGGCGTTCCTGCCGGTGATCTACGAGGCTCGTCCGGACGAGGACTGGACCGACCCCGAGGTCTGGGAACGCGCCAACCCCAATCTGGGCGTCTCGATCAGGCACGAATACCTCGACCGCGAATGCCAGCGGGCCATCGAGACGCCGACGTACGAGAACTCGTTCAAACGGCTGCACCTGAACATGAAGACCCAGCAGGACGTGCGCTGGCTGCGGCTGGAGGCCTGGGACGCCTGCGGCCAGGAGCCGATCGACGAAGCGGCGCTGGCGCGCAAGCCATGCTCCGCCGGGCTCGATCTCTCGACCACGACCGATCTCAGTGCGTTGGCGCTGCTGTTCCCCGAAGGCGCCGAGGGGCCGACGTGCTCGCCGAAGCGCTACACGCTGCTGTGCCGCTTCTGGCTGCCGGCGGAGAACGCGCGGCAGCGCGAGCGCCGCGACCGCGTGCCGTACGAGACCTGGGCGCGCCAGGGGCTGATCGAGCTGACGCCCGGAAGCGTGATCGACTACGACCGCATCCGCGCGCGCATCGGCGAGCTGGGCCAGCAGTTCCAGATCAAGGAGATCGCGGTCGACCCGTGGAACGCGACGCAGCTCGCGCTGCAATTGCAGGCCGACTGCTTCAAGGTGCTGACCTTCGGGCAGAACTTTAAGGACATGACGGCGCCGTGCAAGGAGTTCGAGAAGATCATCGTCTCCGGCAAGCTCCGCCACGGCGGCAACCCGGTGCTGCGGTGGATGGCGTCCAACGTCGCGGTCGAGACCGACGCCGCCGGCAACCTCAAGCCCAGCAAGAAAAAGAGCACTGAACGCATCGACGGCATCGTCGCGACCGTCATGGCCCTGGGCCGCGCCATGCTCGACCCGCCCTTCCCCTCGCCGTATCTGGACCGCGGACCGGTGTTCGTGTGAGGGGCGGACCGGTGTTCGTGTGAGGGGGCGGCCCGGTGTTCGTGTGAGGGGGCGGACCAGTGTTCGTGTGAGGGGGCGGCCGGTGTTCGTGTGAGGGGGCGGCCATGCAGCCCGGCAACGCGTCGGTCGCAACCGCGTTCTTCGGCTCGCTTCCGACGAGCGAGCAGCTCGCGAACATCACCAGCGCGATCCCGCTCTACCGCATGGTCTACATCATGCTCGACGCCAACGTGTACGGCCGTTGCCGCCGGCGGGCCCAGCAGCTCGCGCTGGCGGCCGGCGCGCCGAACATCGGCTCAATCAACATCGGCATCGAGAACAGCGACCCGGGCGCGACGCGCTTCGAGGAACTGGAGGCGCTGGTCGCGTTCGCGTCGGCGTCGTGGCAAACGGAAATCCGCTGGATGTGGGAACGCCGGCTCGTGTTCACGGTCGGCGGACAGGAGTAACGCGATGCCTGTCGTATCGATCAACATCGGCCCGAAACGCGTCCACCTGACAGCGTACTGCCCCGACGACGAGCTCGGGCTGCTGGCCTGCGACTACGTGCTCGAGCGCGTGAAGGAGGTTCCTCGGCGACGGCGTGGGTGAGCAGGAGCTCCGCGAGGCGCTGATCCGCAAGGACCCCGAGCACGCCGAGCTGTTCCGCCTGCTGGACGCCGGCTGGAAGCTGCCGAAGAACGAGCCGTTTCCCGTCGACCCGCGGAACATCAACCCCGAGCTCGTGATCATCCGCCACCTCATGCGGGAGCAGATGGAGCAGCGCGGGGCGAACTACGGCCAGCCGCTGCGGCGTTAGCAGTTGTGGATGGCGCGACGAATTCAAGGAGCCGGAGCACGACGCTGCGGCGAAAGCGAAGAGCAAGGAGGTTCACAATGATCAGTCCGTTTGAGATCAGCAGCGTCGCCGACGCGCTGGCGTTCGTGTTCTGGACGTTCGGCGTGCTGGCGCTGACGAAGTATGTGTTCGCGTCGTTCTTCACGGCCGAGTTCACGAACTGGGCCTTCCGCCTGACGCCTGAGCTGCGCCAGCGCATCACGCAGCTCCAGTGGGAGCTCCGTGAAAACGCCCACTGGGACGATGACGTCGTCCGCGGCAGCCCGCACGCGGCCAAGCGCTCCCTCGCCAAGCCCGAGCGCTCGCAGCGTCAGATGGAGTTCGACCGGCTGACCCGCCAGAGCTTCTGGCGCCGCGCCGGGCTCTACGCGCTGCAGTGCTTCATGTGCCAGTCGTTCTGGGTCGCGCTGATCCTGTTCGTGGTTTGCCATGAAGGCGCTGCCGATCACGCCGGCGCAAGGGCCGGCTTTGACGCGATCGGCGACTCCGCGGCGATCGGCCTCAGCGGCGTACCCTGCCTGCGCGCGCTCATCGAGACCTTCACCGCCGCCTGCTGCTACGGCGGCCTGGCGATGGCCCTGAACAAGGCCCTCAGCCTCGGCCCGCACGAGCAGCCCCAGCCCAACCCCGGCCAGCAACGCCGCCGCGGAGGTTGCCCGGGCGGCAACTGCGGCGGGTGACGCAGCGAACCCTCAGCCTGGGCGGGGCAAGACACGCTCGGGGGCGGGCCGGCCGGCGTCCGCCGGCGGCCGCTGATCGTCTACATCACCACTTCGGACGCTGTACGCCCGAGCCCGCGGACGCTGTTTCGCCGCTGCATGCTGAGCATCCAGCCCGTTCGGATTGCGCTTGACACCGCCGCCAGATTCTGCGACCCTCCTTCACGGGATCACGGATTCGTGACGCGGCCGATCCTCACTGCAGTTGCCTCGAGTGGCGGGACAGCATGGCCTTTCCAGGCGGCAAGTCAATCAGCGGCTTGTACCAGAAGATCATAAACCTGATACCCCCACACAGCATCTACATCGAGCCATTCTTGGGCGACGGCGCCGTCATGCGCCGAAAGAGAGCCGCCAGTCACAGCGTCGGGGTCGACTTCGACGCTGAAGTTATTGCAAGGTGGCGAGGAGACGAACTCGATCCCTTGGAACTGTATTGCTGTGACGGGATCGAATGGTTGAAGCACTACTTTGGCCTCTTTCGCTTCCCTCCACGGCCTAGAAGCCCTCAGTCACCGGTCCTCCAGGTCGCAGAATGTTGCGACGCCGGGCGGTCCAAGAACGGGATTCAGCCCTTCCAAGACAC
>Ga0299906_10004044_pt1 | contig 12033 bp, 10 predicted proteins | sample RVTome_14_FD_200259 | JGI IMG/M metagenome (GOLD analysis project Ga0299906, IMG submission 200259) | Soil microbial communities from uranium-contaminated site in the Upper Colorado River Basin, Wyoming, United States - RVT145D125 (version 2) ...
TCACCACGTTGCTGGTGAGCCCGTCGATCTTGCGCTGGGCCTCGTCGATGGTGGCCAGCCGCGCCATCACGCTGGTGAAGGTGTCGTTGGTCTTCTTGAAGCCTTCCTCCAGGCGCTCGTTCACCCGGCCGGTGATTTGCTCCAGCCGGCTGTCGGTGGTGCGCGATAGCGCGTCGATCGACGCGCCGACCTGCTGGCCGATGCCGTGCAGCGTGTTCTGGATGGCCTCGTGGTTGGCCCTGCCCTGCTCGCCCAGGCGCTCCATCACGCGCGTGAGCAGCTCGGCGCGCAGCTCGTCGTGCTTGGCCTGCAGCCCGGCGGATAGATTCACCAGGCGCTCGGTCATCGCCTCGCGGTTGCTGGACAGCTCCTCGGTCTGCGACAGCTGCAGCACGAGCATGGCGTCACGGGTCTGCTTGAGGTCCTGGGACACCGCGCCGCGCAGCCGCTCGGCGCTTTCGCTCAGCCTCTCGCCCAGGCGGTCGCCCAGCGTGTTCAGGCCGTCGTTGAGATCCTTGACCATCTCCAGGTGCTTGCGCTCGAGCGCCTGGCCGACGCCTTCGGGCAGGTTGTCCTGGCGCCGGAGCAGCGCGCCGACGCGGGCGCCGACCCAGATCAGCACCACCAACACGACCAGAACCGCCGCCGCCAGCGCAGCGGTAACGATCGTCAGAATGTCAGGGTCCATGGGCGCAGTATACCGCCCGGCTGGAGCCCGGAGCGGCTACGCGACCGCCCCTTCCACCCGTGCCGCACGCTTGCGCTCGTGCTCCTTCAGATGCCGCTTGCGCAGCCGGATCGACTTCGGCGTGATCTCCACCAGCTCGTCGTCGGCGATGAACTCGATGGCCGATTCCAGCGTCAGCCGGATGGGCGGGGTCAGGACGACGTTCTCGTCCTTGCCGGCCGCGCGGATGTTGGTGAGCTTCTTCTCGCGCACGGGGTTCACCACCAGATCGTTGTCGCGGCTGTGGATGCCGACGATCATGCCCTCGTACACCGGCTCGCCCGGACTCACGAACATGCGCCCGCGCGGCTCGAGCTTCCACAACGCATAGGGCACCAGCTCGCCCTCCTCGGCCGAGATCAGCACGCCGTTGCGCCGTTCGGGCATGTCCGGCTTGACCGGGCCCCAGTCGTCGAACACGTGGCTCATGAGGCCGGTGCCGCGCGTCAGGTTGAGGAACTCGGTCTGGAAGCCGATCAGGCCGCGCGCCGGGATGCGGTACTCCAGGCGCGTGCGACCTTTGCCGTCGGACTGCATGTCGGCGAGCTCGCCCCGGCGCAGCCCGAGCGCTTCCATCGCCCCGCCCTGGTGCTGATCGTCGAGGTCCACCGTGAGCAGCTCAAAGGGCTCCGACTTCACCCCGTCGATGTCGCGCATCAGCACGCGCGGCTTGGATACCGCCAGCTCGTAGCCTTCGCGCCGCATGTTCTCGAGCAGGATGGTCAGATGCAGCTCGCCGCGCCCGGACACGCGGAACACGTCGGCGTCGTCGGTGTCCTCCACGCGCAGCGCCACGTTCGACAGCATCTCGCGCTGCAGCCGCTCGCGCACCTGCCGGCTGGTGACGAACTTGCCCTCGCGGCCGGCGAACGGCGAGGTGTTGACCTGGAAGTTCATGCTGAGCGTGGGCTCGTCCACGGCCAGCAGCGGCAGCGGTTGCGGCTGCTCCGGATCGCACAGGGTGCAGCCGATGGTCAGCTCCTCGATGCCTTGCAGCAGCACGATGTCGCCGGCCTGCGCCTCCTGCAGCGGCGCGCGCTGCAGGCCCTGGAAACCGTACACCTGCGTCACCCGCGCTTTCTGCGGCCCCGCGTTTGTCGTTGAAGATGAATGAGGGGTGCCGTTGAAGATCAGCACGTCCTGGCCCGCGCGCAGCCGCCCTTGCCGGATGCGGCCGATGCCGATGCGCCCGATGTAGCTGGAATAGTCCAGCGCGCTGATCTGCAGCTGCAGCGGCTTGTCGGGGTCGCCTTCCGGCGCCGGAACCCGGCTCAGAATGGCTTCGAACAGCGGCCGCAGGTCCTGCCCGGGCTGGCTCAGATCGAGCGTAGCGCAGCCCTGCAGGGCGGAGGCATACACCACCGGGAAGTCGAGCTGCTCCTCGGTGGCGCCGAGCTTGTCGAACAGGTCGAAAGTGCGGTTCACCACCCAGTCCGGCCGGGCGCCCGGGCGATCGATCTTGTTCACCACCACGATCGGCCGTAGCCCCCGCGCCAGCGCCTTGCGCGTGACGAAACGGGTCTGCGGCATCGGGCCCTCGACCGCGTCCACCAGCACCAGCACGCCGTCCACCATGGACAGGGCGCGCTCCACCTCGCCGCCGAAATCGCGGTGGCCGGGCGTATCGACGATGTTGATGTGCACGCCCCGGTACTCGAAGGCGGCGTTCTTCGCCAGGATGGTGATGCCGCGCTCGCGCTCGAGGTCGTTGCTGTCCATCACGCGCTCCTCCACGTGCTGGTGCGCGGCGAACACGCCGGACTGGCGCAGCAGCTTGTCGACCAGGGTGGTCTTGCCGTGGTCGACGTGGGCGATGATGGCGATGTTGCGAACGGTACTGCTCATGGGATCAACCCCTTAGCTGGGGGCGAACCCCCCGAACAAAAGCCCGCGAGTGTAGCACGGCCCCCAGGACGTAGCGAATCTGCCGGCGCGGCGGCGAGCTCGCCGTGCGCGGCACACACAAAGGCAAGGACTGCGCCCGCAGGCGGCGACCGGGGGGAAAGCGAAGCCCGTCAGGGCACTTTCAGGGCGTGCCGCTTGAGCGCCGGCAAAGGGGCGAACTGCAGGACGTTCTCGTGCGTGGCTTCGAGCACGACCGGCGGCGCCTTGCCTGCCTCCCATGCCTCCACCCAGCGCAGCACGTGCAGGCACCAGCGGTCGCCGGGCTTAAGCCCGCGGAAGCGCATCTCCAGGCGCGGGGTGATGAGGTCGTTGCCGCGCTCGCGGGCGAACGCCAGGAATTCCGCGCTGACCCGCACGCACACCAGGTGCGCGACGCCGCGCTCGCCGCGCGTGCCGCAGCAGCCGTCGCGAAAGTACCCGGTCAGCGGATCGTAGCTGCAGGCGCGCAGCGGTCCGCCGAGCACGTTCCTTTCCCGGGAGATGGTCTCGCTCACGCCGGTATTATGGCGCGAATGCCGCCCGGTCAGAGCCTGCGGAAGATCTCCATCGGCGGCGTGCGCAGGATGCGCCGCGTCCCGAGCAGCCCGGCGAGCAGCACGCCGCCGGTCCCTCCGGCCAGCCCGGCCAGCCATACCCAGGGATCGACCGCATAGGGCACGTTGAGCACCCGCATGGCGAGCACGTACCCGAGCACCGTGGCGCCGATGGATGCGAGCAGGCCCGCGAGCGCCCCGATCGCCAAAAACTCCGCGGCCTGCGCGCTCAGCATCTGGCGGCCGGTGGCGCCTACCGTGCGCAGGATGGCGGCATCGAACACGCGCTCGTCATGAGTTGCGCTGATGGCGGCGAACAGCACCACCAGCCCGGCCAGCAGCCCGAACAGGAACACGAACTCGACCGCTTTCACCAGCTGGTCCATGATGCGCTGGACCTGCGCCAGCACCGAGGCGACGTCGATCACCAGCACATTGGGGAAGCGCTGGACCAGCTGGTCCATCAGCGCGCCGCGCTCGGCGGGCAGGTGGAAGCTGGTCACGTAACTCGCCGGGTACCCTTTCAGCATGCCCGGCGGCGACACGACGAAGAAGTTCACGCGGAAGGAGTCCCACTCCACCTTGCGCAGCGAGCTGACCGTGCCTTCCAGGCGGCTGCCGGCGATCTCGTAGGTCAGCCGGTCGTGCATGCGGATGCCCAGCGTCTGCGCGATGCCATCCTCGACCGAGAACAGCCCGTCCTCGGCCGAGAACGACGGGGCGTCCCGCTGTGCCGGCGTCCACCAGCGGCCGGCGAGGATCACGTTGTCCACCTGCGGCCGCTCCGCCCAGGACAGGTTGAACTCGCGGTCGACGAGGCGCTTGGCGCGGTCCTCGCTGTAGTCGAGGGAAGACACCGGCCGGCCGTTGATCGCCACCAGCCGCCCGCGCACCATGGGGAACATCTGCGGCGCGGCGTAGCCCTGCTGCGCGAAGAAGCCGCGCAGCGGTTCCACCTGGTCCGGCTGGATGTTGACCAGGAAACGGTTGGGCGCATCGGCGGGCAGGCTCTGCCGCCAGTTGGCGAGCAGATCGCTGCGCACCAGCGTCAGCAGCACCAGCGCCAGGATACCGGCCCCCAGCGCGACCACCTGAGTGACGGTGCTGAAGCGCCGGCGCTGCAGGTTGGCGAGTCCGAAACGCCAGGCGAACGGCGCGCGCCGCCCCGACCAGGTCGCCAGTCGCAGCAATGCCAGCGTGACCAGTGCGAGCGCGGCCATCGTGCCGACCGCACCGCCGAGCACGTACCAGCCGGTCTTCGGGTCCTGCGCCTCCCACAGCAGCAGACCGCCCAGCGCCGCAACGCCCACCGCGTAGCCGGCCCAGCCGGCGCTGTCCGGCAGTCCGAGGTCGCGCCGCAGCACGCGCAGCGTCGGCACGCGGCGCAGCGCGACGATCGGCGGCAACGCGAAGCCCAGCAGCAGGACGAAGCCGGCCGCGAAACCCTGCAGCACCGGCATCCATCCCGGCAGCGGCAGCGCCACGCCGACCAGCGGCGTGAGCAGCGCGGCCAGCACCGATTGACCGGCCACTCCCAGCAGGCAACCCAGCGCGCTCGCGAGCAGGCCCAGCACGACGAACTGCGCGACATGCAGGCGCAGGATCAGCCCCTGGCTGGCGCCGAGGCAGCGCATGATCGCCACGCCGTCCAGGTGCCGCCGCAGGTAGCGGCGCGCGGCCAGGGCCACCGCTACGGCGGCCAGGATCACGCTGAGCAGCGCCGACAGGCCGAGGAACTTCTCGGCACGCTCCAGCGCCGAGCGGATCTCGGGCCGCGCATCGCGCACGTCCTCGACGCGTTGTCCCGGCCCGATGCTGCGCTCGGCCTGTACGCGAAACGCGGCGATCGCAGCCGGCGTCCCGGCCACGCCCAGCCGATAGCTCACGCGGCTGCCCACCGTGATCAGCCCGGTGGATTGCAGATCGACGAGATTGAGCGTCAACCGCGGACCGAGATTGAGGAAGCCCACGCTGGTTTCCGGATCCTCCACCACCTGGGCCGCAATGCGAAAGTGCCGCTCGCCCACGCCGAGCGCATCGCCGATGCCGACCCCGAGGCGGGCGAGCAGCCGGTCGTCCCCCCACACCGTGCCCGGGTCGGGAATGCCCTGCGGGCGCGCGGGCTCGGCGTCCGGCCCCGCGCGAATGGCGATGCGGCCCTTGAGCGGATAGCCCGGCCCCACGGCTTTGATTTCGGTGAGCACGGTGTTCTCGCCCGCCACCGTCATGCTGGGGAAGCGCACCAGCTGCACGGTCGCCAGCCCCAGTTCGCGCGCGCGCTCGGCAAGCGCCGGCGCGATCGGGCGATCGGATATAACGATCAGATCTGCGCCCAGGAGTTGATTGGCTTCCGCACTCAAGGCCTGCTTTACACGGTCCGCGAAGAAGGCCACCGTGGTCAGGCTCGTCACCGCCACGATGAGGCCCACCGCCAGCACGCGCAGCTCGCCCGCCCGCCAGTCGCGCGCCAGCAAGCGCGCCGAGAACGCCAGCGCCCGGCGCCACGACAGCTCGCGCGCCGCCGCGGCCTGCTGCGCAGCGCTGAGGGGCGCGGGTTGCACCGCGGCTTCAGCCATCGACCATCCTGCCCGCCGCCAGGCGCAGACGCCGGCCGCAGCGGCTTGCCAGCCGCTCGTCGTGGGTCACCAGCAGCAGCGTGGTGCGCTGCTCGCGATTGAGATCGAACATCAGGTTGATGACCTCCTCGCCGGTGGCCGAGTCCAGATTGCCGGTCGGCTCGTCGGCGAACAGCAGCCGCGGCGTGCCGGCGAAGGCGCGCGCGATCGCGACGCGCTGCTGCTCCCCGCCGGAGAGCTGGCGCGGGTAGTGGTCCAGGCGCTCGGCGAGCCCGACGCGTCCGAGCAGCGCGGTGGCGCTTTCACGTGCGTCCGGCGCGCCATCGAGCTCGAGCGGGAGCATCACGTTCTCCAGCGCAGTGAGCGCGGGCAGAAGCTGGAACGACTGGAACACGAAGCCCACCAGCTTGCGGCGCAGCGCCGCGCGGCCGTCCTCGTCCAGCCGCGCGAGATCGACGCCATCGATGATCACATCGCCCGCGGTGGGCGTATCCAGCCCCGCCAGCAGGCCCAGCAGGGTGGTCTTACCCGAGCCCGACGCACCCAGGATGGCGACCGCCTCGCTCGGCGCGATCTCCAGGCTCACATCCTGCAGGATGGTCAGGCGGTTGCGGCCGGTGTCGACTTGCTTGGTCAAACCCCGGGCCCGCACAATAGGCTCCGTGCTCATCAGATTCCTGTTCTTCGCAGTGTGGCTGGCGGCCACGCCATTGCAGGCGCAGCCGCCGGTGATCCTGGTTCTTGGCGACAGCCTCGCGGCCGGCTACGGCCTGCCGCAGGGCCGCGGGTGGGTCGATCTCCTGCAGCGCAAACTGGCCGAGGAAGGCCTCGACCATCGCGTGGTGAACGCCAGCACCAGCGGCGAAACCACGCTGGGCGGCCGCAACCGCATCGGCGCCGCGCTCGAGCAACATCGGCCGGACATCGTGATCCTCGAGCTGGGCGCCAACGACGGCCTGCGCGGCCAGCCGGTGGCGGCGCTGCGCGACAACCTCACGGCCATGATCCGGGCCAGCCGCCGGAGCGGCGCGCAAGTGCTGCTGATCGGCATGCGCATTCCACCGAACTACGGCCAGGATTACACGCGGAAGTTCCACGCCGCCTTCACCGAAGTCGCGCGCGCCCAGCGCGTGCCGCTGGTGCCCTTCCTGCTGGAAGGCTTCGCCGACAAGCGGGATCTGTTCCAGCAGGACGGCATCCACCCCAGCCTGCAGGCCCAGCCGCGCATCGTCGACACGGTCTGGAAGGCGCTGCAGCCGTTGCTGTGATGCCAGCGGCGGCCGCGTGCGCCCGCCTCAGCCCGCGGCCCAGGTGTGTTAACCTTCGCCTCGCCTCGAGGTGTGCCAGCGACGTGAGCGACCAGCCCCCGCCCCGCGACAGGGCGACCGTAGCACAATTGCCCCAGTTCGATGCAGTCATCGACGTGCGCACGCCGTCGGAGTTCGCGCTCGACCATATCCCGGGCGCATCCAACCTGCCGGTGCTGTCGGACGAGGAGCGCGCACGCGTGGGGACGCTGCACAAGCAGGTGTCGCCATTTACCGCCAGGAAGGTAGGGGCGGCCCTGATCTCGGTCAACATCGCGCGGCACCTCGAGACCGCGCTGTGGAATCAGCCGCGGGCCTGGCGCCCGCTCTTGTACTGCTGGCGCGGGGGCAAGCGCAGCGCCGCGTTCACCCACGTGCTGCGCGAGGTCGGCTGGGACGCGCACCAGCTCGACGGCGGCTACAAGGCGTTCCGGCGCGCCGTGGTCGCCGACCTGCCGGGGCTGGCGCAGCGGCTGCGCTACCGCGTGGTATGCGGCCTGACCGGCTCGGGCAAGAGCCGCCTGCTGCAGGCGCTCCACGCCACCGGCGCACAGGTGCTCGACCTCGAAGCCCTCGCTGCGCACCGCGGCTCGGTGCTGGGCAATCTTCCCGACGCGCCGCAACCTACGCAGAAGATGTTCGAGAGCCTGCTGTGGGACCGCCTGCGGCGCTTCGACCCGGAGCGGCCGGTGTTCGTCGAGTCCGAGAGCAAGAAGATCGGCGTGCTGCAGGTGCCGCAGGCCCTGCTCGACTGCATGTGGTCCAGCGAGTGCGTGCAGCTCTCCACGCCGCAGCCGGTGCGGGTGGAGCTGCTGATGCAGGAGTACGCGCATTTCCTGGCCGACCCCGATCTGCTCGGCAAGCAGCTCGATTGCCTGCTGCCGCTGCACGGGCACGCGGTGATCGAGCGCTGGAAGGCGCTCGCCGCAGCAGGCGAGTGGGACGTCTTGGTAGAGGAGCTGCTGGTGCGCCACTACGACCCCGCCTACAACCGCTCGATCGTGTCGCACTATCCGAGCCTGCCGCAGGCGCGCGTGGTGCAACTGGAGGCCGGCGGCGAGGCGGCGTTCGCAGGCGCTGCGTCCCGGCTGATGGACGAAGCGCCGGAGGCGGTGACGTGAACATCGGGTTGAAGATCGACGTCGACACCTACCGCGGCACGCGCAAAGGCGTGCCGGCGCTGATGGCGGTGCTGAAGAAGCACGAGGCGGGCGCCAGCTTCCTGTTCAACCTCGGACCCGATCACACCGGCCGCGCGATCGGACGCCTGTTTCGCCCGGGCTTCCTGCGCAAGGCGTGGCGCACCTCGGCGCTGTCGCACTACGGACTGATCACGTCGCTGCGTGGGACCCTGCTGCCCGGCGTCGACATCGGCCGGCGCTGCGCGGACCTCATGCGCTCGGTGCGCGACGCTGGCTTCGAGGTCGGCATCCACAGCTACGACCGCGTGCGCTGGCAGGACAGCGTCGCGCAGGCGGACGCCGCCTGGACCCGGCGCGAGCTCGAGCGCGCCTGCCAGCGCTTCCGCGACATCTTCGGCGCCGAGCCGCGCGTGCACGGCGCGGCGGGATGGCGCATGAACCGCCACGCCTACCGGCTCACCCAGGGGCTGGGCTTCGGCTACTGCTCGGACACGCGCGGCACGCAGCCGTTCGTGCCGTTGTACCAGGCCGAGATCATCGCCTGCCCGCAGCTGCCGACCACGCTGCCTACGCTGGACGAGCTGATCGGCACCGACGGCATCACGCGCGACAACGTGGCCGATCACATTCTGCAACGCAGCCGGGATGGACTGGACAGCGGCCACGTCTACACCGCGCGGGCCGAGCTGGAGGGGATAAAGCTCGCGCCGGTGTTCGAGCGGCTGCTGCAGGGCTGGCGCGAGATGGGCTGCCGGGTGCTGTCCCTGGCGGACTACTTCGACGCGCTGCCCGACAAGAACTTACCGCGCCACGAAGTGGCGATCGGAACGGTGCCCGGACGCAGCGAGTACGTCGCGCTGCAGGGCGAGGAGTTCCTCGCCTGGCCTCCAACCACGACCCCTCTCCCCCAGCGGGGAAGGGGGAGCTAAGACGAAAGGAACAGACCGTGCTCGAGAACCTCCAGGTCCCCGACTTCGAAGCGCCGGCCACCGGCGGAAAGACCGTCAAGCTGGGCGGGCTGCACGGGCGGCCCTTCGTGCTGTACTTCTATCCCAAGGACGACACGCCGGGCTGCACCGACGAGGGCATCCAGTTCCGCGACTTGCACCCGGAGTTCGCCAGGGCCGGCTGCGACCTCTATGGGGTATCGCGCGACAGCCTGAAGTCGCACGAGAGCTTCAAGAGCAAGATGAGCTTCCCGTTCGAGCTCATCTCCGACCCGGACGAACGCCTGTGCGAGCTATTCGGCGTGATGAAGATGAAGAACATGTACGGCAAGCAGGCGCGCGGCATCGAGCGCAGCAGCTTCGTCGTCGACGGCAAAGGCGTGGTCCGCAAGGAATGGCGCGGCGTCAAGGTCCCCGGCCACGCCCAGGAAGTCCTCGATTTCGTCCGCAGCCTCTGATTCCCGACTCCTCATTACTGACTTCCGACTCCTGAATGGCCCACCGCAAACCCGCGCAAGTCACCCGCCTGCACCACGACAGCAAGCTGTTCGTGCTGGATACCAACGTGCTGATGCACGATCCGACCAGCCTGTTCCGCTTCGAGGAGCACGACATCTTTCTGCCGATGGCGACCATCGAAGAGCTGGACGCCAACAAGAAGGGCATGTCCGAGGTAGCGCGCAACGCCCGCCAGGTGAGCCGCTTCCTCGACGCCCTGATGCACGACAGCGAGGCGCAGATCGAAGACGGCATCCCGCTCGAACAGCAGGGAGACAAGGCGGCGCGCGGACGCCTGTTCCTGCAGACCCAGGCGATCATCAGCGACCTGCCCGCCACGCTGGCGAGCGGCAAGGCGGACAACCAGATCCTCGGGGTCGTGCGCCATCTGCAGGAACGCTATCCGCGCCGCGATGTGATCCTGGTGTCCAAAGACATCAACATGCGCATCAAGGCGCGCGCCCTGGGCCTGGCCGCCGAGGATTACTACAACGACAAGGTCCTCGAAGATACCGATCTGCTCTACACCGGCGTGCGCGAGCTGCCCGCCGACTTCTGGGACACGCACGGCAAGGAGATGGAATCCTGGCAGCAGGCCGGGCGCACCTGGTACCGGGTGCATGGCCCGCTGGTGCCGAGCCTGCTGGTGAACGAGTTCGCCTACCTGGAGAGCGACCGCCCGTTCTACGCGCAGGTCAGGGAGGTCAGCGGCAAGACCGCCATCCTGCAGACCCTCACGGACTATGGCCACCAGCGCCACAGCGTATGGGGAATCGTGGCGCGCAACCGCGAGCAGAACTTCGCGCTGAACCTGCTGATGAACCCCGAGGTCGACTTCGTCACCCTGCTGGGGCAGGCCGGCACCGGCAAGACCCTGCTCACGCTGGCGGCCGGGCTGATGCAGACCTTGGAGGACAAGCTCTACTCCGAGATCATCATGACGCGCGTCACCGTGCCGGTGGGCGAGGACATCGGCTTCCTGCCCGGCACCGAGGAAGAGAAGATGACGCCGTGGATGGGCGCGCTGGAGGACAACCTCGACGTGCTCAACAAGACCGACGAGGACGCCGGCGAGTGGGGCCGCGCCGCCACCCGCGACCTGATCCGCTCGCGCATCAAGGTGAAGTCGCTGAACTTCATGCGCGGCCGCACCTTCATCAACAAGTTTCTGATCCTCGACGAGGCGCAGAACCTCACGCCGAAGCAGATGAAGACCCTGATCACGCGCGCGGGGCCCGGCACCAAGGTGGTGTGCCTGGGCAACATCGCGCAGATCGACACGCCCTATCTCACCGAGGGCAGCTCCGGCCTGACCTACGTGGTGGACCGCTTCAAGGGCTGGAGCCACAGCGGCCACGTCACCCTGCAGCGCGGCGAGCGCTCGCGGCTGGCGGACCACGCGGCGGAGATCCTTTGACGAGCCGCTGCCCGCCCTGCGACGCGAATGGAGGACAACATGGCCCTCACCGACTCGACGCGGTCCGTGACTGAACCCACCGGCTCCTTTGCCGATTCGGGCGGCGTGCGCCTGTACTACGAGGAAACCGGCAGCGGCACGCCGGTCGTTTTCGTGCACGAGTTCGCTGCCGATTGTCGCAGCTGGGAACCGCAGGTGCGTTTCTTCTCGCGCCGCTACCGCTGCATCACCTACAACGCGCGCGGCTACCCGCCGTCGGACGTGCCGCGCGAACCGCAGGCGTACAGCCAGCAGCACGCGGTCGACGACATCGCCGCCGTGCTCCGTCACCTGAGGATCGAGAAGGCCCACATCTGCGGGCTGTCACAAGGTGGTTACGCGACCGTGCACTTCGGTATCCACTACCCCCGGATGGCGCTGTCGCTCGCCATCTGCGGCGCGGGCCACGGCTCGGATCCCAACACGCGCGCGCAGTTCCTGAAGGACGGCGCCGAGCTGGCGGACCGCATCGAGCGCCTGGGCATGCAAGAAGGCATCAAGCACTACGCGGCCAGCCCAACCCGCATGCCGCTGCGGCACAAGGACCCGCGCGCCTACGAGGAGTTCCACCGCCAGTTCGCCGAGCACTCCAACCTGGGCTCGGCGCTGACGATGCGCGGCTATCAGCTGCGGCGGCCCACGATTTATGAGCTGGAGCGGGACCTCGAGGAGATCGACGTGCCGACCTTGATCGTCACCGGCGACGAGGATGTGCCGTGTCTGGAGCCGGGGCTGTTCATGAAGCGCAAGATCCGCTCCGCCGGCCTGCTCGTCATCCCCAACAGCGGGCACAGCCTCAACCTGGAAGAGGTCGATGCCTTCAACCGGGCGCTGCTCGAGTTCTGGACTGCAGTCGATGCCGGGAAGTGGCGCTGGTAACCTCCACCCTGGCCCTCCCCCTGCCAGGGGGAGGAAGCGCGCGGTCAGCGGGCGCTCGGCGGC
>Ga0299906_10004045_pt1 | contig 12033 bp, 8 predicted proteins | sample RVTome_14_FD_200259 | JGI IMG/M metagenome (GOLD analysis project Ga0299906, IMG submission 200259) | Soil microbial communities from uranium-contaminated site in the Upper Colorado River Basin, Wyoming, United States - RVT145D125 (version 2) ...
GGCCCCTCCCCCGAGTCGGCGGCTTCGCCGCCGCGCGCCTGTGGGCGCGTGTCCTGCTGCCACCGCCGCGGGTGGTAAACTGCCGCAGCCCCGGCGGCGCCCGCCGAGTACGCGACATGCATTCCAGCACCCGCTCATGATCCAGGCCACGCTCGCCGAAGAGGGCCTGGAGGCCGTCTTCGGCACCAAGGACGAGAACCTCCGCAAGATCGAGCGGGTGTTCGGCGTCACCGTCGGCGCCCGCGGCGCGGAGTTCCGGATCACCGGCGACCCGCAGGGGGTCGAGGCGGTCGAGCACCTGCTGCGCGAGCTGTCGGCGGTCGCCGAGCGGGGCTACCGGCTGCGCGCGAGCGACGTCCAGACCGCGATCCGGGTGGTCTCCGAGGACCCCCGCGCCTCGCTGGTCGACTTCTTCCTCCCCGAGGGGGCGCTGGCGGCGGTGCGCCGGATGGTCTCGCCGCGCAGCCTCAAGCAGCAGCTCTACCTGCAGGCGATGCTCGACCACGACCTGGTGATCTCGATCGGCCCCGCAGGCACCGGCAAGACCTACCTGGCGGTGGCGATGGCGGCGGCGGCGCTGGTCGAGAAGCGGGTGCGGCGGATCGTCCTGGCGCGGCCGGCGGTCGAGGCGGGCGAGAAGCTCGGTTTCCTCCCCGGCGATCTGGTCGAGAAGGTCAACCCCTACCTGCGGCCGCTCTACGACGCGCTCTACGACATCATCGGCTACGAGAAGGTCGCGCGCATGCTCGAGCGCAACATCATCGAGGTGGCGCCGATCGCGTTCATGCGCGGACGCACGCTCAACGACAGCTTCGTCATCCTCGACGAGGCCCAGAACACCACCACCGAGCAGATGAAGATGTTCCTGACCCGGATCGGTTACGGCAGCAAGGCGGTGATCAACGGCGACGTCACCCAGGTCGACCTCCCCTCGGGCCGCCGCTCGGGGCTGCGCGAGGCCGAGGGCGTGCTCGCCGGCATCGAGGGGATCGCGTTCTTCCGCTTCACCGAGAAGGACGTCGTCCGCCACCCGCTGGTGCAGAAGATCGTCACCGCCTACGACCGCTGGGACCGCGCCCGCGAGGAGCAGGCGCGCGGCGGCGCGGCGGCCGGCGGCCCGGCGGCCGCGTCTTCCGGCGACGTCCCCGCCGGTGGCAACGCAGCCGAGGAGGCGCCGCCCGCGGGCTGACCGACGCCCGTTCGGCAACCACACCGTGGCCCAGCCCGGTTCCAGCTCCGGCCCCCGGTCCGCCGGCCGCGCCCGCGGCGACGGCGACGCCGAGCCGCGCACCGGCGCGCTGCGCACCGGCTCGACGCGCGCCGCGGCCAAGCCGGGCGGCGGCACCGGCGCCCGTGGGGGCCGGCTCGGCCGTCTGCGCGGCGTGTCGTGGCGGCGGATCGCCGCCGGCTGGTTCGCCCTGTTCGAGCGGCCGTGGGCGTGGCTGATCGCAACCCTGGTCCTCGGCACCTGGGCTCTGGTCTCGCCGGCTCTCCTCTTCGCGCCCCACGTCGACGCCGGCTCGATCGCCGGGCGCGACTTCGTGGCGCCCGCCGACCTCGAGCTGCTCGACGCCGCCGCCACCGCCGAGAAGCGCCGGCGCGCCCGCGAGCAGATCCTGCCGGTCTACGACCACGACCCGGCCGTGCGCGCCGACCTCGAGGCCGATCTGACGCGGCTGTTCGCGTTCGGCCGCCGGCTCGAGGCGGTGCGCCAGCAGGCGGTGGAGCAGGGGGCGGAGCCGCCCCTCGGCGACCCGGACGAGCTGGCGGCGCGGCTCCACGAGGCGAGCGGGCTGGTGGTGTCGCCGGTCCAGGCCGCGGCGCTCGACGCCAACGACTTCTCGGCCGACCTCGAGGACCGGGTGCGCGGGGTCGCCGGCCAGGCGCTCGGGCGGCTGGTGGTCGCGAACAAGGCGTGGCTCGAAGACAACCCGCTGCGCGGGGTCACCGTACGCAACCTCGGGACCGGCGAGGAGAGTCCGGATTACGACCCTTACGACCGGCTCGGCTATCCCGACGAGGTGCGTGAGTTCATCGGCTCGCAGGTACGCGCCTGGCAGGGGCTGTCGGCGCGCGAGCGGCGCGAGGTGGTCGACCTGCTGGTCGCCAACGTCACGCCCAACCTGCACCGCAACCGCACCGAGACCGAGCGCCGGCGCGAGGCCGCGGCAACGGCGGTCGAGCCGCTCTACACCCGCGTGCGCAAGGGGCAGGTGATCGTACGCAAGGGCGACGAGGTGACCGACGCCGAGGCCGAGGCGATCGCCCGCCTGACCGGCAAGAGCCCGCTCCACGAGCGTGCCCTGCCGGTGCTCGGAACGGTGTTCCTGCTCTCCCTGGCGCTGGTCGTGCTGCGCCTGGCGATGCGCGACGAGCGGGTGGCCGACCACAGCCCGGCCCGCGCCTACGTCGAGGCGGTGGTGCTCCTGCTGATGGCGCTGGTCGGCGCCAAGTTCGGGTTCACCGTCGCCCGCGCGCTCGCCGCCGCGAGCGACGCCGCGCCGCTGACCTCGGCCGAGAGCTGGGGCTGGACGCTGCCGTTCGCCTCGCTGGCCCTGCTCGCCGCACTGCTGCTCGGGCGCCAGGCGGCGCTGGTGCTGTCGGTGGTGTTCGCGGTGCTGGTCAGCCGGCTGGCCGCCGGCCCGCCGGTGGCGGTGGTGATCTACTGCCTCGCCGGCTCGCTGGCGGCGCTCTACGGCCTCCAGCGCTACCAATTCAAGCAGCGCCTGGTGCTGACCAGGATCGGCCTGCTGGTCGGCGCGGTCAACGCCGGCGCCGTCCTGCTGCTGCTGGCGCTCGCCGGCGCCGCCGACCGCGGCCCGGCGCAGATCGCGTTCGACCTGGTGTGCGCGTTCGCCGGCGGTCTGCTGGTCGCCGCGGTGGCGGCGTTCATGGTGCCGATCCTCGAGAGCCTGTTCGCGATCACCACCGACATCAAGCTGATCGAGCTGGCCAACACCAACCTGCCGCTGCTGCAGCGGCTGGCGTTCGAGGCGCCGGGCACCTTCCAGCACTCGCTGATGGTCGCCAACCTGGCCAAGGTCGGCTGCGAGGCGGTCGGCGGCGATCCCACCCTCGCCTACACCGCCGGCCTCTACCACGACGTCGGCAAAGTCTACCGCCCCGAGTACTTCGTCGAGAACCAGCGCCCGGACCACAACCCGCACGACAAGCTGCAGCCGTCGATGAGCGCCCTGATCCTGGTCAACCACATCAAGGAGGGGGTCGAGTTGGGGCGCGAGCACCACCTGCCGCGGGTGGTCCTCGACGCCATCGAGCAGCACCACGGCACCCGGCTGATCACCTTCTTCTTCAACCGGGCTCTCCAGCAGTGCGACCCCGACACCGGGACGGTGCGCGAGGACGAGTACCGCTATCCCGGCCCCAAGCCGCAGAACAAGGTCATGGGGGTGCTGATGCTCGCCGACGCGGTCGAGGCCGCGAGCCGCACTCTCATAGAGCCGACCCCGGCCAAGGTCCGGGCGCTGATCCGGACCCTGATCGACGACTGCCTGGCCGACGGCCAGCTCGACCACACCGACCTCACCCTGGCCGACCTGCGGCGGGTGGCGGAGGCGTTCCAGCGGGTGCTGACCAACATCTTCCACCGCCGCATCGACTACCCGGGGTTCGACTTCAACGCGCCTCCCCGGCGCGAGCAGCGCGAGCGACGGGCGGTGGCGGGGGCGGCGCAGGCGTCTTGACTGCCGAGATCGCGCTCGACAACCCCAACCGCTACCCGGAAGCGCGGGCGCGACGGGTGCGCCCCTGGCTGGCGCCGCTGGTCGCCGAGCTGGCCCCCGGCGCCGCCAGCCTCGGCGTCCGCTTCGCCGGCGACCGGGCGCTGCGGCGCGCCAACCGCGGGTTCCGCGGCCGCGACGCGCCGACCGACGTGCTCTCCTTCCCCGGCGGCCCGACCCCGGAGGGCCGCCACCTCGGCGACCTGCTGATCTCGGTGCCGGCGGCGCGCCGCCAGGCGGCGGCGGCCGGCCACGGCGTCGAGCGCGAGCTGCGGGTGCTGTTGCTCCACGGCGTGCTCCACTGCCTGGGCCACGACCACGAGAGCGACGGCGGCGCGATGGAGAGGCTCGAGGCGAGGCTCCGCCGGCTCTGGATCGACGGTGGCGGCCGGCGGTCGGCGCCGGGCGGGGGGTCGCCCCGGGACCGGGGGTCGAACCGGAGCCGCGGATCGGCCCGGAGGCCGGCGGGCGATGGCTGACCCGGCGAGCGCCGCCGGCGCGTGGCCGTGGCAGTGGGCGGCGCTGGCGCTCGCCCTGGTGCCGGCGACCGGCCTGCTGTTCGCGCTCGCCGCCCTGCTCGAGCGCAGCGGCCCGGTGCGCCTGCGCCACTGGGCGGAGGAGGCCGGCGGCGAGCTGCTCGCGCTCTACCGCCGCCCCGGGCGCTTCGCCGCCTTCCGCTTCCTGCTCAGCCTCGCCGCCAAGCTGGCGCCGCTGGCGCTCTTCGTCGTCGCCGCCCGGACGCTGGCCGGGCTCGGGGCCGCAGCCGCCGGCGTCGCGGCGGCGATCGCGGCGGTGGCGGTGGCGGCCGGCGCCGAGCTGCTCGGCCGGCGGCTGGTCGACGGCGCCGCCGAGCGGGCGCTCGAACGGCTGACACCGGTCTACCGCGCGGCGCGGCTGGTGCTGATCCCGCTGGCGGTGCTGCTGGCGCCGCTGGTGCGCCCGCGCCGGCCCGAGCCCGAGGAGGCCTCCGACGAGGAGGAGGCCTCCGACGAGGAGATCGCCGCCTTCATCGATTTCGGCACCCGCGAGGGGATCCTCGAGCCGAGGGAGGGCGACATGGTGTGGGGGATCGTCGACCTCGCCGAGACCGAGGTCCGCAGCGTGATGACCCCGCGCACCGACGTCGCCGCGGCCGCGGTCGAGGAGAGCCTCGACGCGCTCGCCGACCGCTTCCTCGAGTCCGGCCACTCCCGGCTGCCGCTCTACGAGGGCTCGATCGACCGCATCGTCGGCATCCTCCACATCCGCGACCTGCTGCGGGCGCTGCGCAGCGCCTCGCCGCCGCCGGCGCGCGAGCTGGCCAAGCCGCCGCTGGTGGTGCCCGAGACCAAGAAGCTGGCCGAGCTGCTGCGCGAGATGCAGGCCGGCCAGCAGCAGCTCGCGATCGTGGTCGACGAGTACGGCGGCACCTCGGGGCTGGTGACCGTCGAGGACCTGGTCGAGGAGATCGTCGGCGAGATCGCCGACGAGCACGAGGAGGTCGAGCCCGAGGCCGAGCCGCTCGAGGGCGGCGGCTGGCGGCTCGACGGCGGCGCCCCGATCGAAACCCTCGACGACCTGTTCGGGATCGACCTCGAGGAGGAGCCCTACGAGACGGTCGGCGGCCTCGTGCTGTCGGCGGTCGGCTCGCTGCCCGAGCCGGGCCAGGAGGTGGTGGCCCACGGCCTGCGGCTGGAGGTCGAGCGGGTCGAGAACCGCCGCATCCAGTCGGTGCGGGTCGAGCGCGCGGTCCCGCCGGCGCCGCCGCCGGCCGCCGGTGAGGAGGACGAGGATGAGCGCGAGCGGGCCTGAACGCGGCGGCCCGCCTCCCGGCGTCGCGGGTGGCGGCGGGGAAGCGGCCGGCGTCGGCCCCAAGAGCGGCACGGTCGCCCTGATGGGGCGGCCGAACGCCGGCAAGTCGACGCTGATGAACCGCTTCCTCGGCCAGAAGGTGGCGATCGTCTCCGACAAGCCGCAGACCACCCGCCACCGGCTGGTCGGGATCCTCAGCGAGGAGCGCGGCCAGATGGTCTTCTACGACACCCCGGGGGTGCACAAGCCGCTGCACCAGATGAACCGCCAGATGGTCACCTACGCGCTCGACGCCCTCAACGAGGCCGACGCCGTCTGCCTGCTCGTCGACGCCGCGGCCGCCGAGGGCTCGGGCGACGCCTACCTCACCGACCTGGTCGCCCGGGTCGAGGTCCCCAAGGTGCTGGCGCTCAACAAGATCGACCTGGTCAGGAAGAGTCGCCTCTTGCCGATGATCGAGCGCTGGGCGGAGCGCGGGATCTTCGAGGAGATCGTCCCGGTCAGCGCGCTCTCCGGCGACGGCTGCGACCTGCTGCTCGGCATCCTGTGGCGGCTGCTGCCCGAGGGGCCGCCGCGCTACGACCCGGAGCTGCTGACCATCCACCCGGACCGCTTCCTGGTCGCCGAGCGCATCCGCGAGAAGGTCCTCGACCACACCCGCGAGGAGATCCCGTACTCGACCGCGGTGCGGATCGAGGGCTGGGAGGAGGAGCCGGGCGGGCCGGACCGCCCCGGCCTGGTGCGCATCTACGCCTCGATCCTCGCCGACCGCCCGGGGCAGAAGAAGATCCTGGTCGGCCACCGCGGCGCGATGATCAAGGCGATCGGCACCGCCGCACGCAAGGACCTCGAGGAGTACCTCGGCCGCCGCGTCTACCTCGACCTCCAGGTCAAGCTCGAGCCCGGCTGGCGCGAGGACCGGCGCATCCTCGGCGAGCTGGACCGCGACCTGGTCGGCTGGCTCGGGCCGTGACCCGCCGCCCGCGGTTGTCTCTCCGCCCGGCCCGGCGCGCACCCTCCAGGTAGCGGGCCACCCGGGGCGCGGACGCGCCGCCTGCCGGTCCGAGGTTCCGGTCGTGGCCCGATCTCATCCTCGATCAGGCCATGCCGAGCCCCGCCGCCCACCGTCCGATCCACCCGCGCCCGCGCGGCCGGTCGTGGCCCGTCTTCGTGGTCCTCGGAGTCGCCGCGGTGGCGGCGGCCCAGGAGCCCGAGCCGGTGACCCTCGAGCGGGTGATCGAGGTCGGCGATCCCGCCCCGGGCTTCCCCGCCGGCTCGACGGTGGTGCTGGCCGGCGACGCGCCGCGCATCGACGGCGCCGGCACGGTGTCGATGGTGCTCCAGGTCGCGCTCCCCGAGGGCGGCGTGGTCCAGGCGCTCTACCGCGCCGCGAGCGGCGAGCCGGCGCTGGTCTTCCGCTCCGGCGACCCGGCGCCCGGCGTCGCCGGCCGGTTCACGCTCTTCCCGGCCCTGCCCGCGACGCCGCCCATCGACGACGGCCGGTTGACCTTCGCCGCCAGCACCGACCTGCCGGGCGCCGGCTCGGCCGGCATCTGGTCCGACCGCTCCGGCGGCTTCGTGCCGCTAGTGCTCAGCGGCCAGCCGCTCCCCGCCATGCCGGCCGCCGCGGCGTTGATCAGCTTCTCGTTCGGCGCCCGCGGCGAGGACGTGCTGCTGCGCGGCGGCTTCGGCGACGGCGGGCCGACCCTGCCCCGCGACCAGGGCCTGTGGCGCTACCGCTCGGGCGCCTGGGAGCCGCTGGCGGTCGGCGGCGCTCCGGCCCCCGGGCTCGGCGCCGAGGTGGTCTTCGACGCCGATCCGACCCAGGCCTTCGGCCCGGTGTTCGGGTTCGCCGCCGCCGCCGGCGGTCCGGCGGTGGTCCAGGCCTGGGTCAGCGGCCCGGGGATCGACGGGGACGACGACGAGGCGCTGTGGATCGCCGACGGAGGCGCGCCGTCGATCCTGGCGCGGGAGGGCGACCGCCTGCCCGGGCAGGGGCGGCCGACCCTCGGGCCCTCCGGCGGCACCCCGGTCTTCGGCGGCACCGGCGAGAACCTGCCGGTGATCGTTGGCCCGTCCGGCGCGGTCGCGTTCGGCGCGGTCGTGACCAGCTCGCGCGGCCGCCTCAACACCGTGTGGACCACCCGCGGCGGCGCGCCGCGGTTGGAGATCCGGGGCGGACCGCCGCTGGCCGGATTCGACGACGGCGATCCGGCGCCCGGCCTCGCGCCCGGCGCGACCTTCGGCTCCTTCGAAGCCGGCGCGCTCAACGGCGCCGGCGCGCTCGCCCTCCAGGCGACCGCCGACGAGGGCGGCGGTTCGGTGGGGTTCACCCGCGGCATCTGGTGGGACCTCGGTGGAACGCTGTCGCTGGTCGCCGCCACCGGCCGGCCGGCGCCCGGCCTGGGCGGCCCGACGCTCGCCGACCTCGCCCTCGACCGGCTGACCGAGGGTGGGGCGCTGCTGTTCAACGCCCGGCTGGCCGGGCCGGGCGTCGGCGGCGCCAACGACCGGGCGCTGTTCCATGCCACCGCCGGCGGCACCAGCGCGGTGCTCCGCGAGGGCGATCCGGTGCAGGTGGCTACCCCGTCGGGCACCGAGACCCGGACGGTCGCCGCCTTCCGGCTCGGCGGCGGCGTGAGCGACGACGGCCGGGCCGCGGCCGAGGTCGTCTTCACCGACGGCATCGCCGGCGTCTACCGCCTGGCGCTGCCGGCGCCCGCCTGCGTGCCCGACGAGCTGCCCGAGGTGAGCTGCGCCAACGGCGAGGACGACGACTGCGACGGCCTCGCCGACGGCACCGATCCCGACTGCGCCCCCTCCTGCCTGCCCGCCGGCGCCCCCTGCGCCGGGTCCGAAGAGTGCTGCTCGGGACGCTGCCGCGGCGGCCGCGACGGCCGCACCTGCCGCTGACGCGAGCGGCGCGCGCACCGCTCTCCCCTCGCGACTCGCCGAATCGGCGTAAGGCTACCATTGCGGTGATGCGGTGATTATGCTATAAGGATAGGCGTATATAGCCATTGATCTACGTCGTCCCGCCTTCGAGGCCGGTCCGGGTCCGCGGTGGGACGGGAGGTGGATCACGTCCGTGCCCTCGCCCCCGGCCCTTGCGCGCCGGCTCTCCGCCGGTCGGGGGCCGCGTGCGCCGCCCCGTTCGTCGTCCCACCATCCCCGAAAAACGCCGATATTAGGAGGACCAATTCGTGAGACTGCACACTGCTTCCCTCGTCTCCGCGCTCGGCGTCCTGGTCGTCCTGGGACCGCCGGCGCCGACCGCCGACGCCGATTCGACCCAGGTCCTGATCGCCCACGGACTGGTGACCGCGGCCCAGGGCAAAGGAGGCGATCTGTTCTTCGACGGCGAGTTCTCCGGCAATGGACGAACTTGCGGCAGCTGCCATCCGGTCGAGAGCAACCAGGAGATCGCCGCCGAGTTCATCGGCACGCTGCCGAACGACGACCCGCTGTTCGTCGCCGAGTTCCCGCCCTCGCAGGGCGGCGTCCCCGGGCTGGAGCGGCCGGCGCTGATGCGCGGCTTCGGCCTGATCCTCGAAAACACCGACGGTTTCTCCGATCCGACGGTCCTGTTCACGATGCGCGGGGTGCCCCACTCGCTGTCGCTCTCGACCTCGATCCTGGCGCCCAACGACGGCCTGCCGCAGATCCAGCGCACCGGCTGGAGCGGCGACGGCGCGCCGATGACCGGCGCGCTGCGCCTGTTCCCGGTCGGCGCCGTCACCCAGCACTTCACCAAGAGCCTGAACCGCGTCGAGAACGTCGATTTCGTTCTGCCGACCAGCACCCAGCTCGACGAGATGGAGCAGTTCATGCTCGCGGTCGGCCGCACCAACGAGCTGAACCTGGCGTCGGTCAGCCTCAGCAACTCGGTCGCCGAGGCCGGTCGCACGCTGTTCCTGAACAACGGCGTCGCCAAGTGCAACCTGTGCCACCTCAACGCCGGCGCCAACTCCGCGTTCGGCGGCAACGCCAACTTCAACACCGGCGTCGAGCGGCTGGTCAATCCGGCCCGGGCGGTCGAGGACTTCCCGTTCGACGGCGGCCACGGCGCCAGCCAGCCGTTCGATTCCGACGGCGACGGCGACCCCGACTCGTTCGGCGACGGCACCTTCAACACCACGCCGCTGATCGAGGCCGCCGACACCGAGCCCTTCTTCCACAACAACGTCGTCCAGACCATCGAGGGGGCGGTGGAGTTCTACTCCGGCCCCGAGTTCAACGGCTCGCCGGCGGGAGCGCTGGTCGGCGGCATCGACCTCACCGTCCAGCAGTCGGCCGACATCGCGGCGTTCCTGCGCGTGATCAACGCCGGCTTCAACACCGACATCACGATCCAGCGCACCAACGCCGGCCTGACGCTCGAGAACAGCTCCGGAGGGGAGCTGCCGCAGAGCTGCTCCCCCGGGGGCGAGACGTCGCTGGTGTGTACCGAGCTGCCCGAGGATCCAAATGGTAAGCGTCAGACGGTCAACGCGCTGCTCGCGCTGGCCGTCATCGACGCCGCCGACGCGGTCAAGGTGCTCAGCGACCGCAACCTCAACCCGACCGCGGTGAGCCGCCTGGTCCAGGGGGTCGACATCCTCGAGGCTGCGATCGAGGAGAACGGCTCGAACAAGCGCAAGCAGCTCATGGGGCAAGCGCTCAACAGGTTCACGGCGGCCAAGAACGACCTCGGCAGCGGCCTGACCCTGCAGATGGGCAAGGGCAACCTGCTGTTCTGACCCCTGCGGTCCGGGTCCGACCCGGATCCGATCCCGTCCTCGGCCCGCGCCGCGGGCCGGGGACGTCTCCCTCCGGCGCCGCGGCGGCGACCCCTGCGACTGGCATTCGGCCTCGGGACCGGCGAAGATAGCCGGGCCGAGCCACCCGGCCCCGGTACGATGGCCGCCCGAACGGTCGCGGAGGTCGTGCATGATGCGCCCAACCGAAGCAACCAGCCCCCTCGCGGACTCCGTCGCCCGCCCGCGCCCGCTCGCCGCCGCGCTGCTCGCCGCGGCGACGCTGGTCGCCGCCGGCCCCGCCGCGGCCGCGGCCGCGGCTGCCGAGCCGGTGCCGGTGGTGGTGGCGGTCGATACCAGCCGCTCGCTGTCGGCGGCCGAGCTGGACGCCGCGGCCGGGCGGCTCGGCGGGGCGCTGCGGGCGCTGCCCGCCGGGACCCCGGCGGGGCTGCTGGCGTTCGACGACCGGCCGCGCTGGGTGCGACCGCTCGGCGCCTCGCCGGCGGAGGTGGCGGCGGCGCTCGGGGAGCTGCGGCCGGCGGGGCGGTTCACGCAGCTCCACGACGCCCTGTTCGCCGCCGCCTGGGCGCTGCCCGACGGCGGCGTGGTGCTGGTCGCCACTGACGGCCGGGACGAGAACTCCGCGACGACGATCGACGACATCGCCCGCCGCGCCGGGGAGCAGGGGGTGCGGATCCTCACCCTCGGCGCCGGCGGGCGCCAGGAGGAGCGGCGGCTGCGCCGGCTCGCCCTGCTCACCGACGGCGTCTACCTCGGCGCGGCGGAAGCGGCGGCGCCCGCGGAGATCGCGCGCGCGGTCCAGGCGGCGCGCGACGGCGTGGCGGCGGGGCGGGCCGCGGCGGCCGGCGGGCCGGCGACCGGCGGCGCGGCCGGCGCGGCCGGCGCGCGGGGTGCCGCCGGAGAGCCGGGAACGGGTCCGGGAGCGGGGGCGGGTGCGGGCGATGCCGCCGGCGAGGCGGATCGCGCCGCTGGCGCCGGCGACGCCGAAGCCGGTCCCGCCCTGCCGACCCTGCTCGCCCGGCTCCTCGCCCTCGCCGCGCTCGCCGCGCTGGCGGCGATTTTGGCGATCGCGGTCGTGCGCGGGCGGCGGCGGAGCGCCGAGGCCGCCGCCGAGGCGGCCGCGGCCGAGGAGGAGGTGGCCGCCGCCGCAGCGGCCGGCCGGGCGGCGGCGCCGGCGATCCCGCGCGGCTTCGCCGAGGCCCTGGCCGCCCGCGAGAGCGCGCCGGCCGGCTCGGCCGAGGAGGTAACGGTCGACACCGCGGTGGTCGGCGGCGACCCCGATTCGACCCTCGAGCAGACCCGGGTGCTCGCCGAGCGCGCGGTGCTGATGATCAGCGAGCCGGGCAACGGCGTGCCGCGCACCTTCCTGCTGCGCGCCGACCGGGCGTTCTCGATCGGCCGCGACCGCGGGCGCAACACCCTCGCCCTCGCCGACCCGTCGCTGAGCGCCCAGCACTTCAAGATCGTCCCCGACGAGGGCCGCTTCTACCTGCTCGACCTGCGCTCGACCAACGGCACCTTCGTCAACGGCGAGCGCGCCGAGATCCGCGAACTGGCCTCCGGCGACGTCATCCACGCCGGCCAGCTCGAGTGCAGCTTCCGCAGCTTCGCGCAGGCGGTCGGCTAGCGCCGCATCGGCTGGAGGCGGAGGTAGCTGAGCGTGCGCCAGAGCCACTCGAGCGGGCCGAAGCGGAAGCGCCGGAGCCACCAGGCCGAGAGCGGGATCTGCAGCGCGAACATCGCCA
>Ga0299906_10004046_pt1 | contig 12030 bp, 12 predicted proteins | sample RVTome_14_FD_200259 | JGI IMG/M metagenome (GOLD analysis project Ga0299906, IMG submission 200259) | Soil microbial communities from uranium-contaminated site in the Upper Colorado River Basin, Wyoming, United States - RVT145D125 (version 2) ...
GCGCGTCGTACAGGCCCGGGACGATGGAGGTCATGGCGGCGACACCAGCCGAGATCGAGACCGCGACGGTGACGACGTAGCCAATGAGCAGGGCCGATGCGGCGGTGATCCCGGCCCGGTCCCCGAGGTTGTCGCTGGCGACGATGTAGCTGCTGGCGCCGTGCGGGTAGGCCTTGATCGTCTGCCGATACGACATCGTCACGATGGCCAGGGTGACGATGATCATTCCCGCCAGCGGGATCGTCAGGGTGAGCGCTCCGGCGCCGGCAAAGGCCAGGACGCGCATGATCTCCTCCGGACCATACGCGCTGGAGCTGATGTTGTCGGAGCTGAAGATGGCGAGCGCCTTCGTCTTCGTCAGCCGCTCGTGTTCCTCGTGCGCCGATGAGATCGGACGCCCGAACAGGAAGTTGCGGGCGCCCCGGACCCAGCGGCCAAATGGGGTGGCGGAGTCGATCGTCCGTTCCGAGGCGATGAGCTTGCCCTCTTCGCCGTGCTCGAACTCATCTTCGAACGGGCGCACGATCCGGACGTACGCGTCGCCCGGCCGCTGGCCGCGGCGCCGCTCGCGGATTTCGAGCATGGGATCGACCTGCGGGCCGCTCGATCCGGTGGGCGGCTCGAGCGGACGTCGGCTACTCATTGGCTCCGCGTATTACAGCACCGCGCGCCGACCGGCGGCACGCCAAGTAGCCCCTCAGCCAATGACCACGCCGTGGTCCGCGTCCAGTTCGACCGTGCCGCCGGTGGGGTGGACCTGGTCGACGTCGGTCGCCATCAGCTGGGTGTTGGCGTGGCCGGACGGCAGCCGGACGACGGTGCGCCGATGGCTCATGTTGGCCAGCACGGTCAGCTTCTCGTCTTCAAAGCGCCGCTCGTAGCCCAGGACACCGGGGGGCAGCCCGCGGAGCAGGCTCAGTGTCCCGTGCCGAACGGCCGGCGCGCGACGACGCAGCTCGATGAGCCCGCGGTAGAACGCGAGCAGTGATTCGTGGTCGCTCCGTTGTCGAGCCGCTTCGTCCCAGTCGAAGGGTCCTCGAGCCGGATCCCGCCCGGCCCGATCACGCCTGGCGCCATCGGGTCCGGGGCCGGGCGCCGGCACGAGGTCGGTCATCCCGATCTCCTCGCCCTGGTACAGGCACACCGTCCCGCGCAGGGTGAGCAGGATGAGCGCGGCCAGGCGGGCGCGCTCGACACCCCAGCGCGTCGCATGGCGGGACAGGTCGTGGTTCGAGAATGCCCAGGTGGGGGAGAGGGGCGGCGCCAGGTGGCGCTCAGCCGCGGCGATTGCGCGCCGGAAGGCCTTCGCGTCCCAAGCTGACTTGGCCAGCTGGTGGTCGAGGGCAAGGTGCAGCCCGTCTGCCCGGCCGCCGCCCAGTGCCGCGGCAACCTGCCTGGCGGATGCGTACAGCTCGCCCACCAGGACGCGATCGGGGTACTCGTCGGTGACACGCCGCAGGTGGCGGAGGACCCCGGCCACGCCCGGCTGATTCCGCGTCCACCGCCGGCGCAGGCCACCCGGCTCGGGTGACCACGGGGGGAGCGGTGGGCCGGCAGGCGGGTTATCGCGCAACCGTCGGTCCTTGATCAGGAATTCGATCGCGTCTACCCGAAAGCCGTCCACTCCGCGATCCAGCCAGAACCGCATCGCGTTGGCCATCTCCTCGCGGACTGCCGCGTTGCGCCAGTTGAGGTCAGGCTGCTCCGGGTAGAACGAGTGGTGGAAGAACTGCCCGCTGCCCTCGTCCAGCGTCCACGCGGACCCGCCGAAGGCAGCCACCCAGTTGGTCGGCGGTGCCGTGCCGGGACGCGGATCGGCCCACAGGTACCAATCACGCGACGCGTTGGCGCGCGACGCCCGGGCGGCCGCGAACCACGGATGGCGGTCCGAGGTATGGCCCGTGACCAGGTCGAGAAGCACCCGCACCCCCCGCTCGTGGGAGGCCGCCAGCAGGCGGTCGATATCGGTCAGCGAGCCGAACTCGGGGGCGACCGCGGTGAAATCGGTCACGTCGTACCCACCGTCAACGCCGCCATGTGGGTAGAACGGGGACAGCCAGATCGCGTCCACCCCCAACGAGTCCGGTGGACCGGCCAGGTGGTCCAGGCTCGCCGTCACCCCGCGCAGGTCGCCGACGCCGTCCCCGTCCGTGTCCGCAAAGGCCCGAGGATAGATCTGGTACACGACCGCCCCCTCGGCCCAGCTGGGTGTCACGCCTCGCGCATCTGGCTGGGCACGCCCCACGCTACGCCGGCGAGTGCGGCGACGACCACCAGGCCGCCGGCCAACGTGAAGCACAGGGTCGCCGCACCGATATCGACCGGCACCCCGGCGATGGCCAACGAAAGAGGCGACATGGCGAGCCCGCCCAGCATGACGAGGCTCATCACGCGGCCGATCATGGCCTCCGGCGTTCGGGCCTGGAGCCAGGCCACGATCCGAACGTTCAGGAATCCCACGGCGAGCCCAATCGCGACATTCAGGCCCATGATGACGACAACGGAGGGTGCGAAGCCGATCAATCCCAGCGCCGAAAGATCCGGGTCAGTCCGGTGGCGGGCGGGACCGAGGCGCCGACAGACGAGCCGCTGATCACTCGATACTGATCAGGACGCCATCGCCGTCGGGGTCCTCGACGTCGATGATGGGACCGATCGCGCCGCCCCGGAGGGCGGCGCGGACGCGAGCGGCCTGCTCGCCGGCCAGCCCGGGCACCATGTTCAGTGCAATCTCGGCTACGGACAGGGGAACGCGCAGGTTCACTACTGTGCGCCCCTGCTCCTCGACCCGGATTCGCAGCTGGCGAGCGCCGGCCCCGCCTTCCCGCTGCGCTGACGCCGATTGCCCGGCGGGCGGCGCGGCGCGATCGGTAAGGGCGGCCACGATGGGCGCTGCCTCTGCCGGTGTCAGCCGTCCCTCGGCCACCAGGCGCAGGACGGTCTCGAGCTCGTCGGTCAAGCCCGGTCACCCAGCCGGCGCATGGCCTCGTCGACGTCGATCTCGCCGCGCTCCAGCGCGCCCAGGACCTCGCTTCGCTCGTCGGCAGTCGGAGCAGCCGGCGCCGCCGGCGCCACGGATGCCTCGGCCGGCCCCGGCCGCTGGCGTGACCGGGTGACCGCCAGGTCGCCCGACATCGAGTTGAAGGCCATCGTCGCGGCGCCGTCACCCAGGACCAGGCGTCGACGGTCCGCCCTGCCCTCCAGGCGATGGGGGAGCGCCGAGTGGATGTCGGTCGACATGCCGCGCACCGCCACGGTGATCCCGCTGCCCGACGCCAGACGGAAGTCGCCACTCACCGTGTCCACGGCGTGCGGGGTTTCCGCGCTCAGCTCTCCGTCGACCGACACGTCGCCGCTCACGCTCTGGATCCGGAGCTGCTCGAAGGTCGGCGCCTGGGCTGACAGGTCACCCGATACGTTGTTCATGGTCACCGAGACCGGTGCGATGGCGCGCAGGCTGACGTCTCCGGATACCGAGTCGATATCCAGATCGCCTCCCGCGTCGATGAGGCGGAGGTCCCCCGACACAGACTGGAATTGCTGGGAGCCATTGAACCCCGAGGCCTGGACGTCACTGCTCACGACGCGGACCGCCAGGCGGCAGCCGGCAGGCGCCTCGACCTCGACGCCGTACAACTCGGCGGTTCGCCCGCCCACCAGGCGCGAGATCGCACCGCCCAACCCGCGATGGCCATCCGGCTCGTCCACCGCCAGGGTGCCGTCCCCGGCGTGGACACTGAGTCGCAGCGTCTCGAACGCCTCGTCCGCCTCCTGGTCGGAGGCGGCGCCGATCTCGAACGTCGCGCGTACGCGAGCCGAGGCACCGGCGGTCGCGGTCAGCCGGACGTCGGCCGAGGTGACGGCCAGAGACAGCGCGCCATCGGGTCCGATCTCGTGCTCGATGTCCTGGACGCGCCGATAGGTGGGCATCAATCGGTTCCGTCAAGGTCGCGCAATGCCTCAGCGGCGGCTGCGGCGTCGATCTCGCGCTTGGCCAGGCGCTCCAGGATGGCGCGGCGTTGCGTGGCCGTGTCGGCTTCCGCGGCTGCGCCAGCCGCTCCGCCGTCTCCGTCGTCGACCAGCTCGGAGCCGGATTCTCCATCGGCCAGTCCGAGAGCCTGGACCAGGGCCTCGACTCGCGCTCGCACGGTGGGGTAGGAGATTCCGAGCGCCCGCTCCATCTCCTTGAGGTTACCGCGGGAGCGGAGGAAGCTCTCGAGGAGCGCCATCTGCTCGCGGCTCAGCTTTCCGAATCGCCCGACCCCGAATTCTCCCTCCAGGGTGGTACCGCACGTCCGGCAGTGGAGGCGGCTGATGGCCAGCTCACCGGCGCACACCGGGCATGTGGCGATGACGTCGCGAGGAGCCATCAGCGGCGGGTGGTGGTGGGAGCCGCTGGCTGCGTTTCGCGCCGGTGGACGCGTGGCGCGGGCCGAGTGGTCTCCGGGGCGCGATGCTGGCGCAGGCGGTCCTCGATGACCAGCTGCGCGTAGTGGAACCTGTAGTCCAACACCGTCCTGTCTCCCTATCTGAGTGCTCTGATGGGCAGACAGTAATGTGCGCTTCCTATCTTGTCAAGTCTATGTTCTATTTTGGCTCCCCACGCGTCAGATTGGCCAGTCCAACCCAGAATCTCGCGGGTTAGGGCACGGCTGGGTCGGGCCGCTCGGGATCGATGCCCAGCTCACCGAGCGCCGTCTGGAGCTCGTCAACGGTCGCTTCCCCGGTTTGCTGAAGTCCGACCAGTGCGGCATACGCGATCTGCTCGGGACTGACCTCGAAATAGGTTCGCAGCGCTTCACGCGTGTCGGACCGCCCGAATCCATCGGTGCCCAGGACCACGTATGGGCGCTCGATCCAGCGCGCGACCATATCCGGGACGGCCTTCACGTAGTCGGTGGCCGCGACGATGGGTCCGGGCGCATCGGCCAGCTGACGGACCAGGTACGGAACCTCAGGCTCCGCGCCGGGATGCAGCCGGTTGCGGCGCTCGACGCGCAGGCAATCGGCCCGAAGCTGCTGGAACGAGGTGGCGCTCCACACGTCGGCCGCCACCCCGAATCGCTCGGCCAGCAGCTCCGCCGCGCGAAGCGCCTGGTGGAGGATCGACCCCGAACCGAGGATCTGCACGCGCCGGCCCTCACCGGTGGCCGGCCGGCATTCGTACAGCCCCCGCAGGATGCCCTCCTCGACGCCCTCGGGGAGCGGCGGCTGGGTCCAGTTCTCGTTGTACAGGGTGATGTAATAGAAGACGTCCTCTCCGACGTCCCACATGCGCCGAATGCCCTCGCGGACGATGACCCCCAGCTCGTAGGCGAAGGCCGGGTCGTAGGCCTGGAGGTTCGGGACGGCCAACGCGTACAGGTGGCTCTGACCATCGTCGTGCTGGAGGCCCTCCCCGGTGAGGGTGGTGCGGCCCGCGGTGGCGCCCATCATGAAGCCTCGGCCGCGCGCATCCCCGAAGGCCCACACCTGGTCGCCGGTGCGCTGCAGGCCGAACATGGAATAGAAGACGTAAAACGGGATCACCGGTTGGCCGTGCACCGAGTACGCGGTTCCGGCTGCCGTGAACGAGCCCATGGCCCCCGCCTCCGTGATCCCCTCCTCAAGGATCTGGCCATCGGTCGCCTCGCGGTACGAGAGCAGCAGCTGGCGGTCGACCGGGGTGTAGCGCTGGCCCAGCGGGTTGTAGATCCCGAGCTCCTTGAACAGCGGGTCCATGCCGAAGGTCCGCGCCTCGTCCGGAATCACCGGCACGACGCGGCGGCCGATTCCCGGGTCACGGACCAGGTTGCGGAGCAGCCGTCCAAAGGCCATGGTCGTGGACGCCGGCCGCTCGGCCCCCGCGAACAGATCAGCCCAGACCCCGTCCGCCGGAGCCGGGAGGGGTTCGGCCGTGACGCGTCGTCTGGGGAGGGTGCCGCCCAACGCGGCCCGTCGCTCCAGCATGTAGCGGATCTCGGGGCTGTCCATCCCGGGGTGGTAGTACGGTGCTTCGGCCAGCTGGTCATCTGGGATCGGGAGCTGGAGCCGATCCCGGAAGACGCGCAGCTCGTCCACGGTCAGCTTCTTGGCCTGATGGGTCACGTTGCGGGCCTCGATTCCCGGACCCAGGGTCCAGCCCTTGACCGTCTTGGCCAGGATCACGACCGGGGCCCCCTGATGCTGGGTCGCGAAGTGATACGCGGCGTACAGCTTGCGGTAGTCGTGGCCGCCGCGCCGGAGCGCCGCCAGCTCGGCATCGGTCTTGTCGGCCACCAGCGCGGTGAGCCGCGGGTCGGGCCCGAAGAAGTGCTCGCGGATATAGGCGCCCTCGGCCACCGACAGGCTCTGGTAGTCGCCATCGAGGGTCTCGGTCATCTTGTTCAGGAGCGCCCCGTCGGTGTCGCGCTCCAACAGGGCGTCCCACTCGCGAGACCAGATGACCTTGATGACGTGCCACCCGGCCCCACGAAACACCGATTCGAGCTCTTGGATGATCTTGCCGTTGCCCCGAACCGGGCCGTCCAGGCGCTGGAGATTGCAGTTCACGACGAAGATCAGGTTGTCCAGCCCTTCGCGCGCCGCCAGGCTCAGCCCGGCCAGCGACTCCGGCTCGTCCATCTCCCCGTCGCCGACAAATCCCCAGACCCGCGTGTTGGCGGTGTCGGCGAGGCCGCGCGCGGCCAGGTAGCGGTTGAAGCGGGCCTGGTAGATGGCCGCCAGCGGGCCGAGCCCCATCGACACGGTCGGGAACTGCCAGAACTCGGGCATGGTCCGCGGATGGGGATACGAGGACAGCCCACCCGCCCAGAGGGCCTCCCGGCGGAAGTGGTCGAGCTGCTCAACGGTCAGCCGGCCTTCCAGGAAGGCCCGGGCATAGATGCCGGGCGCGGCGTGGCCCTGGAAGTAGACCAGGTCACCGGGGCCGTCGTCCCAGCCGCGGAAGAAATGGTTGAAGCCGACCTCGTATAGGCTCGCGGCCGAGGCATAGGTCGATAGATGGCCGCCGATGCCCTCGAAGCGGGTGTTGGCGCGCAGGACCATGGCCAGCGCGTTCCAACGGATCATGCGACGGATCCGCAGCTCCATCGCCTCGTCGCCAGGGAAGGGCGGCTCCTGCTCGGGCGAGATCGTGTTCACGTACCGGGTCTGGGTCAGGGGTGGCAGGCCCACCTGGAGCTGGCGCGCCCGCTTGAGGAGGCGGTACAGGATGAACCGGGCGCGCTCCGGCCCGGCCCGTTCGACCACGCTGTCGAGTGATTCGACCCATTCGTCGGTCTCGACCGGGTCCTGGTCGGGGAGCTGGTGCTTGAACTGGTCGAAGACATCGTGCACGACGGTCGCATCCTACCGGCAGATAGACTTGAGAGGCCGATGTCGCGCGCCGAACGCCGTCAGTACCAGCGCATGATGAAAGGGCAGGACCCGTACGCTCCGCCCAAGACGGGCGGGCGGCGCCCGCCGCGCCGGTCCGGCCCACGGGCGCCGCGGGATTGGTCGTTCCATCGCGGGTTCTGGCTCAGGAGCGCGGCCCTGGCCCTGGTCGCCGGACTGATCGGCCTTTCGGTCGTTTGGTCCTCCGGTGCCGAGCGCGCGGCTGCGGCCGGCCTCGGCGCGGCCGCGGCCACGATCGGTGTGCTGGTGATCCTCCGCCTCCTGCTGCGCCGGGCCGCTGCCCGCTGATCCGGTGGGCCCCGCCGCCGGCCTGTTGGCCGCCATCGCCATCGGCTACCTGCTGGGGGCCATCCCCTTCGGCGTGGTCGTCGCCCGCCTGGCCGGCGGGCAGGACCCGCGCGCCGTCGGCTCGGAACGAACTGGCGCGACCAACGTGGTCCGGGCGCTGGGGATCGGCTGGGGGGTGCTGGTGGGCCTGCTCGACCTGGCCAAGGGCCTCGTGGCCGCGGCCATCGGCGCGGGGATCGGAGGCGGGGTGGGTCTCGCTCCCGAGTGGGTGGCGGCGGGGAGCTGCGTGGCCGCTGTGACCGGCCACATCCGCTCGGTGTTCATCGGCTTTCGGGGCGGTCGGGGAGTGGCGACCGCGGCCGGGGGGTTCCTGATCCTGGTGCCCGCAGCCCTGCTGTTCGTGATCCCGATCATCGGGCTGGTGGTGGCCGTCACCCGATATGTGTCGCTGGCCTCCATCGCGGGCGCGGTCAGCGCCCCACTGGTGGTGGCCGGACTATGGCGGGTCGGCCAGGCGTCGCTGGCGGACGTGGCGTACGCCGGCCTGGTTGGGCTCCTCATCATCGCGGCCCACGCCGACAACATCGGACGCTTGTTGGCCGGCACCGAGCGGCGGGTGGGACGCGGGACTGGCGCGGAACCAGGCGCATGACGACCAGCTGGACGCTGCCCAACCTGCTCGGCCTGTTCCGGCTGGCGGCCACTCCGGTCCTGGTCGCCCTGATCCTGCTCGCGTTCCCGGGCAGCGGGCTGCTGGCGTTCGTCCTGTTCGTCCCCGCCGCATTGTCGGACCTGTTCGACGGATGGCTGGCCCGCGCCCGGGGTCAGGTGACAACGCTCGGCGTGTTCCTGGACCTGACGGCTGACAAGGTGCTCGTCGCCGCGGTGCTCATCGCGCTGGCCGAGGCCGGACTGGCCGCGGCCTGGATCGTGATCGTGATCGTGGTTCGCGAGCTGGTCGTGGCCGGGGTGCGCCAGCTGGCGGCCAATGCCCAGCTCCTGGTGGCGTCCGAAGGGCTGGGCAAGGCCAAGACGGTGCTGACCCTGGTCGCCATCGGCGCCCTGCTGCTGGCATTCGATGCCCGCACCGGTGGACCGCTGGCCACGATCGGCATCGGTCCACTGGCTCACGTGACCGGCGGCTGGTTGCTGGTGACCGCCATGATCCTGGCTGTGGTATCGGGGATCGACTACCTCGTCAAGGCGTGGCCGATCCTTACCGCCCAGGATGGGGACGAGAACGAAGCCCCACCGGCTACTTGATCAGCTTGGTGGCCAGCCGGCTGCGGGCCAGGATCATGGCCGCGCCCCCGAAGACTCCCAGGTACGCCACGTGGACCAGGATCGACCAACCCACGATCCCCGTCGTCAGGCCCCGCAGCAGCTCTACCGCGTGGTACAGGGGCGTGGCCTGGACCAGCCACTGGATCGGCTCGGGGTAGATGCTGATCGGGAAGAACGTCCCGCTGAACAGGAACATCGGCATGATGATCAACCCGAACGGCAGGTCGAAGTCCTGGACCGTGCGCAGGTACGTGCTCGTCGCCAGCCCCGCGCCGCAGAAGGCGAGCGAGCAGAACAGCGTCGCCGGCAGCGCGAGCACGGCCCACGGGCTGATGAGCAGGCCCATCACCCACATCACCCCCACGAACGCGACCGCGTAGATGGTGGCCCGGATCATGGCCCACATCAGCTCGCCGAGGGCAATGTCGGTGATGCCCAGCGGTGTGACCAGGATCGCGTCGTAGACCTTTTCGAAGTTCAGCTTGAAGAAGACGTTGAAGATCGTCTCGCTGATGGCGCCGTTCATGGTCGACTGGGCCAGTAGCGCAGGCCCCACGAACGCGGCGTAGGCGACCAGCCGCCCATCGGACAATGCGACGTCGCCGACGATCGTCCCCAGCCCGTAGCCAATTCCCAGCAGGTAGAACAGCGGCTCGAAGAAACCGCTGAAGACCACCATCCAGCTGTGCCGATACACGAGCAGGTTGCGCTGGACCAGGCGCCGCGCGCGCAGGAAGCTCCCCACCACGGCCGGGTAGGGAGCCGGCGAGGGGGTAGGGCGGACGATGACGGCCACGGCTACTTCACCAGTCGCCGGTGCAGGAGCCGATAGGCGAGCCAGGCTGCGACCAGCGTGAAGGCTGCCAGATAGGCCAGGTGGATGGGCCAGTTGGCCAGCTCGGGGGTCTGCAGCACGAGGCCCCGGATCAGGCCCACGCCGTGATACAGGGGCGTCAGCGCGGCCACGAACTCGATCGCGTCCGGCAGCCGGTCAACGGGGAAGAACGTCCCGCTGAACAGGAACAGCGGGTTGATGACGAAGCGGAACATCGCCGCGAAGCCGCTGTCGTTCTTCTGCGTCGCCGTGAAGGCCATGATTGGGGTGAAGAACGCCAGCCCGGTCAGGACGGCGGCGGGAATACCGAGCACGGCCAGTGGGGATGTGGGAATGCCGAACAGGATCAGCACCACCATGAACGACAGCGCCATGGTGGTCAGCCGGACCGCAATCCAGCCCATCTCGCCGATGACCAGGTCACGGACCGACAGCGGTGCAGACAACATGGCCTCGTAGTTCCGCCGCCAGCTGATCTTGCCCATGATCGGGAAGGTGGCCTCGAACGAAGCGGTCTGCATGCAGGCCGCGGCGAGGAGCCCAGGCCCCAGGAACTGGATGTAGGTGACTCCGCCCAATGCGCTGGTGTCCTGCGCCGCGATGAAACTGCCCAGCCCCACGCCCAGCGCGCCGAGGTACAGGAGCGGGTTGAGGAACGAGCCGAAGAGGCTCCCGCGCCAGGTGCGCCGGTAGACCCACAGGTTGCGCTGGGTGACGCGGAGCGCGGTCATTCGACCAGCGAGCGGCCGGTCAGGCGGAGGAACACGTCTTCCAGGGTGGACCGGCGAACGAGGGCGGACTCGATCTGGACCTGCCGCTCGTGGACCTTCTCCAGCGCCTGCTCGCCGTCGGCCGCATATAACAGGATCCGGTCCGGCAGCTCCTCGACCCGATCGGCCAGGTCTTCCAGTCGGCCGTCCAGGGTGGCGCGGACCGCATCGGTCAGTCGCAGCTCGAGAACCTCGCGAGTGGAGTACTGCTGAATGAGCTCCCGTGGCGAGCCTGCGGCCACGATCTTGGCGTGGTCCATGACCACCAGTCGGTCGCACAGCTGCTCGGCCTCGTCCATGTAGTGGGTCGTGATGACCAGGGTCACCCCGCGGCTCTTGAGCCGATACAGCCGGTCCCACACCAGGTGGCGAGCCTGTGGGTCGAGGCCGGTGGTGGGCTCGTCGAGCAGGAGCAGGTCGGGCTCATTGATCAGGGCCCGCGCGATGGTCAGCCGCCGCTGCATCCCGCCCGACAGCGGCTCGACCTGGTCGTTGGCCCGCTCGGTGAGCTGGACGAAGTCGAGCAGGTCCTCCGCGCGCCTGCGGGCGACGTCCCCGGGGATGTCGAAGTAGCGCGCGTACATGAGCAGGTTCTCGCGGACCGTCAGCTCGGCGTCGAGGTTGTTCAGCTGCGGCACCACCCCCAGGCGGGCCTTGATCCGGATTCCGTCGCGCTGAGGGTCCATTCCCAGCACGGTCAGGGTCCCATCCGTGATCGGGCTGGTGCAGGCGATCATCCGCATGGTCGAGGTCTTGCCCGCGCCGTTGGGGCCGAGGAATCCAAACGCCTCGCCGACATGGACGTCGAAGTCCACGCCGTCGACCGCGGTCAGGGCATCAAAGCGCTTGGTCAGGCCCCGGGCGCGGATGAGGACTTCGGTCTGGGCGGTCATGGCAGGCTGCTGATTGTACCGATGCCGCCCGACCCGTCCGTGACCTGGCTTCCGCCTGGTCGGCCGGTCTCTGCCGGTCTCTGGCGATGTTTTCCTGCCACCCAACCATGGGGGGAATCGTCGGCAGAGATTGACCGCGACGATCCCGCCGGTGGCCTCCGTCACGCGGGGCGCTCGTTATGTGTCGGACGCGGGCCTCACGCCCGGCGCGAGCAATTACTCCCTTGGTCACGACCCACGTGATCCGGATGATCCGGATTGGCTGCCCGTGATTCCGGGGATGCGTCAATGGCAGGGTATCGCTGCCCGCGCGGGCTGCCTCGAGTGGGCACAATGACAGGGCCATGGCCGAGACCGCGGAAGTCGTCATCGTGGGCGCTGGGATTCATGGCGCCAGCCTGGCCTTTCACCTTGCCGAGCGGGGCGTCAAGGCGACCGTCCTGGAGAAGGCGACCGTGGCGGCCGGCGCCACCGGGCGGTCGAGCGGGATGGTCCGCATGCACTATGACGTCGAGGCCGATGCCCGCCTCGCCTGGCGGTCGTGGGCCTACTTCAACGACTGGGCCGAGCGGGTGGGTGGTGA
>Ga0299906_10004047_pt1 | contig 12029 bp, 12 predicted proteins | sample RVTome_14_FD_200259 | JGI IMG/M metagenome (GOLD analysis project Ga0299906, IMG submission 200259) | Soil microbial communities from uranium-contaminated site in the Upper Colorado River Basin, Wyoming, United States - RVT145D125 (version 2) ...
CAACCTACCGAAATACGGACCCCTCCCCCGGTAACTTATTGCTGTTTTGTGCTGTTTTTGAATACGAAATAACTTATTAGTGCACATAAGTGCAATAAAATCGACACAAAATTTAATAATAGCCAAAAAACCAGCGCATATAAGCACAAAACAGCACCTTTAGACCGACAACCGATTTATACCATTCGGGAAGTAATTTAACAACCGGTTTGCACATTGAACCAGCTACTTTGATGGGTAAAAGCCTTGCATTCAATTACATCGGCTATTGTATTAAATTGAACTGCATTTTTATCTATTGAGGTAACGACTAAACTAAGCCAAAATGATTTCAGAAGAACGACATCACTTCATCCTGCAGCAGATCGACGTCAACAAGAAAGTTATGGTGTCTGATTTAAGTCACCTTTTGAACGTCTCGATAGATACAATACGCAGGGATCTCAAACATTTGGAAAAAAAAGGAAAAGCGGTGAAAGTCCATGGTGGCGCGGTATCGCCCGATTTCCATTATCCTTTTGAACAACAAGATGTATATGCCAGAGATGAAAAACTTCAGATCGCAAAAAAAACATTGCGTTTGATCAACGATGGCATGACAATGCTGTTGGGCGGAGGAACGGTAATGCTGGAGTTAGCGCGGATAATCCCGGAAGAATTAAAGGGTATAATTTTTACCGTCAGTCCGTTGGTTGCATTAGAAATTGCGCAACGGTCAAGTGTCGAAGTAATATTGTTATCCGGGCGGCTTTCTCGCGACTGCTATATCTGTACCGGATCATCTGTAATTTCACAACTTTCGGAAATACGCGCAGACCTGTGTTTCATTGGTACAAATGGGCTATCCATAAAAGAAGGCGTTACCGAAAGGGACTGGGAGGTTGCTCAGGTAAAAAAAGCAATGCTGAAATCTTCTGAAAAATCAATTGTGCTCTGTATTTCGGAAAAGCTTGACTCGAAGCAGAAAATGACCATTTGTAGACTACATGAAATTGATTACCTGATCACCGAGAAAAACCCAAAAGAATTAAGCAAGTATTCAAAAGTGATATCGTCAATTTTGTGAAAGAAAAATAAAGTTATACAATGATGGAAATAGGGAATAGAACCACGCTGCCGACACCTTGCGTAGCACTTTGTATTTGTGTTTTGTTTATGTTTTACGGTCCGCAGACCAACGCGCAGGCCGCTAAAGAGTATAAAGACGTGGTCTACGCAACGGCAGATGGTACGACATTAACGATGAATATCTTTGTTCCGGAAGATAGTTCAAGACCTTCATTATTTGTTTGGGTACATGGGGGTGCGTGGAGATCAGGCTCAAAGGAAAGTATGCCCGAAGTATTTAAGGAAGCAGGGTTCGCCGTGGCAAGCCTCGATTTCCGGTTGTCAACAACGGCAGCCTTTCCGGCAATGATCCACGATATCAAGGCTGCTATTCGTTTTCTTCGCGCCAACGCCGACCGGTATGGCTATAAGGCAGAACGAATCGCTGTTGGAGGGAGCTCTTCTGGCGGACATCTGGCTACGCTGGTTGGCGTATCCAACGGGAACAAAGAACTTGAAGGAACGTTGGGTGCCTATTTGGGGACTTCATCGAGTGTTCAGGCGATCGTGGATTTTTATGGTGCCTCAAACCTGACGACAATTCTCGGCCAGTCAACGCCGCACGGCCTGAGTGTACGCAAGCCAGCACTGGAACTTCTGTTGGGCGCACTCCCTGAAAACAATAAACCGCTGGCAGAATTAGCAAGCCCCGTTTATCACGTTGATCCAACGGATCCGCCACTGTTGATCATTCACGGTGATCAGGACCCGCAAATGCCCATCAATCAAGCGCACGAACTTGAGGGAAAATATTCTGCCATGGGGCTCGACGTTACTTTTGATGTCGTTCATGGCGGTGCCCATGGGGGCGATGCATTCTACTCCGGAAAACATATGCAGGGTATGATCGATTTTTTGCGCAGGACAATAGATATAGAATAACGAACTTGACATCGCCAAAAGCAAAAGGGCTACTCCTGAGAGCAGCCCTTTACAACCTGACCTAACTTATGAGAGAATATCTACTAAAGTTCTATTCTGGACCGACCTGCTTCCAGGACGGCATAGTCTTTCCAGTTTTTGTATGTCTGCGGATCCAAGGCATCGTGCGCAGGACCTGAGTTTTCGGGATCAAATTTTCCATCATTGGCCCACCACTTCTTTGCATTTTCCCGGGCAGATCCCTTATCCACGGAATCAAACAAATTAATGCAAGAATCCGAGATCATCCAGGGTTTCTCAACACTGCTGTATTTTTCGAAAATCATGCTTCGCATTTGCGTTCCACTCGATTCGTTTTTGAAATGCATCACCGTATAGGATAACGTTTCGGGCTCCGTCATGATCATGTCCCAATAATCCTTAGACGAAACAACCTGGGAGGTAGTGAGCATGAATCCAAACCCCTCGTCAATGGGTTCTTTCGTGATCGGGCATTTCGCCTTTAATGTCGGCTTCTTCTTTTTCCCAAGCAGTTTATCTAGAAAGGCCATCGTTAATGTATTTAGGTTTTGCTACTTCAATAGATACTCCCAATACCGGGAATAGTTGCATCTAAGACTAAAAAAATAGTGAAAATGTTACAAAAGGACTTTTTTTTCTGCCTGAACCCCTGCAAAAAACCCCAAAGTGTTCGATTATGAAACTAAAGTGTACGGTTATAGCTTACCACGGGGCGATAGTGGTGCTGTGGCGTTGCCGGGATGAAACTTTTCATACTGTGCCAAAAAGTCGTCCAGCTTTTCCGCCGGCACTTTCTTGGCAATGATGGTCTTCTTCTCGTCAAGTATGTAAAGCGATGGCGTAGTCATCGCGTCGTAGAGGTCCTGGTAGGGACCAACGTAGGTTCGCGGTCCATTGACCGTAATCCACTTCGTACTCATCTCTTTGATGTAATCCCGCATTTTTGCCATGGAGGTATCAGCGCTTACCGCGTAGACTTCCAGGTCATATTTTTTCGAGTCGTAAAACTTCACAAGTTTTGGTGTCTCCTCCTTGCAATGGGAACAATCCGGATCAAAAATGTAAACAATGGTATACCTGTTCTTTATGTCATACAGCGACCGCGGCTTAAAGTCAGCATCCTGCATGATGAGATTCGGTGCCTTTTTTCCTACCAGGCTCTTACGCAGGCGATCGGCATGATCCTTGAGATTTTTCTTCAGCCTGTCATTAACCCAAAAATCCATTTCGCCGCCGGCATAATACTTATCAAAGACATTCACGTAAACTTCATCCAATCCCATAATTTCCGGTTGCTGATACTTGAGCAGGCATATCCAGGTGGCGTACTTGTAGGTCTCCCGGTTCTTTTTGGCCTTTGATACAATAAAATCGATACCCTTCGTAACAGAATCCGGGTGCGGCGCATACAGTTTATCCAGGTATTCCGTTATTTTTTCGCTGTACATCGGACGAGGCATACAAATCATGGTAGGATCGGCTAAATCAAAATTGTCAAAGAAATGTTCCCGATACCATTTTAGCTGGAAGGTTGAATCTATGGTACCATCCGTCTTTTTTGGTGGATCGGGTATCTTAATAGCCTGGCTGGCGCGCAAGATTTTAGCGGTTATTGTATTGGGATATTTTTCTATCAGGGCTGACTGATAGCCAACTACCTTTTCATTTATTTTTGCGAAGCTTTCACGTGCAGGTTTCTTCGCCGTTTCGTCGATCGTACTATCCTGAATGACGTCCAGATACGGTTGTGCCTCTTTGTGACGTTCCATATTGAATATCATGTTTTCAAAAAACAGCTTATTGTCGACGTCACCCTCTACTTTCATATTAAGAACATAATCAGCGGTTGAAGTTGACATGCTAAAATGTTGGTCCGTCCCCACGACCATTTCAAATATCTTGATCTTGTTCAGTACCAGGAAATAAACACCCTGATAGGTTACCGGCTTGATATTGTCAAAAATGAAGTCGCCACTACCATTCACCCGGGCGGTATCTTTCAGGTAGGTGGTCTCCCCATAGTAGTTTCCCAGATAAATTGTCGTGTCTTTCAGTCCGTCGATGTGAAACTGGAGATTGTAGCCTTCCTGGCCTGCACATACGGTCGAAATCAATATACTGGTGAATAAAACAACATTGCGCATCACGATTAATTTGGTTCGTTTTGGATTATACAAACTTCCGGCAATTAATGGGCCGAACGCGACGTTAGTAACACTTTAAGCCCATTTTATTAAACTTACCCCGTTAAACTTTCGCGTTTGAAGTTACAAAACTATAAACTTGAACTTTGATCTAACAACCTCCCGCCAAAATGTCGCTTGAAATAAACAATTTGACAAAATTGTACGGTCAGCAAAAGGCCTTGAATAACATCACATTTGGGGTCAATGAAGGAGAAATTGTTGGTTTTTTGGGGCCCAATGGCGCCGGAAAATCGACTACCATGAAAATTGCGACCGGATTTATTCCACCGACCTTCGGGCGGATATCCGTGGGAGGATTTGATGTGCTGGAATATCCTATGAAGGTTAAGAAAGTTATCGGGTATCTTCCCGAGCACAATCCGTTATACCTTGACCTGTATGTTCACGAATACCTGCGATTTGTCGGCGGTCTTTACGGACTATCAAAAAAGAAATTACACCACCGCGTTGCCGAAATAATTGAACTGTGTGGCCTTACTCCCGAACAGAACAAAAGGATTGAGGCGCTGTCCAAAGGTTTCAGACAACGTGTTGGGTTGGCGCAAGCGCTGATTCATGATCCCAGCGTATTGATTCTTGATGAGCCAACCTCCGGGCTGGATCCAAACCAGTTAGTGGAAATCCGAAAACTTATTAAGATGGTAAGTCATAACAAGACAGTTATTTTTTCCACGCATATCATGCAGGAAGTACAAGCCTTGTGCCAACGGGTTGTCGTCATCAACCAGGGGGAAATCGTTGCCGATGACACCCTGGATCGGTTGCTCCAAAAAGAGGGCTCGGCGTCAGCGATCATTGTCGAGTTCGAAGGAGATGTTACACGCGAACAATTGACGCAATTATCCGGTGTCGAATCCGTTCAGCAAATGGACGGGTTCAAGTTTAGAGTTCAACCGAAGACAGGAGCGGATGTGCGCCCGGAATTGTTTCGCTTTGCTTCGGAAAACACATTGTCGATGGTTGGCTTAAAGCAGGAGGAAAGTTCACTGGAAAATATTTTTAGGGAATTGACCACAACCACGACAGTCCCGGAGTAAGGAATTTAATCTATTTTTGCACGTTTCGAATGGGTATGCTCCAGGTACTTTCAAAAGAATTCAGCAGCTTCCTCAATTCCCTTATCGCATACGTCGTAATAGGCGTGTTCCTGATGGGAATAGGATTATTGATGTGGGTCTTTCCCGATACCTCCGTACTCGAGTATGGCTTTGCGGATATGGAGACGCTGTTTTCGCTGGGACCGTATGTATTTATCTTCCTGGTGCCGGCGATTACGATGCGGAGTTTTGCTGAGGAAAAAAAGGCGGGTACGATGGAGTTGCTATTCACAAAACCCTTGACAGACTGGGATATCATTCTTGGGAAATTTGTTGCCAGTTTCCTTCTTGTACTGTTTGCCCTGATACCCACCATCGTTTACTACTATTCAATATATACCCTGGGAAATCCGGTAGGAAACCTTGATACCCCGGGTATCATTGGGTCATATATTGGTCTCATTTTGTTGGCAGGGGCTTTTTGCGCAGTCGGAGTGTTGGCTTCATGTATCACTCCAAATCAAATCGTTGCGTTTGTTGCGGCCGCTTTTCTTTGCTTCCTGTTATTCTCGGGATTTGATTCGGTTTCCGAAATGCCACTTTGGTCATCCAATGGGTTGTTCATAAAACAATTGGGAATTCTGTTTCACTACGAGTCTGTCAGTCGCGGTCTTGTTGATTCACGCGACGTGATTTACTTCCTGAGCCTGATCTTTCTTATGCTCTCATCGACCAAACTAATACTAGCAAGCAGACAATGGTAAACTGGAAGAGCAAGAAGTTGGGAGACAGTTTGATATTTCTGAATGGTGTGGTATCTATCATACTCATCAACTTGCTGGCGAGTTCGCACTTTCTTCGAATGGACCTTACTGAGGAAAAGAGATACACGATAAGTGAGCAAACCCGGGAAATATTGGCTACCCTTGATGATGACGTCTATGTGGAAGTTTTCCTCGAAGGAGATTTGAACGCCGAGTTCACCAGATTTCAAAAAGCGATCGGAGAAACGCTGGAAGAGTTCAGTACTTATTCCGACAACAAACTGAAATACAAATACACCGACCCCTCAACAGCCATGAGCGAGAAAGCACGTTCTGAGTTTATGGCAGATCTTTCAGCAAAAGGAATTCAACCCACCAACGTCATTGATACCAAGAACGGGCAGCGTATAGAGAAAATTATTTTTCCTGGCGTAACCATCTCCTACAATGGCATAGAGCAAGGCGTGATGCTGTTGAAGGGTAATAAAGCCGGAACGCCGGCCGAAGAAATTAATCAATCGATTGAAGGTATCGAGTATGAGATGGCCAATGTGATCAATGCCCTCGTGAATACCGAACGAAAAAGGATCGGTTTAGTAACGGGGCATGGTGAGCTGGACTCTGTGGATATTGTTAGTTTTAGACATGACATGGAAGAAGTGTACGATGTCTCTAAGTTATCACTCGATAGCCGTCCATCTCCGCAAAACGTTGATGCCCTGATTATCGCGAAGCCAACCAGAACTTATCCGCCGGATGATAAGTTTTGGTTGGATCAATATATTATGGCAGGGGGCAAGGTGATGTTCCTGATCGATAAACTGGACGTAAGCATGGACAGCGCTTCACGCGAAGTTTATTTTGCTTTGCCCTATAACCTGGATCTCGACGATCAACTTTTTAAATATGGGGTCCGGGTTAACCCGGATCTGATACAGGATCGGAGTGCCGGATTCTATCCCGTAATTACCGGACAGCTTGACGGGAAACCTCAGATCAAATTGATGGAATGGCCGTTCTTCCCGTTGATCAATCATTTCGCAAACCTCGCCATGACCAGAAATCTGGATGCGGTGATGACCAAATTTGTTAATAGCGTTGATACCGTTAAGGCGGTCGGGGTCCGGAAATTTCCGCTGCTCATGACATCGCAGTACACGCGGACGTTGTCGGCTCCCGTAAAAGTTAGTGCTAATGACCTTCGACAACGACTGCCCGATGAAGTTTTTGTTGAAGGTTTTATTCCCATTGGATATTTGTTGGAAGGAAGGTTCACCTCGCTTTTTAAAAACAGATTTGTACCTGATGGTGCTTCACCCGATTCATTCAGGGAAGAAAGCGTTCCCACAAAAATCATAGTCGTTGGTGATGGAGACGTTGCCAGAAATGAAGTAAATTTTCGAAGTGGCCAACCGCGGCCATTGGGCTTTGATCCGGCGACGAATTATACCTTTGCAAACCGTGATTTTCTAATGAATGCTTTGGCGCACCTCGTGGATGAAAACGGGCTGATCCAGGCACGTAACAAACACGTGAAAATTCGTCCTCTGGACAAAGCAAAAATTCAAGACGAAAGCGTGAAATGGCAGGTGATAAACCTGATTTTCCCGCTCCTGCTGGTAGTCGTTTATGGAATAGGACGAGCGTATTGGCGCACGAGAAAATTTGCCCGATTCTGATTATGTTGGAAAAAAGAAATAAAAGTCTCTTTCTTCTTCTGGTGGCGCTTGTCGTCACGACTTCGGGCGTATTTTGGTTTGGAACAAAACCGGAGCAGACCCCGGTAGACAAGGAGATTTTTAAGCATTTTGATTTGGCCAATATCGACGAGATACGATTGACATCGCCGGCCGATACTGTTGTCCTGAAATATTCAGGTTCAAGGTGGTTTGTGAACGAACTGTTTCCTGCGGATCGCTCAATGATGGATGTTTTGTTTGCCACGCTACAGCAAGCAGAGCCCAGAAGGCCGGTAGCTGCGTCATTGCGGGATTCCCTGGCGACAGGTCTTCAGCAACGCGGAGTCAAGGTTGAACTTTTTACTTCCGGAGAAATTCAGCAGACATTTTTTGCCGGAGGAAGTCAAACGCGGAACCAGGCTTATTTTTTGGATGCGGTTTCCGGATTGTCGTACCTTATGACCATCCCGGGTTACCGGGTGTATGTTGCCGGGATATTCGAATTGGACGAATCGGGTTGGCGTGATAAATTCGTCTTTGGCTTTAACTGGCGTAATTTTCAGCGTTTGAAATTGAATTATTCAAGGAATTCTTCCGACGACTTCGAAGTAGCGATGGGCAACAATTATTTCAGTGTGTTAGGCATTGTAAAGGTCGATACCACGAAGGTTAATGATTTCCTGGATAATGTTTCTCTTTTGACGGTCATGGATTACGTTTCTGCCGACAGAACGCTGGACAGCCTTGGCGGTGAGATGCCGCAAGCAACGATTTTGGTGGAAGATGTTGCCCGCAACGAGTATCGCCTGGAACTTTACCGGCCAACGGCCGCCAGCAGGACGTATCATGGTCGGATTAACGGAAAACAGTGGGCTACATTTGAGAAGTCTGGGATTGAGGAAATCGTTCGGCCGCGTAGTTTTTTCGCGGAATAGGAACGCATTTCAACACTTTTTGAGTCTAAAATCCCAATTTTATTATTCGGTTTTCTTTCTAACTTTACCCCGCTTTAAAACCAACCACTTTTTCACGAATGAAGTTTATTGTTAACTCTGCTTACCTGCTTAAGCAACTATCGAATATTAATGGTGTGATCACGACAAATCCGGTGGTCCCAATCCTTGAGAATTTCCTTTTTGAGTTAGAAAAGGGAGGTCTTACCGTTACAGCGTCTGATCTTCAGACTTCTATGATCACAGATTTACAGGTCGAATCCAAAGAAAAGGGTAGTATCGCAGTACCCGCCAGGATTTTATTAGATACCCTCAAGAATCTCCCCGAGCAACCGGTCACTTTTTCTATCGACGAATCAACGTACAGCATTGAGATAATTTCTGACAACGGCAGGTACAAGTTGGCTGGTGAGAATGCTACGGATTTTCCGAAAGTTCCCGCCGTTTCTAATGATTTTAGCGCCGAAATATCCACTGAGGTCTTGGCACGAGCTATCAACAACACCATTTTTGCGACGAGCAATGATGAACTCCGCCCGGCGATGACGGGCGTTTTCGTAAACCTGGGTGATAAGGACACAACGTTTGTGGCGACTGATGGTCATCGGCTTGTACGCTATCGGAGGACCGATGTAAACTCGGAAAATGGCAGCTCGATTATTATTCCGCGCAAGGCCCTAAACCTGCTGAAAGCTACCCTTCCCTCTGAAAACACAGAAGTGAGTCTGAATTTTAATCTCTCAAATGCCTATTTCAAGTTCGGCAACATCAAAATGATTTGCCGGCTTATCGATGAGCGCTTTCCTGATTATGACAACGTTATCCCGTCGGTCAATAATATCAAGATGTCCATTGAAAGGAGCGATCTGTTAGGGGCGCTCAGGCGAATTTCGATCTATGCAAACAAGACGACACACCAGGTTCGTCTGAAGATAACCGGAAGTGAACTTCAGGTTTCAGCGGAAGATTTGGACTTTTCCAATGAAGCTAACGAAAGACTTTCTTGCGAACATGACGGTGAGGATATCGAAATAGGGTTCAATGCGAAGTTCCTCATTGAGATGCTTACCAATATGGATTCTGATAAAATCAAACTGATGATGTCAGCGCCAAACAAGGCGGGAGTTATTTTACCCGCTGAAAAGGATGCCAACGAAGATATCCTGATGTTGGTTATGCCGGTGATGTTGAACCAATACGTCTAAATCAATTTGTGTAGATCCGCAACGTTACTCATCGCTTTCCTGACGATGTTGTATTCGCCGATTAGCGGTTTGGCTCAGGTGTATGCCTATGCCAAACAACCGGATCCTGCTACGGTGAGCCCTGTCAGGCTAAAGGCACCGCAGAACGTTACTTATAAGATCACCTATCCGCCGGGGTTCCGCATGCGAAATGTTGGCCGAACATTGACCATACTCGGAGCCGGTGTGCTCATCGGCGGGATCGTTGTTTTTCACAATGCTGACAAGACAATTTACACCTACCAAACGTCAACGGGTACCTACAACGAAGTAGACCCAAAGGTCGCACTGGGAGTATTGATGGTCATGGGAGGTACCGGTATGACTGTACCTGGTATTATTTTGTGGTCTAAGGGCGCCCGTAAATTTAATCGTTACCTGGAGCAGCAGACCGCATGTGTTTTTAACGGAACGAGCGTGTCGCTGCAATATCGTTTTTAGGAAACAATCGCTCCTCGTTTGCCCAACTCAATGACTTCCATGTCCTTTACTTTTGAGTCCATTATTTCAAATCGTACCAGGGTTTTTATCCGGTGGAATCCATGATTCCCGGCGGCGCCCGGATTGATAAACAACATGTTATCAAGCATCGGGTCTCGACTGATTTGTAGTAAGTGAGAATGTCCACAAATAAAAATGTCTGGAGCTCCCTGTTCCAGTAACTTCCTTGTACGTGGGTTGTATTTCGGCGGTTTGCCCCCAATGTGGGTCATCCAAACCGCCAACCCTTCGCAGTTGAACCGTAAGTCGAAAGGGAGAACGGCCTGAATGGCCTTGTTGTCAATGTTGCCATAAACTCCTCTCGTAGGTTTGAATTCCGACAACGCTTCAAGTAGCGAAAGTGTTCCAACATCACCGGCGTGCCAAATTTCATCACAATGCTCGAAGTAGTTAAACACTTTTGGATCGAGGTAACCGTGTGTGTCGGATAGAAGGCCGATTTTCATGGATTGTGATAACTGGTGAATAAAAATTTAAAATTTGGACAAATGTGAATTAAGGTTTGGAAAACTTATTACCTGTTGTTCGGGTTTAGTGGGAGTGCACAATCAAACAGCTAAAAAACACTAAACCATGACAAAATCAAAAATTGGTATTCTGGGGTCGGGCCAGGTGGCGAAGGTGTTGGCGACCGGGTTTCTAAACAATGGCCAGGAAGTAATGGTGGGTACCCGGGATCAGGGAAAACTTTCCGAATGGCAAGGCGCCAATCCTTCGGCTAAATTAGGATCATTTGGTGAAGCCGCCGAATTTGGCGACATGATCGTCCTTGCCGTCAAAGGTAATGTAGCAGAATCATTGGTGGTTTCTCTGTCCGCGTCGTTGGTTGCCAAAACGGTTGTCGATGCGACGAATCCGATTGCTGACGCGCCCCCTGAAAATGGCGTCTTGAAATTCTTTTCCACCCTCGATGAATCACTCATGGAACGGCTGCAACGGAGTGTACCGAATGCAAATTTTGTAAAGGCGTTTAATAGCGTCGGCAGTGCACTGATGGTGAAGCCATCCTTTGCTGATGGGAAACCAACCATGTTTATGTGCGGAAATAGCGAGTCTGCAAAAAAGGAAGTAACCAAAGCGTTGGACGATTTTGGTTGGGAGGTTGCCGATATGGGTAAGGTAGAAGCAGCACGGGCCATTGAGCCATTGTGTATCCTCTGGTGTATTCCCGGTTTCCTGAACAACCAATGGAGCCACGCATTTAAGTTGATGAAAGTGTAGCCGGGTGGTTTGGATACATAAGGCAGCGCTATCTTTTTAAAGTCGTCAAAGACAGTTACATTGAAAGGCGAAAATAGCTCGATAGCATGATTGAATCCGTTCTTAGCCGGTATGGGATCCCCGACGATAGCCTTGTCCAACCGCTAGTCAGCGGTCTAATTAACCACACCTGGAAGGTGTCTAGTGGAGAAGAATCTTACATCCTTCAGCGCATTAATGATCACGTATTTAAGCAGCCTTATCAGCTGGTGGAAAATATCCAGATGATTAATGAATACCTGACCAGGCATGCGGAAGGGTATTTATTTGTAGCACCGCTCACTACTATCAATGGCGACACGATAGTATCCAACAATGAAGGATACTTCAGGCTGTTCCGTTTTGTCCAGGGGTCACATACCATCGATGTTGTT
>Ga0299906_10004048_pt1 | contig 12028 bp, 8 predicted proteins | sample RVTome_14_FD_200259 | JGI IMG/M metagenome (GOLD analysis project Ga0299906, IMG submission 200259) | Soil microbial communities from uranium-contaminated site in the Upper Colorado River Basin, Wyoming, United States - RVT145D125 (version 2) ...
TTAAACATACCGCCCCCTTTGCCCGTGTAGCCGCCATTCTGGGCAACGAGACGAGCGCTATTGTTTTCAAAGGTAAGATTACTTAGTTGCGGGTTACTATCCAGACTGTAGAACCCGCCACCAAACTCAGCAGTGTTCGCTGTGAAGATAACATTGAGCAAGGTGGCTCTGCTCCGAACCATTTCTAGCCCTCCACCTCGACGCAGGAGATTTTCTCCATTAGCATTTCCAGACTTGATTGTAAAACCATCAAGCAAGGTTGTCTCACCAAGGTCATGGGCTGTAACAACATGGTAGCTGTTATCCTGCCGCGTCGGCTCCTCGGCGTCAACGTTGTCATTGTCGTTGCCCAGCAGATCGCCCGAGAGTACAGTCTCGTTAATCTCCCAGTCCCGATCTTCACGGGCCGTCTCTGTCCCTCCAAAGCCCCCGTAGAGCGCCACGCCGTTCTTGAGGCGAAAGCTGGCTTCGCGGTCCCCCTCGGTCACGCTTTGCCCCTGATCGGGACGATAGATACCCTGCGCCACCCAGATCTCGTCACCAGGCTGGGCAGCAACCAGAGCGTCCTGCACGGAGGTGAAGGCGTCGGCCCAGGTCGAGCCGTCGTTGGCCCCGGAGGCGGCCTGGTTCACGTAGATCACGGACTGCCCTTGGGCAGAGACCGCAAACAGTAAGGCCACCACCGCCAGGCAGAGACCCGCTTTACGGGAGATATCGGTCCGCACGGCTTCACCTCAGTGTGATTTATACCGGCTCTGAGCAAATCCTGTGCAAGCGCCGTGTCATCCCGACGACTGCAAGGAGGAGGGATCCCCATCGTTCAGGCCACCGCACGACCCTGGGGATCCCTCACGTCCGTTCGGGATGACATCCCTTGCACCATCATTTTGCAGAAAGGGTATTACACCCGGATTTCACATGTGTTGGAGGTAAGCCATGATAAGAAAACGAATCAGGCACCGCATGAGGCGAAAGTCACGTTTGGGGGGTGCTTTCCAGCCGGATACAATAGAAATCGACAGGCAGGCGTTATGGATACGATTCATTCACCCATACGACGCCCTATGACTATGAAACGATACTGTTTTGCTTGCCTCGGTCTGTTGCTGGCTCCCAGCCTCACAGTCTGGGCACAAGAACCTACCCTCCGCGAAGCCGACCGCATTCGCCTGGCCGAGGCTTTTCGCCTGGCCGAAGCCGTACGCCCGGCTATCTGGGACGGCTGGGCGAAGACGCCCTTCGCCGTACTGTTGGTCACCGCCGACCACGAATTCCTCATCCGGCACCCCCGCCCTTCCGACGACTTCACGGCCCTCGGCTACGACGCGCTGCTGCAAAGCGACGTCTACGTGCGGGGTCGCGTCTTTCAGCCCAACCTGCTGGCGACGTTTCCGGCCGTCGGCGGCCTCTCTACCGTCGTCGTCGGGCAGCCCGAACAGACCGGCCAGACCTCGACGCGCTGGGTCGTCACCCTGCTGCACGAGCACTTTCATCAACTGCAAGACGGGCAACCGGAGTACTATCCGTCCGTCCAGGCGCTCGACCTCGCCGGCGGCGACGAGTCGGGCATGTGGATGTTGAACTACCCCTTCCCCTACGATTCGACGGACGTGGTTGCCCAGGCCTCCAGGCTGACCCGCGCGGCGGTGGAGGCCCTGCAGGCCGTCGGCGCTCCGTCCTTCAACGCCCGGCTCGACGCCTACCGGGCTGCCCGGCAACACCTCCGGGCGATGCTGCCCGGCGCCGACTACCGCTACCTGTCGTTCCAGCTCTGGAAAGAGGGTGTGTCCCGCTATACCGAATACAAGGTGGCCCGGGCCGCAACCCGGGGCTACACCCCCTCAGACGCCTTTCGCCGGCTGGAAGACTTCGAACCTTACGACAAGGCAGCCGAGGCGATCTACGAGCACATCCTTGACGAGTTGACGCATCAAACGCTCGACCAGTACCAGCGGGTGCTCTTCTACCCCCTCGGCGCAGCCGAAGCGCTCCTCCTGGATGCAGCCCGCCCCGGCTGGCACGCTCGGTATTTCGTGGAGAAATTCTACCTCGACGCGTATTTCTAACTACATCTCGTACGTCGTCACGAAGGCTTCGGCGGCGTAGAACTCGGGTAGGCCGAGGTTGTTGAGGGCCTGCGCGGTGCCGGTATTCCGGTCGCGGGCGCGTTGCCAGAACTCGCGCTCGTCGTACGCCCCCGGAAACATCGCCCGGTCCTTCTGGCTCTCGTGCTTGAAGATCGCCTCGATCTTGCGCGCCAGGTCGGTCTTGGACATCGGCATGAATACGTCGGCCTGGTGGATCTCCCACTCCTGCCAGGCCCCCCGGTACAACCACACTTTGGGCTGTACGGATGCCGCACCGCCTCCGTTACTACCCGCGATCTCGGCGTTGTACCGCTTAAGGGCTTCGTCCACCGCCACGTAGCACATACGGTGGGTTCCGTGCGGATCGGAGAGGTCGCCGGCCACGAAGATGTGATGCGGGCTCCGCTCGCGGAGCAGCTCCAGCACGATCCGGATGTCCTCCTCACCGATGGGATTTTTGCGGACCCTGCCGGTCTGGTAAAACGGCAGGTCGAGGAAGCGCGCGTGCGCGTCGGAGAGCCCCATCACCTCGATCCCGGCGATCGCTTCCGCATACCGGATGGTCGCTTTGAGCTTCTGCACCTCTTCGAGGTCGACCTGCCCCGCCTTCTTCTCGTCCAGGAACGTCAGGATGCGCTGCTTGCGTTCGCGGAAAGCCGCCAGTCCCTCGCCCGTCAGGCCGACTTCCCGGTGGCTCATCTCGATAAACCCGAGGTAGCGACGCACGTCGGCGTCGAAGACGGCCACCGAACCGTTGGTCATGTACGCCACGATGACGTCGTTGCCGTTGCGGACCAGCTTGTCGAGCATACCGCCCATCGAGATGACATCATCATCGGGATGCGGGCTGAAGACGATGACGCGCTCGCCAGAGGGGAGCCCTTCCCGGTAGACGATGCGTTTGCGCAGGTCCTCGAAGACGCGCAGGCACAGGTCGTCGATATCGGGATAGGCGTAGACGAGCGTGTGCATGTGGTTGCGGTGGAAGTCGGCCGCGTCGAGATGCAGAATGGCCTTGTCGAGTTGCTCGGACAGCCAGATGATGGCCCGCTTGGCCATCGGGAGATCCCAGGCGATGTCTCGGACCAGCCATGGCGTCTTCTCGCGCGTTAAGGCGTTGGCCGCCGCGCGATCCACGTAGAAAGTGACGTTGGCATGGATTTGCAGGTACGACGCCGTGACCGCCGGGCTGGGCGCTTCCTCCACGGCCCGCCGGACGATAGGCGCTTTATGCTCGCCCGTAGCCATCAAGATGATCTCCTTCGCATCGAGGATCGTCCCGACGCCCATCGTGAGGGCTTCGCGCGGCACATAGTCATCCCCGAAAAAGTCGCTGGCCGCGTCTTTGCGGGTGATCTCGTCGAGCACGACGGGGCGCGTACGCGTCTCCGGCCCCGAGCCCGGCTCGTTGAAACCGATATGCCCGCTGCGCCCGATCCCGAGGAGGATCAGGTCGAGGCCGCCAGCCCCCCGGATCGCCTGTTCGTACGCGAGGCAGTCGTCATCCACCGCTTCCGGAGCAATGTCGCCCTTCGGGATGTGGATCTGCGACGCCGGTATGTTGACGTGCTTGAAAAAGTTCTCGTGCATGAAACGATGATAGCTCTGCAAGCTATCCGGCGCCATGGGGTAATACTCGTCGAGGTTGAAGGTGACGACGTTCGAAAAGTCGAGTCCTCCCTCACGGTGCATCTGGATCAGGTGCTCATAGACCCCGATGGGCGTCGACCCGGTGGGCAGGCCCAGCACCACGGGGCGGCCGTGATGCGATTTGATGAGAGATGCTACCCGTAACGCCACTTCATAGGCCATCTGAGCCGGCTCGTCAAAGATGCGGACAGGGACGTGTTCGCGCTGGGTGCCTTCATCCCCGTTTCGACTCGTTGCGAAGGCAGAGGCAGGTTCCACGGATTTCATCGACCAAAGCGTTGGATGGTGGAGGCGGGTGTTGGAGCATCATCGTAGGGTGGGAAGCGGCAGGCGGCACAGACGCGGCCAAAGGCCCGACCCGGCGCCTACGATACCGTCTACGAGGGCGGAAGGTAAGCAACCTGTTTGAATCTAGTGTAACGCCCGTGGCTTGAGATCGTGCCTCCTCCGAAGCCCGGCCCCTTCGCTCCAATGGACGTATACACCGTGTTCTGGATAAAACCAGGCTGATTTCGCAGAAAACAGACAAAAACAACCTGAGAGATTACTTGAACAACCGTTACATTTTCCGTATCTTCGCGTGCTGTTGGAGCGTATTTCCCCGTGCCGTCCTCGGTCGGCCCAGCATCTCTTCTCACCAGGGTGAGATAGCATCCAGTCCTTGCTACCTTCGCCCTTTGCCTGTGAGTGGATCCTACGTCCCTTCCATCCATCAACCCCTGACGAAGTATGGCACAGCCAACGAGGATTCTTTTTGTCGCCGGAGAAGTCGAGCCTTTCGCGAAGCTATCCGATGCGGCGACGCTCGTTCGCACCATCCCGGAACAACTCCAGGAGATCGGCGACTTCGAAACCCGGATCATGATGCCGCGCTACGGCCTCATCAGCGAGCGCAAAAACCGCCTCCACGAGGTGATCCGGCTCTCGGGCACCGAAATCCCTATGGGCAAGGAAACAGAGACGCTCAAGGTCAAGGTAGCCTCCATCCCCGGTATCCGCTTGCAAGTGTACTTCATGGACAACGTCCATTTCTTCAAGCGCAAAGGATTACACACCGACAAGCAGGGCCACCTCTTCGAAGACAACGCCGAACGCGCGCTTTTCTTCAGCCGCTCCGTCGTCGAGACGTTGCGCAAACTGATGTGGAAGCCCGACGTCATCCATGCCTTCGGCTGGATCAGTGGACTCTTGCCGTTGTTGCTCCACACGGAATACGCAGGAGAAGACCTCTTCGAGAACACCAAGATAATCTACACCCCCGACGGCATCGACGCCAATGCCCGGCTCTCCAGCGACCTGATCGACCGGATGGCGCTGTCCGCCAACGGCGAAGCCGCGGGGCTGGCTATAGGCGAAGTCGGCCTCAAATATGCCGACGCCCGGGCTTTCCTGCCGTCGATGGCCCCCACCTCTGCGGACGCCGTGCAGTTCAGCGAAGCCACCGAAGAGTTGGCACAGCAGGCCCTGATGCTCTACGAGACAACTCTGAGCGAAGTAGCCGTCTGAAGCCCACGGCGGCGCCCTTCGGCACCCCCCGTCACCCCAAACCCCATCGACACGGCGTCGCATGGGGTTTTTGCTATTCGAGGGTATACGAATTGCCCTTGGGAACGCGTTTACCTGTCGGATCATTTACTGGCCGGGGCCTCCATCCGATCCGCGCGCGTGATCCTTTGCCGCCCGGTTGCGTACCCCGTTCAACCCTGAAACGTCCTATGCTTCGAATACGATTGCTTTTACCCCTGCTGGGCTGCGCCCTGCTCCCGCTGACAGCCTGCGACGACCCCGCCTCCGACGTGGGCATCGGGCTGGTCGAAGCCGGCGCCGAGCCGGTCGTCCGTACGCTGGCGGCCAGCACTTTCGAGGAGATGATTTTCGCCGACATCACCGGGGGTACCGAACGTATGCTGTCCGGCCGCGTCAACGATCCCCTGATCGGAACCATCGATGCCATCGGCTACCTCGACTTCGCGAGTATGTTCGACGTCGCCGACACCTCTCCGATCACCAGCGTGACCCTGAACCTGACGCGCAACTACGTGTACGGCGATACGACGATGCCGGTCACCCTCGACGTGTACGACCTCGCCGACGAATGGAACGCCCTCGGCGCCCCGGCAGATACCAGCCTCACCCTCGGCGAGCAGGTCACCAGCATCACCTTCATGCCGCTCGACACGCTCGTCTCCATACCGCTCCCGTCCGAATGGATCGAGGCCAACGAAACCACGCTCCGCAGCAGCACCTTCTCCGAATCATTTCACGGCCTCGCCCTGCAGTCCATGACGGCCGAGGCCGTCGCCGGCTTCGCGGTCAGCCAGAGTTCCTTCCGGGTCATCACCGAACAGGACACCTTCAGCTTTTCCATATCGAAGTCGCTCTCGGGCCTGCAACGCACAGGCGAACCCAGCCTGCCTGAGGGCCGGATCCTGCTTCAGGACGGCGCCGGCCCTATCGTGAAGCTGAACTTCGACTTCGACGGCCTGGAGGAGGCACCGCTCAACGGCGCCATCGTCCGCCTTTTTGCAGACACCCTCTCGGTGCTGGAGACGCCGCCCAACTTTGTACGGCCCCGCGTGGAGACGCTCCAGCTCGTCCGGATCGACAGCGACGAACAGGCTTTCCTCATCGCCGAGGCTACACTCAGCGACGGCGGTGACTATCGCTTTAGCGACCTGGCGCTGCGCAACATCCTGCAACAGGTTTTCTTCGGAGAAACCCTTTTTGAGCACCTGGAACTACGCGTTCCGTTCAGCGCCAGCACCCTCAACGTCATGCTGCTCTACGATGCCGCCTCGGGCGATACGGCGCCCGAAGCCTTGCTGACCATCTCGCCCACCGACTGATCGGCGCCTCCGGTATTTCCACCAACGGACCTCGTTTCTTCTATGCAACGCCGTTTGCCATCCCCGCTTCGTCCCACCCCGTGCCTGTTGATGTTCGGCCTGCTGCTGTTCGGCATCCCGCTGCCCGCAACAGCCCAGAGCCGCGACGACGGCTCGCTCTACTCGCGCTTCGGCCTCGGCGAACTGCGCACCTTCACCTCGTCCCAGGCCCAGGCAATGGGCGGTGGCGGCCTCGCCCTGTGGTCCTACAACTACACGAATGCCGGCAACCCGGCCACCTGGGGCCGCCAGTTGCTGGTGCGCGCCTCGGCCGGGCTGCGCTTCGAGGGCCTGCGCGTCACCGACGCCGGCGCTAATACCAAGAACCTCACCTCCGGCTCGCTCAACGCGATCCAGTTCGGCCTGCCGCTCTACACCAACCGGCTGGGGATGGGCATTACGTTCGAACCGTACTCGCGGGTGAACTACCGGGTGCAGACGCTCGGCGAACTCATCACCGACCCTACCCGGCAGGACTCGACTCTCTACCAGATCACCTACACGGGCAGCGGCGGCCTGCAACAAGTACGCGCCGGCGTCGGCTACCACGTCTCCGAGGCCCTGAACGTGGGCGCCAGCGTCGATCTCGTCTTCGGCATCATCGAAGAGAGCCGCCGCACTATCTTCGCCTCCACCGAGTTTTCCGAAACCAACGTCGCTACCTCCACCCGTCTCTTCGGAGCAACGGGAACGGTGGGCGCCCTTTTTTCAACCCGAGGCCTGTTCGGCCAAGAGGACGACCTGTCCATCGCCGGAACCCTGACCCTGCCGCTCTCCCTCTCCGGAGATCGCGCGCTCACGCTGGGTGAGAGCCTCAACCGAGACACGCTCGGCGTACAGGTGAAGGGCACCCTCGACGTACCGATGAGCATGCGCTTCGGCGTCGCGTACCAGACGCAGAACCGCTGGACGCTCCTGGCCGACGTACGCTACGAGCCGTGGAGCCAGTTTGACAGCGAACTGTCCTTCCCCGGCTACAGTACCGGCGGAACCAGCCTGTTCCGGGACCGCCTCCGCGTCTCGGGCGGCCTCGAAGTGCTGCCGGGCGGTGAAAGCCTGTCGGCTTCCTATTTTGGCCGTGTAGCCTATCGATTGGGTTTTTATTATGATCAAGCGTACGTGGCCCCCGTCTCCGGGATCGACCTCAACACCCTCGCGCTCACCGGAGGTTTCAGCCTGCCTACCCTCCTGAGTGGCACGCGTCTTGATGTAAACGTTGAAGTCGGTACCCGGGGTACGACGGACCGAAACCTGGTCCGTGACCGCTTCTTCGGGATATCGGCCACGCTCAACATCGGCGAACGATGGTTCCTCAAACGGAAACTCGGCTGATGGATGCGTGTCTAAAAGACTATGGCTGAGGCTCTCACCGATAAAACCCACCACGCTCATGTTTCGCTCAGGCTCACGCTCTTCGCAGGGACTGGTTTTTTTCGCGCTGTACGTGCTCATTGCCAGCACGACCCAGGCCCAGCCTGCAACCGCGCAGACCAGTAAAGACGGCGTCTGCGATGGTGACCAGGAGGCCCTCGTACACTACAGCCTCTACTGGGAAAACTTTAAAAATAAAAACTATACGGATGCCCTCCCGGACCTCCGGTGGATGCTCGAAAACTGTCCCGGCTTTAACCGAAACAATGACCGGAACTTCGAGCGGGCCGTAGAGGCCTACGAAGGCCTCGCCGAGGCAGCCACATCCGCCGAAGAGAAGCGCATGTACCTGGATTCGGCCCTGGTCATGTTCGACCGCGCCGTGCCTACCATCCAGGGCACCGGCGGCGAAATCGACGAGTTTCAGTGGACGCGCGACAAGGGCCGCTTCATCCAGAAACACCTCGAAGCCCTGGACGACCGCAAAGGCGAGGCCATCGAGGCCTATCGCAAGGCCTATGACCTCGACCCGGCCCGGCTCGACCCCTACTACCTCGAAGTCATCATCAGCGACGAATACACGTCCGGCGACGTGGGCGGTGCCCTCGACTTCCTGCGCCGGCTGAAGGAGACGCGCGGCGAGGAAGAAGGCGTGCAGGACATCGTCCGCAAGTATTTCTCCGTCATCCCGCCGGACGAGCAGATCAACTTCCTCCGGGAGGAACTGGAAAAAAATCCGGACAATATGGAGGCCCTCACCCAGCTCTTCGAACTCTACGAGCAGGAAGGCTACCACGAGGAGATGATGGAGCTCGCGCCCAAGATGATGCAGATGAAGCCGACACCGCCGCTCCTCCGGATGCTGACGCGCCTGTACATCGAGGACGGCGAGTATGAAAAAGCCGAGGCGACCTTCAAGCAGATGGAGACGATGCCGGGCGTCGAGATGAAGCCCCTGGACTACTACAACATGGGCATCGCGCAACTCGAAATGGACCGGTTCGTGGAGGCCCGCAGCTACTACCAGAAAGCCCTGGAAGTCGACCCGGAATTCAAGCAGGGACTCAAGGCCATTGCCGACCTCTACGCGACCGCCGTAGCCCGGTGCGGCGTCCCGGACCGCGAAACGAAGGGCGTATTCTGGCTTGTCGCCGACGCCTACCAGCGGGCCGGGGACAGCGCCGGCGCCGCCCGCTACCGCGCCGTCTTCCCCAACGCCGAGGACATCTTCTATACCCAGAAGTGGACGGAAGGCAGCGGCACCAGCGTCACCTATTCGTGCCAGGGCCTGACCATCAGCGGCTCGACGACGGTCCGCAAGGCCAGCTAGCCGCCTCATGCACGCGATGATCCAGGGCCGGTGATTCCATATTTCGGGGTCATCGGCCCTGTTATTTTGCAGCCGCTCGCCCGGCCTGTACCGGGATTGCGCCTCGAACGATTCTATAAAACACGACGCTCCCCGTTGTAAGACGCTTGTTATTGCGCCGCCGGTTCGCGAATTTGCGGCCTGACGCGTCGTTTCATCTATTCGAAATACAACCCAATGTCCTACATAGAAGACATTATCGCCCGGCAAATTCTGGATAGCCGGGGCAACCCGACCGTCGAGGTCGACGTGATCACCGACGAGGGCGTCGTGGGCCAGGCGGCCGTGCCGAGCGGCGCCTCCACCGGCGAGCACGAAGCCGTCGAACTACGCGACGGCGACGCCGGCCTGTACCTCGGCAAGAGCGTCTACCAGGCCGTCGACAACGTCAACGGCGAGATCGCCGAGGCGCTGGAAGGCTTCAACGTCTTTGAGCAGGTAGCCGTCGACGAAGCGTTGATCGAGCTGGACGGCACGCCGAACAAGGCCCGGCTGGGCGCCAACGCCATCCTGGGCGTCTCGCTGGCGACGGCCAAGGCGGCGGCCATCACGGCAGGGCTCCCGCTCTACCGCTACCTCGGCGGCACCAACGCCCGCACGCTCCCCGTCCCCATGATGAACATCATCAACGGCGGCCGCCATGCCGACAACAACGTCGACATGCAGGAGTTCATGGTGATGCCGACGGGGGCTCCGACGTTCGGAGAAGGACTCCGCATGGGCGTCGAGGTGTTCCACCATCTGAAGAACGTCCTCAAGCGCAAGGGCTACAACACCGCCGTCGGCGATGAAGGCGGTTTTGCGCCCGACCTGCGCTCCAACGAAGAAGCCGTCGAGGTCATCCTCGAAGCCATCGACAAGGCGGGCTATAGGGCGGGCCGGGACGTCCACATCGCCCTCGATCCCGCCGTCAGCGAGATGTATCAGGGCGGGCACTACGTGTTCTGGAAGAGCGACCCGGACCGGAAACGCTCCGCCGAAGACATGGTCGCCTTCTGGCAAAGCTGGGTCGATCAATACCCGATCATCTCCATCGAAGACGGCCTGGACGAGAACGACTGGGCCGGCTGGCGCCTGCTCACCGAAGCCGTCGGCGACCGCGTCCAGCTCGTCGGGGACGACCTGTTCGTGACGAACACGACCCGCCTGCAACGCGGCATCGACGACGGCAGCGGCAATGCCATCCTGATCAAGCTGAACCAGATCGGCACACTGACCGAGACGCTGTCCGCCATCGACATGGCGCACCGCGCGGGGTATACGTCGGTGGTGTCGCACCGCTCCGGCGAGACCGAGGACGTGACGATCGCCGACTTCGCGGTGGCGACCAATGCCGGGCAGATCAAGACGGGATCGCTGTGCCGCACCGACCGCGTCGCCAAGTACAACCAGCTCTTGCGCATCGAGGAACAGCTCGGCGCGAGCGCCGTCTACCCCGGCAGGGCGGTGTTCGGACGCCACCAGGCCTGAACGGGCGCCGGCGCCGCGGCCGCGACTGCGCAGGCCGCACGAACTTCGGTCAGCGGGTCCGCAGGACGCGGGCCCAGTGAAACGGGTTCACCGACCCGCCACCGGCGCACCGCGCGCCGCCGAACAGGGACGTTCGCCATGCGGGACATCAGCCGCCGCCTGAAGCGCTACCGCCTCTCGCGCTACGCGCTCCCCGACCATCCGGTCCGCCGCCACATCCGCTGGGTGTGGGCTGCGTTCTTCGCCTGGCTCGCCTGGGCCGGCTTCATCAGCGACCACAGCATGTACCGGATCTGGCGCCTCGAGCAGGAGGCGAAGCGCACCGCCGAGGGGCTGGTCGCCGCGAGCCGCGAGCGCGAGCGCATGGAGGACGAGAGCAGGGACCCCGAGGCGCGCCGCCTGCACGCCGAGCGCGAGCTGCGCGAGAGGAACGGCATGGCCGTGCCGGGCGAGATCATCTACCAGATCCGCGAGGTGCCGGCGGACAGTCTGGGGCGGTGAAACCCGCGCCGGCGCGAAGCGGCCGGGTTCCGCGTCGGAACCCGGCCTCTCGCATCGCCCGTTCGGACTCCGCGCCTAGAACCCGCGCGCCACCCCCAGCCGCACGCCTCCTCCGCTCAGGTCGAGGTCGACCGTGTTGCCGAGCAGATCGCGCACCGGCTCGCGGGTCTCCTGGTCGATGAGCCGCTCGATCTTCGCGCTGCGATAGACCAGGCCGATCATCACCGACCAGTGCGAGGCGAAGAACATGTGCACGCCGGTCTGGATGTAGTAGCCCGGGCTGTCGCGGGTGCTGCGCGCGACGAACGATCCGCCGACGGTCGTCAGCGGGTCGGTGTTGTTCTCGTTCTGCTCGAAGGTCGCCCGCGAATAGACGTTGCTGAGGACGCCGCCGCCCAGGTACGCGCGCGCCTGGAAGTCGCCCTGGTTGTAGGGCGAGAAGTAGTAGTCGGCCCCCACGTGCACCGGCACCGTGATGACCTCGGCGCGGACGTCGATCGACTGGTTGATGAGCGGCAGGTACTCCTGCTTGCTCTGGGTTTTGAGCTGGCCGACGCCGGCGCTGATCGCGACGTTCTGGCGCACGAAGTAGCGCAGCTCGGCCTCGAACATCCAGCCGAAGCCGATCTGGTCCAGGCTCGCGTAGTCGCGCGGCTCGAGGATGAGGCGGTTGTGCTGGTCGATGACGTCGTTGA
>Ga0299906_10004049_pt1 | contig 12028 bp, 8 predicted proteins | sample RVTome_14_FD_200259 | JGI IMG/M metagenome (GOLD analysis project Ga0299906, IMG submission 200259) | Soil microbial communities from uranium-contaminated site in the Upper Colorado River Basin, Wyoming, United States - RVT145D125 (version 2) ...
CTGATCGAGTTTGTGCGCCAGAATCCGGCCGCCGCGGAGCTTTGCACGCGCTCCGTGCCGGACTGGGCCGCGGCGCTGCGACAGCCGGGGGCGATGGAGGCGCTGATCGCGGACCTGAGCCCGGTTCCGCGCGATGACTTCGCGGTCAGCTACGTGCTGGCGATCCTGGCGGAGACCGCGGGGCAGGGCGAGCTCGCCACCAAGCTGCTGTCGGAAGGCGCGGGCCGGCAGGCGGGGTTCGCCGCCGCCAGCGTCATGCGCGCCCGACTCGCGATCGAGAAACATGATTGGCCGGCCGCGCTGCGGGCCGCTTCGGCCGCCGCCGAGCAGCAGCCGGACGCCGCGGCGGCCTACCTGGTGATGGGCCTGGCGCACGCGGGGCTCGACCAGAACGCCGAGGCCGAGAAGAACCTGCGCAAGGCGTTGAAGCTGCGCCCGACCGACGTCGAGGTCGCCCTGGCGCTGGGGCGGCATCTGCGGCGGATGGGGCAGCGGCTGGCCGCCGAGCGCTATTTCCAGGAGGCGCTGACGCTCGACGGCGCCAACGGCGAGGCGTTCGAGGAGCTCATCGACAGCTACCTGGCGGGTGAAAAGCTCGAGCTGGCGCGCCAGCAGTTCGCCGACGCGCGCAGCGAGGAAATGGACGCGGAGGCCTATCGGCGGGCGGCGACGCAGATGCGGTACGCGCTCGAGCCGGGATCGCCCTGGCACGTCGCGGACCTGCGCGCGCAGTTCGGGGCGAACCCACAGGACGCCAAGACAGCGCTGCGCCTGGCGGCGCTGCTGATGGGGCGTGGGCGGAGCGACGACGCGTTCGAGATCGCCGAGGGCCTGCTGGCGCGCGAGCCCGACAACGATGGCGCGCTCGAGTTCCTGGCGGCGGCCCGGGCGCGGCTGGGGGAGTTCGGCGAGGCGATCAGCCTGCTGGAGGCGCTGCGGCGCCGCTACCCGAACCGCGTTCCGCTGCTGAGCGCGCTGGCGGAGCTCTATCGCTACGAGTTTCGGGTCGCAGACGAGCGGCGCGCGCTGGAGCGGCTGATCGAAGCCGATCCCGAGCAGGAGCGCGAGCGCCGCGAGGCGCTGCTGGAGTCGCACATCCGCTTTGGCGAGGAGGACGCCGCCCTGCGGCAGATCGAAGCCTGGGTCGCGTCCGGGCAGACGGGCGACGATTTCGACGCGCTGCGTTTCGAAGCGCTGGTGAGCGCGGCGCGCTACTCGGAAGCGGCCGAGCTCGTTTTCCAGATGCTCAACGACAATCTGAACGACCCCGTGGCCCGCGCGCTGCTGGCGAACCTGGTCGTCCGCGCCGACGAGCCCGAAACGCTGGTCGATCGAATCAAGGCCCTGCATGACGGCGCGCCGAGCGACGAATGGGCCACCGAGACGCTGTTCGGGGCGCTGCTGCGGGCCAAGCGCGCCGACGAGGCGCTCGAGCTGGCGCGCGAACTGAGCGGCGGCTTCGCCGAGAGCGTGCGCCAGCGAATCTGGTTCGGGCGCTGCCATGCGGCGGCGGGGCGCAGCGATTCCGCGGTCGCCGAGTTCGAGGCCTTGCTCTCCGAGCGCGCCTTGAATGACGACCAGCGGGCGGGCGTGCGGCTCGAGTTCCAGCGCGCCTTGCACGACGCGCGACAATACGACCGAGCGCTGGACTATGCGAAGCGGTGGCTGGAGCAGGCCGGCGCCGATCCAGCCGGCCAATATGAGGCGCTCCTGTACGTCGGCTGGGCCTACTCCGAGCTGGGGCGCATGAACGAGTATGCCGACGCGCTCGAGCGGCGCCTGGCCTTTACCCCCGTAGACGCCGGCGTCCTGAACGACCTGGGCTACACGTGGGTGGACCAGGGGCGAAACGTGGACAAGGCGCTGGAGATGATCCGCCTGGCCACGCGGCAGCAGCCGCTCAACGGCGCCTTTCTCGACAGCCTCGGCTGGGCGCACTACAAACGTGGCGAGTTCGCGGAAGCGCGCAAGTTCCTGGCCCGCACCGTCCGGCTGCGCGAAGGGCGCACGGGCGTGACCTACGATCACCTTGCGGACGCGGCCTTCCGCTGCGGCGACTCCGCGCTGGCAAAAGAGAACTGGCGCCTGGCGATCGAGAGCCTCGAACACGAGCGCGAGCCGCGCGCCGAAGACCGCAGCGTCCTGGAGCGCGTGCGGGCAAAGCTGCAAGCGCTCGAAACGGGCGGCCGCCCCGAGCTGGCCCCCACCGCGGCCGAGCAGCAGGCGGCGAAGCCATGAGCGAGATCCTCGACATCGCGCGGCGCGTCATCGCGGACGAGGCCGCGGCCCTGAGCCAACTGGCCGACGGCGTGGGCGAATCGCTCGCGGCGGCCGTCGAGAGCCTGCTCAAGGCGCGGCAGATCATCGTCAGCGGACTGGGCAAGAGCGGCGTGATCGCGCAGAAGATCGCCGCCTCGCTCACCAGCACGGGCGCCCCGGCGGTCTACCTGCACCCGGTGGAGGCCCTGCACGGCGACTTGGGCATCGTGACGCGCGACGACTGCCTGATCGCGCTGTCGCGCAGCGGCGCCACCGAAGAAGTGCTGCGCTTCGCGACACACTTCCGCCGTCTGGGCGGGCCGATCCTGGGCGTCACGCAGGGGCGAGAATCGAAGCTGGCCGAGATCAGCCAGCACACGCTGCTGCTGCCCGACTTGCCGGAGGCCGGCCCGCTCGCCCTGGCCCCGACGACGAGCTGCGTGATGATGCTGGCGGTCGGCGACGCGCTCGCGATGGCGCTGCTGCACGCGCGCGGCTTCCGCCCGTCGGATTTCGCGCAGTTCCACCCGGAAGGCTCGCTCGGCCGCCGCCTGCTCTTGCGGGCGGAGGATTTGATGCACCAGGGCGCCGAATTGCCGATCGTGCGCGCCGAGGACACGTTCGAAAGCCTGCTGGTGGAGATGACCGACAAGCGGCTCGGGCTGGCGCTCGTCGTCCAGCCCGACGGCGTCCTGCTGGGCACCTTCACGGATGGCGACCTCCGCCGCATCTTCCAGCGCGTCGATACGCCCCGGCGGCTGTCGGCGCGCGAGGCCTGCGAGCGCAGCCGCCGCGACACCGCGGACCCCGTGGTGCGCGTCTCGGCGATCGAGCCGCACACGCCGGCGGTCGAGTGCCTGCGGATGATGCAGGACAGCCAGATCACGCACCTGGTGGTCGAGCAGGAGGGCCGGCCGGTGGGGCTGCTGCGCCTGATGGACCTGATCGCCGCCGGGCTGGCTTGAAATCGCGAATGTCGAATGGCCCGGCGGGCCGCGAACGGGGCCGTGTCCCCGGCTCGCAACCGGTCGCGCCTCGCCATGCGCCGTTTCGCTGATTCGGAATTCGGCCATCCCCGCCGGCTTGGCGGGCGGGGGGCGAGCCTCTATACTCCGGCCCACGGTTTGAATCAGGCGGCCTTGGCTCGCCCACGGGCGGCCCGCGGGGCGAGGCTGGGGCTGGCCGTCGTGTGTAGGAAAAGGGCCATGCTGACTGCGGAGCAGAAGACGGGGATAGTCAGGGACCATTGTCGGCACGAGGCGGATACCGGCTCGGCGGAGGTCCAGGTCGCGTTACTCACCAAGCGAATCGCCGGGCTGACCGAGCACTTGAAGACCCACATGAAGGACCACTCCTCGCGGCGCGGTTTGCTCAAGATGGTGGGCAAGCGCTCGTCGCTGCTGAAGTACCTGGCGAAGACAGCGCGCGGACGCTATCTGGACACGATCCACAAGCTGGGACTGCGCAAGTAGGCGCGCCCGCGGCGTTTCTCGCCCCGGCCACTCATGCCACGCGGCTCGCACTGCCGCGCGGACCCGTTGAAGCTGCACCCGGTCGGCGTCGACGACAGGGTTATTGTGTTTTGGATGGATGAGGATTGAGATGACGACGATCAAGGTGGAACGCGAAATCGGCGCGCAGTTGCTGTCGATCGAGACCGGAAAACTCGCCAAGCAGGCCCACGGCGCCGCCCTGGTGCGCTATGGAGAAACGGTGGTGCTCGGGACCGTCGTGACCGGCCCGCCGCGGCCCGGGATCGACTTCTTCCCGCTGCAGGTCGACTATCGCGAGAAGATGTCCGCGGCCGGCCGCTTCCCCGGCGGCTTCTTCAAGCGCGAGGGGCGCCCGACCAACAAGGAAATCCTGACCATGCGGATGATCGACCGCCCGATCCGCCCGCTGTTCCCCAAGGCTTTCAACGACGAGGTGCAGATCCAGGTGCAGGTGCTCTCCTGCGACCTGGAGAGCGACCCGGACGTGGTTGGCATGGTGTCGGCCGGCGCGGCCCTGGCCATCTCGCCGCTGCCGTTCGACGGGCCGATCGCCTGCGTGCGCGTGGGGCGCGTGGATGGCGAGTTCGTGATCAACCCCACCCGAGCGCAGCTCGAGTACTCCGACCTGGACATGGTCGTCGCCGGGCACCTGCGCGCCGTCAACATGATCGAAGTCGGCTCGCGCGAGCTGTCCGAGGACGTGATCTTCGACGCCGTCAAGTTCGGGCACGAGTACGGCATCGTCCCGATCTGCGAGATGCTCAACGACCTGAAGAAACGCGCCGGCAAGCCCTGCGCGTGGGAGGCGCCCGAGGAGGACACGTCGCTGCTCGACCAGGTGCGCGCCCTGATCCGTGACGATCTGCTGGCCGCCCGCAGCGTGGTCGGCAAGCAGGAGCGGCTCGACAAGATCGACGCGGTGCGCGAGAAGGCCATCGCGCACTTCTGTCCCGAGGGCGCGGAGACGCCCGATTGCACGCCCGCGGACGTCAAGGGCGCGTTCAGCCAGATCGACAAGGCGCTGGTCCGCGAGCGCATCCTGGGTGAGGGCAAGCGGCCCGACGGCCGCGGGCTGGAGGACATCCGCGCCTTGCACTGCGAGGTGGGCTGGCTGCCGCGCGTGCACGGCTCGGCCCTCTTTCAGCGCGGCGAGACGCAGGCCATGGTGGTCACGACGCTCGGCACGACCAGCGACGAGCAGATCATCGACGACATGATGGAGGAGTACAACAAGAAGTTCCTGCTGCACTACAACTTCCCGCCCTTCTCGGTCGGTGAAGTGCGGCGCATCATGGGCCCCGGGCGGCGCGAGATCGGCCACGGCGCCCTGGCGGAGCGCAGCCTGGAAGGCGTGCTGCCCGCGCCGGAAGAGTTTCCCTACACCATCCGCCTGCTGAGCGACATCCTGGAATCCAACGGCTCCTCCTCCATGGCGACCGTCTGCGGCGGCACGCTGGCGCTGATGGACGCCGGCGTCCCGATCAAGGGCGCCGTCGCCGGCATCTCGATCGGCCTGGTGCACGACGGCGACAAGCACGTCATCTTCCCCGACATCCTCGGCGAGGAAGACGGCTACGGCGACATGGACTTCAAGGTCGCGGGGACGCGCAAGGGCATCACCGGCGTGCAGCTCGACATCAAGCGCGACGGCCTGCCCTTCCCGCTGCTCAAGGACGCCCTGGCGCTGGCCAAGAAGGGCCGCTTCCACATCCTCGACATCATGGACAAGACGCTGGAGAAGCCGCGGGCCGAGATCAGCCGCCATGCGCCGCGCCTGCTGACCGTGCAGATCGACCCCGAGAAGATCGGCAAGCTGATCGGCCCGGGCGGCAAGTCCATTCGCGCCATCCAGACCGAGACCGGCGCCAAGATCGACATCGAGGACGACGGCACGGTCTACATCTCGTCCGTCAAGGCCGAGAACGCCGAGAAGGCCCGCGAGCGCGTGCTGCGCATGACCGAAGACGTGAAGGTCGGGCAGATCTACAACGGCAAGGTCATCAGCATCAAGGATTTCGGCGCCTTCATCGAGCTGGTCGAAGGCCAGGACGGCCTGTGCCACATCAGCGAGCTCGACGAAGCCTACGTGAAGTCCGTCTCCGACGTGGTCAAGATCGGCGACGAGGTGCGCGTGAAGGTGATCGCGATCGACGACCAGGGCCGCGTCAAGCTCTCGCGCAAGGCGGCCATGCGAGAGGCGGCGCCCTAGCGTTGTGCCCGAGAGAAACTCAAGCATGCGAACATGCAGGCTCTCACGCCCGGCTGGCTGCGCCGGTTGACGTTGCGCGCGGCCGACCGTACTCTTGGCGGCGCGTCGGGATCGCCCGGCGCGGCGAGCCCGGGTGGCGGAATTGGCAGACGCGCTAGGTTGAGGGCCTAGTGAGGGTTAACCTCGTGCTGGTTCGAATCCAGTCCCGGGCACTTGCCGGCACGAGACGCCTTGTGCGGCGCAACCACGAGCGCCCCTAGCTCAATTGGATAGAGCGTCGGCCTACGGAGCCGAAGGTTACAGGTTCGACTCCTGTGGGGCGCGGTTCCTTTCAGTCCCGTCTCGTTCGTTTTCGCCGGCTCGCGATCAAAGCGGCTCCATCCTCCGCGCCCAGACGCGCGCCGTGCTGCGACGCCTGTGCCGCCGCACGCGTTGAGGAACCGGTCCCATCAATCGCCTCGCAGTTCCGGCGGCGTGCTGGCGTCGTCCGGAGTTCGCCGGTCGGCTTCGGCCTGCGCCTCCGCCTCCACTTCGGGCGAGACGCGCGGGTCCTGGAAGTCTGTGGCGTGGCAGATCGCTTCGATGATCTCGTGGAACTTCTCGACCTTGTAACTGTCCAGCCGCAGCTTGCGCTCCTGGCCGCCCAGCTCGTAGAACACGTCCACCCAGCCTTTGGCGCTATAGTTCGCCAGCCGCCGTATCGTATCGAAGGGGATCAGCCTTCCGGCGTAGGTCATGCCGCGGTCGTCGATCGTGACGCGCAGCGTCCACGCGCGGAACAGCCCGACCGCGAACCAGAGCCCGATCGCGACCGCCGCCGAGCCCCACCAGAACTGCTGCTCGATCTCGTCGCGGGATTTGGACCACTTGGTCCAGGTCATCTGCTCCGCGCTCACCCGCCCGCCGACGATCGGGACGACCGCCAGGCCGTAGCGGCTGGCGTAGTATTCGACCTTCTGCGCGGTCCCCTCGCCCTTGACCGCGAAGGGTTCGCCGAGCGCGTCGCGCACTTTCTGCGGCGTGAGCAGATCGGCGGCGCGCAGCTGCTCGAAATCAGGCTCCTGCGGCCTTTCGGGCAGGTCCTGCGGCTTCGGGGCGGCGCCCTCGGCGATCTTGGCCAGCTCCTGGCGCGCGACTTTGTAGTTCTTGTTCGCGTAGCCGACCTGCCAGTCGTAGAAGGCCCACAGCCCCCAGCCGACGAACAGTCCGACGATGAAAAGGTAGCGGATGCGGTCGTTCCACGCGGGTCCGCTCTCCAGTCTCATGGGGGCTCCAGCCGAAGATTCCATTGCCCGCCCAAGTCCGGGACTCGGGCCCGCTTTGGGGGCCACGCGACAGGATAGCGTGTCAGGCTCGCGTCGTCGCGGTGTCCGCTGGCGCCTTATGATACGGAGAGAGCGGCGCCCGGGCCTTCTATCGGACGTGCCGCCGACCAAGCTGGAGGTTCGCAGCCCATGCCTGCTGCTGTTCGAAACCGTCCGTGCGTCGTGATCATTCGCGACGGCTGGGGCGAGAATCCACATGCCGAATGGGACCACGCCAACGCGGTCAAGCTCGCCAAGCCGCCGGTGGACGCGCGGCTGCGCCGCGAATGGCCTTTCACGCTGATCGCCACCAGCGGGCTGGATGTCGGCCTGCCCGAGGGGACGATGGGCAACAGCGAGGTCGGCCATCAGAACATCGGCGCCGGCCGCATCGTCGATCAGGACGCCGTGCGCATCAGCCGCGCCGTGCGCGACGGCTCGTTCTTCCACAACGCCGAGCTCGTGGCCGCGGTCGAGAAGTGCCTGGGCCGCGGCGGCCGGCTGCACCTCATGGGCCTGGCCAGCGACGCCGGCGTGCACTCGCGGCTGGAGCATCTCTACGCCTGCGTCGAGCTTGCGGCGCGGCGCGGGCTGACGTCCGTCTTCGTGCACTGCTTCACCGACGGGCGCGACACGGCGCCCAACAGCGGCCTGGAGTGGATCGCGCAGATCGAGCCGCGGCTGCGGCAGATCGGCGTCGGGCAGGTCGCCACGGTCTGCGGCCGCTACTGGGCGATGGACCGCGACAACCGCTGGCAGCGCACCGAGCGCGCCTATCGCATGCTCACGCACGGCGACGCCGACGCGGCCCCGAGCGCGCGGGCGGCGCTGGAGCGCTACTACGCCAACCCGAGCGAGCCGACGATGAAGGGCGACGAGTTCGTCCCGCCCACCGTCATCAGCGAGGACGGCCGGCGTCCGCTCGCCACGATCGCCGACGGCGATTCGATCATCTTCTTCAACTTCCGCGGCGACCGTCCGCGCCAGCTCTGCCAGGCGTTGACGCTCGACACGTTCCCCTTCCGCGGCAAGGACAAGGCCGGCCAGGAGCGCCAGATGGGCTTCGAGCGCGGACCGAAGCTCGACGTGTTCTTCGCGACCCTGACGGCGTACGCGGAAGGCCTCTCGCCGCACGTCGCCTTCCCCAAGCCGCCGAAGATGGGCGCCGTCGCCGGGGAATACCTGAGCAAGCTGGGGCTGCGGCAGTTCCGCTGCGCGGAGACCGAGAAATACGCGCACGTGACGTTTTTCTTCAACGATTACCGCGAGGCGCCGTTCGAGGGCGAGCAGCGCCAGCTCGTCGCCTCGCCGCAGGTCAGCACGTATGACCAGCAGCCGGAGATGTCGGCCCGCGAGGTCACGAGGGTGATGCTGGAGCGCATCGCCAGCGGCGTCGACGACCTGATCATCCTCAACTACGCCAACCCGGACATGGTCGGCCACACCGGCTCGCTGCCGGCGGCGGTGACGGCCTGCCAGGTCGTGGATGAGTGCGTCGGCCAGGTGCTGGAGGCGATCGACCGCGCCGGGGGCTGCGCGATCGTGACGGCCGACCACGGCAATCTCGAGCAGATGATCGACCCGCAGACCGGCGGCCCGCACACGGCCCACACGACGTATCCCGTGCCGCTGTATGTGTTCGGCGCGGCGTTCAAGGGCGCCCGCCTGCGCGAAGGCGGCCGGCTGGCGGACGTGCTGCCGACGGCGCTGGCGATGCTGGGACTGGAGACGCCGGAGGAGATGACCGGGCGGTCGCTGATCGAGCCGGGGTAGGGGCGAGCCGCACAGCCGGCGCCGGCGTTCGGACCGCAAGGAGAGCGTCCAGCCGAGCCGCGCCGGCGCCGATCAGAGCCGCGCCAGCGCCGATCAGAGCCGCGACCGTGAGGGAGCGGTGTGCTGCGCGAAACGAGTGCGCTGTGCTGCGCGAAATGAGTCGCTGTGCGACGGGGCGCATGAAATGATGCTGACGAAGATCGAGTTCGAGAACTACAAGGCGCTGCGGAACACGACGCTGCCGCTGGAGCCGTTCACGCTGATCGTGGGGCCGAACGGGAGCGGGAAATCGACGGCGCTTCGGAGTCTTCGCCACGGCGCGCAGCCTCTGAATGCGACCTATCAGACCCTTGCGACGGCGGGCAGTGTGAATCCCAACGGCCACGTGCGCCTCGTCTTTCACGCGGGCGGCCACGAGCCGGCCAGCGCGCAGTGGTCCAATCGCACACGCGATGTTCTGGCGGCCGGAGACAAGGCCGTCCTTGCGGCGCTCGAGGCTTCGAGGGTCTATTCGTTCCATGCTCCGCGTCTCGCCGCTGAAGCCGACCTTCAGCCAAGCGTTGAATTGAAGCCAGACGGGCTAGAGCTCGCGGGCGTTCTCGACCGGCTGCGCGACCACGCCCCAGAGCGCTACGACGCGCTCAACCAAGAGCTATCGCGATGCATCCCCGAGTTCGACCACGTGCTGTTCGAAACGCCGCGCACAGGAAAGCGCTCCATTGCGCTGCGAGCCAAGGAGGGTGGGCATCGTATCCCCGCGGCAGCCCTGTCCGACGGCACGCTGCTCGCGCTGGCCCTGCTCACGCTGGCGCACCTGCCCGAGCCCCCGCCGATCATCGGCCTCGAAGACCCTGACCACGGGCTGCATCCGCGCCTGCTGCGCGACGTGCGCGACGCGCTCTATCGCCTGGCGTATCCCGCCGAGCACGGCGAGACGCGAGCGCCGGTGCAGGTGATCGCGACCACGCATTCGCCCGTCTTTCTCGACCTCTTCCGCGACCACCCGGAGCAGATCGTGATCGCCGAGAAGAAGGGCATGGAGGCGGAGTTCCACCGCCTGATCGACCGTCCGGACATCGAGGACATCCTCCAGGACACTCCGCTGGGCGACGCGTGGTACTCGGGCGTGCTGGGCGGAGTGCCGCAGCGGTGAAGGTCGGCATCCTGAGCGAGTCTGAGGCGGATGAGGAGATTCCCCGGTCCCTCCTCGCGCCCTTGGCGCCGGAGTCTCTCGATGTGATCCCGAGGCGCGTCGTGTCGCGGGGACTTCCGAGCGTTCGCAAGATTCTCAAGACCGTATTCTCGACCTCTACTATCAACACGACGCGCGTTTCCTGGTGGTCGTCGTGGATGCGGATGAGTCGGTCCTGCACGAGCCGGCGCACGAAAAGAGCCGCGGCGGGTTCGCCGGCTGCCGGCTGTGCGAGCTGAGGTGCGTCGTGCGCGAAACCACGCTGAACCCGCGACCCGAGCGCCCGCCATTCGATGTCGCGATCGGCGTCGCAGCGCCATCGCTGGAGGCCTGGCTCCTGCATGGGAGAATGCCGGAGGCGTCCGAAGAGCACTGGAAGCGACGAGCCACCCGGTCGGGCAGCCGGGTCTACATCCAAGACCTGAAGCGAAAGAAATATGGAACGACGACGCCCTCGGTCCCTGCCCAGATCGAGCGCGGCGTTCCCAACGCGACAAGCGTCGCGCGGGATCTCGATGGACTCGCCGAAGCGTTCCCCGCCGGATTCCGGCCGCTTCTCGCAACAATCCGGGAGGCTTGTGGAACGTGAGCCGCCACCGTCATGGAATCGCGCCGGCGGGCGCAGCTTGCCTTCACGAGGCGTTGCAAGCCTGCTGTACACTTGGCAAGCTCGAAAACCTACTCCCCAGGTCTGATTCCGTCTAACCGACGCCGCCGGCCGCCTTACTTGCTCGTGGCCAGCGCGGGCGCCTGCGGCGCATTCCTCGGCGGCCCGTCTGTCCCGCGACGGCGGTCATGGGCCTTCGGGGGGCGCCTCGGCGGCCGGCAGGTCGAAGTAGACCACGACGGACGAGGGCATGACCGGATACTCGATGCGGGCGCGGTAGACTCGGAACTCGTGCCCGTCCCAGCCGGCGCGTTTCAGGGCGTAGCGGGTCATTTCGGGATATTGCGGCACGTCGGGCGTCTCGAGAACATCCACACCCTTGCCCAGGTAGATCACCGATTCCTTGAGCGCGAGCTTGTCGCATTCGCGCGCCTGGATCTGGCTTTCGAGCACCACGTCGACGTCGCGGTGGTCGCTGTACACGCTGAGGGTCGGGTCCCCGAGCTCGCAGACGCTCTCGTGGACCAACACATCGTGGACCAAGACTTCGCAGGGGGTGCGGACGCGCACGTTGCTGATGTGCTTTCGATTGTGCTCGTCCCGCCGCCGCACCGGGCTGCTGGCGACCACGACGATATTATTGTTGTCGGCTCGGTCCGCGCCAGCTACTTCGGGTTGCAGGAGGCTGGGGCGGCGTACGTGTTCCGGGCGACCGTCGATGGGCAATGGCGGCAGACCGCGCGGCTGCTTGTCTCCGACGGGCGTCCGTTCGACTGGTTCGGGCAGGGCGCCGCCGCCGGCGATGGCGTGCTCTTCATCGGCGCGCAGACCGCTACCGATCCGACGAGCCAGTACGGCTGCGGCGTCACGTACGTTTGGGAGCTCGACCGGCGAGGGCCTGCGAACTGACGCGAGGCGCGAGTTCGCAACTGAATTCAAGACCTGAAATCGCCGTTGGCGCCGGCGGGAGAGCTGGTGAACTTTCCCAAGCAAGGCGGCGCGGGGAGCGTCGGCGTCCCGCCGGCGCGAAAAGAACCTGCCCGGCGCGACGGGAACCGAGGGCAAGTCGCGCCGGCGGGACGCCGATGCTCCCCTACCGGCATTCACGTGCGAACTCACAACTCAGGACACTAGGTTTAGCAGCGCGTAGCGCACGGAGCATGCCTGAGCGATCCCGGAGCTCTTCAACCT
>Ga0299906_10004050_pt1 | contig 12027 bp, 7 predicted proteins | sample RVTome_14_FD_200259 | JGI IMG/M metagenome (GOLD analysis project Ga0299906, IMG submission 200259) | Soil microbial communities from uranium-contaminated site in the Upper Colorado River Basin, Wyoming, United States - RVT145D125 (version 2) ...
GAACCTCGACCGCGAGCGCCTGCACGATCCGCGCCGCATCAGCTTCCCGGCCTGACGGGTTTCCCTAACCGCTTACGAAGAAGCTCTCGCGCAGGTACTGGACCCCGCGCTCGACGTGGGGCTTGCCCTGCGGGTGGCGCGGCAGGGCGGCGTCGATCACGAAGCCGCGGTAGCGGGCGTACTCGGCGAAGCTGCGCCCGAAGGCCGGGTCGTAGCGGTCGGGCCGGGTCACCGCCGCCTTCAGGTTGTCGAGCTTCTGTGCGCAGTTCCGTTACGTGGCCGCAGCGGCGAGAGTCGCACGCGCACCGGGAGTTGCGCGCTGGCGGGGGCACATAACGGTCATAGGCTGGCGAGCCAAGCGAGCAGCGCCTCGTCGTTCCGCCAGACGGCCCTTCGCGGGAGTGCCGCCGAAGCGGTGGTAGGCGGCTCGCATGCAGCCAGCGCTGCCTCTTTCGCGCGGATGTTGACCTCGGCGTAGCGATGGGTGGTGTCGAGGCTCACGTGACCGAGCCACCCGCGGATCACATTGACCTCGACGCCGGATTCGAGTAGGTGCATGGCGGTGGTGTGGCGAAACACGTGCGGACCGACGCGGCCGAGGCGTGCTTCGAGGTGCCGCGTGTTGCGACGCACGATCTTGTAAACTCCGAAGCGTGTCATCGGTCTACCCTGGCGAGAGGCGAAGACGACTCGATCCGGCGGATGTGGGCCCGGTCCGAGCAACGCCACGAGCTGGTGCACGGTCTCTGTCCAGAGGGGGCACGTCCTCACTTGTCGCCTTTCCCGTGAAGGCGTGCGCGTGCGGTCGGAGCGAGATCGAGGGCGCCAGCGCGCAGGTCCACGGCCTCCCGGACGCGCGCGCCCGTGTTGTAGAGGAACAGGATCAGCGCCCGGTCTCGTGCGGCGTTTCGTCCCGCTGACCGGAGCCTCGTGAACAAGGTGGTGATCTCGTCGCGCTCCAGGAAGCGCGTCTCTGGCGGCGGGACGCGCTTGGTCGGGATTGCCGCGACGCGCTCGGCGACCACGACCATCTCGGGATCACGAAGGGCGAGGCACTCGAAGAAGGTGTGGCGGAGGGCCAGGCGCTGGTTCCGCGTCCGCGGGTGGTTGTGGCGAACTTCTTCGAGGTGGCGCACGAAGCCGAGCACGCGCTCGAATGTGAGGTCGGCGAGCGTCAGCTGCGTGATCCGACGATGTGCGTCGTCGGCGACGAAGCGAATGAACAGCTTGATGCCGTCGCGGTAGCTGCGCACCGACGACGGCCGTAGCTCCTTCATCGTGATGAGAGCGTCGAGGAAGAACGATTGGAGGACGGGATCGATCGGCTGCGACGTCATGCTGACACCCCCTTCAGCGCGGGAGCGGCGAAGCCTTCGAAGCGACGATTCGCCGCAGACAGCAGCTCGGAAGTGATCGTCAGGTAGACCGCGGTGGAAGTCGGGTTGACGTGTCCGAGGAAGGTGGAGAGGTGGAACAGGCGCGTTGCCGGGTCTATGCCCTCACGGTACCAACGGAGCAGAGTGCCTACCGCGAACGCGTGGCGCAGATCGTGAACGCGCGGCGGCGCGACGCCGGGCGCGATCGAGAGCCCGAGCTGCGGCACGAGGTGGTGGACCTGACCGGACTCCGGACCGTGGCTTCGATCGAACTCCAACGGGAGGAGGCGCATAGCTCGACTGCCTCTGCATAACGGACATCAACGACTGAGTCCATGCGCTCTACCGCAATCTCAACTGGAAATCGCCTCGCAATCTCTGGGTCCTTGGAAAGCCCTCGGACGGTAGTGCGGATCGAGTCGGGCTCCAGCTGGTCGCTCATCAGCGCGGACCGTAGCCTCGTCGCAGCCTCTTCCGTCGCCCTCGAGTATCGACGCGCGAGCCATAGCCATCGCTGACTTGCACGAAGACCTCGATGCGATCGTCCACGAGTGCGACGAAGGCTAACGTGACCTGCGACTGACCTGCCCTCCCCCGAAACCTGGTCCAGGTAGAATGAGCCTCCTTCGTTCGTTTTGACGGGTGCTACTCAGGACCTTACGAGAGAGCCGGTCACTCCATAGAACTAGCTTGGGTTCGGGAGCGCTCAGCGGTAGTCGTGGGAGCGCGGCACCCGGTCCCGGGCCGGGAGCGGGCGCAGCTCGTGGACGCGCACGTGGATCACGCCGTCCACCCGTTGGACCGGACCCTCGATCTCGATGAGGCCCGACGCGTGGAGGGGCAGGCGGAACCTCGCGAACTCGCGCGGCGCCAGCACGGCGTTGGCGGTGCCGGTCTCGTCCTCGAGGGTGAGGAAGCAGAAGCCCTTCGCCGTGCCCGGGCGCTGGCGCACGATGGCGTGGCCGGCGATCCGCACCCGGCGTCCGTTCCGGGCCTGGCGCAGCTCGGCGGCCGAGAGCACGCCGCGGGCGGCGAGCCCGGGGCGCAGGTGGGCCAGGATCTGCGGACCCGTGGTGAGGCCGCCGAGCCGGTAGTCGGCGAGCGTCTCCTCCAGGGGCGTCATCTCGGGGAGCGGCGAGTCGCCGGCGTCCGGGGGAACGCCGGCGAAGAGCGAGCGGCGGTCGCGCTCCAGCGCGGCCACCTGCCACAGGACCGAGCGCCGCGAGCGGGCGGACGGGTCGGTGCCCGCCAGGGCGCCGAGCTCGGCCAGGGCGTCGAGCTCGTCGCGGCGGAGCGCCACGCGGCGGGCCAGGTCGGCGGCGCCGGCGAACGCCCGCCGAGCGCGCTCCGCCTCGATGGCGAGGGCCGTCTCGCGGCGTAGCCCGGCGGCGTAGCGCAGGCCGATGCGGACCGCGTGCCCGGCCCGCGTGTCGCGGCGGGCGCGCTCCGCGTCGCAGGGCTCCAGCGTGCAGCGCCAATCCGAGCGCGCCACGTCGATGGGGCGCACCTCCAGGCCGTGGCGCTGCGCGTCCTTCACCAGGGTGGCCGGCGCGTAGAAGCCCATGGGCTGGGCGTTCAGCAGGCCGGCCAGGAAGGCCGCCGGGTGGTGGCAGCGCAGCCAGGCCGAGGCGTAGGCGATCAGCGCGAAGGAGGCCGCGTGCGACTCGGGGAAGCCGTAGAGCGCGAACGAGGTGATGCCGCGCAGGATCTCCTCCTGGGCCTCGCCCTCGATGCCCCGCTCGCTCATGCCCCGGCGCAGGCGGGCGGCGAGCTGCTGCATGCGCGCCCGCGAGCGCTTGAAGCCCATGGCCCGGCGCAGCTCCTCGGCCTCGCCCCCCGAGAAGCCGGCGGCCGTCATGGCGATGCGCAGCAGCTGCTCCTGGAAGAGCGGCACGCCGAGCGTGCGCGCCAGGATCGGCTCGAGGGACGGGTGCGGGTAGCGGACCGGCTCGCGCCCGGCGCGCCGGCCGAGGTACGGGTGGACCATCTGCCCCGTGATGGGCCCGGGCCGGATGATCGCCACCTCCACCACCAGGTCGTAGAAGCGCTCGGGCTTCATGCGCGGCAGCGTCGCCATCTGGGCGCGGCTCTCGATCTGGAACACGCCGATGGTGTCGGCCTGCCGGATCGTGGCGTAGGTCTCGGGGTCGTCGGGGGGCAGGTGGGCCAGGTCGATGCGGACGCCCTCGTGGCGCCGGGCCAGCCCGATGGCGTCCTCCAGGGCCTGGAGCATGCCGAGCCCCAGGAGGTCGATCTTGATGATGCCGAGGTCCGCGCAGTCGTCCTTGTCCCACTGCACCACGCGCCGGTCGGGCATGCGGGCGGGCTCGATCGGCACCACCTCGTCCAGGCGCCCGGCGGCGATCACGACGCCCCCCGAGTGCTGGCCCAGGTGCCGGGGCAGGCCCCGCACCCGGCCGACCAGGTCCACGAGGGCCGCGATGCGGGGCGCCTGCGGATCGACGCCGGCGCTCCGCAGCGTGTCCGAGAGGTCCTCGCCGAGGTCGTCCCGGTGCTCGACGCTCGAGACGAGCTTCGAGAGCCGCTCGATGGCGTCGTCGGCCAGACCCAGCACCTTGCCCATCTCGCGCACGGCCAGGCGCGTGCGGTAGCTGACCACCACCGCCGTCATGGCGGCGCCGTGGCGCCCGTACTTGTCGAACACGTACTGGATCACCCGCTCGCGCGGGTCGCCGGAAGGCAGGTCGAGGTCGATGTCGGGCCACTCGCCGCGCTCCTCGGAGAGGAAGCGCTCGAAGAGCAGATCCATGCCGACGGCGTCGACCGCCGTGATGCCGAGGGCGTAGCAGAGGGCGCTGTTGGCCGCGGAGCCCCGCCCCTGGCACAGGATCCCCTGCTCCCGGGCGAAGCGGGCGATGTCGTGGACGATCAGGAAGTAGCCGGCCAGGTCGAGCTTCTCGATCACCTCGAGCTCGTGCCGGATCTGGGCGCGCACCCGGGGCGGCAGCGGCCGGCCGTAGCGCCGGCGCGCGCCGGCCCAGCCGAGCCGTCGCAGCCGCGACGCCTGGGTCTCGCCCGGCGGCAGCGGGAACTCGGGGAAGCGGTAGTCGAGATTCTCGAGGCCGAACTCGCAGCGCTCGGCGATGGCGCGGCTCTCGCGCAGCCAGCCGGGGCGGTCGGCGAAGCGCAGGGCCATCTCGCGGGGCGAGTGGAGCACGCGCTCGGCGTTGCGCGCGAGCCGGCGCCCGGCCCGGTCGAGGCAGGTCCCGTGGTGCAGGCAGACGAGCGCGTCGAGCAGGCGGCGGTCCTCGGGCCGGGCGTGGCGCACGTCGCCGCTGGCCACCACGGGGACGCCGGCGGCCTCGGCCAGGTCGGCGGCGCGCCGCGCCGCGACCTCCCCGTCCCGGTCCAGGTGGCGGGAGACGTCGACCCACAGGCGGCCGGGGAAGAGGGCCCGGGCCCGGTCGAGGAAGTCGGGGCCGAGCCCGGCGTCGCCCCGGGCCAGGGCCACCAGGCCCCCGGCGCGCTCCTCGACCTCGTCCCAGCTGATCCGAGCAGCTTCCTTCCCACCCCGCGCGTGGCCGAGCGTGAGGAGGCGCGACAGGTGGCGGTAGCCCCGGGGGCTCTCGACCAGCAGCAGCAGCGAGCCGCCGGCCCCGATCGATCTCCGCTCGCCTGCGGCTCGCTGCGCGGGCGCTTCGCACCCTGGCTCGAGGCGGATCTGGGCGCCGACGAGGGCGCGCAGCCCGGCGGCCTTCGCCGCCCGGTGGAAGCGCGGGATGCCGTAGAGGCCGTCCCGGTCGCCGAGGGCCAGGGCCGGGTAGCCGAGCTCGGCCGCGCGCTCGGCCAGGTCCTCCGGGTTGGAGGCGGCCTCGAGGAAGGAGAAGGCGCTGCGGCAGCGCAGCTCGACGTAGTCCGCCGCGGGGGGGGAGGCCATGGGTGCCCGATTTTCGCCTTCTATTCGCCAACGGTCAAGCGGCTCGGGCGGTATGCTCGGACCCATCGGGGGGGTCCTTGGCAGCCATCGCCATCGTCGGAGGCGGCGTCGCCGGGCTGGTCGCGGCCTGGAAGCTCGGCCGGGCGGGCCACGACGTGGAGGTGCTCGAGCGCGAGGGCGAGCCCGGCGGCCGCATGCGGAGCGAGCGCCGCGGCGGCTTCGCGATCGAGCGCGGCGCCGAGTTCACCGCCCGCGGCTACCGGAACCTCCAGCGCTGCGTCTCGCTCCTCGGCCTCGAGGCCCGCCTGCGCCCGCTGCCGCGGCTGCGCCACGCGGTGCTGCGCGACGGGCGCCTGCGCCCCGCCGACCCGGAGCCCCTGGCGATGCTGCGCTCGCCCCTGCTCTCGCCGCGGGCGCGCCGGCGGCTGCTGCGCCTGGCCGTCGAGCTGGCCCGGCGCTGGCGCCGGCTGGACCCGGCCCACCCGGAGCGGGCCGCGGACCTCGACGACGAGGACCTGGCGTCGGGCCTCGTGCGCCTGGCGGGGCGCGAGGCCGCCGAGTACCTGCTCGGGCCGCTCTTCGCCTCCACCTTCGACAGCGATCCCGAGGAGCTCTCCCTGGCCTTCGGCCTGCTGGCCATGCGCCTGGCGCTCTCCGGTCCGGAGCTCCAGGCCTTCGAGGGCGGCAACGCCGCGCTGCCCCGGGCCCTGGCCGAGCAGGTGCCGCTGCGGCTCGGCTGCCAGGTGCTCTCGGTCGAGACCGAGACCGGCGGCGCCCGGATCCGCTACCGCAGCGCCGGCCGGGAGGCGAGCGCCGTGGCCGACGCCGCGGTGGTGGCGCTGCCCGGCTGCGAGGTGGCGCGCCTTTGCCCCAAGCTCACGCCGGCCGAGCGCGGCTTCTTCGAGCAGGTCGACTACGCCCGGGGCGCGGTGGCGCACCTGCTCTTCGAGCGCGCGCCACGGGGCCTCCCCTGGCACGGCATCTCGTTCCCGGCGAGCGCGGGCCTCGAGCTCTACGGCCTCGCCGTCGACCACCACAAGCCCGGAGCGGCGCCCCCGGGCGCCGGGCTCCTCCACGCGGCGCTCACGGGGCGCGCGGCGGCGCGGCTGTGGGACGCCTCGGACGCCGCCGTGGCCGACCTGGTGCTCGAGAACCTGGCCGCCACGCCGCTCGGGCGCCTGCGGCCCTTCGACTTCGCGGTCTACCGCTGGCCCGCTCTGCGGCCCCGCTTCGGCCCGGGCTACCTGCGCCACCTGCGCCGCTTCCTCGCTCGCCTCGACCGCTCGCCGCGCCTGGCCTTCGCCGGCGACTACCTGGTGGGCCCGACCCTGGAGGGCGCGGTCACCAGCGGCATGCGCGCCGCCAACGAGGTCGCGCGGCTCGTCTAGGAGCAGCTCCCGTTCGCCAGGCGGTCGTCGAAGACGTCGCAGTCGGCGAGGAGCCGGTCGGCGGCGGAGAGCGCCAGGCAGACGCGACAGCGCTGACCGCGGTCGAGACAGGCGGCGAGCTCCCCGGCGCCGCCGCCGTCGCAGCCCGGGAAGGCCGCCCCCAGATCGACGCCATCCCCGGCGCAGCCCTTCAGCGCCTGGCGCGCCCGCTTCCCGTGCGGAGGGCAGGCCCGCGCGATCCGGCGGCGGGGGTCCGCCTCCAGGCACGCGGCCAGCTCCACCGCGCCCTCGACGTGCCCGTCGCGGAGCGCCAGGCGCTTGCAGCGGTTGAACTCCCGCAGCCTCTGCCGCTCGCAGTCGGCCAGGACCTCCAGCACCCGCGCCTGGCAGTGGGCGGCGCGCTTGTCCGAGGCGCGCCGCGCCGTGCCCGCCTCCAGGTCGTCGCCGAGGGCCTCCCGCGCCCAGCCCGCCGCCAGCCCCGAGGCGGCGTCGACGATGGCCTGCGAGTCGCGGGGTCCGAGGGCGGGCACGCCCTCGCAGACCCGGTCCTCCTCCTCCGACAGCTGCCGGGCGGTCCGGGTGGCCTTGCCGCTCGCGTCGCCGAGGGTGCAGGCGTCGACGCGCACCGGCAGCTTGCCCTCGGCCGCCTCCCGCGCGCAGCGGAGCAGGTTCGCGCTCTTGTGCCGGGCGATCTTCTCGAAGCCGGTGTTGAGCGCCCGGATGCAGGCCACGCGGGGCTCGACCGTCTCGGCGCGCTCCAGGCGCAGCACGCGGCTCGCGAAGAGCTCCATGGCGTAGAGCTCGCCCTGCGCGTCCTCGGCGAAGGAGACCAGGCCCGCCGCCATGGCGAGCGGGGTGCGGATCCAGGCGGATCCCCGGCGCTCCAGCGCCCAGATGCGCCCGCTGATGAAGTCGCCGAACACGTAGCGCCCGCGCAGGAAGGGCAGCCGCTCGCCGTTGTAGACGAACCCGCCCACCACCGAGCGGTCGCCCAGCAGGTGGACGTAGTCGAAGATCGGCGGGGTGAAGCCCGGGTCGAAGCAGCCGGGCAGGTCGTCCGGGCAATCCGGATCGGCGGCGGCGCCGTCGTCGAAGCAGCTCGACCCCTCCATCACCCGCCAGCCGTAGTCCTGGCCGCCGCCGCTCCCGGCTGCCTGCCGGTTGATCTCCTCCGCCGTGGCCTCGCCCACGTCGCCGAGGTAGAGGTCGCCGGTCGCGCGGTCGAAGGAGAGGCGCCACGGGTTGCGCAGGCCGGTGGCCCAGATCTCGTCGGGGATGCCGTCGTCCCCGGCGAAGGGGTTGTCCGCGGGAATGCCGTAGAAGGGAGGCGCGTCGGGGCCCTGGTCCACGTCGATGCGGATCACGCTCCCGAAGAGGTCGTCGTCCCGCTGGGCGCGGCAGAACGGGTCGTTGTTGCTGCCGCCGTCTCCGAAGGTGGCGTAGAGGAAGCCGTCCGGGCCGAAGGCGATCGCGCCGCCGTTGTGGATGTTGGTGGGCTGGACCAGCTCCAGCAGGACCCGGCGGCTGAGCGGGTCGACCCGCTCCGGATCGCCCGCGGCCCGGAAGCGGGCGAGCACGGAGCGGAAGGGCGACGGGGCGGTGTAGCTCACGAAGAAGAGGCCGTTCTGCGCGTAGTCCGGGTGGAAGGCCATGGACAGGAGCCCGCCCTCGCCCTCGGTGGTCACCAGGTTGCGGATGTCGAGGAAGGGCGTCGGCAGCAGGCCGCCGGCCTCGCTCCAGACGAAGATGCGGCCCCGCAGGTCGACGACGAAGAGGCGCTCGTCGCCGGCGTGGGCGCCGGCCACGGGGCTCGGCACGTTCGCCACCGGCGCCAGCGTCACGTCCTGGGCCGCGCCGGGCGCGGCCAGGCCGAGGGCCGCGAGCAGCGGCACGACCCGGGTCACGCCGGGGTCCCGGCCTCGGCGGGCATGGGGTCGAAGCTAGGGGCAGTCGCAGGCGGCGTCGAGTGCGTCGGCGGCGGAGAGCGCCAGGCAGACGCGGCAGCGCTGGACGCGGTCCAGGCACCCGGCGAGCGCCGTCGCATCGCCGGTCGCGCAGCCGGGGAAGGCCGCGGAGAGATCCACGCCCTTGGCGGCGCAGCTCGCTTCCACCGCCTTCTCCGCGAGCTTGCCGCCGGCCGGGTCGCAGCTCTTCGCGACGCGCCCCTTCGGATCCGCCTCCAGACACCCGGCCAGCGCGGCGGAGCCGCCGATGCTGCCGTCGGCGAGCCCCGAGCGCTTGCAGGCGTTGAAGGCCCGGAGGCGCTCCTTCTCGCACTTCGCCAGGCCCCGGATCACCTGGTCCTGGCAGCGCGCCCCGTCCTTGTCCGAGGAGCGGGAGAAGATCGCTGCGTCGAGGTCGGCGCCGAAGACGTCCCGGGCCCAGGCGGCGCCGACTCCGGCGGCCGCCTCGATCACCGGCTCGGCGCCGGGGGGTCCGAAGGCGGGGGGCTGGCTGCACTCCTTCTCCTCGGCGTCGCGCACGCGCTCCGCCGCCTTCGCGACCTTGCCGCGGGGGTCGCCGTCGACGCACTCGTCGAGCGTGCCCGGGAGCTTGTCCCGGGAGGCGCCCTGGGTGCAGCGGCAAAGCTCCTTGGCGGCGGTCGCGGCGACCCGCGCGAAGCCGTCGTTGAGGGCGTCGATGCAGGCCGCGTCCTGCGACGGATCCACCGGGCCGCCCGGGTCGAGGCGCAGGACGCGGCCGCCGCCGAGATCCATGACGTAGATCTCGCCGAGCAGGTCCTCGCCGAAGGACGCGACGCCGAAGGCGGTGTCGAAGAGCTCGGTCCGCACCCACGCCCCGCCGATCTCCTCCAGGCTCCAGATGCGCCCGCTGATGAAGTCGCCGAACACGTAGAGCCCGCGCAGGTCGGGGATCGCGCGCCCCCGGTAGACGAAGCCGCCGGTGACCGAGCGGTCGCCGGCGCTGCGCCCGTAGTCGAAGATCGGCGGGGTGAAGCTCGGGTCGAAGCAGCGGGGCACGTCGTCCGGGCAGTCGGGATCGGCGGCGGCGTTGTCGTCGAAGCAGCTCGTGCCTTCCATCACCCGCCAGCCGTAGTCCTCCCCGCCCGGGCTCGACGCGCCCTGGCGGTCGATCTCCTCCCGCGCGCCCTGGCCCACGTCGCCGATGTAGAGGTCGCGGCTCGTGCGGTCGAAGGAGAAGCGCCAGGGGTTGCGCAGGCCCGTGGCCCAGATCTCGTCGGGAATGCCGTCGTCGCCCGCGAAGGGGTTGCCCGCCGGGATCCCGTAGTAGGGCGCGGTGTCGGGGCTCTGGTCCACGTCGAGGCGCAGCAGCGTGCCGTAGAGCAGGTCGTCGCGCTGGGCGCGGCAGAAGGGATCGTTGGCGCCTCCGCCGTCGCCGAAGCCCGCGTAGAGGAAGCCGTCGGGGCCGAAGGCGATCTGGCCGCCGTTGTGGTTCGTCTCGGGCTGTAGGAGCTGGAGCAGCACCACGGCGCTGTCCGGATCCGCCAGGTCCGGGTCGGTCTCCGAGACGCGGTAGCGGGCGATCACCGAGCGGAAGGGCGAGGGCGCCGTGTAGCTGACGTAGAAGAGGCCGTTGTGCGCGTAGTCCGGGTGGAAGGCGAAGGACAGGAAGCCCCCCTCGCCGGCGGCGCTCACCAGGGTGTGGAAGTCGAGGAAGGGCGTGGGCGCGACCCCGCCGGCCCGGGTCCAGATCCAGATGCGGCCGCTGCGGTCCGCCACGAACAGGCGCTCGTCGCCGGCGTGGCCGGCGAAGATGGGCGAGGGCACCTGCGCCACCGGCGTGAGGCTCACGCCCTGGGCGGCGGCGGAGCCGGCGAGCCCGAGCGCCAGGGCCAGGGCCGGCGCCGCCCGGCAGAGCGCCCTCACACCAGCGACTCCGCTTCGGCCACCATCTCCTCCAGCAGGGCCAGGCCTCCGTCCCAGAACCCCGGATCCCCGATGTCGAGGCCCATGCGCGCCAGCAGCGCCTCGGGCGCCTCGGAGCCCCCGGCCGCCAGCAGCTCCAGGTAGCGGGGCACGAAGGCGCCTCCCTCCCGGTCGTAGCGGCGGAGCAGCGCCAGCACCAGCAGCTCGCCGAAGGCGTAGGCGTAGCAGTAGAAGGGCGAGTGCACGAAGTGCGGGATGTAGAGCCACCACCAGGCGTAGTCGTCCGAGAGGTGCACCGAGTCGCCGAACATGGGCCGGTTGGCCTCCAGCCACAGCTCGTTGATGCGCGCCGCCTCGAGCTCGCCCTCCCGGCGCCGGGCCGCGTGCAGGCCCTGCTCGAAGCGGGTCATGGCCACCTGGCGCGACACGGTGGCGAAGGCGTCCTCGAGCTTCCCGCACAGCAGCGACAGCCGGACCCGGGGGTCCCGCTCCTCGCGCATCAGGCACCGGAAGACCAGCATCTCGCCGAAGACGCTGGCGGTCTCGGCGGTGGTGAGCGGCGTGTCCTGCTCGAAGAGACCCCGCTCCCGGGCCAGGTACTGGTGCACGCCGTGACCGAGCTCGTGGGCGACCGTCATCACGTCGCGCAGGTTGCCCGTGTAGTTGCAGAGCACGTACGGGTGCAGCGACGGGACCGTGGAGGCCGAGAAGGCGCCACCCCGCTTGCCGGGGCGGAGCTCGGCGTCGATCCAGCGCCGCTCGAAGAAGAGCTCCGCGATCTCGCCCATCCGCGGCGCGAACTCCGAATAGGCGTCGACGACGATGCGCCGGGCCTCGTCGAAGGAGCGGGCGCCGTCGCGGGCGGAGAGGGGGGCGTAGCGGTCGTAGTCTTCGAGGCGCTCGAGGCCGAGGAGCTTCGCCTTGAGCCGGTAGTAGCGGGCCACCAGGGGATAGCGGCCCACGCAGGCCCCGAGCAGCGAGTCGACGCTCTCCCCCGCGATCTCGTTCTGCAGGTGGCGGGCGTCCATGGGCCCGGCGTAGCGGCGCAGGCGGTCGTCGACGGCCTTGTCCTGCACCAGCGTGTTGAAGATGAAGGTGAGGGGCCGGTGGTTCGCCACCAAGCCCGCGGTCAGCCCGCGGGCGGCCTCGCGGCGCTGCTCCCGGTCCGGATCGTGGAGCAGCGCCAGCACCTCCTCCTCGCCGAGCTCCTCGACGGCGCCCCGGCGCGCGACGCGGAAGCGCAGGGCGCTGATCCACTCGTCGAAGAGCCGGGCGAATGCCCGGCTGCCGGTGTTCGCCTTCTCCTCCAGGATGCGCTCCTCGGGCTCGCTGAGCACGTGGGGCCGGTAGCGCCGCATCACCCGCAGCAGGTGGCGGCGGCGCGCCAGCGCGCCCTCGGCCAGCAGCGCGTCCGCGCGCCCGGCCTCGAGGGCCAGCCACTCCAGGTCGAAGAAGATCAGGTGCTGCCGGACGGCGGTCCCGCGCTCCTGCACGTGCGCTAGCAGCGCGCCGTGGCG
>Ga0299906_10004051_pt1 | contig 12023 bp, 10 predicted proteins | sample RVTome_14_FD_200259 | JGI IMG/M metagenome (GOLD analysis project Ga0299906, IMG submission 200259) | Soil microbial communities from uranium-contaminated site in the Upper Colorado River Basin, Wyoming, United States - RVT145D125 (version 2) ...
ATCTTTTCACTGTCGCTCATAATTGTTCTCCTTTCCGGTTACTGGATTCTTCTAAAAATGGTAGCCAAAACGCTGGTTGAGCGCCGCACTGAGTTTATCGAAGTGTAGCGACGAAGGAGCGTATCGAAACCCGTTTTGGCGGCGGTTCCGTGACTGGGTAAAGGTTCACTTTTCGTGGACGGCCTTGTGCACGTAAAATCCCCTGCCCGGGGAAGGCGGGCTCTCAATGCCCCAGCTCCAGCTCGTGACGGGCGTGATGCGCATGTATTCGCCAGGTCCGAACCGTCCTTCCCTCTCGACCAGTTCCCCTGTGCCGTAGATCCGGATCCCCCGCGGTCTCCATGGGTTAACGGATTCCAGGTCATCCACGATCAGGGCAACTTTAGGATTGCCGGCCCGCACGTTGAGGTGCTTGCGCGTTTTGCTTGGATTGCGCCCGCCAAGGTAAAAGTGCTGCCCGTCAAATTCGAAGCCCAGCGGCACCGCGTCGGGCTGCCCATCCGGGGAGACCGTTGCGACTCGCGCCAGGGGCTGAGATTTCAGGTATGCAACTTCTTTCTCTGTGAACATCTGGATACCTCCTCGAACTCAGCAGGATTTTTGTTTGGGCATCTGCCGCGCCCGTTTATTCGCGTAGCGTCAGGGCCCAGACGATAGCCGCTGCCGTCACGACGTGCATGAGCGCCAGGAAGATTGTGTTGGCTGGCGAGGCGGCCAGGCTCAACGGCGCGCCGAAGGATAGGATCAGGACGGCGGCAGCCACGACCTGGAAGATGCGCCTGGCGCGTTCCTTGAAGATCCGCCGCAGGCCGGCGTAAAGCGCCGTCGCCCCGACGGCTGCCATGATGACGGTGGCAACCACTTGCGCCAGCGCCAGCGGGATGAGCGGGCTCGCATTCGGTGGACCCACCCGGACTTGCAGGGGAATACCCAACAGCCCGGCGATCCCGTATAGCGTCAGGGTGCCGGCCAGAGCAACCACCCCGCCGAGCAGCCCGGACATCCACAGATCGGGCGCTGTCTTTTCGGTCATCGAAACGCTGTTTATGTTCATGATACCTCTCCTTTCAACTGACATGATCTAAGGCTGAGAGCATTTGAAAACTGCGCCAGCGACCGCAAGTCGCATCAGATGACTGCCCAGAGCTTGTCTGCATCCGCCAATTCCAGCCGGCGCAGGCCGGCTTCGCGCCTTTCGTTGCTGCGGTTTCAACCGCCCGGCGTCAGAACCGGAATTTTCGAACATCTCGCTTTTACTAAGCCGGCTAACTATATTTCCAAAAAAAGAGCGCTACTCACCGCCCTCAAGATTCTCGGATACCTGCAGCAAGATGCGCCGCAGCAGCAGGCGCTCTTCCGGCGTCAGGTTTGCAAAGCTGATCCGCTCTAATTCATCCCAGGTTTGTTGGATGGGCTCCAGCAGCTCCTGGCCTTTCTCCGTCAGATAAACGCGCGAGACGCGCTGGTCGCCGGAGTCCTGTTGGCGTTGCACCAACCCGGTTTTCACCAGCCGGTCCAGCATGCGGCTGAGAGTTGCCGGTTGCACGCACAGGTGCTCGGCGATTTCCGTATGGGTCAGCCCGTCTTGCGGCCACAGGTTGATCAGCAGGAACTCCTGCCCGGGATGTAGAGCGATCCTGGCGAGCAGTTCCTGGGCTTTGTTGCGATGCGCCCGGCAGACCTGCACGAGCAATGCCCCGATGGTTTCGGAAATCGGTTTTTCATCCATGCAAAATCACTTCACTCCTGGTTGCTGTTCTTTCCATTAATTTAGCCGGCTAACTAAATTTTACTGCAGGAAATCGCATTGTCAACCTGTCCATTCGTCCAGATTATGTGGATGACCTTGTTAGCGTACGAACTTGAAATTGATGATCGGTGTGCCCAGCGCGCTTCTCAACTGCAGCCACAGCAGCAGGTACATCTCCGCGCCGCGCGCCGTGCTGATGTCGCCCAGGTCGATCACGTTCTTCCAGCCGAACCAATCCTTCAAGATGGCAGTCACCTGCATTTTTGCTTCCGCGTCGTTCCCACTCAGCAGGATGTCGTGCTCGCCCCCGGCCAGCTGGCCTGGGTCGACCATCAGGGAGGCCGTGACGGTGTTAAGCGTCTTGACCACCCTGACCCTGGGAAAAGCGCGCTGGATTTGCTCGCCCAGAGAATCCGTGTTCGAAACGAACAGGGACGGTGGCATGCCCTGGGAAAAATCCAGCGGGTTGGAGATATCGACCAGAACCTTGTCATTTAGATTCGCCTCCCCAGCCAGCTCGAGGGCCTGCAGAGAGCCCACCCCGCTGGTGCAGTTGAAGAGCAGCTCTCCGTGAACGGCCGCTTCGGCGAAGGTGCCCAGTTTCAGCGCCGGGCGCTGCTCACGCCAGGCCTGAAAAGGGGGATTACCAAACCTGTCAGGCTCCTTCTGCGCCAAAGTCTTTGCCACATCGCGGGTGCCCATCATCACGTCGTGACCCAGGTCGACCAGTTTGGCGCTGATGGCCTTTCCCACCGTGCCGGTACCGAGGACTCCAATTTTCATCTCCATATCTCCTTTATACTGGATCTTCGCCCATTTTAATTAGAATTCTGTCACCACTGGCGATCATTTCCCCGAGTTCGATCTCAGGGCAAATAAATATCACCACTCAGGATCATTGTCAAGGTTAGCGCCGGCGCACAGATTGGACAACAATTCCCATTTTGGCGGAGGCGGCCGTCCACATTGGAGGCCTGTGCGCCTTACTCCTCTATTTGTGCAAAAATTCGTGGATGGCAGCAACTGCGGCCATTTAGAACAATGATGCCGGAAATATTGACCATTTTACGTTTAATAGAGTAGCAAGGCCTCAACCCAATTAATTTGACTTTTCTCCATTTTTTTGCCATAATGTTAATCGATCCGTTTTGGATAGGGGGTGCGGCTAACGATCTTTGCCTGGGGGCTCCTGGGATTCATGCCCGGGGATTACTTTGCTGGCCCGTCGCCGAATCGCGGCAGCTTGCTCCCGGCAAACTGGCCAGCTCTTGCCTGGCATATGGGACGATGAATACGGATAGCGATCTGCAATCTCGGCATCTGAATGATTTGCGCCAGCATTGCGCTGAGCAGAGCGTCCGCTTCTTCCAGCGGCAAGATCACGATCCGCGCTTCTGTTTTGAGCTGTTTCGCCGCGCCATAAACAATCGTGCCGAAGACGCCTGGGAATACCTGTACCAGCAATACAAGCCTCTGGTCGCCGGCTGGGTGGAAAACAACGCCACATTCCACGTGCTCGACGAGGAGAGGGAGTTCTTCGTCAACCGGGCCTTTGAGAAAATGTGGGGCTCAATCTCACCGGAAAAATTCACTCGCTTCTCTGACCTGGATGCCGTGCTGCGCTACTTGAAAATGTGCGTCGCCAGCGTAATCATCGACCATGCCCGCGCCCAGGCCCGGCCGCAGATTGAAAATTCACTCGACGCATTGGACGGGGAAGTACAGCGAGATAGCCCCGATCTGGAGGAGCTCGTATTGGACCGGGTTGGCTCACAGGAATTTTGGCATCGCATTCGAGCGCTTATCTCGAACAAGACCGAATATCGCGTCCTGTACGGCTCCTTCGTTCTGGGTCTGAAGCCCCAAGAAGTACTGGAGAATTATCCCGAAGAGTTTAACGATGTGCGTGAAATATACCGCGTGAAAGAAAATCTTTTAGCGCGCTTACGGCGCAGCCAGGAACTCATAGCATATTTGGCCAGCTATACCGGGGAAACGCTCTGATTTTTCGTTTATAGATGCGCAGGGCTATAGGAGGATTATGACTGGAAACGCCTCAGAACCCATATTCAAAGACGAACAACTGTTGGCTTATCTGGATGGCGAAGCCGATCCAGATGTCGCAGCTCAAATCGAAGCATCCGCCGCGGATAAAAGGAGGGCGGGAGAGTTGGCGGGGCTGCAAAGCCGCTTGATTTCTCGCCTTTACCGGGCAACCTGTCCAGACAGCGAAATCCTGGGCGAGTTTCATCTGGGTCTGCTGCCCGATCAACAGGCGCGAGCAATCGAAGCGCATCTGCGAGATTGTTCCCCCTGCGTCCACGAGCTGGCGCAGCTGCGCGATTTTTTAGACGAAGGCGGTCCCGGCATCTTCAATTGAGAGCCGCGGCCGTTATCTTCTCGACCGCTTCCGTACTACCGCCAGGCTACCGGCGGTAGTTTTACCTTTCTGAGTTTAATTTGGAATGCCGGAATCCCGGCATTTTTTGCGTTTATAAGGATGAAAAGGGTTATCCCAATCTCCGCACCTGGGGGTGAGACTCCGGAGGTCACCAGCGCACGCACTTCCATTTCTCCCGAAGTCTGGGCGGCAGAGTCGCAAGGCTGTCTTCAAGGAGAATAAGCTATGGATCAAACAGTGGCGCAACCTGCGACCACCGAAATCATCCAGGCCGACATCTCGGGAGAGATCAACGGTCAGGTGGCTGTCGGAAAATACATTGTACAGATCGGCTCCGTCCACGGCGGCATCGTCAATATCAACATGGCCGAACAAAAACCGCGCCTGAGCGCGCGCCAGGCGCCCGTATACGTCCTGCCGCGCCGCTTCGCCCGCTTGCTTGATCGTGTGAATGAAGTGGAAGGAGCGGCGGAGGCTCTGCCTGCTGCACAGCCGGTCGAATTCCATGCTGAGAATGGGGCGGGCAAGTCCTCCGTGCTGCGCGTCCTGGCGCGGCATGCCCTGACAACGGCATTCCCGGATGGCGTTGTTTACCTGCCCGCTCGAAACCAGACCGCCGCTGACCTGCTGCAGTCGATCTTTGATGCCCTCTTCGAGTACGACGCGCCTTACAAGCCCAGCGGAGGGGAGATCCGCAGTGCTCTGCAGAATAAGCGCGCCCTGATCGTGTTAGATGACGTCGATCTGAGCCGCGAAGATTTGGAGAGCCTGTTCGACGCCGCGCCGGAATGCGGCTTCCTGCTGGCCTCGCCTGACCGCAAGCTGTGGGGAGTTGGCCTTTCCGTGGCTCTTCCCGGTCTGCCCGTGCAGGAAGGGCGCATTTTGCTGGAGCGGGAGTTGGGCCGGTCGCTCTCCGAGAAGGAAAGCGCCGCGGCAGACGCACTCCTGTCGAACCTGCGCGGCAACCCTTTGGCCATCATCCAGGCCGCGGCGCTGGTGCGCGAGCGGGACCATTCCGTGGAGAGCCTGGCTGCCGCCACGCGCGACCCCAAGCCGGAGAAGAAGATCGCCGCCGCGCTGCTGGGACTGCTTAATAAAGAAGAACGGCGGGTAGTCGCCTCGATCGCCGCCCTGAACGGCGCCCCGCTGAATGCCCGGCACCTGCCCGCGCTGACACAGATCCCGCAAGTCGAGCCGCTGCTTGGCCAGTTAGAGAAGCGCGGCCTGGTCCAGGCGGCCGGCTCAGACAGGTATACCCTGGCGGGCAGTTTCTCATTGTTCCTGCGAGAGACCTGGGACCTGGGCGAGTGGCGCCAGGGGCTGCTAAATTACTTCCGGGCCTGGGCCGAAGCCCGGCTCGACGAGCCCCAAAAGATCCTGGAAGATGCCGATGCAATCCTGCGCCTGATCGAATGGGCCGCCGATGCCGGCCGTTGGCAAGGCGCTCTGGACCTGGTGAAGGCCGCCGAAGGCGCGCTGGCGCTGGAGCGGCGCTGGGGAGCCTGGGAGCAGGCGCTGCAGTGGGCGTTGGAAGCAGCTCAAGCCCTGGGAAACCTGAACGCCCGGGCCTGGGCGCTGCACCAGCTGGGGACGCGCGCCCTTGCATTAGGCGAGGAGGCAGCCGCCCGCCAGGCGCTGATCCAGGCGCTGCGCTTGAGAGAGATGTTGGGAGATCGCGCCGGCGCCGCCGTGACGCGTCACAACTTGAATGTGCTCCTGGGTCCGCCGGGCGGGAACGGCGATTCCCCTCCGGATGCGCCGCTCCGGCCGGGCGCTTCCCTCTATAAAGTGGCGGCCGGTACGCTCACGGCTCTGGTCATTTCCGGCAGCATCCTGGCATCGGTTCTCCGGCATGATCCTGTCCCGGTGCCTATGTTTACTGCCACGGTTACAATGACAACGGTTGTAGCGGATCCCGAAGGAAACATCCCGGACACAGGGGGCAACCCGACAGCCTCATCCTCGCCAAGCCCGACTGCATCGCTGGTAATTCCAACGGACACCCCGTCGCCTACCACGGATATCTCGGAAACGCCAACGGATTCGGCGACGATAACGGGGCCGCCCTGCGTTGCCCGGCAGGAGTGGTCGGTCTATACCGTCCGCGCAGGCGACACCCTTTGGTCGATTGCCCAGGCTACCGGTTCCAGCGTCCTGGAATTGAGGATCGCAAACTGCCTGCCCGGCACACGTATCGATTCGGGCCAGCCGCTGTTGGTCCCGCGCCTGCCCGTATTTACGCCCACATTTACCGCCACCTTAACGCCGACTTTTACACCGACCTTCACGCCGACTCTTACACCGACTTTTACGCCGACCTTTACACCAACGCATACGCCGACACATACGGAAACGCTGACCCCGTCACCCACCACGCCGGTGCCCCAATTCCCGGACCTGGTCGTCTCCAGTCTGGAGGTCGGTTATCCTTACGGGGCTCTGCAAGTCATAGACCCATCCGCGTTCACCTTGTTGCTCAGCGTTACCGTCGCCAACGTGGGCCAGGCCGAGGCCGGCCCCTTCCAGGTCGCGGTCTATCACCGTGGACTCGATATGGATAACCAGCCGCAGCCGGCATCCATTTCTCTGCTCTTCGGGGTGGAAGGACTGGTGGCGGGCGCCAGCCTGAGTCACACGGAGGACCTGGCTTTTGATGCTCCAGCTAGTTGGCGGGCGATCGAGGTCTGGGCAGTTGTCGATGACTGTACGGGCCTGCATCTCGCGGGGGTTTGCCAGGTGCCGGAGAGCGACGAGAACAACAATCGGAGTTCCACTCAAACCGTCGTCCTGTGGGTGAACGAGCCTCCCAAGGTCGAGATTATCCATCCTGCGGTCGATGAGACGCTCATCTACGACGGTTTTGAAGGAGATATGTGGTTCAAAGCCCTGCTCTTGCAGGGGTATGCCGAGGATGCGGAGGACGGCCTGCTGGACGGCGCATCCCTGGTCTGGACGACCGATCAGAGCGCCCTGCAGCCCGCCGAGCTCGGCGCGGGCGCCGAAATCCGGACCACGCTGTTTTCGGACCGCTGTGCCGGCACAACTCACGTCGTGACCCTGACAGCAACCGACTCGCAGGGCGCTTTCAGCCAGGTTCAGCGCAGAATCACCCTGGCACCCGAGAGCTGCGACCCCAGCCTTCAAGTGGACTCTCCGGCCAGCGATGTCTATTTTCCATCCGGGTATGAAAAAGATTACAGGCGTTCCTACCTGGTTCTGGATGGGCAGGCATGGGCTTATGATGCGCTCGAGCGGCCGATCGGGGACAGGATCGTTTGGGAAACCGACCAGTCGGACATCCAGGATGCCATCCTCGGCTATGGTGAAAACGTTGAACTCTGGCTGTACCTGCCCGACAATCCAGACGACAGGTGCGATGAGATCACCCACACCCTGCAAGTGACCGTATCTGACAATGAAGGCTACCAGGCCGGACAGGCCATCCCGATCACAATCTCGGAGTGCCCGGTTATCGGCCTGGAATCAAATCAGGAGTAATCCGATGTTAAGTGAAGCGCAATCAAATGACAAGATTACCGCCACCATCCGCGGACCTGTGAGCGGTCAGATCGCGGTCGGCAAAGGCATAACACAGATATCCGCCCCGGGCTGGACTGCCCGTCCCAGCGAAGCCGAACTGGCCAGCCTGCGCCAGGCGTTCGCTGAATTGAGAGAGCAAGTCAGCGCCGGTTCCCCGCCTGAAAAGCAGCCGGCTGCCCTGGAGCGGGTCGATGAGTTGGAAGAGGCCATCACCTCCAGCGAGCCGGACTTGAGCACCATGGAATACGTCAAGGTCTGGTTTGGCAAAAACCTGCCCGGTTTAGCCGGGGCGGTGACAGGCCTGATTGTGCATCCCGTCGTGGGCAAGCTGGTGGAGGCCGCCGGGGATGTCCTGGCTGCCGAGTTCCGCCGGCGGTTTGCAGTCTAAACCGATTTCCGATAAATATTACCCAACTGGCTGATGGAACGGTGCGATCGGGTGAGCGCTTTGCAGGCGCGCTTGCGTGAGGTAGAATCCAGGCTGGAGATTTACCAGGCCGGGCATGGCGCTCGCCTGGCACGATACCGGGAGGCGTATAGCGAAGCGGCCTGGGAAGATGTTTTCTCAGAATAGAGAGGCAGGTCGAGATGGCGTTTAATATCAACCGGTTTACCGAAAAGTCTCAAGAAGCAGTCCTGCGCGCCCAGCAGCTGGCCGAGGAGCTGAACAACAGCCAGGTAGAGCCCGAACACCTTTTCACCGCGCTGCTGCAGCAGCATGAGGGCGTCGTGCCCCAGGTGCTGCAGGGCCTCGGCACCAACCCGCGGGCATTGCTCCAGCAGGTGCAGTCAGAACTGGACCGCTTACCGAAAGTGAGCGGCGGCGGGGTGCAGGTTGGCGTTTCGGCGCGCTTGCGCCAGGTGCTGGTGCGGGCGCACGACGAGATCCAGCAATTCCACGACGAGTATGTTAGCACGGAGCACCTGCTCCTGGCGCTGCTGGAAGTGGGCGGCGGGGCGGTCGAGCGAATACTGAAGCAGGCCGGCGTGACGCGCAATGCGCTGCTGCAGGCGCTTTCGCAGGTGCGCGGCTCCCAGCGGGTGACCAGCCAGCACCCTGAGAGCACCTACGCCGCGCTGGAAAAGTACGGCCGGGATCTCACCCAGCAGGCCCGGCGCGGCAAGCTCGACCCGGTGATCGGCCGCGACGAAGAGATCCGGCGCGTGATCCAGATCCTATCCCGGCGCACCAAGAACAACCCGGTGCTGATCGGCGATCCCGGCGTAGGCAAGACGGCGATCGTGGAAGGGCTGGCGCAGCGCATCATGCGCGGCGACGTGCCGGAGGCGCTCAAGGACAAACGGCTGATCCAGATCGACCTGGGCTCGATGGTGGCTGGCGCCAAGTACCGCGGCGAGTTTGAGGAGCGGCTGAAAGCGGTGCTTAAGGAGATCCAGGAAGCCGACGACATCGTCCTGTTCATTGATGAGCTGCACACAATGGTGGGCGCTGGCGCGGCCGAAGGCGCCATGGACGCCTCCAACATGCTCAAACCCATGCTGGCGCGCGGCGAGCTGCGCATGATTGGGGCGACCACGCTGGACGAATACCGCAAGCACATTGAGAAAGACGCAGCTTTGGAACGCCGCTTCCAGCCGGTCCTGGTCGGCGAGCCGTCCGTGGAGGATACCATCTCGATTTTGCGTGGCCTGAAAGAACGCTACGAGACGCACCACGGCGTGCGCATCACCGATTCGGCGATCATCGCTGCCGCCACGCTCAGCGACCGCTATATCACCGATCGCTTCCTGCCCGATAAGGCCATTGACCTGATGGACGAGGCCGCCGCCCGGCTGCGCATGGAAATCACCAGCGACCCGGTGGAACTGGACGAGATCAAGCGCCGCATTATGCAGCTGGAGATCGAGCGCGAGGCATTGAAGAAGGAGAGCGATGCTTCCAGCAAGGCGCGCCTGCAGAAATTGGAAGAAGAGCTGGCCAACCTGGGAGAGCGCCGGCGCGCCCTTGAGGCCCAGCTGCAGCAAGAGCGGGAGGGTTTGCAGAGCGTAACGCATCTGAAGGAGCAGATCGACCAGACGCGGTTGGAGGTTGAGCGCGCCCAGCGCCAGCAGGATTGGGAGCGCGCTGCCCGGCTGCAGTACGGCGAACTGGCCCGGCTCGAGGCGGAGCTTCGGGAGGCCGAGGAGCGCCTTCAGGAGCGGGAGGATGGCGGTGTGCTGCTTAAACAGGAGGTGGATGCCGAGGATATCGCCCAGATGGTGTCCAAATGGACGGGGATCCCGGTATCCAGGCTGCTGGAAGGCGAGATGGAGAAGCTGATCTACATGGAGGACCGCATCCATCAGCGGCTGGTAGACCAGGAGGAGGCCGTCCAGGCGGTCGCCGATGCGGTGCGCCGCTCCCGGACCGGTTTACAGGACCCGAACCGCCCGATCGGCTCGTTCCTGTTCCTGGGCCCGACCGGGGTGGGCAAGACGGAGCTGGCGCGGGCGCTTGCGGAGTTCCTGTTTGACGACGAGCAGGCCATGATCCGCATCGACATGAGCGAATATCAAGAAAGGCACACAGTCGCCCGGCTGATCGGCGCGCCGCCCGGTTACGTGGGCTATGAGGAGGGGGGCCAGCTGACGGAGGCCGTGCGCCGCAGGCCATACAGCGTCATACTGCTGGACGAAATCGAGAAGGCGCATACCGAGGTTTTCAATATCCTGCTCCAGGTTCTGGACGACGGCCGGCTGACGGATGGCCAGGGCCGTACGGTGAACTTCAAGAACACGGTCATCATCATGACCTCCAATGTCGGCAGCAACTGGATCAAAGAGCTGGGCATTGACAACGCCCGCGATCAGGTGATGCAGGAACTGAACCGGCTCTTCCGTCCCGAGTTCCTGAATCGGATCGACGAGGTCATCCTGTTCCGCGCCCTCACCAAAGAACACCTGCGCCAGATCGTAGACATCCAGCTGGCTATTCTTCAGAAGCGCCTGGCCGAGCGCAATATTGAGATTGAGGTGACCCCGGAGGCCAAGACGAAGCTGGCGGAGGAGGGTTATGACCCGGTGCTGGGGGCGCGCCCGCTCAAGCGCGTGATCCAAAAGCGCATCCAGAACGTGTTGGCGATGAAGATCCTGCGCGGTGAGATCCAGGATGGCCAGCGGGTGCTGGTCACTGTGGACGAGCGCGGCGAGTTCAGCTTCCAAACCGGGCAGCCGGTTGATGTCGAGGCGGCCGACTAGCTCGAGACATAACCTAAAAGCCGACAACGATTTTTCTGTATTGTGGCGGTATCGCCGTGGATCCGGGCGTAAAACGGCTGTCCAGCGAGGGACCGATAGGGGCGTTGCTGCGGCACTGAATAATCATCCGGCGTCATCGATCTGTGCAGGAAACCAACGTCTCCGTATTTTCTCCACATCGTCTTCACAATTGGCTCATAATTCTAGTCGATAATACGATCAGGTTGTATCTTCTCAAGAATAGAGCGAATGGAGTTTGTTGGAACAGCTTGGTCGTTCCAACAAACAGCCACCCCTCCTAATTGAGAGGTTGCAACTGGTTCAAAAAAGTTCGTACAACGACTGGTTTATTTAAATGAAAGGAGTAAAAATATGCGAGGCAATACCATCTTGCGGATCCTGTTCGGGCTCATCTTGATTGCGGGTTTGATCGGCATCGGCGCCTTCATCTATAACGCCGGCGTCGCCCAGGGTTTGGCAACAGGCGATCGGATCACACCGCCCGAGGGCCAGCTGGCCCCGCGCCCCTACTACTATGCGCCCTTCTATAGGCCCTGGGGATTCGGGCTGTTTGGCCTGTTCTTCCCGCTCCTGTTCCTGTTTTTCGTTGCAGTGCGTGGCCTGTTCTTCCGTGGTTGGCGCCGTTACGATTCCTGGAGATGGCATGGCTGGGGTGAATCAGGGCAGCCGGGTGTCCCGCCAATGGTGGAAGACTGGCACCGCAAGATGCACGCGGCCGGAGAAGAGGGAACTTCCCGCCCGGAATAACGCTTTGCAGCGCGCATCCAGGGGAATTCCGCAGAAAAAGCGGCAGGGTTATCCGCTCCGAAGGGAAAGGCTTATATCCGCCTTTCCCTTCGTGGTATAGTAGGCAACGCATGAAAAGGATATTGGTGGTGGACGATGAGCCAAAGATCGTGCGGCTCGCCCGTGATTATCTCGAGCACGCCGGCTTTACGGTTTTGAGCGCTTACGATGGCAAGTCGGCCCTGGCCGAGGCGCGTTCGCGCAAACCTGACCTGATCGTGTTGGATCTCAAATTACCTCAGATGGATGGCCTCGACGTCGCCCGCGCCCTAAGGAAGGAGTCGAACGTGCCGGTCATTATGTTGACGGCGCGCTCGGAAGAGAGCG